>ERZ1066124.330-NODE-330-length-35890-cov-21.519492_pt1 | contig 35890 bp, 25 predicted proteins | sample MGYA00382771_ERZ1066124 | MGnify/ENA primary metagenome ERZ1066124 (study PRJEB33369, sample SAMEA5778354) | biofilm metagenome | biome: Industrial cooling water; feature: Water cooling tower basin; material: Biofilm | place: United Arab Emirates | collected... | reverse complement strand
AGTTCTGAGTAACTCTTCTCATTTTAATTCTTATCCTTTCCTTCAGGGCACTACCAGGAATCGCTCATCATTCCACGGCTCAGATTTGCAATGACTGCAATGAGCGGAGGAAATTCTGCAAATCCCCACTCTAAATGCTCTCCAGCAGCCATGTAGTACAGTTCATCTGCAAAATAACCGTACTGCCCATTCGTGAAAAGATGAAGCAGCAATTTCACAACTGCTAGATAAGCTAAAACGGCAAAATCGTGGTTGTGAAACTGCTTAAATTGATTCAACATACATTTGGTTTTGCTACGATCAGTTTTCAACCATTGAATCATTTAATTCATAGTTGAAACGGTTTGCACTTGAGAATTTTTAGAACTTTAAGAAGTTTGTTACCCAGTGCAAACTGAGGAAATATTCTAGAAGTAGCATCGTTGGGGGACTTCTCCTGATTTAATGTGTTCTCTAGTTCAAAACATTCTAGTTCTTCTCTGTTCTTGCTGCCAATTTGCTCCTTCTGTAAAGCCTCGACGGTAGTAGAAAAACGCACTCAACAAGTAGTGTAACAGCGGTGAGAAATGCTGAGTTGAGCCGTTTCTCCAGCCTATACAATAAAGTCGATACAAAGTTCCCATCCGTTCAGCCTGCATACTCCGACTCCAATCACTAACATCGTTCACGTTGAATTGCATTGTGTTATGCACAACTTCACCAGTGTGCGCCTCCCTTAAAGCTGTGCAGTGAATGATAAGGTGCGCCTCTGGTATTGAGATTCGAGGAGAGTCATAGAAAACCCTTCGATCGCAAAAATGTTTCATCGCTTTTACCTCTTTGAATAAACATGGAATTGCAGCAGTGATCCTTTGTTATCTCTGCTCTGATCAACTCTCTATGATTGAAGTTGAAACTGCTCAATCTTCTATAACTTCAATGGGACGATGAACTGAATGTTTATGCAGGCAGCACTGAGAAAATGAGAAATTTCCTGAGGAGTTATGTAAAGATTCAAAGTTGAGTTCAGATTGATTGTAGAAATAGTAATTACGGAAGTTACTAAACAATTTTTGCATAAGACCAGAATAGGATTCCCCACTAATCAGTGGAAGCAGTGCACAACTAGGTTCTCATTTAGAGAACTACTAGAAAACTTCTGCAACATTACCAGGAGAAACCAATGGCATACAAATTTGTGGGGTACTTTGGCAACTGGGCACAATACCGTCAAGCTGGGGGAAAGTTCTTCCCTGACCAGATTGATCCCTCTCTATTTACCCACGTTTGCTTTGCTTTCGCGATGCTTGGCTTCGTGAGTTGGAGTGTTGATCCATCACCTGATCGAACTGGAGAGCAACGCTACACAGGCGACTATAAAATTCAACCCGTCGAGTGGAATGATGAAGAAGTGCTGTATCCGGCAATGCAAGCCTTAAAACAGAAAAACCCCAATCTCAAAACGCTGCTTTCCATTGGGGGATGGAGTTTTAACAGTTGTGATGATACCCCTGAGTCTGCTGGAACAAAATATCCCTATGGTCCGTTTACTTGCCAACTTTTCAGCAAAATGGCAGCCGATCCAGGAGGCAGAACCCAGTTTATTCAATCCGCGATCGAATACGCCAAAAAGTACGGCTTTGACGGCATCGACCTCGATTGGGAATATCCTGCGGTTCTCGATCGAGGCGGACAAGACGCAGATTATGCCAATTACCTCGCCTTGCTGCAAGAGTTTCGCCAAACGGCTGGACCCGATTTTCTCATCACACTCGCTTCGGCTGCTGTTCCCAAAGGTAGCAAAACGGGCGACTCTTTCTTCCAGTGGATGGCTGAATGTGCCCAATACTTGGATTGGTTCAATGTTATGTCCTATGACTATCACGGGGCTTTTGACGATCCTCAGACAGTGGGAACGGGAGTGAATGCGCCCCTGCTGAAAGATTCTGTTCCCAATGGTACGTTTTGTGTGAAAGATACTGTAGAAGCTTATCTGAAAGCGAACATTCCTAAAGAGAAGATTGTGCTAGGAATGGGAACGTACGGACGCAGCTATGTGGTTGAAGATCGAACCGATGGCTACGGAAAACCGTTCAGCGGTGCGGGACCAGCGGGAGCAGCAACCGCCACTCCAGGCATTTTGTCCTACTTTGAAATTCTAGAAAAGATAGCAAACGGCGAACTGGATGTGCAACGGTGGGATGAACCGACTTTGACTCCCTACGCCTACAGCACGAAAACCGGGCTTTGGGTGAGTTATGACGACGAGAAATCATTGGGTTACAAGGTCAGCTATTTGATTGAAAAAGAACTGGGTGGTGGAATGATCTGGGCGATCGATCTCGATGACTTTGGGAAAGGGTTTCCGTTGAGCAAAGCAATCAAAGGGATTTTAGATAACCCAGATTCAAGACCGCCACTAGAGATCGAACCGGAACCCAAACCCGAACCGGAACCCGACCCAGAGCAACCAGATGTGCCCTTCCCGTGGGATCTTGTCCGCGAGTTTCCCATTCACCAGGCGATGAATGTACAGGTCGCTCAATCCCTCCAAGATGCAACGACAAGAGGCATCGGTGGCAAAGATAGCTTCCCGATCGGCTTATCAGGAGCGCCAGCCCTAGCAAACTATAATGGCAGTCTTTATTGCGTCCATCAGCAACAGGATCGCGACCCTCGCCTGCGGTACTTTAAATTTGGGGTCGATGGAGCAGGTGAGGACATCCCAATAGATGCTGGCACATTTAATCCCCCTGCACTAGCAGTCTACAAGGGCAAGCTTTACTGTGTCCATGAGGGAACAACTAAAGCCGGAAAAGGAACGGGTTGGGTGTGGGCTTGTACCTTTGATGGACAGAACTGGTCGAAGGACGAAGAACTGCCCTTTAGAACCGGATCATCCAGACAAGGATTTCCCTCTGTTGCGCTAGCAGAATACAAAGGACTGCTCTACTGTGTGCATGAAAGTACGCATGGTACTGGCGAATTGTGGTACGCCACCTTTGACGGAGAGAAATGGTCTGAGGACACCAACATGCACATGGGCACGACGGCTGCTCCGGCTCTCATCGTGTTAAACGATCGCCTCTTCTGCCTACATGAAGGGAAAGACAGAGATGGCAAGCTGTGGTACACCAGTTTTGACGGCAAAACCTGGTCGAGAGACATACTCTTACAACGACGCTCAGATCTACCCAGTGCAAGGGGCATCGCAGAGGATTTTATTAGCATTGCTGGTTCCCCTGCGATATTACTAGACCCTGAGCCTCGACTTCTCATCCTGCATCAGGGAGTAGACAATCATGGTTTATGGTCTGTTGGTCAAGAAGCTGATAAGCACATGGATATCTTTGATGGTGCAGCTTTCACACCTGCGATGGTCATGGACGAAGACAGATTGTGGATGATGTTTAATGAAGTTCAATTTGAAACCACAGGAAGGATTGGGCTGTACCTAGTCACCGATGTGGAACCTCAAGAACCCCGGACGAGAGAGTACAACCTGGAGATGCCTGAACGTCCGAACAGCCCTTACAATCCTCTTGGAGCTTACAATACAGCCTTAACCGAACGTTCTGATCTCAGTGATGCCAACCATCCGGTCAATATGACCCGTCATCATATTATTCCTGACAATCGATTGCGAGACTTCTGGAACCGAATGCTGAGAGACGGTCACTTCAATGCTGCGAATGCACTCTTGTCAGTGTTTGAGTCGAACCTGGGGCAGTACCAAATGAACTTAGCTCAAATCAATGAACTGAGAGAACTGCTGCAAGGACTCCAAGATGGAAGCATTCGCCACAATTCGGAGGCTGTAAGACCCGAAGCCTTTGATGATCTCGCTGCACTTTATGAGTGGATGCCAGGAAATCTATTTATTGGTCCCACTGGCGGGGGCGGTCAGTACCAACGCACCGATGATCCGGGGAGTGACTTTGAGGAAAATGCGGGTGCTGTGATCGGCAACCGAGATTTTCGAGTTCGGCAAGATGCGAATGCCGCGATCGAAGCTTACTTGGGCAGTGGCGATCGATCCGCCGCACAGCGAGCAATTATCGGTCTTGCTGCAATGGCTAGAAGGAATAGCCCCTATGATGTCAACCCAACAGGCTGGATATTCAAGAGTGGGAAATACCACCTTAACCCAGACCACGACGAACTCTAAGCAAACGATTGTTCGATCATTCTGACAGCAATCTGAGATTCGTTTAGGGTGGTGTTGCCCGATCGCTAATCCAGTTCGCCATTCTGAGTAGACTGTAAGAGCGGGAGGCTTTGTGAGAAACACTCTTTCTCACAAAGCCAGATTAGAGGGTTATCCTTTGGCGACTTGCATCTTTTCTACTCCCATCGATGCTGTTACAGCCGCGATCGCTTTCTGAACTAGCTCAGGTCCTGCTGTTTCAGGAGAACCTGCATTAAAAGGTGGCGCTGGGTTGTATTCGATCATTAGTTGAACGAGCTTGGCAACTTCTTCTCCATAAAGGGTTTCAGCCAGCACAAGACCAAAATCAATTCCTGCGGTCACACCGCCACCAGAAATGCGATCGCGATCGATCACAACTCGTTCTGTTCCCACTTCAACGCCTAGTTCAGCCAGTTTTTGTCGCGCTGCCCAGTGAGTTGCCGCTCGGTAGCCATCAAGAAGTCCAGCTTTTGCCAAAAATTCAGACCCACCGCATACGGATGTGATAAATTTTGCGGTACGTCCTTGCAAGCGGAGAAATTCGAGAATTTCTGGGTCGTCTACAATTTCTGCCTGCTTTAGACCGCCACCCACACAGATCACATCTAAGGTTGGGCAATTCTCAAAAGTAGTATCGGGTGTAATGATCATCCCATCATCGGTCTTGATTGGGTCTAGCGTTTTCCAAAGGCGGTGAATCTGAACATTAGGGAGCGCACTCAACACAGTTTGCGGTCCAACGATATCAAGTGCAGTCATACCGGGGTAAAAGACCAAGCCGATAATGTGCTGTTGTGAGTGAGTCATCAGTTCAATCTCCGAATGTAAGTGATGTGCAATCGATCTCTATACTAGAAATGTCAATCCACTGCGCCCAGTCCTCGATCGAGTACTCTTTACGTCATGAGGCGATGTTTAATGATTCAGCAATGTTGTGAGAGTGTCCTATGATTGCTAGAAGCTTGTTGAATCAAACTGGAATCTATGTTGCTCTAGCTGTGATAATTTCAGTCAACCAGAACGCTTTTGCTCAAATTGTGCCAGATAACACACTCAGTACTGAAAGCTCTGTTGTTACGCCCAATACTACAATCCGGGGAATTGAGAGCGATCGTATTGATGGCGGCGCAGTTCGTGGCGCGAATCTGTTTCATAGTTTTGAGCAATTCAATATTGATACAGGACGGGGTGCTTACTTCACCAATCCATCTGGAATTAGTAACATTTTTTCTCGTGTAACTGGGGCGAATCGATCGCAAATTTTAGGACGATTAGGGGTTTTAGGAAATGCCAATTTACTTTTTATCAATCCTCAAGGAATTGTATTTGGCTCTAATGCAAGTCTAGATGTACAAGGCTCATTTTTAGCAACGACAGCCAATGCAATTCGGCTCGGTGATGTGGGACTATTCAGTGCTTCGCAACCTGCAACGAGTAATCTACTTAGTGTAAGTCCGTCTGCTCTATGGTTTAATGCGGTTAGCGCTTCGCGCAACTCCGCAGGAACCGCGGCTCAATCGATCGTGAATCGATCGCAAGCACAAAGTAATATTAGTCAGCCGAATTCAGCAAATCTTTCCCCAGGGCTACAGGTACAACCCGATCGAACTCTAGCCCTCGTCGGTGGCGATGTGCTGCTAGAAGGTGGGAGACTGACCGCTGCTGGGGGACGGATCGAACTTGGTAGTGTGGCTGGCATCGGTCAAGTGAGCTTAAGTCAGAGTGGAAATCGCTTTGTTTTGGGGTATGACGCTATCAATGATTTCGGCAGGATCGGACTCTTCAACGGAGCATTTGTCGATGTCAGTGGTGCAAGAGGGGATATCCAAATTCGCGGTGATCAGTTGGCGATGGGACAAAACTCGAATATTTGGGCAGATACTCCGATAGGAAACGGCGGAGAGATACGAATCCGTGTAGCAGAGGCAACTCTAAGTGGAAGTTCGGTGATCAGCGCTGATGTGGCTTCTACAGGAACGGGAGGAAATATAACAATTAATACAGAGCGATTGCGGTTGCGGGAGGGTGCAAAGGTATCCGTCAATACTGTTCGCTCAGGTCAGGGCGGTAACTTGCAGATTATGGCTGATTCCGTTGAGGTCAATGGATTGGCAAATGGTCAAACTGGTTCTAGCAGTGCTTTAGCTGCTGAGAGTTTCGCAAGCGGAAGTGCGGGAAATTTGACGATCGACACCAGGCAACTGCGAATCCGAGATGGGGCAAGAATATCCGGTTCTGTCCGGGGTGCAGGCAAGGGTGGTAATCTCCAGATTACTGCGACTGACTTAGTTGAGTTGAGCGGGGTTTCACCCAATGTGCGAGATCTTAGTGGCTTAACGACTGAGAGTTTAGGAAGCGGAAATTCGGGAGATATACAAATTGATGCAGGAGGATTGCGGATCAGCGATCGGGGTGTGATCAATAGTGCTAGCTCCGGTAGTGGAAATGCTAGCAATATCGACATGACAGTTCGCGATACTCTACAAGCTAACGATGGCACGATTAAGACTAGCGCAGAACGCTCTGCTGGAGGTGCGATCGACATTCAGGCGGGAAACATTCGACTATTTGGGAACTCTGATATTCGCTCTGAAGTTGCTTCGGGTGCAGAAAATGGTTGCACAACCTGCACGCTTTAATTCAGTCAGTGATTGTTCTGGAAACATACTGCATCAGTAGGGCTGTGAGCAATGTGGGCAGAAGCTAGCTTCTCTAGGTGAATATTATTAGTTAAACACTAGAAATTAAATGAAGTTCGTCTATTCATTCCTTTTGGAGAACTCTAATGCCCTTGAAACTTCGATCCTTTTGCTCTCGGTTTACCCTTGCTCTTGTAGCAGTATGGAGTAGCGTTGCTCTCACGGGTTTGAGTGCATTAGTTAAACCGATTCGGCATCAGAAACCAAGTCGGTTAAGCCCAGAGCAACAACAGCAACTCAAAGCAATGGTGCTCACACAACGACCGATTATGGATACGATCACAACTTATGGACGGGAGCTATCTTATCGGAAGTCATTGCTCAACGCTTCGAGGTGCAGTTGAAAGACTCCCACATCTATAGAATTCATTTAGAATCTTTTGTTGCATTCTTACCGTTTTTGAATACAGTTCGAGAAGCAGTTGGCACAGTCGAACAACTCGCGATCTCGAAGACTTAAATTTTCCGTCGATCGCTGGTTCTGCGACGGAAATGCACCTTCAATTCATCTCGCGGTCGCGGAGTCGGAATCATCTCAAAATCGAGATTTTGACCAGGTACTAAGTCCCATTCATACTGCTGCACCAGTAAAGCAGCAAAAATCTTCATTTCTAATCGGGCAAATTCCTTGCCCAAACACTCACGGATGCCACCGCCAAAGGGGACATAGCTAAAAGGTTGTGCCTTGTCAGAGCGATTCTGATCAAAGCGTTCAGGATCAAATTGGTGAGGATGCGGATACACCGTGCTATCTTGATGCGTCCGACCAATTTGGTAAAGCACCGACCAGCCTTTCGGAATTCGATAGCCGTTAATTTCACAGGCTTGAATCACTTCTCGAAAGCCGCCGCCGACCGGAGGCATCACCCGCAACACTTCTTTTAAGACTTGCTCTAGATATTCCATTTGTTTTAAGTCTTCGAGCGTTAGGATGTCGCGGTTTTGGAATCGTTCTTGTTCCGCTTGAATCTGCAATAACACTTCTGGATGTTGTGCCATGAATAGACAAAATGATGCGATCGCTGACGTGAGCGTTTCATGTCCAGCAAACAGCAACGTCAACACCTGATCTTTGAGTTCATCCACGCTCAGCCCGTTTCCATCTTCGTCTCTTGCATTGATTAAAAGCCCTAGCGAGTCTTGCCCAAAGTCTTTCTGTTGTTGGCGCTCACGCACGATACGATCGATGTCATTTAACAGCAACTTGCGACTGCGTAAAGCTCGACTAAACTTGGTTCCAGGAAGCGGGAGCGGCAGGGAGAATAATCCCTGTACCCAAGTTTCAAACCGTTCTCCAAACGCCGTTTGCGAACCGGATGGAATGCCGACAAGAAGCTGGCACGCAACATCTAACGTGTAATCTCGCAGTTCTGGATACCAGGTTAGTGTTTCTGTTTGCTCCCAGCGATCGAGATAGCTGCGTGTCAGACTCATGATTGTGGGAATGTAGCTTGCAAGTGCTCTCGGTTGGAAGGCTTGAGCTAATAGTTTTCGTCGGTCTTGATGGACACTTCCTTGCTGCACTGATAGAGCGGCTGGACCTAACAATGCTTTTGTGCTGGCGGGCCAACTGGTGACAAAATATTGGTTTTCGTGGAGTAGCAAAAATCGAACGGCATCAGCCCCAGCTACATAGACGGTCGAACGCCCAAATAGGTTGGTTCTAAAAATGTTGCCATATTGCTTGTGACGCTGATTGGCGAAGTCAGGGTCTTTGAGAAAGCTGATCGTTTCGCCGATCGCGGGTAGTCCTGAGCGACCGGGCGGCAAGGGAGGTGAAGCAGCGGTGTGAGAGCTTGTCATAAGTCAGTGTGAAGGATTCAAATTGCAATGATAGTCTAATCGAAACTGACAGAAATGCGACGAAGAACATTTCGATAAACTCGTACAGATTTGCCTCGAATAGAGCGATCGTCTAAATTGCAAGTTTTGATCGTGTTGACCTGTACCAAAGATAACTCAGATCTTGCACTATTCTCAATCAGACTTGCCAAACGCACGAAAACCTGAAAGAAAGGGCGTAGAAAAAAAGATGAGACGGTTATGGAAGCTATCGTTGAACACGCCCAATTGTTAGTGTATGGCAGAATCGTTTGGGAATAATCTGAACTTGAGGCAAAAACCTAATCTTTGTTTCTGAGATTAAGCTGCTTTCAAGTAGAAGTTCCATCATCCAGCAGCAGTAAGCATCAAGTGGTCATCAAAATCCTGACTGCGATTGCGATAAACCGCGCTAACTGCCTGATAGCGCTTGACCCCTGCGAAAGCATTCTCACAAACGACTCGCGACTGGCTTAGGGTATTCCGATCATTTTTATGACTGCTTTGGCAGAAGCAGAAAACAAGATCAAAGGCTTATTATTTGGAGCCGTTGATTACATCACTAAACCGTTTGCACAAGAGAAAGTCTTAGCGCGTGTCAAACTGCATCGGAGATTAAAACAACTCACCGACTTGCTCGAACACACTCAAATTCAACTCGTTCAGCAAGAAAAGCTTTCTGCTCTCGGACAACTCATCGCCAGAATTGGACGTGAATTGAACAATCCGCTGGACTGTATTGCGAGTAATCTAGCACCTGCTCAACAGTATCTTGATGATTTTCTTGAACTATTTGTATTCTATCAGGAGGAATATCCTCAGCCTACAAGTAGAATCGCAAATGCTCTCGAAGACCTTGATCTCCCTTTTGCATTAGCAGATTTCTCTAAACTCTTAGCATCAATGAGAGTTGCAACCACCAAGGAAAGGTCAATTCTGAACTGGGTAAAGGTACAGAGTTTGTATTGTTGTTACCGCTCCTAATTTAGCTAAAACGATCGCTGAATTGCATAGATCGAGCATAAAAACACCCATGATTAACCGAGAAGCAAGGTTAACCCGACCATTCAGCAACGTTATGTACTGCCGAAAGTATCATGTGTGGAAATTTTCCTATACCTTTTCAGTTTCATAAATTTGCTGCGTCGATTGCCTGCCATAGAAAATCGTTAAAATAGCAGTGAAATAAGCAAACAAACTATAAATAGCAGCCGGAATTGCCATCTCTGGATTGTTCAATAACCCAGCCGCGATCGCAATCGCAAGCGTACCATTTTGAATTCCGACTTCGATCGCGATACAGATCCGTTGAGCAAAGTTCAGCTTCAACAACTTGCCAAGCCAAAATCCGCTCAACATTGGGATCACGTTTAGTAATACAACTCCGATTCCAACCTGTGCGATAAAGGTTGGAATGCGGCTCCACTCTTTGACAATGAGAAGCAAGATAATCACGGCAAGAAACGCGATCGCTAACCAATTGACCGTCTTTTCTAACCGACGAGCTAGATTCGGTGACACTTGACGAATCAGCATTCCTAAACCAATTGGAACCAGTGTGATTACGAAAATTTGCAGCATGGTTTGTCCAACGGGAAGCGCGATCGCGGCATTTTTCCCTGCAAAGTATTGTAGTGATGAGTTCGTAAGGATCGGGATCGTAAAGATAGTAATGATACTACTGAGCGCAGTTAGTGTGACTGAAAGCGCAACATCGCCCTTTGCTAGATATGTAATCATATTGGAGGACGGACCACCAGGACACAGCGCCAGAATCATCAATCCAACGGCAATTTCTGGCTGCATCGGAATGATAGACGCAATCAGGAATCCAATGCTAGGGAGAAATAGCAGTTGACTGATCAGTCCAATTGCGACAGCTTTCGGATAGCGGGTCACTCGCTGAAAGTCCTCTGGTACAAGAGTTAATCCCATACCGAGCATGACGATCGCTAATCCGACTGGCAGTAAAACAGTAGTAAAAAAGTTGGCTTGCATAAATTAAGCGAGTTGTTGTAAGCGTTCTCGGCGATTGGGTTCTTCCTATCCTTATTCGTCAAGGAATAGGCAAAGGTTTGATTTTTCAGAAGTGTTTCTTCATCGAGCTATTGCTAATGACGTTATGAGTTCAATGGGTGCTTTGATGCCTTGCTTATGCAGGTTTAGGTGGCAGGCATCGCTGATTGAGGATCTTGGAAGAGTGCTGTGCTTAGATAACGCTCCCCAAAGCTCGGTTGAATCATGACAATCAGTTTGCCTGCATTCTCAGAACGTTTACCAATGTCGATCGCGGCTTTCATCGTTGCACCGCTAGAAATCCCAGAAAGCAATCCTTCTTCTCGCGCCATTCGCCGACTGTATGCGATCGCATCTTCATCCGTAACAGTAATCACTTCATCAATTAAATCTGTTCTCAAAATAGGAGGTACAAATCCAGCCCCGATCCCTTGAATTTTATGAAGACCTGGACGACCACCAGATAGGACTGAACTATTGAGCGGTTCTACAGCAATTGCTTTGAAACTCGGTTTGCGGAATTTGAGGACTTCTGCAACACCTGTAATTGTTCCACCTGTGCCAACACCCGCAACAATGAAATCTACCTCCCCATCCGTGTCTTGCCAAATTTCTTGGGCAGTCGTATCTCGATGAACTTGGGGATTAGCAGGATTGCGGAACTGTTGCAGCATGTAGGCATGGAGCGTAGTTTCTACAATTTTCTGGGCTTGCTGAATGCAGCCAGACATTCCTTCCATGCCGGGTGTGAGGACTAATTCTGCACCATAAGCTCGCAGCAATGCGCGTCGCTCAGAACTCATCGTCTCAGGCATGGTGAGAATTAACCGATATCCTTTTGCAGCCGCAGCCATTGCTAAAGCAATTCCAGTATTTCCCGATGTGGGTTCGACCAAAATGGTCTTGTTAGGCGTAATTAATCCTTCAGCTTCAGACGCGTTGATCATAGCAATTCCAATTCGGTCTTTCACAGATGCAGAGGGATTCATGCCTTCTAACTTAACAACAATGCGAGCAACACATCCCTCTGCTTGTGGAATTCGGTTGAGTTGCACGAGGGGCGTGTGTCCAATTAATCCTGTAATGTTCTGAGCAATGTGCATAGGTGGTTCTAAAATACGCCAAACAGAAGTTACCTAACGCAACGCCTGATGATCGTGTAGTGGGTCAGCCAAGAACTGATTTATGCAGTAATGAATCAAAAACAAAAATAACTTTTGCAAATTTTCTAAAAGAACGATCGCATTACAATCTACTAGCTATTAGTAGAGAGCGGTAGCACAATTTGCTCCCAACTCGCAGACACAATTTGATTTGTGCTGCTAGTAATGCTTGATTTGACAGACCGCAAAGCAATGGAGCGCAAAAATTCTTGATTTTCTCCGATTCGATAAAACCATTCCCAAGCGAGTGGGAATGGCTGGTAGGAGTATCTTGTATAGGGGCGTACCCCTTCTAGGTCAAGAAAGCTCATCGTTCCCCCTTATGCCAAAGCAGACTGCACCTGCCTTCAGCAAACTTTTGATGTTCTCATCATCCAACGTATTCCTCTTATATATAGCAATGCAAACGGCTTGAGACGTTCGTAATTTGTTCGGGCGAACTATCTGAAGCTGCTCTAGACAATTCTATAGAAGTTATCGTTTGGCTCTGAATCTCAATAGTTCTTGTAAGTTAATTGGCACTGCGAAACGTCCTAGTGGAACGTGTTGAGCATTTCCAGGTTTGTAGTGTATCCAAAACGATAGCGCAAATTTTGGTGGAAAAATGCGCTCAGCGATCGCACCAAAGCCCTCAAAGCGGTAGTCAGGATTTGCAGTAATGCCAATCGGTGAATCACTATTCTGAAAAGCGGGAGAAAGTCCTTTTGCGGTACAGGCTGCATTCACCTCATCAACGGTTTGACGAGAATTTGCTAGGACAGAAAGTAAGTTGTCTAGAGTTGCTGTAGCTGCTACGACAGTCATGGAATCTGCTCCTGTAAAGTAGTTCTTATGTCGAGATTGTGACTTAACGGATCAATCAGATCGAAATCACTTCATTCCGTGTATTGCCTCAGTGGTAAAACTTTGATTGATCGTCAGCAGTATTCTCTTACTTAGTTAATGGTTGTTTCTACTTGTGGGTTATGCAGTGGCTTAATCAAGAATGTCTCTCGAAAATGAGATTGGTGCAAATCGATTACAGCCAGTTGCCGATGAGGGTGAACGGTGCCCATTGAGCTGGGTGAATTTGCTGGTTCTGACTAATCAATGCCTTTTGTGCTGCTTGAAGCGCTTCTGCTTTGCCCATTCGAGAGCGCAAATTATCGTAGAATTTGGCAACGAGTTCTTCAGTAAACGCATCATCTACATACCAAAGAGACGCTAAAGCGCTTCTTACCCCTGCTTGTACTGTAATGCCTGCAATTCCTAATGTCGCTCGATCGTCTCCAATCCCAGTTTGACAAGCAGTCAGCGCCAGTAATTCGACGGGTTCAGTTCCTTGACTAAAGCGCCGAATGTCGCTTTCTAGCTGAGTGACTGTGATTTTCTGATTGTTCCCGGTGACTAAAAAGCTATCTTCTGGAATCGTGCCAAATTGACCATGTGTTGCAATATGGACAATTGGGTAAACGGCTTGTTGAAGTTCTTGTTCTAGTCGTTGACGAGTAAATTGTTCATTCAGGAATTTTTTGCTTCCGGGCGATCGTTCAATGACCTGAGCGAGTTCACTCGCGACATTTTCCAGAGGCTTAAATGCTTCACCGTCCACAGTCGAAGCTTTAGTTAATCCCAATGCTAATGTTCGTAAATTCTGAAAGTTTGGCGATGCTGGAGCCGTCAAACGCAGTCCTGGAGTCGTCGCGATCGCATATTTCTGCACTAGAAAGTTCTGACCATCATGCAATGCTGCCATCGGAACATTACGAAGAATCCCGTCTTGAATGAATACGACTGTTTTGATCTTTGCAGCATCAAGATCAGTGGCAAATGGTTGAACAATTGAGCGATATAAACTCTGTGCAGGTGTTAGATAAGCATCAGTCGGATCGTAAAATCGTTGAATTTCTAGACGAAATGTTTTGATTTCTTCTCTCAATTTTTTACTACCGTTGATCCAGACCAGTTTCTTTACTCTTGCTGCCTGCTTTTTAGGATCGGGAAGACTGACCACGATCGCAGTTCGATCCTCTAAGATAATCGAGCTAAAAACAGCCGTGTCTGCTCGTTCTAAATCATCGACTCGCTCTTGATCAAAAACGGCGAAGACACACTCATCACCGAAGTAATTTTGCAGTTCTGCAAGTTTAAGAGAATCGATCGCATTGAGCGCTAAATCGAGTTGCTTCTGATGCTCCTGACTGGCAGCAGGGAACGATTCGGCTTTATCTAACTTCAGTCGAGCAAACTCGCGATAGAGCGGACTAATCGCGTCGCGAAAGCTAAATTGTAAGTCTCGTTCTGCAATCAATAAATTACTGCGGATGCCCCCTTCGCCTTCTAAAGTTGCGATCGCACGTTCATAAGCCTGAGTTGCTTCAGATTCTTTCGCCTGTGCCTTAAAAACTCGCCCTGCCTGCCATTCCCAGAGGTAAAGACTATCTTTAGCATTCATTTTCTGATCAGCGGCAAGGCGTGCTTGTTGAGTAATCTTTAAGGCTCGGTCATAGTTCTTACGGCACTCGTAGAGGTGTCCCAAATATCCTAAAGCGAACGATTCAGCGCGAGAATCTTGAATCGTTTGAGCCACGCGAATCGCTTGGGTGAGGAGTTGTTCAGCTTGTGAATCGTTGCGTAGCTGTGAAGAACACTGTGAGGCGGAATGCTGAGAAGAAACCAGTGCTAGATTGATCGCGGCATAAACTTTATTCGAGGAATTGGGGAGTTTTTCAAGAAGCGTCAGGGCTTGTTGTAGAGCTTCCGTCTGATTTGAGCCTCTACGATCGTTAAGCTGAATCAAATTGAGCAATGTTCGCATTTGGCTCGACGGGTCGTTTTGCGTCAGATCAAGACTAGTCTTGAAGTAACTTGAGGCTTTGTTGTAATCAGAAGTTGCAGTTTGAGTAAATTCATTCGCTTTGCTCTCTGCACCTCTCAATCGTGCGGAATCAGAGCGCTGCTCGTTGAGTTGTGCCCTACCCACATAAGCATTTCCCAAACTATTTAGAATCGAGGCGCGATACATTGAGGAACTACTTTCTTGGGCAGCCTTTGAGCTTGTCTCCAAGGTTTCGATCGCTTGAGCATATTGTCCTCTCAGGCGATACACTTCTCCCAAGCTTCCTAGAGCCGCAACTTCTCCGGAGCGATCGCTAAATTTTTGAGCAATTTGCAAAGCACTCCCTTCACTTCTAAGACATGTATCATTGGCTTCAGAAGCACCACAAAGTAAAGCGATCGCTTCTTTATTTTGTCCCAAACGGCTATATGTTTGCGCTTGTTCAGTCAGCAAACGTCCCACTTTCACAAGGTCGTTGGAGGAGCGATAATTCGCGATCGCAGCTTTCCAGTAATTAATCGCTTCCCCAAGTTGACCCATTTGCTGATAAGCGATCGCGAGTTTTTCTTGCACGATCGCTGCATTCGCGTGATCATTGTTACTTTTGTAAGTCGTTAGAGCAGCTTGCCAAACTGAGATTGATCCCGGTACATCTCCCTGTCGATAGCGTTCAATGCCTTGCTGTACGAGTTGGTTAGGATTAGTAGATTGTGCAGTAGCGATCGAGACATAATTCAGCCATAAGCACAGCATGAGACTGCCTAGAAATAAAGCGACTAGGAAGCGGCGAACACGAAATAGGCGAAGTTGGCTAAACATGGCAAGCGACAGCAAGTTTTAAAGAGAATCTTAGACGAAACTCTGCTTTTATTTTGATCCAAGGGCGCATTCTTTAGATTCTTCTTACCAACGAATTAATTCTAAGAAGTCTAAAGTTTGAAAGTAAAAATAAGGGTAAGTAGTCGCTTTGGGTTAGAGTATGCTTTAGAATTCTTCCCACTGTGTTCTGGATCTCATTTCCATTCTTGTTACTTCTTTTAGTGATTAGAATGCTGACACTTAAGTTTTTCGTCAGAATTTCTTTCTATGGCAGACAAATAAAGAGAGCAAAGATATGCAAATACTAGATCAAGCAGCAAAATCTGACCCATTGCCCCGTGTTCCTAGTCCCCCCTGGTGGCAACTGATCAACTGGATTGTTGATCCAATTGGCTTTCAGGACAGATACAGCCGAAAATACGGAGACATCTTCTCGATGAACCTGAGCGGACTTGGCTCTTTTGTCGTGGTTGGTAATCCACAAGCGATTCAGGAAGTTTTTAGCCAAGATCCTAAATTCGATTCAGGTCGTGGCAATGCGCTAGGCGAACCTTTGGTTGGGCGGAATTCATTGATGTTGATGGATGGCGATCGACATCGACGCGAGCGTAAGTTATTGATGCCGCCGTTTCATGGAGAACGGCTCCAGACCTATGCTCAACAGATTTGCCAAATCACTAAACAGGTTGCGAGTCAGTTGCAAGTTAATCAACCGTTTGTAGTTCGGACAACAATGCAGCAGATCAGTCTGGAGGTAATCTTGCAGGTCGTTTTTGGCTTGAGTGAAGGAGAGCGATATCAGCAACTCAAGCCTCTACTCACTGCATGGTTAGATATGACGGATTCGCCTTTACGATCGAGTCTTTTGTTTCTTCGGTTTCTTCAGCGAGATTGGGGGGCTTGGTCTCCTTGGAGGCAGATGCAACAACGCCAGCGCCAGGTTCACGACTTGCTGCAAGCAGAAATTGAAGAGCGACGAAGCGAACCACAGCAAAGTGAAGGGCGCACTGATGTCTTGAGTTTGATGATGGCAGCGCGGGACGAAGCGGGGCAAGCGATGACCGATGCAGAATTAAGAGATGAATTGCTCACGATTCTGTTTGCAGGGCATGAAACGACAGCAACAACACTCGCTTGGGCGTTTTATCAAATTTATCAACATTCAGCAGTGCATGAAACATTGCTTCAAGAGCTAGATCATTTAGGGAAGGATGCGTCCCCGATGGACATTGCTCAACTGCCCTATTTAACCGCAGTGTGTCAAGAAACCTTGCGAATGTATCCGGTTCTTCCAGTGTTGTTTCCCCGCATTGCTAAATCGCCTGTACAGGTTGCCGGACGATCGTTTGAGGCGGAAACTGTCTTCATGCCGACGATTTATCTGGTGCATTATCGAGAAGAGTTGTATCCGAATGCACAACAGTTTGAGCCAAAGCGTTTTCTAGAGCGCCAATATTCGATTTCCGAGTATTTCCCATTTGGGGGCGGTAGTCGGCGATGTTTAGGATATGCTCTCGCTCAGTTAGAAATGAAGTTAGTGCTTGCGACGATTTTATCGAACTATCAACTTACCTTGGCAGAGAATAGACCTGTTAAGTTGCAGCGTCGTGGCTTTACACTTGCACCAACGGGCGGAGTTCGGATGCACCTCATTGAAGAACGTTGTTGACATCCTCACCGGGCTGAAGCCACGGTGATTCCAAGAATCACTTCTTAGATCTTTCTGCTTCATAGCAACTGCCATCAGACTTATGCCTATCCGGTCTTACGTTCGCTCCACAGACTTTCACCGCAAGCCCTGCGGCAAGAATGTTTTGTGCGGCGTTGATATCCCGGTCATGGTGAGCGCTGCATTTTGGGCAGTCCCATTCGCGGATATTCAACGGCAGTTTTTCGACGATGTGACCGCACTGACCACACCTTTTAGAACTCGGAAACCATCGGTCAATCTTGACGAAGGTGCGACCATACCAATCGCACTTGTATTCAAGTTGGCGCACCAACTCTCCCCAACTCGCATCGCTGATAGAGAGGGCAAGTTTCCGATTCTTGACCATGTTCTTCACAGCCAAGTCCTCAACGGCAATCGTTTGGTTTTCACGCACCAATCGAGTCGTCAGCTTGTGAAGAAAATCTTGTCTTGCGTCGCTAATTTCCGCATGGACTTTAACGACTTTGAGCCGTGCTTTGTATCGATTGTTCGACCCTTTCTGCTTGCGACTCAACGCCTTCTGAGCTTTTTTCAGCTTACGGCGTTTTGCATTGAAGCCTTTGGGGTTTGCAATCTTTTCACCATTGCTCAGAGCGACCAAGCTGGTGACTCCCAAATCAACCCCAACTTCATTGGAGCATTTCGGCAATGGCTCAATCTCGACATCCACCAACAAGGAAACAGACCATCTACCCGCAGGAGAGAGCTTCACCGTGATGGTCGAGGGAATTGCGCCTTGAGGTATTTCTCGACTCCAACGAATGGCAAGCGGTTCGACACACTTGGCAAGAAACACTTGCCCGTCTTTCCACTTGAAAGCAGATTTGGTGAATTCCGCACTACCGCCGTTCCGTTTCTTCTTAAAGGTGGGGTATTTCGCCCGTCCTGCAAAGAAGTTGCTAAAAGCGGTTTGCAGATGTCGCAATCCCTGCTGCAACGGAACACAGCTAACTTCATTGAGAAAATCCAAGTCTTCTTGTTTTTTCCATTGAGTCAGCATTGCAGAGCTTTCAACGTACCCAATTCGCTTGCTCTCACCGTACCAAGCTTCAGTTCTTGCAGCCAAAGCACGGTTATAGACCAAACGAGTACAGCCCATCGTCCGTCTCAGCAAGGATTCTTGCTCAGGCGTTGGATAGAAACGGTACTTGAAAGCTCTTTGTGTCATGCCTCACATTATAGTATTTATTCTGTGAGGTGTGCGATTTCTACTGTAAAGCCGTGCTAGAAGCACGGGGTTTCCAACCCATTTTTCTGATGAGTAGTGACCTCAGCGAAGAGCGATCGACAATTGCGCGATCGCTCAACACTCGATCGCGCCCAGTACCCGCAGCGTTTCTTTTTGAGCATCGGTTAATCCCGTTGTACCAGAAATGTTCATATTCTCATACGGACGATCGACGGTCAAAACCCGCAAACACTCCCCTGTATCACTATCCCAAATCCGAATCGAACCATCTTCACTACCGCTGACGAGAGTTTGCCCCGACGGATCGAACATGACTGACCAAATCGGGCTAGTATGTCCTTGCAAAGTCATAATGTTTGCTCCTTGATGCACATCCCAAAGTTTGAGCGTTTGATCGTAACTCGCACTCGCAAGCAGATTTCCTTGAGGATGAAAGCTAATACTCACAACCTCGCGGTGATGTCCCTCTAGTGTCTGGAGGCACTGCCCGGTCTGTAAATCCCAGAGCTTTACTGTATGGTCATCACTGCCACTTGCAAGCCGTTCCTGCGTTGGGTCAAACGCGATCGTATGTGCCTGTCTTGTATGTCCTTCAAGCGTCAGCAGACATTCAGAATTAGAAGCATCGCACAGTTTCACGATTCCGGTTTCACCACCGATCGCTAAACGATTTTCTTTTGGACTAAATACCACGGCTGGAACCCAAGCGAATTCTGGTTCAATCACACGCAAACACCGCCCAGTCTGCACATCCCACAAGCGCACAACTCGATCGACCCCAGAACTTGCCAGCATTGCCCCGTCAGTACTAAAAGCTACAGAATTGACCCAACTTGAGGTACGAAAGGCGCGTAAAAAGTTACCACTCTCGACATCCCACAATCGAATGGTTTGGTCATAGCTTCCGCTTGCTAGCAGCCGCCCATCTGGACTAAATACCACAGACGCAATACGATCGCGATGTCCTTGCAAACACTTGAGGCACTCTCCACTCTCTGTATTCCATAATCGCACTACTTTGTCAGCATGAGCGCTCACTAACCTTTGTCCATCTGGGTGAAATGCAACGCAGAAGACTCCTTTCGAGTATCCTTGCCAGGTTCTAAGGCATTGCCCAGTCTGTGCTTCCCAAAGACGAATCGATTGATTCAGTGCCGCACTCACTAGGGTTGACCCACCAGGACTATAAGAGATGGATTGCACTACTCCAGTATGTCCGAGCAGTGTGCGGTAACAGTGTTGAGTTTCAACATTCCATAGTTTAATCGTTTGGTCTTCACTACCGCTTGCTAATATTTGACCATCTGGACTAAAGGCAATCGTCCAGATTGCTCCCTCGTGTGCCTGCCAAACTGCATTGAGTTGCCCAGTTTGAACACTCCATAAACGAATCGTCTGATCTAAACCCGAACTCGCAAGCATCTGACCATCTGGGCTAAATGCGACTGCTAGTACCCCATGTTCGTGCCTCTCAAGAATGTGTAATGTCTGTCCAGTTTCGACATCCCACAATCGAATCATCCCATTGTCATCATTACTCGCTAGAAGGTAGCCTTGGGTTAAGGTCTGACGATCTGGAGCGAAAGCCAACGTCGCTATCCAACCTTGATGTCCTTCTAAAATCTTCAGACACTCCCCGGTTTGCACATCCCAGATTCTAATTGTAAGATCTTCACCACCACTCGCAAGCAGACGACCATCAGCACTCAAAGCAACTTTCCAGATCGAGCCTGTATGCCCATAGAACCGACCTTGAACCGTTCCAGACGGAATATGTAACCGTTTCACAACGCGATCGACATCCGCAATGATCAGACTCTCACTATCTGGAGTAAACACGATCGAGTTCACCGCAGATGCAATTCCTCGAAATGTTGTGGTTTGCTGTCCGTCGCTGACTCGCCAAACACAAACTTCCCCGTTGCCATGACTCGTCGCAATCTGTTGGGCATCCGGGCTAAAAGCAACACAGAGAATTTCCCCGATCGCTTGCGTAAAAATCGAGTGGCTCAAATCAGCATCGGTAAAATTCGTGCCATGTAGCGTGGTCATCTGTAAATCTGCTTGCCAAATCATCAGATTTGAGAAGTCTAAATGACTTAAACTGGCTCCCAGTTGACGCAGCAGATTGATCGCATTGCCAGCAAAGTATCCTGGTTGCAAAGGTGCTTGATCTTGCTGAATACTTACTAGATGGAGCAGCAAAGACTTCAAGTTTTCACGACCTCCTTGCGTCTCAATTAATCGCGTCAAAATCGGCTGCACAATTAGTCGCACTTGTATATCTCGCACGTATTCTTTCGCTTGTGCTTTGATCAAGGCGTGGCTCCTGAAACAATCTATGTTTCCCTGCTCTACTTCCTCACAGATTCGTTCAATCAATTGTTCCGTGACATATTCCATTACGACAGGCTGCTGAGTATAGCTGAAATGCTTAGATTTTGTCGGCTTGATTTTCTCAATTAAAGACCGTTGATCAAGCGAAATGAGTGCATCTTGCAGGGTCACTTCAGAGATCGAGGGAAGTAAATCAGCTTGTAGTTGTCCAGCACTGACCGCTTCTCGATTAATTGCTAACCAGTACATCACGTGTCGCTCGATCGCGCTAAGACGATCAAACTGTTGAGCAAGTAAATTCCGAATGTTTTTGAAGAGCCAACTCTCTTTTGCTAAGAAAGCTTCAATATTGTTATCGTACAGTTCTTGAATCGGTGTTGCTACGATTTTTAATGCTAAAGGATTGCCTTGATAACGATCGATAAGTTCCTGTACTTGCGATCGATCGGTTTGAATGGATACTCCTTTCGCCGCTAATATTCGTTCTCCTTCCTCGATCGATACCTGTCCGAGTCGAAGTAACCGCACAGGGAGCATTGGACTCGCTTGAGTCGTTACTTCAGATGGAACTTCTCGACTCGTGAGTAAAACACTACTCTGATGCTGTCCCTCACCCAACTGCTGAAACAAATAACCATAAGCTTCGTAGCCCGTTCGATAGGTTCCAACTAGCTCACGACTAGATAAAACTGCCTCAACATTATCAAGGATCAACAAACAGCGACGTTGCCGCAACTGTTCGAGTAACTGACGGAGAAGCGCATCAAGTTGAGGCGGACACGATTGCTCTGGTGCAAGTGCTTGCATTAACTCTTTGAGAAAATCAATCAGAGGTGGAACTTGTCGCAGCGATCGCCAAACGACACGCTCAAATGACTCAGCTTCGATTAGCTGATGGGCTAACTTGGTGACTAGCATTGTTTTACCGATCCCGCCCATGCCGACAATTGCAACCAATCGACACTGATCCTGAATGACCCATTGCCCTAAGATGTCTAACTCAGTTTCTCTACCGTAAAACTGAGAAACATCGGTGGCTTCGCCCCACGAAGTGTTCGCTTCTCCCCAGTCCACACTGCGATGCGGAGATAACGAAGATAAATTACTTTGTTGAGCATACCGCATCAGCGTGTTCTGCAAATTCAGTTTTGTGACCTGGACTCCTAGCGATGACGATAACAATTTCCAGAGTTCTGCGCCCACATCTTTGATGTAGCTATATTCATGATTCAGTTCCCTCGCCATCGTGTGGTAAGACTGCTTATTCCACGATCGCAGAAAGACATCGACTTGTAGCGAGTTCAAAGATTCCACTGCCAAAGCCTTTGTGACCGTCTCTAATGCTTCTTCCTGTGTCATGTGTCTTTCCTTTTTCAAGAACCTTTCAGTCGATTCCAGCCAACGGCTGCACAAGAGATCGAACGCTCTCGAACGATGTCAGACACTTCACCCGAAGAAGTTCCGAACTTGTCCTACCGTTTTCATGGATATCATTGAGTGGGTGCGATCGAAATTGCATTATGCAGTTGGAGGCAAGAACATCAAAACGGTTGATAGCGAATTGAGAAGTAGAAGCCATTTTCTTGCAGCGAGTTTCCACGGTCTCCGACTGAAACCAAAGGGATGCCATAGTCCAAGTTTAAGAATAAATTCGGTGTGATTAGCCAGCGTAACCCCAATCCCAAGCTCGCGATCGTTGCTGGATCAGGGTCAGTCTCTCGATTGTTCCAAGCCGTACCGATTTCAAAGAAAGGCGCTAATTGCAAAACCGTCGGATCAGATGTAAGCGGAAGGCGAACTTCAATTGACCCTAATACACCATTGTCCGCGACAAGTTGGTTTTGACGATAGCCACGAACAGTATCAACACCTCCTAAGTTGAACCGTTCGAGTGATAGTAAGGAATCTGGAGTAAGCTGAGCATCGATTCGCGCCACTAAAAGATTGCGATCGGATAACTGCTGCACCCACTGAAGCTGACCTAACCATGCAAAGAACCGCCCATCTGTCCCCGAATCGTTTATCGTTGCATCAAAAGCACCGATACCTAGACTGAACTGCGATCGCGCTGCTAAGACTCGTCTACTTCCACGATCGACCCAATCTTGAGTAAACCGAAGTACTGTGACTTTCGATTCCCCATTCTCGGCTCCTTCAGTAAAGGAGAAAGGAATGTCATTGAGAATATAGGTTTGGCTACGTCGCAAATCAATTCCTAAGCCTAAAGCAAATTCGCTTGTAGGTGTTCTAGAAAGGGGTTGACGTAAATTCAGCGAATAAGTTTGTGTGTTACTTCTGATGCCAATATCCCGAAATGCTTCTTCGACAATGCGACTATTTCCACTGTTATACCGGAAGCTGAGCGTGCCATTGACTGCATTCATAGGAATTGTATAGCTAAAATCGTAGAGATTAAGTCCTTCGGTTCTAGCATATTGGGCACTGAGACGATCGCCTAATCCGAGCAAGTTATCATGACTTAGTTCTAAACGACCTTGAAGCGAGCCAAGGCTCGGAGATTGATAGTTATCGATTGCGATCGCACCATGAAATGCTGGAGCTTCTCGAAGACTGATTCGTAAGATATTGCGCCCTGGAGTACTTCCCGCGACTAGCTCAGCATTGACTTGCTCGATCAATGGATCAAGTTGTAATAGCTGTAAAGCTTCTTCGAGTCGTTGTTGATTGAGAGGAGTTTTGGTTGCCCGTTCTAGGCGCGATCGTACATATCCTTCTCGTAGTCGCCTGAGTCCACCAATTTCAATTTGCTCAAGTTCACCTTCTACCACTTGAATTTGAACAATGCCACTCGTAAGGTCTTGATTGTTCGGGAGAAAGGCTCCAGAGGTGATGTAACCGTTCTTAATGTAGAGTTGAACAATTTGCGATCGCAGTTCGAGCAAGTCTTCAAAAGTAATTTCGCGGTTTTGATATTGCTGAGTGAGATTCGCAATTTCACTTTGCAGAACAGTATTGCCTTGCACATTGATGGTTTTGACAAAAAAGCGATCGCCCGCTGGAGCAGTTCCTTCAGGCGGGGTTTGAACTGGAGGAACTTGAAGTTGAGGTTTGGGAGGTAATGGCTCCGAGGGCAGGCGGGGCGATTCAGTCGGTCTAGGCGTGATTTGATCAATTGTATTCGGTGCGGTTGGAGGAATTGTCACACCAGGGGGCGGAGTAGATTGAGAAGCCGCGCCTGAAGCAATACAAATCGAAGTGACGAGACTTGAACATAAGGGGGCAACCCGCTGAAGCATTGAAGGCATATTAATAGTACTGAATCTAAGAGCATCTACGGCTTAATACAACTTTCCCATTTGGCAATCGGTAAACACCCTGCGGTTCGACGATCGGATCGCCTTTTCGCCAGATCCGACTTGAGGATTGGCTCGGCAGCGTCTCGATGCTAACCGTGGGAAAGCTAGAGGTCTGCGTTTCGCCAGGACGCTGCTCAAAGCCCCCAGTCCCTGTAATTCTGAAGCTTCCTTGCGTCGGCTGCTCACGACGAACAATGCAGCTATTTGCTAGTAGAGTGTTCGTATCAATTTGAGTGTCGGGAAGTTCGGCAAGGCTGTTCTGGAGAAAGCTGACATCCGGGAGGGTAATGATGCCGCTGCTGATCGTACCCGTCGCACTGACATCGACTCGATTGTTACGATCGAGCGCTCTGGGATTTGTGCCGGAGGGAGCAGGACGATAGTTCTCACCAAAGAAAGCAGGAGTGTTGAGGGTAATATCTCCACCTCTGCCGCTGCGAGTAAAGGCGAGAATATCACTATCACTAAATGCAAGGATGGAGTTAGCTGTCAGGGTAATCGTACCGCCGTTATTTGCACCCGTATTACTGATGATGTCGCTATCACCCAATAAACGAATCTGTCCAGCTTTAACTGTGATAGTACCGCCTTGCGTTCGAGTGGAGCTAGTGACAATCCCACTATCATTTGCTTGTAGCGTGTCACGAACGGTAATATCAATATTGCCTGCGATCCCAAAGCCGAAGCTCCCACCAGATATGCTTGATCCATCCCTTAATAACAGTGATCCTGTATCAACTTCTATATTTCCTGCATTCCCACTTCCTAAAGCCTGATTGTACAGACCACTGACAGGATTACCACCAACCTCGATCGCATCCGCAGCGTTAATGATTAAACTGCCCCCCTTGCCTGAGCCAGTAGTGCTTGCTACTACTACTGCTCCGTCGCGCACAGTTAAGCGCCCTGTGTTGATTGTTAAGTTCCCAGCATTCCCACTCCCACGGCTGAGAGTTGCCAAATTGCTCCGAGTTTCGCCATCGGGTGAGACACCGCTAAGCTCTACCGCATCGATCGCGTTAACGAGCAAATTGCCGCTGTTCCCTGCAACTAAAGTGCGGGCGGAGATCGCTGACCCATCGCGCACAATCAAGCGTCTCGTGTTCAGTGTCAAATCCCCAGCATTCCCCTTGCCCTGACTCTGAGTAAACACACCACTAGTGCTCTGACCGTCTGGTGAGACACCGCTAACCTCGATCGTATTCGCAGCGTGAATGAGCAAGTTACCACCCTTGCCTTCAGTAAAAGTTGCTGTTGATATGCTTGCACCATTGCGTACAGTCAAGCGCCCCGTGTTAATAATCAAGTTTCCAGCATTCCCATTCCCTCGACTACTCTGAGCAGCCACACCGCTTAGAGTCTGACCATCAGAGGAGACCCCACTGATTTCCACCGCATCGGTAGCAGTAATGATCAAGCTGCCAGCCTGACCTCCACCAAAAGTGCTTGCTGATATTACTGCACCATCGCGCACGATCAAGCGTCTCGCGTTCAATGTCAAATTCCCAGCATTCCCAAGCCTCGCACTCTGAGACGCTATCCCACTTGAGGCTCCACTCACCTCCACCGTATCCGCAGCAGTCATCAGTAAACTGCCGCCCTGACCGCTCCCAAATGTGCCTGTTGCGACTACTGCCCCGTCGCGCACGATCAAGCGCCCTGTCTCGATCGTTAAGTTTCCTCCTGTTCCTGTGCCTGTAGCAGTCACTCTAGCTCTCAGTTCCGAATTGTCACTTAGCACAGTCTCTGATGTACGAACTAGGACATCTCCCCCTTTTTCTGAGCCTACGGTATCAGCCCGCATTCTAGAATTCTGCGTCATCTCTAACCGTGTACCGCGCACCTGAATGTCACCACCTCCGGTTCCACTCGCATCTACAAATGCCTGATTCGATAGCGCGACTATCCCAAAGGGGGAACTGCTTCGCAACGTGCCAGAGTTCTGAATCGAGTCATATCCTAGAACAAAGCGATTTCCGCTCTGAATCAAACTGACATTTCCCACTCCCTTCACACTGCCGAGTTCAATTCGTCCTCCGCTAGCGGTCAGTCTGCCTCCCTCTAGCTGTACATCCCCACCAATTAAGGCTAGAGTTCGATCCGGTTGCACCTGAAGCCCTGGCGCAAGATTGGCTGAATTTGGTTGACCAATGAGGCTGGATGCTTGGGACTGATTCACGATCGATTGAGCCGCAACCGCATTAAACCACAAGGCAGATGGATTAACAGTGAGTAGATTACTGGTCGCAGGTTGTGAAGCACTAAACAGTCCTGTATCGCCGAGCCGAATTGCATCTGCTGTCGTTGCTAAGAATGAACCTTGCAAATCAAGGCTGGATGAAGCTCCGAACACAATCCCGTTCGGATTGATCAGAAATAAATTGGCATTACCTAATACACCTAATCGCCCTAAAATCTCCGATCGATTCCCGCCCGTTACACGAGAAAGAATGTTGTCAATGCCTGCCGGGTTTGTAAAATAAGCACCCCGCCCTTCACTAATGTTAAATTGTGAGAAGCTATGAAATAGATTCGTGCCTCGAACTGCGCCGCCATCAATACGATTGCCCTGAATTCCTCGTATCGTGACATCAGGTGCAACTACAGAGCTTTCACCTCCAAGTGTATTATCCGGGACAACTTGAGCCAAATTGCTTTGATTCACTCCGATTGAGAGAATTCCAACTAAAGCAACATATTTGACAAGTTGCTGCCAGCATCTATGGAATTTACGAGGTTGTGTCTCCAACATTTGTAAAAATTAGTTATTAAGATTTCTGTGTAAAGGTTTGGGCACTGTTTTTGGCTCGATTTATTCGTAGAGCGATCGTGAGTTAAAAGATACACCTTTGAATTGAATGAGTAGTAGACTACTGTTCAAAATTCTGTTTCAAAACTGGCTGTAGCTTACCATGTTTAACCATCTCTGCCAATTCTGCGTTGATGTTTTCTAATTACAGCAAAAGAATTTTGTGCAGGTAAAAGGATGCTCGAAGCCACAAGGCGATTAAGACAAAATTGCGATCTCGCCCAAGCAAAAACTGGCGAATGAATCATTCACCAGCAACTTCAGCACAAATCACCCTAGTTCGTCACTTCTTCGGATATTGTTCGGGCGAAGTTCGCTTTAGAGGTCAACGGGCGCTCGTTGCAATCTGCTGCAAAATTGCGATTTGTTTCTCGATCGCTTGACGTTCCTGCGGTGACAGTTCTGGTCTAGGTGCTTCCGACTGAGCTAAATCATTGATCAAAGTTGCGCCTAATGTTCCCAGTTTTGATGCTTCAGCCTGTTTGAGCGCTTCACCAAGTGCGTCATACCACAATCCCGCCTCAGCATAAAGATTTACTTTTTCAGTGGAATTTGCTGCGCTGCTTAGTTTGCTTTGAACAGAAGCGGGCATCGCGACCACTTCAAAACTGGTCTGACTAAATCCCCTGATGGATTATCGGGATCACATTGAATCACAACCTGCCAGAGATACTGTTTGCCAGGTTGTAACCCTGGTTCGTTTTCAGCAAATGGAGAGAGCTTCATGACTCCTGCTGTACTTTGCATCGAGAGTGTCCGAATTACCTTTGGTCTACTACCTGGAACCCACTCATAAATCGCCCATCTCATTGACTTGGAAGCAGAGTCAGCCGGAACAAACCAAGCAAAAGTTGGACGCTGCTGAGTTGTTTGTCCCAAGTAATTACGAGATGCCAGCACTGTAAGCGGCAAACTTCCCCCAGAGCATCCTCTCGTTGTTCCAGCATCAGATCTCCGACCCGTTGGAACGGGTTTTTGGCGACCCGGTTTGTAGGCAGCTTCAGCGATCGGAGCAATGACGAAACTGAAGCATAGCGCGTAACTAATTACTTGCTTGATGTTGGTAGCGTGATTTGAGAAAATCATAGTTTAATGGAGTGAAGGTCAATTTCAGGAGCGACTAACAGAAATAGAAGCATTTCGCTAGATTGCTAAACTATTTTTTACTAGGCTTGTAACGGGTTCGACTCAGAACGATCGCTTTGAACCTACCCCAAATTCTAAGTACACAAGTCTTACTACGCACAGACCAAGTTAACTCACATAGGGTTCCTTTTTCGCCCAGTGAGCGACGCTGAAACGTGCCGCCTAACCCTCTAGAGATAGCAAGACACTGCTTTGTTCCTCGTCCCTGCCAATCTGAATGAATTCCAATCCCATTATCTTTAATCCTCAAAGTGTACTGATGGTCTTTGTACTGTCCGGTTGCACTGAGTCGAGTGACTCCTCGCGCGTGCTTCCCCACATTGCATAATGCTTCTTCGAGAAATTGACAAAGTTCGCGCTTTTGTTCAATGCTCAAGTATTGTTCTTCAATTGGGTCAAATGAATACGCTTTTACTTTCAACGTTTCAAAGTAGGGAAAGCCGCGCTGAAGCGTATGACTATAAACCTCGTAGAACAAATCTCGCATCGGTCGTTTTAAGTCCAGAATTAGCCCATTGCCGAGACGGAGACTTTGCTTTCGATCGAGCGCTTCGAGCTTGAGGTACTCGCCAATCTCTCGGATCTCATGGTTTAGATCTTTAAGGTCTGCGAGTAATCGATCGGGTTCAACATCTTGGTCTTGAACGTGTCTCAAGATGTTCGCAAGCGTTTGCAGCGGTCCACTATGAATTTCCATGAATGTCCGCTCGATCGTGCGATGTCGAAGTTCAATTTGCGATCGCAAAACACGATCGTATTGATAAAACGCACTCAAAATCGCGCCATTGATTACTAACACAAGTAAAGCAGGCACAACCGGAATCCACCAGCCTGCAATGATGCAAACATAGCCAATTCCCACTAAACCTAGACTAACTCCAGCAACCAAGACAAGATTTTTCAGTGGCGATCGATTCAACCGACCCAGATAGATCGCAAACAGCCCCCAACTGATAATCCAAACATTTTCCCAAAGCTGCGACCAGGTCTGTAGCATCGATCGCCCGTCCAGCACTGCGCTAACAATCTGGCTGACCACATGGGCGTGAAATTCGACTCCATAGATTTTTCCAGGTGGCTCCAGTGTTGCGACAGCAGAAGTATTGATTGTATCTTTAATACTCGGAGCCGTCACGCCGATCAATACAATCCGTCCGTTGATAGTATTCTGTAGCATTGTAGAATTCTTAGCTTCAAGCTCATTAAATTGCTGAAGCGATAGAGTACGGAATCGCTGCCGACCGCTTCGGTAATTGACCAAGATTTGAACGCCAAAATCATCTGCATTGACATAGCCACCAGCATTTGGAGTCAAACGAGGAAGCTCTGTCGAGCCAAATCGCATTGCTTCTGGATCTCGAATTCCATTATCTAGCTCAATCCCCTCTCCATTGAGATAGGTTTCGGCAAGTCGTAACGGGAGAGAAAATACATACTTTTCACTGTCCTCTGGTCGCTTTGTGCCCAGTAAAGCGCGTCTGACTTTATTATCGTTATCGGATAGCACGTCAGCAAACCCAACTTGTTCAAGCGGTAAGTTGGGAGGAGGCTGAATCACATTCGGTAAAACTTTTTCGACAGCAATTAAGTTTTGAGTCGTTTGAAACGTTTTGACTAATTCGGCGTGACCAGGTTCAACTGGAATGTCTCGAACCAGATCCAGACCGATGACTTTAGGGTTGTATCTCTGCAATGTTCTTAGAAGTTTAGCAATATCGCGATCGGGAATCGGATACTTTTCAGCACGACGAATATCGGCTTCATCAATTCCAACAATCACGACTCGTTCATCGATCGATTCTGCGGGTCGCAGATGTAGCAAGGCATCCAAAGTAACACATTCGAGCAATTGCAGCGATCCACTGAGACGAATCAGAATCACCATTGCCAAAGCAGCAATTCCTGGTAACGCGGTGACAGCCCACGCAGTCATGTTGTGCTTGAATTCGCCTCGGTTACGATGCAGCAAAGGTGTCTTCCTTATTCGTTAATCAATAAATCCTTCTTCTCTGGCTCGTTTCTCAGTTTGAATGCGGAGACTTTTGCCATCTTCAAGATACACACCCAGCACGTCTTGAATTTTCGCCCAGTAGTGACGAACCGTTCTGAGCGAAACTTTCATACGATCGGCGATCGCTTTATCTTCCAAGCCTTCTTCAAAGGCAAAATTAAGCAATTCGATCCACTCTAGCTTGACTTCTCCAGGTGGCATTTTCAGGTCTTTCGTATGCGTGACACCTCTCAGTGCTAGATCAATTCGGTTCAGCATCTCCTGACTCGATAATCCCTTATCCGCGACCGTAAATCCGCCTTCGTGAGCATCAATGTCAGATTTAATTCTTACCAGTGCTTTAACATAGCTACTTTGTACAACTAGGTTCAGCGTGGTGTAGGTTTTCATTAGGCTTTTGAGGCTTCTAATTCCACCGTTAATCTCTGCTGTGTCTCCAGAAGTTTCTGGTAGGGAAAGGTCGATGATTACGAGATCGGGTTGCAGCATTTCGACCTGCTGATGTGTGTCCTGAATGGTTTTAGCTGTGAATAAAGCAGCGTGTGGATAGTGCTGCTTCAGTAAATCGATCGTACCGTTCAGAATTAGCTCATGGTCATCGACGACTAGAATTTTGAGTGTCTCTGGTTGAAGTAAATCTTGGCTCATAGTTGAGATCTCTGCCTTAATCGTCATCTCTGCCCCCCTGGTTGGGTCGATCATAAGACAAATTATCGATCGAAACAATAGAATTTACGGCTTTGATCCAGCTTAAAACGATAAATTGCACAGTTGTGCAACCCGATCCGCGCAGATGTGCGATCGAGGTAGCTGAACTATGCAAATAAGTTGACACACAAGGCAAAGCCAATTTCTCAATCTGATCCTGTACGGTGTTGAAGACTAATCATCTAGCCCCCTAGATTTGCTCTTTCTTGTGAGTCAGATTGATGAAAAAACGTCAGAATCACACTCAACGATTTTCCACGTTTCTGAGCTTTTCAGGTGCAAAGGAACGCCTTACACCGACTCAATGGCTCGTTGATTCAAGCTTAGAACGCAGCATTAATCAAAAGTTACAGGAGTACCCAGAACGAACTACCGAAGAATGGGCGCTGCATTTCTTAATCATCCTGCAATCTAGCTCTTCTATTTTATCGACAGATCATTCAAATCATGTGCGAACATTAGTAGAAAAGCACTTATCAGCTTACTTACAAGAAGTCTGCTATCAATCAGCCCAAAAGCTACAACGGCAATTTCAATCGGTTCAATACAAATATTCGCTAACTGATCTTTTTCAGATCGGTAACTTATTAGTCAATCAACCCTTAAAACTCTTCCGTAGCTTTGATCCGACGTATCCGAATAGTAGTTTAGAAAGCTATGCGAGTACTGCAATCTACCGCTTTATTGGCAATACAATTTATGCTCAAGACCTGGAAGCGAAACGAGAAAAGTTCTCTGACTATGGATTGTTAAGAGATTTAAGCCAGAAAGAACTGAAAGAAGCTTTAGCATTCAGCGGCTTAGAGATCAGTCAAATTGAGCCACACTGCTTTGCAAAATACTGTTACAACGCAGTCTGTCAGCCTCAAGCAAGACAGAGTAGTCGAAAGTTGGACGCTCCAAGCCAGGAAGAGTTGGTTCAAATTGCAACTTGCTACAATCAGCAATCAAGTTCTGCAATGGTTCAAATCGTGGATGCAGAGGGTGTTCAAGCTATGCTCTCAACTTGCATTCGAGCCGCACGGGAGTATCGGACGAATCGAGTACAGACACTCTTGAGCGATGATGTGATTTCTGATCCGATGCTGACTCCTTGGGAATCTGCAATTCAAATCGAGGAAAGAGAGCAAGTTAAATCTTTAGTCTCTCAGGTGTTCACAACGATTCCAGAAATGGGGCAGGTTCTGCTCAAACTTTGGTTAGGTTTAAATCTGACTCAATCTGAGATCGCCACTATATTAGGGCAGAAGTATCCAGAACTGCAAAAACAGTATCAGGTCGCTCGTCACTTAGGCAAATATAATCGGCATTTGCTAAAAGAATTTCTTACTCTGTGTCAGCAGCTTAATCCCAGTTTACCGTTACAGGATGATAAAGCAATTGAACTCATTCAAGCATCACTGGCTGATTGTTTACAACTACACTGTAGACAATTAGTTTATGCTGAATTAGACCGCTTGACGCAGCGGTATAGCAATGAAGACGAATTTGCGATCGTCGCTGCTCTCATTCAGGTTGAGCAAGCTTACGAAGCAAGCCAGTCGATAGACAGCAGATTAGTCCTCATCCAAGCATTTGAGCATCAACTCGAACAGGATCTAACTTTACTTCCTGGCTCTTTTAGTTTCGTCACCAGGAAAATAGTTGAGGCTATCAGCGAGTGGCTGGATTATGTTTCTTAGAGGGGCAAGTGGATTGTCTCGTCTTCCCTGCGCCAAGCTGGATCAACGATGCAAATGAAAACAATCGGTTCATCTCCGCAATTATGAAGAAACTGGATTGCATTTGGAGGAACGTAAACTGTATCACCAGGTTCAATGCGGCGGACTTCACCCCCGATCGACATTTCTCCAACACCACTGATGATGTAATAAATTTCGGAAGTCGTGAGGGAATGAGGAATCGAAGTTTTGCCAACAGGTAAGATTGCGTATGCCAAACTGTAACGTAGGTTGACATCTTGTTTGTCAGGATGAAGCAATTCGCGCAGAATCGTTGCATCTCCAGCAATAATCTCTTCACAGTCGTTCAGCTTTCGGATCAGCATAATGTAGGTTTGGTTAATGGATAGGATGTGATTAATCGCGTTGAAATTTGATAGTTTTCCTATTGATGAGTCGTATGCTACTGTCGAGAATAAGCTAGGGATGCACTGATTGCAAGAATAATCCAACAGACTGCAATCCATTGGTATCGTTTTAGTTTCATCATTGTTGCGTGAACCTAACCACAGTTCCGACTTAATAGAATCTTTCCATTCGGCAGCCGATAGACTCCTTGAGGTTCGACGATCGGATCACCTTTACGCCAAGTCCGACTGGGATTTGAAGGTTGATTCGATGGCGTTTCGATGCTAACGGTCGGAAAGCTGGATGCCTGAGCTTCGCCAGGGCGTTGCGGCAAGCCACCTGTCCCCGTAATGGTAAAACTGCCCTGCGTAGGTCGAGCGCGACGAACAATGCAGCTACTTGCTAGAAGTGTATCGGTGTTGACTTGGTTGTCAGGGAGTTCAGTAAGGCTATTTTGAATGAAACTGACATCTGGCAGCGTAATACTCCCACTAATCGCACCCGTCGCATTCACATCCACTCGATGATTGTTGTCGAGCGAATCGAGAGTCACTCCAGACGAAGCGGGACGATAGTTCTCACCGAAGAAAGCAGGGGTGTCGAGAGTAATGTTACCGCCTCTGCCATCACGGGAAAACGCGAGAATGTCGCTGTCATCAAAAGCTAAGATGGAACCCGCAGAGATAGTAATGTTACCGCCGTTATCAGCACCAGAGGCAACAGTGCTTCTAATGTCACTCTTATCAAATAGGAGAATTGCTTCTGCCCGAATCGTAACAGCTCCACCTTGAGTTTGTGCGGAGTCGGTTCTAATCGTGCCACGATTTGCTTGCAAGCGATCGCGGACTGTAATGTTAATATTGCCTGCTTTCCCAACATCCTGGCTCCGACTAGAGATGACTGCTCCGTCCCGGATCTGCAATCGTCCCGTTTCAAGTCTCAAGTTCCCAGCATTCCCACTCCCTTGGCTTTCCGTGAACAAGCCACTCGGAAACCCGCCGCCAGCCCGAAATATACCATTGGTCGCGATTCCACTGATCTCGATCGCATCCGTGGCATTGATCTGCAAACTGCCGCCCTCACCTGCACTAAAAGCATTTGCGGTGGATATTGCTGCCCCATCTTGAACAATCAAGCGCCCTGTATCAATTCTCAATTCTCCCGCAGCCCCATCTCCGAAACTTTCTGTAAACAAGCCGCCGGGAAGCTGACCATCGGCGGTCGTTCCACTGACCTCGATCGCATCTGAGGCATTGATCTGCAAGCGACCGCCCTGACCGTCTCCGAACGTTCTCGTCGAGACAACTGCGCCATCGCGAACTATCAATCGCTGTGTATCAATGCTCAACTCTCCCGCATCTCCACTGCCGATACCACCACCACTGAATAATCCGGTACGGAAAATACCAACAGATAAAGCTCCAAGAAGCTCGATCGAATCAGTTGCCTTGATTTGTAATTTGCCCCCCTTGCCGTCAAGAAAAGTTCCCGTTGAGATCACTGCTCCATCCTGAACAATTAAGCGCCCTGTATCAATCTTCAACTCTCCCGCATCTCCACTTCCTTGGCTCTCAGTCAATAAACCACTGGGAAACTCAGGAAAGAAATCATCCGGCAACACCTCAGAAGCTCCACTCACCTCGATCGAGTCAGAAGCATTAATTTGCAATCTGCCTCCCTGACCTGCTCCTGTAGTCTTGGTAGAGACCTGTGCCCCACCTCGGACACTCAAACGTCCTGTCTCGATCGATAAATTTCCTCCAGTTCCCGTTGCGGTGTCACTTGCAGTAGCACTCAGCCTTGAATTGCCGCTCAGAACTATCTCTGTTGTACGGACGAGTACCTCTCCACCTTTTTCTGCACCCAAGGTATCAGACAAAATACTAGAATTTTGCCCCATCTCCAATCGTGCCCCACGAATTTGAATGTCACCCCCTCTCTCGCCGCTCACATCGACAAATGCTTCATTTGAAAGCGCGATCGTGCCAAAATTTTGAATCGAGTCATATCCTAGAACAAATTGAGTTCCACTCTGAGATAAGCTCACGCTTCCAATTCCGGCTACACTTCCCAGTTCGATGCGTCCTTCAGCAGCATTCAGTCTTCCTCCTTCTAGCCGCACATCTCCCCCAATTAGCGCTAAACTACGACCGGGCTGCACCTGAAGTCCTGGGGCAGTTTCTATTGAATTCGGTTGACCAATATTGCTCTGGGCTTGCGATCGATTGACGATCGATTGAGCCGCAACCGCATTAAACCAGAATGCAGACGGACTTACACTAAGTAGATTGCTCGTTGCAGGTTGTGAAGCACTAAATAGACCAATCTCACCCAGTTTTACTGCGTTTGCTGTTGTTGCTAAAAATGAGCCTTGCACATCGAGACTGGCATCAGAACCGAACACAATCCCCTGTGGATTGATCAAGAACAAATTAGCACTGCCTAGTACTCCAATGCGTCCTAATATTTCCGATCGATTTGCTCCCGTGACACGAGAAAGAATGTTGTCAATGCCGAGTGGATTGGTGAAATAAGCGCCGCGTCCTGCACCAATATTGAATTGCTCAAAACTATGAAACAGATTTGTGCCGCGAACTACCCCGCCGTCGATGCGATCACTCTCAATTCCGCGTATCATAGTATTGGGCATAACAACAGAGCTTTCAGTACCGAGTGTGTTGTCTGGCACAATTTGAGCAAAAGCGTTCTGGCTGACTCCAACGAAAAGTGTCGCGCTCAAAGCAATACAGGTTCTAGCTCTCTGGCAACTTCCGCTTAATCTCTTTCTAGCAAACATAAGTGATCCTGAAACATTGCTGAATAATTAAAGTTTCCTGATAAACACTCTGATGACGTGAAACGAGTCGATGTCAAGTTAGTACAGCAAGATTTTTGTGCAATGCACATTCCGATCAGAACTCTAAGAAGATAGTTTTGAAAGACAAAAGCATCTGTAAATCTATCTTGAAAGCCAATCAAGAAGTTCGAAACCTCTTCGTCCGAAGTTCGTTTCCGAATCTATCTTACATTGCAAAGGGCTTTGTTGCATGAATCGAGAAAGTGACTGTTCTGGGATTGCGGGAAGTCGA
>ERZ1066124.329-NODE-329-length-35960-cov-22.586993_pt1 | contig 35960 bp, 26 predicted proteins | sample MGYA00382771_ERZ1066124 | MGnify/ENA primary metagenome ERZ1066124 (study PRJEB33369, sample SAMEA5778354) | biofilm metagenome | biome: Industrial cooling water; feature: Water cooling tower basin; material: Biofilm | place: United Arab Emirates | collected... | reverse complement strand
GGGTTGCAACAGTTTGAGTCTATTTTTGCTGGATGGAAGCTGGCTCAAGATGTGTACACGGTAGGCGATAAGAAGCAGGGGTTGCTAATTCTGCTAGAACTGCCGTGAGATTAATTTTGATGATGCGGTTGATTGAGCCATCACGTCGCGCATCGATCCAGTGGATGCCTTCTTTCCATTCTCCTGAATCAATCCGACGAGTGATTGAACTTCGACTAAAGCCTCTGCCTAATCGCTCAGAGGCTTGCTGAATTGTAAGCAGTTCTGCGTCTGGTGGAAGTTTAAACTGCGTCTGCTTTGCCAAGGTTGCTCTCCTTTGTGACAATCTACTGGTTAATCACAACTTGTTCAACGTGGTACTCCTTGCCATCCCAACGATGAAGAATTTGCTGGATGTGCTGACCGTTTAACTGATTGACCACAAACGAGGGCATCGTTTGTGCGTCATGCTGAACTAGCAGGGGGGTTTTCTCTGGTAGATTCGGATTCCAGTAGCTTTTCCAAATCAGGGCATGGCTCTGTTCTAATAAGGCGATTCCCAAGCATCCCAGTTGTCCACAAAGTTGAGGAGAACGGTCGAAGTTGAGGAAGATAACATTCTGTCTGCCCTCAATTTTTGAGGCTCGAACGGGTACAGATGACCACTGATCTTCTAGAATTGAGGTCGATTGCCGAATTGCAGCCTGGATAATATCTGGTGGAATTATCTCGGTAGCGTTTCTCCATCGGAGTGGCTTGCCGCTCAGTGCCAAGTTGGATTTTGAACAACCGGAGAAGGTGAGCACTGCGACAAGTAATGCGATCGCAATCCCAACCTTGAAGAACAAAAGAAACCGATTCATTGAGCCTCCGAAGTGATTAACAGCTTGGACGATTTGCGTTGTAGAGATCTTTGACGTTCATGCCGTAAGTTTTTAGTGATAATGCTCCCAACGCATCTGAGCTTTGACCGTCGATTGCCGCCGCATCCCCACCGAAGTGTTTCTGAGCAACTCGCTCGATTAAGCGATCGCCCCTGAATCGATCTCCGGTTTGTGGGTCGATTTCTTCAGCACTTGCGTTGATTTTCTGAATGATCGAGGTTTGAAATGCCTGTTCCTGATCCGCAGGCGGAAAAAATTGTATGAGGTCATTCTCAGTGAGCGGAGTGCCATTCTGAACCCGATCTAAAAAGGCTGCTCCGTCTGGCTTAGCTCTAATCATTGCCGCTGCAATCTCGTGAGCAGGCATGAACTGATATTTGCCCAGCGCTCTGCCGCAGTTCCTACCCTGATCCGCACAAGTGTAGACCCCAATTGCCATATAGTCCTGCTGACTCTCGATCGTGCCTAATGCCTGAGCAAATCTGTCTAAGTTAATGCCTTGAACAGTTTGACCGGAACAGGGTGCAAGGAAGGGTCGCCTAGATGAGTCGGTAGACTCAGACGGTTCTTGCTCGATGGCTACCGTCGCATTGGCTGAGGTCGATTGCCCGGTTGAACTCGCCTGCCAATCGGGTGCGCCGAGCCACATGAATGAATTGACCGAATAGCGAAAGAACGGGATAGGTCCGAGAATGTAAGGCGATGAACCGCAGAGACTGCCAAATCGAAAATATAGGGCGGTATCGACTTGATCTGTCTGCTCACTCGGTTCCATCACGACCACTTTGAACAAAGAGCCAAAGGGGTGTCGCCCGGTCGGTTCTTGACCGCCATTGATGCCTGCTAGACATCCTTCTCCGCCTGCGACCGTTTGATACTTGCCTGAAATCCACTGCAATCCTTCTGAACGATCGCGCTGGTTGCGCCCTCTATTCTCTACATTATCGAGTTCAATGTAAGCACAATCATTTGTGCAAGCGACACTAAATCCTTGCTGATAGGAACCAGAAATCGTTCGATCGCGCTTCGCTTCTTTTGCGCCATAAACCATGTCAATGCGAGCGACTGAATTTCCCAGGAGATTGAGTGGCTGAGGGAAAGCACTCAACGGAACTTGGGTGAGTCCAGGAATTTTGCTAACCCTTGTGGAGCGCCAATTCTGAAAGTCTTTGAAGGGAACGACATCTAGATTCGGAATCGAGGCAATAGGATACGCATTGAGAGGGATGGAATTGAGTCCGAGTGATGCGATCGCAGGATCTTTCTGTAATACTTGAGCGATCGTCTGCTCTGAATTGTCTACGACATCCTTCAGCAAATCCCGGATCGGTTGTACCTCGCGAATTTTACGATCGCTCAAGTTCGGAACAACTTTAGCTAAATGTCCCAACGATTGCTGACCTGCTAACTCAAAAGTGCTGAGAGGGTCATCTTGATAAGATGCGCCTGTTCGTTCAGCGATGAGATTAAGCGATAGTTCCTCAGCGTGTAGGTCGATCGCGAGATCTCCAAGCCGCAAAATCTCTTGCAGGGACTGTCCCGACTTCCAGGTAATCGATTGCCCTTCAACTTGAACCTGTCCATTGCTTTGAACGGAGGGGAGCATTGACAAACTGATCACGCTCCAATCAGGTAGTAAAACAGACTGACCATTCTGCGTGGATTCAAGCTGGGTCGGAAGTTGGGTTGCCTCTGCCAGTTGTCCTAGCTGAAGTGAAGCAAGTACTCCAAAACTCAGGATCAGCCATAACAGCAGAAGTCGGAATCGCACCAACAACCTCAGAGATCTTCGATGTTGCAGCATAACAAGACTTCTAGAACGTTGTCTTTTGTTGTAAGAAAGAACGGATATTTCTGCTTCTGTAAGATGGCAATTTTTATCGCGCAGTGCTGACTCTCTTCTGCCAAACGGCAGAAAACTAACTCCTATTTAGATGAGGACAAGCAGTCGGATCATCGGATTACCTGTAGTGTTGTCATTTTTATTGCGAATATGGTTCTTCCCTTCGTCCAGGATTTGCTGGGACTACTCGATGCCAAAACACAGCTAGTCGCAGTTCAATCTCCAGCGACTGAGCGCAACATTCTTTTAGAAGCATTCCTACAAGCGATGAAACAGCCGCTCTATTTCTGGAACGCAGGAGGGCAGCAAATCCAGACGATTCAGCGAAGTAACCATTCGATTCAGCTTGTGATCAATGATTATCAAACCGTGGACGATGTTCTAGCGTTTATCTTGCTGCGCTACACGGATGGGTGTTTTGTCTTAGAAGGCTTGCTGAATGTTGACGATCAAGATGAACTATCAGCAACTCAGATCGCAAAGCTGGTGGATGCCTTTTATGTGTTGAGAACCTTGCCCGATGTGAGGATCATTCTAATTGAGGATACGCTGAAGCTTCCGCTTCAACTGGTTCCACTCATTCCGGTTCTCATCCATGCGTTGCCGAGCGTTGATGTGATCGCTCAAATTGTTCACTCTGTTTGTCAACGATTTCTGGATGCTCCCGAAGCGAGTCAGAAATTGAATCAAGTGTGTCTGGGGCTACCGCTTGGTGAACTCCAACTGGTTTTAACTCGGTACATTTCAAGTTGTGCTGATGTGGATGATTTAATGCGATCGTTGCTCACATACAAAGTCTCGAAGCTCCAACAGCGCGGCTTGGAATTCATGGCACAACCGGATGTGCGACCAATGGGATTGGATTTGCTAGAAGCAATATTAGATCGAGACTGCGCCTTACTCTCCCCAGACGCTCAGAAATATGGGCTGTCGTTGCCCAAGGGAATTTTGCTGTGGGGGCCACCTGGAACGGGAAAAAGTTTGTCGGCTAAATATGCAGCTAGCAAAATGGGTGTGCCGTTACTCGCAGCGAATTGGGGCAGCTTGCGCTCTCCAAAACCGGGGCAGTCTGAGCGCAATCTAGATTTTCTGCTGGATCAGTGCTGCAATAATGCGCCGATCGTTCTCTTCTTTGACGATTTTGATAAAGGTTTTGCAGGCTGGAATTCCGATGCAGACGGAGGAATTGAGGGGCGATTAGCAAATAAATTACTCACTTGGATGCAAGAACGAACCCATCCAGTGTATGTGATTGCAACCTGTAACCGTTTGGAGAAACTGCCGCCTGAATTGATTCGGCGATTCGATACGATCGTGTTTGTCGATTTGCCCCATGCAAGCGCGAGGAAGGATATTTTTGAAGTTCATCTCGCAAAGTACTTCCCATCCGACGATTCACTTTTCGCCGACTCAGAATGGCGAAAACTGTTGAAGGCGACGCATCTCTGTACCCCTGCTGAAATTGCGTTGATGGTGCGGAAGACAGCGCAGGAGGTGTTTTATCAAGGTAGACCGGGGCAGTGTACGATCGCGGATCTGTTGGAACAGCGATCGCTGGTCGTCCCTGCGATGATTCGAGAAGAGGAGGCAATTCTAGCCATTCGGAACCGAGCTTCTTTTGCGCGTCCGGCGGCTTCCCCCGATCGCAGCCAATGGGCGATACCAGAACAACGACTTTTTCAAAATGTCACAATGTCTATGAATGATAGTCACTCCGAGGACAATTGAAAGTGCAATCAACTGTTGAGATGGATTAAAACCTTGGATGCCGAGTGCTTTAGAATACGAACAGCGAATTTTGACCTATGACTGGGAGCAACTTCTCACGTTATGGGAAGCCATCGAATCCCGCGACACCCCTGGTTGGGATGCTGGAAAAGCGTTTGAATATCTGGTGTTGCGTGCATTCCAACTCGATCAGGCGGATGTCGTCTATCCCTACGGGGTGCGAGTCAGTGGTGCAGAAATCGAACAAATCGACGGCATTATCTATGTGGAGGGATTGGCTTGCTTAGTGGAGTGCAAAGATTGGTCAGACGGCGTTAGTATTGAACCAATCGCGAAAATGCGAAATCAACTTATGCGTCGCCATGCGTCCACGATCGGTATCGTCTTTAGTCACGGAGGGTTTACTGCCCCAGCAGTCATCCTGGCACGATACGTTGCGCCCCAGATGATTCTCCTTTGGGATGGCAATGAAGTGGGCTATGCCCTCAGGCAACGCCAAATGTGTCAAGCCCTGAGAGCCAAATATCGATTTTGCATCGAGCAAGGCGACCCGCTGTTTGATATCAGACCTCGTGAGGCATTGGAGTTACCATGAGCAAAGCGTATATCGTTGTAGAGGGACCCTCAGATGCGGCAATTCTAAAGAGCGTTTTGCCGCCAGAATCGCTTCAGCAGGTCAAGTTCATCAATGGCGAAGGCAAGCACAGTGCTGTATCAATGGCACGGAAGCTATTAATGACTGAGCATATTCCAACTGCTTTGATCGTTGACGCAGACACCGATCATGAGTCAATGATTCGTGAGCAGCAGCAGGATCTAGACTACTTGCTGCGTCAGGCGGCAGATGGAACGTCCTTTCAAATTCTGTTCGCAGTTCCAGATATTACAAATTTGTTTTTTCAGGATCGTGCTTTTCTGGAGCAACTGCTTGGGAAGACGTTTACGGATTTGGAATGGCAACTGGCTCGACGACAACCGCAGCAATTTCTGAAAGCGGTTCATAGTAGCTATCAAAAATTTGTTGAGCGGGCGATCGCGAATCTAAACAACGACATGATCGTATTGCTCCAACAGCATCCGCTCATTCAAGACTTAATCAAATTCTTGGCGACCTTAGAGACTGCATCGACCGAAGCCTATGCAAGTTAACGTCTAGTTCTCTTTTCTGAGCGCCTTTAGATAGTAGCTGCGATAGATTTTGCCATCTCGGAACCGGAGGTAAGGATAGGGACCACACCCGCTGATCATTTTCCAAGCGATATGCGCTGCACCACCCTTTCGTTTGCCGTTGCTTGCAGCATTGCTGATCAATTCTTCGTGTTCTAGTTCGTCTTGCTTCATTGCGTCTCGCAAAGCCAAGAGTGCCGCAATCAACTCGTTAAGCTCCGAGGAGGACAGTTGATAGGCAAGTTGGATCAGATTTTCAACCGTGATGCAATACTTAATCACATGGCACTTTCGCGGCATAACTCATCTCCGTTTAAGGTGCAGCGCTCCGCTAGAACTATTGAATTTCAGCACAGTGATGCACCCTAAATTGGAACTTTGATTCGCAAAATGAGGGTCCGTTTAGGGTGCAATAGCAGCACAACGCGCCTGCTGTCAGCGATCGCACTGCACCCTAAAACTCATCAGGAATTAACGGCGGGTCGCTTTGATTCAACAGTAGCGACTCGTCGAGGACAAATCCCCTGCCAAAATGGAGCTTGAGATCAACAGTGCGGAATGGCGCGGCGACTTTATTTTTGACCGTTTTCACCTTGACAACGATGCCGTATTCTTCCATGCCTCGCTTCAGCGTTTGGATGCGGCGGACTTCCAAGCGTAATGAGGCATAGAAGCGCAATGCTCGACCTCCAGTGGTCGTTTCTGGCGAGCCGTAGACGACTCCTTGAAGATAGCGAAGCTGGTTCGTGAAGATTACAATACAGTTTGATTGCGTCGCGTTAAATCGAGCGGTAATTCGCCGCAGCGCCTTGCTCATCAATCGAGAATGAATGCCAACCAGATGATCCCCCATTTCTGCGTTGATTTCGGCTTCGGGAATCAGTGCAGCAACCGAATCGACGACAATGATCGAGACGGTATCGACCTCTAGTAATGTTTCGATTAGCGCCAGTGCCATTTCACCGGATTCCGGTTGTGAAATTAGCAAGTTATCTGTGTCTACTCCCATTTGACGAGCATAGTCTGGATCGAGCGCGTGTTCAGCATCAATAAAGACTGCTGTTCCTTCTCGTTCTTGTGCTTTCATAATGGCGTGTAGCGCCAATGTAGTTTTACCTGCTGCTTCTGGACCAAAGATTTCGATTACGCGCCCTTGTGGGAGTCCTCCACCCAAAATATCATCGAGTGGAGGCAGCCCTAGTTCTAGAGTTTTGACGTTCAAGCGTTGGGTGTCACCCAGTCGCATCAGTGTACCTGCGCCATGCTGTCGATCGATTTGCTGAATCAATGTCTGAACCGATTTGTCAATCGTGGAGTGAGCCATAATTTTCGGAAGGTAAGCTAATTCAGCAAGGTCTAAGCGGTAGCTAACCTTCCAGAAAATTGCTCACTCAGCCGCAGGGATCTGAATGATGAATGTTGTGCCCTGAGAGGTTGTCGATCGCACTTCAATCCTGCCTCCGTGTGCTTCCACGATCTGCCGACACAAGTACAGTCCTAACCCAGTCCCAGAACGAGAGCTTTGGCTTGATGTAAAGCGATCGAACACTCGTTCTTGCTGGGCTTCAGGGATTCCTATTCCTGTATCGATGACTTCTATTGTTGCCCATTGAGAATTTTCTTCTGATGATCGTCGGAGTCGGATCTCGACAAAGCCCCTGTCTGTAAATCGAATGGCATTGCTTACCAGATTGGTCAGTAGTCGGTATAGTTCCAAGCGATCACCCATAACTTCAAGGGGTGCTGAGTTGCTGAGGCGAAGTTCTAATTCCTTCTGAGTCGCAAGCGATCGCAAGTCTGACAACACTTCTCGGCTCAGTTCAACAAGGTCAACCGGAAAGAGCACCAACGCTTTGTTTTGGGTGTCATATTGATAGGTTTCTAGCGTTGTCTCGACCAGATTGAGCATAGTCTGATTGTTACTGACAAGCTGCGAGAGCGGTGGCTGCAAATCAAGTAGCGTATTACCATAACTGCCAGCCTGGATTTGTTCGAGGATCTGATTGGCAGCAATGAGCGGTGTTTTTAGATCATGCGTTAGTCCAACCATCATCAAGGAGCGGTCTTCAGAGATTTGCATTTGTGTATCAACGTTCTGTTTGAGCGTCAGCAAACTTTCAACTCGCGCCACTAGCTCCTCTAAGCGTCCTGATTTTTCGATAATGTCGATCGCGCCTGCTTCAAATACGTCAACGATCGAGTAATCATAAGCCGTGATTAAAACAATCGGAATGAAGGGCAACGCTGAATTCTGATGAATTTGCCGGGTGACTTCATATCCGTCCATTTCAGGCATCACCACATCGAGCAAAATGAGGTCGGGCAGCGCGGTTGTGATTCGAGTGAGGGCTTCTTGTCCGCTTTGAGCGATCGCAACTTGATAGCCTTGTCGTTGCAGTGCATCTTCGATTAAATGCAAACTGCTTGGAGTATCATCAACGAGCAAAATTTGTTTAACGGGAACAACAGAGGGAGCAGAACTAGATTGCATAGGTTTACAGATTATCTCGATCAGAATGACAAGTCAGACTGCACCCTAAAATTGCACCCTAATTCTGAATCGTTCGAGCTACTTTTGTAACTTCAATCAATGCTCTCACACTGAGGATTTAACTGAGAGTTTCTAGGTAAGAATTAGAAACTTCATTTCAGGAATATTACGTAGTTCAGCTAGTGTAACGGACTTTGATGAACCTGAAAAGTCAGCGCGAAGCGATAAACCGATGCAGAAAGTATAAAAATGTCTAGTTTTGTGTTCGAGGTGATGACCAATTTCGCATCTTAAAGTGGTCAATTTCTAATGCGTCCATTTGAGCGTTGCCGAGCGCAGAAATTAAGCCTTGGCTGGACTTGCTAGCCGAGCCTTGCTTGATACGTTTGCAATCCAAGCAAAATCAAATGAATAAGCATCTGATCGGGATGGCGGTGACTGCTGGCAGCGAGAGAACGAATCTGTTCAAGCGGAATCGCTGGATTGAACAAAATGAGATTGCGTTTCAGTTCTTCGGCAAGGCTATGTTGATTCGTCGCGGCTTGCGATCGCAGTTCTTGACCCATTTCAGAAGTCAGGACGACCTGCAAGATTTCTGACAAAAGCGGCGAACGCTTCTTATTGCCTTCTGCGGCACATTGCTCATCGATCGCAGCAAGCAATTCAGCGCTCATGTAAAAGGTTGGACGACAGCCTTTATCGGGTTCAGGTGATGAATCTGTGGCAGCGGACTTTGAGTTTACTGGGGGCATAGAGTAACCATCGCATCGGGGTGGTCGATTTTTATCCTATCGGCATCTTTTCATCCGACGACTCAGCGCCGATTCGGTTTCACAGAAAGACTATATTTGAGGACAGGATCTAAATCATTTCCTTACTAAAGCCAAGCGAGTACACCTTCAGAGACATTGAGAAATTCTCAGTTACACTGTGCCAATTTGAAATTTGGAACAAGCCCAAGCCAGAAACTAAGGACGGTTCTTTAGAGTCCTACTTAATCGGACTTTTACAAAATCTGTCCGCAGCTTCACACAAGCTTTAATCCATTCCGTAATCTGTTGTAACGCAATCAGGGTTTTGGTCTGCCGCATCGCGGGTTCATCGCAGCTAGGGAATAGACAGTAGCACTACTGTCGCTTGGCGTTGCGTCAACTTCTGGCTTGAACTCAGGACAATTCTAACCTTACGACTCACCATGAGGCTGAGTGGTTCAGGATGGGATTGGGTGAAGCTGCGTTGCAAACCAATTAAGGACAGGGTGACCAAGATGACTATGAGAGTGGTAATCGTCGAGGATCACGGCTTACTGTGTGCAGGTATCAGAAGTACATTAGCAAACAAATCTGAGATTCAGATTGTCGGGCACGCTCCGACAGGCAGTGAAGGATTGACCTTATTGCAGGAAACTCAGCCGGATGTGGCGATCGTCGATGTGGTGTTGCCTGATTTCAACGGCATTGAACTGATTCAACGGTTCCGATCGTCGCTTCGGAATCGAGCGAAAACGAAGTTTCTGATTTTGTCTGCCTTTGTAGACGAAGCGATGGTGTTTGAGGCATTTGCAGCAGGCGTTGATTCTTATTGCGTCAAAACAATCAAGAACGGACTGATTGCTGAAGCGGTGGAAACGACACACGCAGGCGACCCGTGGTTAGATCCAGCAGTCGCCCGCATTGTCTTGAAGTACACACAGCAATCGAACCTGAATGCCCTGCTGACGGACGCTCCGCTAACGACAAAGGAAGTTGAGGTCTTAGGGCTAATTGTGCAGGGTCACACGAACCGTTTGATCGCAGAAAAGCTCTTTCTGAGTTTAGGAACGGTCAAACGTCATGTTCGCAGCATTTTGAGCAAACTGCGAGCGAACGATCGTGCCCAAGCTGCGGCGATCGCGATGAAAGCCAGAATCGTGAAGTGAAATACTGCTAACTGGAGTCTAGACAGAGTTCTTTGAGCTTCATGAGTAAGGCACTTAACTGCTCATAATCTAAAAGGTTCAACTGATCAGATTGTTCTATGAAGCGATCGCTAACTTGTTCTAGCTCCCAGTCGAGTTGATGGCATAGATGTGCGATCGCTAAACGCAAATGCGCTTGTTTCATCTTAGTCGAGTTGCTAACAGACATTGCCCATTGCCGAAAATCAAGAATATTTGGATGTATCTCTGCCCAGTTCATTGCTTCGGCAGCCAGAATTGAATCACCAGAGTTCAAAAATTGCTGCATTCGCTCAATCTGCTTGATTTGGGCTGAGTGATGTTTGTACTGTTGTTGCTGCTGAATGCTCAGTTCGGCAGCTTTTTGCCTTGCTGCTTGCTCGGCTTGTAACCGCAGTCGCGTTTCTTCAAGAGAAGCCTTGATTTGAGCGCTAGTAGATTCAGGAACATTACGACCTAATTCTTCCAATCTTGACTCCTCTAAAACGCTAGAAGGATTATCCTGCAAATCATTACTGCCATTGTGAGCAAATAAGCTTGTCGGACAGTGCCCGTTAGATGCCTCTCCATTGCAATCTAACGGGCAGTTCGATTTGAAGTTTGAGGGGTTGCAGGGGAGATCAGTAAGATGATCTGGATGCCAGAGATCTCGATGACGATACAGTGTTCCTCCACCAATTCCATACTTTAGCAATTGCTCAAATCGAGCCGTTGCGCCAGCAGCTAATGTTTCGGTTTCAAGTAAATCTACGATCGCACCTCGAATTCGCTCTCTGGCAGCTTGTGATTGTTGCTGATTCCAGGTCGGCGTATTCTCGATCGTAATCTCCGTCTTGTGCTTCTTTGCTCGTTCGCCGTAGTGAAAATAATGGCTATTCTCGATGCACCTTGCCCACTCTGCGGCACGCTGCTCAATCTCATGCTGATGGCGACACCACTCTGAATATCCAGGTAGAGATCGTGCGATCGTGACAATTTCATCAGTTAAGTCCTGCCCTTCTAGCGGCTTGCCTCCAGCGAGAACGTGGTGGAAAATATAGGTTCGCATTGTGATTCGACCGAGCAAGCGATTCGTTTGTCCATAGTCTGTCCAACCTACTTCAATTTCTGCGTTCAAATCGTTGAGGAATTTGTCGGCTTTGCCAGAGATTCTAAAGGGCGGTCGTTTCAGGTGTTGGAGAATTCGCTTGAGAACGTTAGTATCTAGCTCATTGCGGACTTGAACGCATTTCCATTGTTCGATGAAGCGATCGCGGCTACTCCAAATCGGCTGAAAGTCTAGATTGATCAAGTAAGACCCGATTTGTAACGGTAAGCGGTGGGCATTGAACAATGTTGGCTCAGTGCTGTAGGGCTTTGGATTGGGGAAGAGTTCGAGATGCCCAGGATGGAGCTTGAAGCCAGCGTTTTCGAGCAGCGTTGCAACTGCGATCGCAATCTGATAAGAGTTCTGCGTCTGCTGAAACGGAAAATACAAATGCAGCCCGCCACTATAGCTTGATGTACAACCGACATAGCTGATGATTCCGAGGGATTCTAAAGCCGCAACAATTGAAGGAATCGCGAAGAAATCTTGGTTCGGATGGTAGGGGCTGTTGATGTCGATATCGAGCAAAAAGTACTGAGTTTGGGAACCGAAGCGCACACCGTACAGATTGGAGCCTTGTTGGAGAATGCGATCGCTCAGTGGATAGCGTGTTTCCGTTTGCCATTCGACTTTGGCGTTGGTTGCGGTATGTGCTGCCCAAATGAAGTCATAGCGATGCGGGAAGAGGCTCAGAAACTCGTTGCCCTCTTTCACAAATTGAAATGATCGCTGTGACATTACGTGAACGATAAGCACACCTCGGCTGAATCAAATCACGTCATAGCCTAGCAGTGGTCACAAATTGGGCTTTGAACGAGGGTGCGATCAATCTGATCAGAAGAATCAGACTTGTGACCATTTTTTGAAACGCTGATAGGGAAAGAGATTCAAGAATTTTTTTGTAACTTTAAGAGGGAGTGGGAGGTATTTTTGGGATAGGTGAGGGGTATTTCTGGAATAGGTGAGGGGTATTTTTAGCATTCCTCTAGCGACGATCGCTTTGCACTGCAATGGATTTACTGACAGATAAGATTGTGACACTGAAGCAGGGTGAGGGGTATTTTCGTGAAGCTGTAAGCGCGATTTTAGGGTGCAGAAAACCTTGAAATGCTCTGATTTCGGTCTTTTCTTGCACCCTAAAAATGAGCTATTGCTTGGGTTGAGATGAATTCGACTTCATTACGGGCACGAGAATTTGCACAAGCAGCGCGATCGATCCGATCATGCCAGCAAGTGAGCCGATAACGATTGCGATCGCCAAGATGATCTCGGTTGGACTGATTCCGTATTGCACCCAGGCAGAGGGGGATTCGACCGCACCTTCAATGTCCTTTTCAGGTTGAGATTGCCTTTGGAAGAAATACGGAAATTTTCTGGCTCAGATCCCTGTCGAGGGGTATTATGCGAAAATCGCGTCGGGCTAAGTTGCTCGATTCGGACTTAGGCAGAAAGCTTCAGACTGAGTTCCCAAAAATGGGATCTTAGGTGGAAAATTTCAGTCCAAATATTCAAATAGTAGTCAAGCATACATATAGCGGTTCCCGCTCACATGATGTACACTCAATCTCCTGATTTATAAGCTTTTCAGCCCTCATTGGCACACCTCATTCGATTCGGAATTGCTGTAAATCTTGCCGCTTTTGATCGATTATGATTGATTGATGGATAACGAACTAGTCAGATACTCAAGAGCAGGTGATGTATTTCACTACCGATGGGCAGCACGTCGCTGCTTAAGAATGCTTCATCCAAAATCTCCAATTAAACATATAGTAATTGAGGGTTCAAAGGAGAATGCAGTTGCTGGAGAGTATGTGATTGATGTTGCTGAGTATGCTGAAAATTTAGAAGGATTTTGTGAGGACATTACATACTTTCAGCTAAAACATTCAACTCAAAGAGTGAATGAACCCTTCAATTTAAGTGATCTAAAAGATACGATCGAGGGATTTTCAAAACGGTTTTCTGCTCTCTTTAATCAAGATAGTGATGCAGATCAAAGTAGATCTGTAAAATTCTCGATCATTACTAATCGGCAAATTTCTAATTCGTTTAAAGCGGGTGTTCTTGCTATCAGAAATGGAGAGCAGCCTGACAAACAATTTCAGAGAACGATCGAGAAATACACGCAACTCAAAGATGAAAAACTTCGGCTTTTTTGCGCCTCTTTAAGTTTGATTGATGGAGAGGGCGATTACATTGCACAGAGGCATGAGTTGCACGCTGAGATCTCAGAACTTTTAGCTGGGGCTGTTGATAATGCCCAGATTGATAGTGTAATTGCTCTTGTGCAGGATAAATCGCTGCCAGGAAGTAACGGTGAAATAGTTCGTGAAGATATTCTCAGACGTTTCGGTGTTACATCTGACAGGGATTTATTCCCTGCTCCTCCAGAGTTTGAGAAGTCCAAGGTCTACATCAAGCGGGAGCAACACGAAATCCTAATTAATAATATCCTTGAGGCTTCTACGCCTTTAATTATTCATGCGAATGGAGGCGTAGGTAAATCTGTCTTTGCCCGCCAAATTGCAGAGTCTTTGCCCGATGGTTCGTTAGGAATTGTATATGACTGCTTTGGCTCCGGAAAATACCGCAATGGAAGCGAACCTCGGCATCGTCACCGTGATGCCCTTATACAAATCGCAAATGAAATTGCATTACATGGTTTATGCGAACTTCTGATACCGCAATCTAATGATTATGCTGCGATTCTAAGAGCATTTTTATTGCGATTAGATAAGGCTGCTAAAGCCTTACGTACAATCAATCGAGATGCTGTTTTAGCGATCTTAATTGATGCAGCAGATAACGCAGAGATGGCTGCAAAGGAATTTGGTGAATCCTGTTTTGTTCATCAATTATTACGTGAAGAGCCACCGGAGGGTTCCCGAATCGTTGCACTGTGTAGAACTGAGCGAGTTAATCTTCTCCAACCCTTAAGTACGGTTCAACAGCTTGAACTGCTTCCTTTCAGCGAAATAGAGACTCTGGCTCATCTGCGAGAACATGTTCCAGATGCAGCTGATATTGACGGGGTTGAGTTTCATCGCTTGACTAGCGGAAATCCACGAGTACAGGCAAATGCGCTAAATATAAATCACAATGACGTTGCTGATATTCTAGCTGCTCTTGGACCTTCAGTGACCACGGTTGATGAACAGATTGCAGCACAGCTTGAGTCAGCCATTTCTAAGATTAAGGATAAATTACCTAATGACTTTCAGCAGTATGTTGATGGAATATGTCTAGGTCTTGCAAATTTAACTCCATTTATCCCAATTCAAGTACTTGCTACTGCTGCGGAGATTGAAGCTTCCACAGTCGTAAGTTTTGTTGCTGATCTAGGGCGACCTCTTTGGATATCTGAAAACTCAGTTCAATTCCGAGATGAGCCAACAGAAACTTGGTTTCGAGCAAGATTTTCTGCATCAATGGAGCAGATTGAGAGGTATGTTACCCGCCTTAAGCCTCTAGCATCTGAGTTCGCTTACGTTGCTCAAGCTCTACCTTCCCTATTATTACAATCTGGGAACTACGACGAACTTATTGGTTTAGCACTCTCTGATGATTTACTGCCTGAAGACAATCCAATTGACGAACGGAATGTTCGAGTGTACCGTTTGCAGTTTGCCCTTAAAGCAGCCTTGAAACAGAAGAGATACGCTGATGCAGCAAAACTGGCTTTACGAGCAGGAGAAGAAGTTGCAGGTGACAAGCGACAAGTTGAACTTCTTAAGCAGAATCTGGATTTGATCGCACCGTTACAATCTCAGCAAAGAGTCCAAGAATTAGCATTTCGACGACAGCTACGTAGTAGTTGGAACGGATCAGAGAATGTGTATTCTGCTTCACTTCTATCTTCTATCGCTGAATTTAAGGGGGAAGCTAGAGGCTTTTTAAGAGCTGCTGGCAACTGGTTGAGTTTGTATTTCGAGGAACACAGAAATAACAAAGAGCAGCTACATAGCGAGGAGCGTCTCACGGACGCTGACATTGTGGAAATGGCAACTGCCCATTTTCTTCTTCATGGGACAGAGAGATTAGTCGATTTTATTTTGAGTTGGAGACCGCCAGAGGTTGTGTTCCGCATCACACGATTATTTATCAAACGTCTGGTTGATGCAGGAGATTTCACGACTGTGAATGAGATCTCGTATCTCGGCTGTCGCAACCAGTACTTAATGATAGCTGTTGCAGATGAACTAATAGCAGTGGGTAAGTTTCCTCCTACTGATGCGATGCAAATATGCCTAGATTTGTTAGCCCACGAACGAGTTCGTATCCCTAGAGTTACTCAACATTGGCGTGAACAGCCATTTACATCAGCGATTGTTTCATTGCTAGAAGCAGGTTTTGCCCTAGAACTCCCCAAAAACAAAATCTTGCGGATTCTAAATCACTATCTTCCTCAAAGAGCATCCGGACTAGTTAGCAATGATTATCAGGACGGTGAAAGGTCTCTCTTTCTTCGAGGAACTGCCTTAAGAGCAACAATCTTAGGTGATTCCAATCCCGATCTCGAAGTTCTAATACCAGAGAGGTTACTTAAAGATGAAGACAAAAAGAACTATCAAAGGAGCCAAGATATAGAGGAATTCAAACAAGTTGTTGGAGGGTTACTGCCGTGGTATCTGATTCGCTGTCGTACTTTACTTGGTAACCAAGAGAACGTTAAATTAGCTTTTCAGGAAGCCAATGAGCTTTCAAAGAAGGCACAATCGCAAAGATATAGACAACATGACCGTCTGCCTTTCGAGATTGCTCGTGTTCGTTTTGAGAGTTTAGCCTTCATGAAGGCTTGCGATACCACTGATGAAGAGATCAGCCCTGATAAAATTTTCAACAGTGAGTACAGTCTCTCCCTCGTAGCTCATTTAAAGGCAGTTCGGGCTGCCTACCGTCTGGAACATCTTTCGCCGATTAGAAACCAACTTGAGCAATCTTGCTATGAAAGAGTAGCGTCTGTCTCAGATGAAGGACCTGAGGCAACAGCTAACTACTATATTGATCTTGCCAGGGCTGTGCTTCCCATCAGCCCTGCGGATGCAGCAGCTTATTTTAATTGTGCGATCGAGGCAGTCTCAAAATTTGGAGATGAATTAGTTGAGAGATGGGAAGCTGTTGTTGCTATGGCAAAGCGATCTGCTGAGGGTGAAGGGTCTTTTCCAGAACTTGCCTACCGCTTCATTCGTTGTGCTGAGTTAGTGGGTGATAACGTAGCTCGGGAAAAACATTGGAGTCGCAATGAAGCTGTTCAGGTTTGTGCAAAGTTATGTCCTGTGTCAGCTTTTGCTGCCTTGAGCCGCTGGCGCGATCGAGATGTCGGATGGTTTGAGCGTCAACTCCCTGCTTTGGCTTTTGAGGTTGTGCGTTCCAAAGTGGTTGTACCATCAGTTGGTTGGTCGCTATCTGCATTTTCTTGGGAGTATCGGTTTGATGAGTTTGCAGTGCTTTGTATAGAAACTGAATCTGACAAAACTCGTCGTCAGTATATCTTGGATACTGCTGTACGAGATCTTAGACTGAATGATACCCCGGAGAACAACTGGCAATCTCTTAAAGAAGTTTCTGGGCGATTTTCTTTAGAGGATATGGAAATTCGTCAAATCCTTGAATTTTATGTTAAGCAAAAACAGGTAAAGTCAATATCCAAACTAGATCAGGAACAGGAAAACGAGGTCATTGATAGAAAACCGCAAGCGGTTGATTTGAGGGAAATTTTAAATGCTCTTGACCTAACCAAGAGTGCAGAATTAAGTATTGCAATAGATCGATTTGACACTGTGCCCTATCCACGCTCTCTAGAAGATTTCTGGAAGAAGGTGCTTGAGCAGATCCCTGATCACAAAGCCAGCAATTTTCTACAAGCACTTGTAGATGCTGAAAAAGCTGATCTATATGATATTAGATATGCTTTATCTAACTTTCCAGACAGCTATCGTCAGAAAATAAGTGTTAGAAAATCATGGTCTAACTTCCTTATACAAATTGCTCGACGCTTTGCTTGTAAACTCACAAATTATTACATACGTCATGACTTTATTAGAGGAATTCAAGTAAGCGATAGTGAATTACCTTTGATTTATGAGGGTATCGTTCAAGGATTGTCAGACTCTTTTGATTTAGTAGATGCAAGCGCGCTTTTTGGGTTCTCTGAAGTCGTGTCATCATTTATTTCACCTCAAGAAGCTAGGGACTTGCTTGAGTTTGCACTTTTCCGGTTTGAAATGCATATTAATCAGGATTATGGGGATGGTCCTTGGGATAATTGGCTACTTCTTCCACATGATATTTCAGATGCATTTACAGGCTTTGTCTGGGCAGCATTAGGTTCACCTCGTTCTAGCGTGCGATGGCAAGCGGCACATTGCGTCCGAAGACTAGCAGAAGCAGGTTGTGAACAGGAACTCAATTCCTTGGTTGAGTGGATGAGGCGAGACTGTGTCAATGCTTTTGGAAGTCGTGCTTTTCCTTTCTATAATCTTCATGCGCGATTGTATTTATTGATAGCTTTAGCACGTATATCTATAGACAATCCTGAACTGTTACGCCACCATCACCTGCTCTTTAAACATCATGCACTTGATGGCTCACCTCACGCACTCATCCAGAAATTTGCAGCTGAGATTGCTCTATCTATTGAAGCTGCTTTTCCAAAAACTTACGAAAGCAATGTCGTTGACATACTGCGTGCTGTAGGTACTAGTCAAATGCCAGTTAAAGAGATTGACGGATATAGAGAAAACTTTCAAGAAACTCCTTGGCACACCAGAGGTGAGGTTGATTGCGATCTGAAGCTTCACTTTGGCTGGGACTTCGATCGGTACTGGTTTGAACCACTTGGTAGAGTATTTGGTATTTCAGGGCAACAAGTCGAAGAACTGGCATGTGAAGTTGTCCTGAAAGAATGGAGTATTGCGATAGAAGGTGATTTCATTCGCGATCCTCGTTCTAATCTATGGAATTCTTATCGGACTGAACGCGAAACACGGCACAGTCATGGAAGCTATCCTCGTACTGACGACTATGGCTTCTATATTTCCTACCATGCGATGTTAGCTGTTGCTGCAAAATTGTTATTAGAAATGCCTGTTGTTCATAGCTACAGCTGGTGTGAAGACGAATGGACTAACTGGCTTCAACGCCATACTTTGACTCGTTCTGATGGTCGATGGTTAGCTGACAGACGAGACCCGACTCCACTAGAGCGACGTGCCTGGTTATCAGAAACGCCAACTGAGAATTGGCATCGAGACATCAATCCCAATGATTTTCTCGATGGTCTATTAACCAATCACAAGGGAGAAACTTGGTTAAATATCCGTGGATCTTGGAGTGATAGCGATAGCAGAAGACAGGAGAGTTTTTACATTACAAGTGCGCTTGTTGCCCAAACAGCCTCTGAATCGTTATTAAATGCGTTGAGTACCTGCCTGAACCCATATAACTTTAAACTTCCCGCCTATGAGGAAGAAGAGATGGAGTTTAATGAACCTCCCTTTGAACTACAGGGATGGATTTGTAGAGGTTCTCAAGATGGGGGGCTTGATGCTGCTGACCCATATGCAGGTGAAATTGATTATCCACCTTATAGAATCGGTGCTTCAATCATTAAGCAGCTTGGACTTTCTGTAGATTTAGAACAACGGAAATGGTTTATGGCAGGTAGGATGGAAGAATCACTCGTTTGTAAACTTTGGACCACACCTAAAAGCGAAGATAAAGAAGAACCACTTAAACACGGAATACGAATGAGTGCATCATTGGAGTTTCTAAAGCAACTCTGTGCCACTCTTGAGTGTGAACTTATCATCGAAGTACAAATCGAGCGTCGTTTGAGCAGATCGTCATATTACACTAGGAGCGATGATGACGGAGAACACCCAGCCGCAAATAGTCAAGTTTATATCCTCTCAGCAGACGGTAAACTCAGGGATACAGGCACGTGCTATCAGCTTAGGTAAGGCTCTTGTCCAAGAGCTTAGTCTCGAACCTGGAGTTGATACTCTCTCAAGATGGATGGCACACTATATCACTGAACAAATTGCGATCGCAGAAACTACGACAGGCAATGAAAAATCTGAAGCGGAACAGCGATGCTTTGAGACGATTCTAAAACTTTGGGAGCGTCGAGCATCGTTACCGAACGGTCGATATCCCTTTAAGAGTTTTGAGTCAATTTTTAAGGTTCTGAACAGACTCGATCCAGAAAATACACAATCCTACTATTTTGATGATTCCCGTCCTCACGCGAACGTGAACAAGGGGAATGAGGAAACTGAATCTGAAACGGATAAAATTCAAACATGGGTAAATATTGCGCTTGGTGTTGATCGTGCAGCACGTGTTCTAATCGATTTTGCACTTAGGGAAGCTGCTTGTAATGCAGTAGATGAAGAAACTATTGCTTGGCTTGAAAATGCTACCGGTATTTCTGATGATAAAAATGATGTTTCTATAGTTATTCGGCTTGTTGGAGAATCCCAAGAAGACAACGCTGAAGAAGAAGTCCGTGAACAAAAACGTCGTGAACTAAGTTCAAGGATTGAGAAGCTAGATATGTTTATAAAGCTTAGCGGGTTACTGCGTGATGAACTGACTGAGCATCTTGAAAATATCTCAGATGGAGATTGCAGCACAGATGCCTAACACTGCGTGGCATTGGCAAAGTGACTTCGTTAAGGTTGGGAGGTGACGGGTCGCATATGTGACGAACAACGTCCGCGATCGCATTTATGAATCTTTCGCTACGTCATGATTACGTTCCAGGCGTAACTCAAAGTCCAGTTGCCTACATTGAGGGAATCTACGTCAAAGAGAATTACCGAAAGCAAGGCATTGGCAAAGCCCTGATTCAATATGCTGAACAGTGGGCGATTGAACAAGGGTGTACTCAATTAGCTTCAGATGCGCTGCTCGAAAACACAGAGCGCTATGAATTTCATACGCATATTGGATTTGAAGAAGTTGAACGAGTTGTCTGTTTTATTAAGCCTGTGGTTGCTTCTCATTAAGCAGTTGACTTTGATCGATCGATTGAATTTGCCGTTTACCACTTTCCACCATCTTGACCCAGCTGACGCTGCGATCGAGTTGCTCTGCTAGCTCAGCCTGACTCCACCCTTTTGCAATTCTGTATTGCTTCAACTGATGCCCAGACTGGATGATTTGGGAAGTTGACAGCTTGGGTAAGTCAGCAGCTTTCTTTGATTTAGACCTAGATGTTCGATCGACTTTTGGGGCAGGGGCAAGTTTGTGCATGATATTGCCAGGGGGATTAATCCAGAGCCGCCCCGTCAGTAAATGCTCAAAGCTGCCGCGAACTCGTCGCTTGGTATGAGTTAACTGTTTGTCCTTCGGTGCGTTTGCATCGTTTGTCCAAAATGCGATCGCTTCTTCTGGATCATCTGGAATCTGTTCTAACCCTCTCGTTGCTGGTGTTTCAACCCAATATTGCATCGGGTAAGTTTTTGGATCAGGTGTAATTTGCCAACCTTTGGAGAGTAGCGATCGCACCACGCTAATCCACTTTCGCACGATACTTCTGCGCTCTTGTGAATCTATTCGAGCCGCTTGTAGGGCTGCTTCCCCAAAAGCAACCTTCATCAGAGTTTCGACCGTGATTGGGCTAGTCCGATTCACCCTCGTTTTGAAGAGTAGCCAGGTGATCAATCGAGCGGCTCCCTTTTGGTGATGCCACATCCCCATCAAGTCATGCAAGATCTGTTTCGACAAAATGCCACATTCGTAGTAACCCAACTCATTACGTCGTCGCTCTTCATTCAGGAAGTACTCTGCCCAATGCCCACAGCGAACTTTCAGTGTAAATCCCACCAATTTTTTGCTGCCAATCGGCTTGCCTTGAGCATCCGTGAAGCAGTTTTGATAGTGCAGGATTGGTTCAGCAATCTCCCAAAGCCAAGTCCGACTGACTGAGAACATCGGCACTTTACCCTGAGATGGGTAAGAGATGTAAACCAATAAGCGGCAAGGCTGCTTTGCCCATTCCAACATTTGCTCTAACTTCTGTTGTTTATTCAGCTTTTTATTACGATCTAGCCCCAAGTAGCGTTCGAGTTGTACATCACTGAGAACGAACGCTTGTTCCCACGGGCGCTCTAGTTGGGTGGCGTGTGCTGCATAAATCAGATGAAGGCAGGCTGCGCGAACATCAAACTGCTCAATCAGTGCCAGTGCTGCTTCACTTTCCAGGATGGCTGGATGTTCGGTATGGAGATCTTCTGTGAGCCAGAATGAGATGTAGCCTTTACCTTTTGCCACAAGGCTTTTGTAGTGTGGTGGTTCTTCGCCCTGCATCCAGCCCAAATCCTCGCCTTGCGTCAAGATGTTGCAACTTTCCCAGATGAGACGGTTAGAAGCTAGTCGATCCGTTGACCCATCAGAAAATAAATCTGGACTCGTCACTGGGCGAGGAAAGACGGGGTAGCGTCCCCGTTTAGCGGAATGCTTAGAAGCTTCTGACATCATGTTCACTCATTGATACCGTTAACGATGAATCCATCTATTCGGTGCTGTTTGAGATGCTTCGACAATGCTGTGTTCAGGCTTTCCGGCTGCGATCGCAATGTCAAATGAATGCAGTCTTTGATTGCCTTGTCGATCCCTTGTTTTGACTAAAAGATTTGTGTGAGTCGAGGAAGTTGCACCTGGAAATTTAATTGGCTCAGTTTGCCGCAAAAAGAGAGTTGAGGCTTGACCAGATTGAATCGGAACATCAGCCGTGTAAACAATTCTGGAAGGGTCAGCGAGAACGACACTGGTAATTTTCTGATTCATTGGGCTGAAGTCGATCGCAGTTGTTCTACCTGCCCAAACTTTGACTAAAGTGGTTCGTGGGATGGATGTGATCATTCTCCCAGAAGACTGTGCTTGAGCCAGATTCGGAGTTAGCACCACACAACTTAGCGTTAACAATACTGGAAAGGCTTTCATGGTTAGCGTCGAATTTCAAAGAAGGACGTGAAGACGATCGAGACGGGCTGACCTTTCGGAATCGTTAGCACTGGCATTGAACGAGTTGTTTCAGCTTGATCGACTCGCTGTTTCAATCGGTCAACCGTAACTCCCAAAGCCCCTTCGAGTGCTGCTGCTAAGAGATCAGGTTGACGAGTTGTGCGACGAGAAATCTGAGTACTGCCAAAGCGATCTGAACTAAAGAAATTCTCTTCTTGGGGACGATTGATCACTGCTCCCACTTTTTCAATTCCGCTGAGGGTGGCAATCAGGAGATCGCGCCCTATGGGGTCATCTGATGGCTGACTTGGTTGAGCCATTAACGGTGCGCTATCTTGATCACGCACTGCCAGACTTCCTGCCGGAATGGGCTGTTGCTGAACTTGCCCAAAGCGATTCTTGTAAATGATTGCGATCGCAGTCTGATGAACGAGACGAGTTTGTGGATCGACTTTAGTGATTTCTGTTGCGATTAACGTGCCTTTGGGAAGTGCGATGCGACCATTGATCGCAGTGACATCTTCTGTAAGCTCGATCAGCGATCGCTCTCGACTATTCTCAGCCGCGATCGCAGGAACGACAACTTTCGCTTGAACCGTTGTTCCGATCGCGACTTGCATCGGTGAATCTGGCAAAACAGGTGATGAAAACTCTGGTTGCTGGACTTGGTTTGGAGAAGCGATCGTGGGTGCAGATGGTGAGCTAGTCATGTCTAAATCAGACCGAATGATCGAAGCTTCGTTGCTACTTATGAGATCGGGCGAACTGGAAGCTTTTGGAGATTCGATAGATGTGCTAGGTTCTGGTGCTATCCCAATCTGAACGGTTGGAATCGTTGAATTCGGTGCTGAAGCAATCTGTGTCTGATCCGTTGAGCGAGCCGAATCAGAAAGCTGAGATTGTTGCTGCCCCAACTTCGCTAATGCGTTCCATCGAGCATTGGGATCAACTACTTCTGGAGATGAAATTGCTTGAGGCTGCACAATCGAACGAGTCACAACCGGAGTCGGAGGTGAAACCGAACGAGCGATGCGTGGCGGTTCTGGGTCGGTTGTGATCGTGCGTCGCACTGGGATTGTCTCCTTTGGCTGATCCCCTTTCTGAGTGGACGACTTCGATGCTGATTTCTTGGATTTCACTGAATTCCTCGCGTTTGTTTTCTCTAAAGAAGCCTGCTGATCTTGAAATGCAAGCTGGCTTTTGAGTCTTCCTTCAGCATTGGGAACTAAGCTTGGTGTTGGCGTGGGTGAGGCAATCGGTTCTGCGTCTTGATTGCTTCTGGGTGCGAAAACGAGAAACCAAAGTCCGAGTGCGCCACCCCCGATCGCCCCTAACGGTAAAGCAACACTGGCAAATCGAATCATTGGATGTTCATAACTGGGACGACTATCGCCGCCTTCATTCTCCTGAATGAGCTTGTATTGGTCTTCGATCAGTTGCTCAGTTTCCTGGGGATTATAGCCGACGAGTTGCGCGGCTTCAGTCGCATCAATCGGATCAGAAGATCCTTCAGGTGCAGAAATGACTTGGATTTTGTTTTGGTGAGAAGTCATGGTTGATTTGGATTAAACGGCTTGATGTCTGTGATTTCGAGTCCGGCTTCTCGAATGCTGTAAACGACGCGCTCCACTTCGGTCGCGGTTTTACCCAATGGCGATCGCGGAATGTCCACCGCTTCTAGCGTGAATGTTCGATTGAACGGAATTTCTTCGATTTGCCCGGATTGCTCAACGACATTACGGGTAGCAATCATCTCTACTTCGTATTTACCCAGCGCGATCGTCTTTGGCTCCGAGACATGACGAATGAGAATCGTCGATCGTACATTGCCACTAAAGACACCCGCAGGTGTGAGTTCTGAGATCATGCGTCGTGACTCTTCGCGGAAGCTAGAGCCTTCGGGGTTCTGTTTCCCACTGAGCAAGAACGAAGCTAGATAGGCTGTTGTGGTTAGCTTTTGATTACCAATTTTCTGCCCCGTATCGGGTTGATTTGCTCCAGGCAACTTGCTTTCCCAACTCCAAGTTAGCGTTGCCCATTGTCGCACCACGTTCTTAATCGTTTCAGGAGTTCGGTATGTCCCAACTTCTTCGCGCATCGCCACAGCGCGACCATCAACCAACTGAACAAAGGTGGTTTTGCGTTCTGCCAGGGTGTTGACCCGCCAACTGAGGAACAGGAGCAAGATCGTTTGCAACCCTACGAAAATACTCAGTGCAGCAAAGCAAATGGGAAGTAAATTCTTGCTTTGGGATAGCAGGCTCGGCGGCTGAAATCGTCGAATTTGCCTCATAGCTAGACGTAGTACGGTTCAGGCATATTTTGAGTTGTCCAATTTCTGTTGTCCTCTGCCATTTGTCCTCTGTCAGATTGGAGAAGTGCTCTTCATAGTTCTAGACGAATAGCAGGGGCAAGCGATTCAAGCTGCTGTGAAGATAAGCCAGCAGTATTGGCGGGTCTACTTATGCGAATTCCTTGTTCTGACTCTTCTAGGATTGCGGTCTGTGCTTATCGTTTTACGGTGAAAGATTATCCGTGGCTCACCACTTGGGCAGCCATGTTGGGTTACTTTCTCTGGAAGGCTCCGATTTTGATGGCGTTGTTTGCGATCGCGCTCCTGCTCATCTGCTCATTTCGTTGGATTTGTGATCACCTGCCGTATCGCAAAGGATGGCGGCGAAAAACATATTCTCGATCACTACTCGTTGTCATGGGTGCGATCGCACTTCTCGTCAGTACCATGCAACCTGCTCACGCGATCTTTCTATCGGGCATGGAGGAATTTATCACACAGCTTGCTTCTGATAGTGCAGGGGGTGGAGAAGGCATTTCAGAAGAAGCGATCGCACTGGTTTTCAACGTCATTCGGGCTGTGTTTCTCTTGCTCGTTGCGGCGGCGGCTCTGTTTGCTTATAACCAGGCGCAACAGGGGAATGATTGGCGACCGATTGCGACACAGGTTGGTCTTGCCTTTGGCATTGTGTTGGGACTCGATGTGATTACTGCGATCTTTGTTCCTGAAGGTTAGTTAAGGGCAGGTGATGTCTCTACGAGATCCCGATAAAACGTTTATCAAGGTCAACAAAGCACTGGGCAAAATTCCCAGTATTGGACCCGTTCCAGCTAACCAAATCTTGCCCTGGATTAGCATTCTCATTGCTTCCTGGGTTTTCACGATGGAACTATTCAATCTAGGCTTAGTGGGGTTCTTCTCGGTATCGATTTGGCTCATCGCAACCTGGTGGCTGCTCACAGGCAATCGGGCTTATCAGTTTCTCGATCGCTTCAAGTCTCCACCTGGCACAGATTGGATCACAGGATACGCTCGTTACACCCCTCTACTCCGTAATCGCTGCCGAACTAAACGCTCGTCTCAAGCAAGAAAATGAAACAAAAGCTCAAATTGACAATGCTTCCCGCTCAGAACAATCGAAAACAGCAGTTCTATCCATTCGAGAATTGCTTAGATTTATGTTGTATGGTGCGGTTGCTGAAAGACAATCGAGATATCGGTGCTTATCTTCTCAATCGCGGTGATTTATGGCAACTCGTCTTTGGCTTCGAGCTACAGGGTTTGCATCCAGAACTGACGCGAGAAGAAGTCATGGCGATCGCAGCGCAACTCGAAGAGGCGATGAAGGAAAGTGCTATCGGAGAATCGCTGCGGTTCTACTTCAGTTGCTTTGCGAACGACAGCGATCGTCAGCAGAATTTAGAGCAACTAATCAATCGTACACAAGTTCCGTTAGCGATCGTGCTGGGACGCTCTGAACAAAAGCGAATTCAGCAACTCACTCACGAAGGAACGCGGCGACACTGGAGTTTGCTGATCTTTTGCACCTACACCATCAACGCAAGTGGTCAAGCCCGTTGGAGCGACTGGATTAGTAAGCTAGCACAACGGATGACAAATCTTCTCGATACAGTGCGAGGTGGAAAACATGAGCAATCTCAACAGTTCCTGAACACGCTAATGAACAATGGGTATGATGCCTTTCTTAACTGGGAGCGGCTACTCAATACCAAAGCTGGACTAGAAATTACGCCGCTCAAGGCTGAGAGCTTATGGAATTGGCTCTGGAACCATTTCAACCGCTCTGCTCCACCTCCGATTCCGCAGCTACTCATTTGGCAACCTGCAATCGTGGGAACAGAACTCGTCGAAATCACTCAGTCCGAACGGCATTCCACCACCATTCTGATTCAAGGATCTCAAGGACAATCTGCCTGTCCTGAACATCGCCAAAATCGTGAGTGTGTTTGGCTTAATCGCCGCGTGGGTGGACTGCTCGTGATGCAAGATGCCGTGGATGGGTGGATTAATACTCGCGCTCAACTCGCGGCAATCTGGAAAGCCATGTCACAACCCTATGTTCGCGATACCGAAGTCTGGGTTGACATCGTTCCGGCATCCCGATTTCTGATCAATGACAATCTCGCTCGAACTGCGCGTCAGTCTCGAACGGCTTCGACCCGCGCACTGACACAAGGACAAGGACGTGATATTGGGGCAGAAGTCAAAGCTGAAGAGAGTTTTGAAGCACAACGCAAGCTGTATCAGGGTGCGATCGCGCTTCACGTCGCAGTTGTCTTCATTGTTTGGCGCAATACGACCGATGAACTCGCTCAAGCGTGTGAACTGTTAGCTCATAGTTTTGGGTCTGCGAATGTGGTGCGATCGCGGCACATCTGCTGGCAACTGTGGCTACAAACCTTGCCGATCACGCTCCAACGTCTTTTGGAATTCAATGGAATTCTGGACACTGAGGATCGTCGTTTAACGCTGGATAACGAAACGGTTGCTGGAGTGCTGCCTCTCACTGTACCACGAGATTTAGATTCGCAGGGTGTCGAGTTCATCACCGCAGGTGGTAAGCCAATTTATGTTGACCTCTTTGGGAATCAAACCGTTCATGCTCTGCTAACTGGACAAAGCGGATCAGGAAAATCAGTGTTGCTCTCACAGTTCATCTTTCGAGCTTTGCTGTGTAATATTCCGATCGTGGGCATATCCATGCCCACTGCTGCTGGAGACTCGACCTTTAAGACGTTGGTAGAAGCGTTGGGATCTGAGCGAGGAGCTTACATCGATATTCGCAGCACCCAGGATAACTTATTACAACCTCCAGACCTACGAGCTTTTCGAGGAGAGGAGTTTGAGTCGCGGCTGAAGTCATGGCGAGAGTTTGTGCGGCAGGCGCTCAATACGATCGTCATGGGCAAACTGCATCAGCCTCATCTCGCTCAACGAGTGGATGATTTGCTACTGCAAACTCTGGATGTGTTTCTAGAAGACGCTGACATCGTTGAGCGATACAATCAAGCGTTTCAGGGCGGCTGGCAATCTTTGGAATGGCAGCAAATGCCAACGCTGCACGATTTTGTGCGATTTGTGTCGAAAGAACGCCTCAATCTCAATTCCTTTGAAGCGATCGACGCTCAAGCCATTAATCAAATTCGCGCCCGACTTCAGGCGATTCTCGTTTCTCCGTTGGGGGACGCGATCGGACGACCAAGCAATGTTTCTCCAGAGCCATTGATGAAGTTCTTCGCGCTCACGGGACTGAGCAATGATTTTGATTCGTTAGTGTTGTCGATCGTCGCACATGGAGCCTGTATTCGGAATGCTCTAGCGAATCCTAAAAGCCTGTTTGTCGGGGATGAGCTATCGACGCTATTGAAAAAAGATGGGTTTGCGAATGTTGTGGGCGAACTCTGCGCGACGGCTCGAAAAGATGGAATCTCGATTTTGCTATCGTCGCAAGACCCGGATACGATCGCAACCTGCTCCGCCGGAGCAATGATTCTACAAAACCTAACTTATCGGATTACTGGGCGACTGACTCAGACTGCCTGCGCTTCGTTTCAGCAGCATTTAGGCTATCCGCTCGAAGCGATTGTTCGCAATGCTTCTGAGGCTTACTTGCCGCGTCGATCGAGTTTGTATTCTTGCTGGTTAATCGAGCGCAGTGGGCGATTTTGGGATAGTCGCTACTATCCAGCAGAAATGCTACTGGCAACCGTTGCCAGTGGTGAAGATGAACGAGCGGCACGCGATCGCGCTCTTGCTCAATTTCCGAATACCGAGAGCGGTAGAATTCGCGGTTTGGCTACCTTTACACCCTCTTACATTGCTGCACTCAAGGAAGGCAATCGTTTTGCTCAGATTGAAGCTTAAGAAAGTACCTCACTATAAAGTTTGTTCAAGAGGAGAGTATCATGCGTCAACTCAAGCAGAAATGGATTATCTCGTTGTTCGTTATGTTCTCATTAAGCATTGTTCAGATTCAACGGGCAAATGCTCAATACACCGATGCGAACGGCAATCCTATCAGTACCGATGGCTTTGCAGGTCCGCTCCAAAATCGCTTCAATATCAGTAGTCAGATTCCGAATCGTTGGATCAACATAGCCAATCTGTTCGGCATTGAGCAAGGGACGATCGACCAATTATTGAACTCTGCGATCGCATCTCTTGGCATTCCTGATTTAGCCCAACTTACAGCAAGTATTACTCAAGGCAATCAAGACCAGTCTCCGCCAACTCAACTCGCAGCAGCATTAGAAAATGGAACCGATCAACCGAGCTTCAGCATTCGCTCTGATTTATCGCGTAACTCAGAATGGGATGCCAGTCGAGGCACAGCTTATGGATCAGTCCTGAGTGATCAGGCTCAAACACGAGGTCAGCAGAAACGGAATGCTGTGGGTCAAGCCGTTCGATCAAACAGTTCTCTTGCTACTGAATCTCAAGGCTTGGATGTGACGCAACAGATCCTGCAAAATGTTTCAGCGCAACTAGGGCATCAAGCCGAAGTGGATGCGGCGTTGTTTGATGAAGCAGAACAGTCAAGGATCGATCGCGCTCATGATCTACTGTTGCAGTCACAAATTGCGGAATCAACATTGGGGCGAAATGTCAGCGGTCGTAGAACCGAAAAAGCAACAGCACGATCCGTGACCCAAGGAATCGCGTGGCTCAATCTTCCCGGTGGTAAAACGCTCACTGCTGAGAACTCATCATCGCGCAGTTCCAGAGGAAACCCAAATCCCCCTTCTGTATTGAGTTCTACTTTAGAGCGGTAGGAGTCGGGCTGTGATGCTAACCGTTGCGCTACTCGCCCAACTTCCCGGCAGTAATCAAGCTGGAACTGCCGAAAATACGATTATCAACACGCTAGAACTGAGTCGAGCCACTACTAGCGCCTGGGATCAAGCATGGCAGTCAATCCTTAGAACCAGTGCTGCATCGGGAGAAGTCGGGCTATGGTTCGCGTTAGTCCGATTTGCTTTAACCTTGGGTGCGATCTCGATCCTCTTTCTAGCACTCAAAGAAGGCAAGGAGATTCTCGCTCGTCAGTCTTGGTCGGATCTCGTGACGATGTTTGTATACCCGCTGGTCGTTTTATTTTTCCTATCGGGTAACGGGCAATTGCTGGCAAATACCGTTCTGTTAATCAGGCAGGTCGCAACGGTTCAGATTCGCGAAGTGCTAGAGATTCAAATTGGTGGATTGTCGTTTAATCAAGCGATCGCTAACGTAGCGCTTTCTCAGGCAGGTCGATCGCAGATTGAAGCCATTTACCTGGAATGTCGAGATAAAACGGGAGATGCGCTGATCGCTTGTTGGAATGATCCTGCGAAGCGAGAAGCGGTAGAGCGGATTGTGAGTGCGGCGGAACAAGCGAATCAAGGAACATTGAATTCTCTACAGAGATTTGCTCAAGCCATTCTAAACGGGGGCGAGGGCATTAATGTCGCTGAATTTATTACGGTTCCCTTGCTCAAGCTCGTTGAAACACTTCTCTGGGCGCTGACTTGGGCGTTTCTGAATGCGCTGGAAGCTGCATTGTTGCTCACTGCGTTGTTTGCTCCGATCGCAATGGCATTGAGTGTCCTCCCGCTTGGCAGCAAACCAATCTGGGCATGGGGCATTGGCTTTATGTCATTGTTTGGAATGCAACTCGGCTGGAATCTGCTCGTTGGGCTAGTGGCATCGATTCTAGTGATCGCGGATGCTCAAGCGATCTCAGATCTTGCTTTCCCAGTGTTTATTGCTATCTTTGCGCCTGTCTTGGTCACGTTCGTCTCCGGCGGTGGAGGGATCGCGCTCTACAACGCCTTGAATAATTCAGGAGGTGCAGTGTTTAACGGACTCTCCAATCTCACGGGTGCAGTGACATCCCTCGTCATTCGTCGGATGTAGGAGGACTCATGGTTGCCACTACGCGAAAAAGCCGAACTCGCAACGCCTATGCTCATCTCACCGATCCAGCGCGATTGAAGCACGTTTACAACACGCTGGCAAAAGCGATCGCTGCCGCTCCGGTCGGTGAGTTGTCGTCGTGGGAAGATGTAAAAACGCACATTGAGCAGTTTTCGCAGGCGACCGGAAAAGCCCCGATTGGGATGGAACTATGTGAGCGGGACGGCGAAGTGTGCGGTTTCCGGTTCTACTTGCAGCAATATCCCGATGAGCGCACCAGTGGCTCTTATCTCGTGAAAAACCTCAAAGCAGCAGGCATTGATTTGCCTGTTGAGGATCACTATTTCACGCCCTCTTCCCTCTCTGCTGTGCTGGGTTTAGAGCAATCCGCCATGATAGATGAAGACATTGGTTTAGAGAAGGATGAGCTATCAGGGATCGATGAAACTCTGAGTTCAGTGGGATTGATTGATGAAGCGATTACTCCCCAACGGACTCAAACTCGTAATCAATCTCGGTCTCAGCAAGGTTCCACTGTTTTATCAAGAGTGCGATCTCCTGATTCTGTCACTGCAAGTGTGTTAGATACTGCTAATTATGCGAGTCAGGAATTAGCAAGAAGCAATAGTTCTACGATCGATGGCATCAACTTAGCAGGAGGAACGAGCCAGTTTGCGACGAGTGCAGCGGCAGTCGCCTTCGCCTTGATGAAAACGTTGGAGAATCCAGACGAGCGCTATCGATCGCGCCTCAAGCGCCTCGCCAATTTTGCCACTCAACAGGCAAATCGACTAGATCAGTTGTCCGATCGCGCTGAGGATCTAGAAGTTGTTTCTGAACCTGCTCAACCAGAGGTCAATCCTCCTGACGTTGCTGAACCATTTACCGAAGCAACGAATGTTCTTACTCGTCAGACCAACAAGCTTTCTAAAACGCTGGATTCGTCCCTCGAAGCACTACAACCGCTAAAGCTCGATCGACAAGCTGCGATCGATGAACAGCTAAATCAAATCGAACAATACTTACAACAACTTGCACAACGTTTAGATCGACTTGAAGAAATCATCGCTCGATTAGAGCAACAAGTCATTGAGCAATCTGAAGCACTAGCAGCTTTAGAATCTGCGCTGCCTGAATCAAATCCGCCTCAGACCACTGCTCAAGCTGTCAATCTAGACGTGATGGATGCGCTAGTCGATGAACAATCCAACATGGATCATTCGCTGGCGCAGCGGATGATTGAAAGCTTGCAGCAACAAGTTGAATTCAGCGATCGTCCGATTACATTTGCCTGGACAGATGGCGAGGGACAGCGCAAATACGAGTTTGATGTCACAGAGCGTCAAGTAGATGGGACCCGATCGATGATTGGTTACGGTGCAGAAAGTCGAGAATTAGTCTTTGCGGCAGTTTTAACGGATAACGAGACACCACAAATCAATCATTGCTCTATTCCAGCGTCAGAAATTGAATCTTTAGTTCAGGATCTAGCCCTCGAACCACCTGAACAATCAGAACCGGAGCCAGTTCGATCCCAACGGCAGCGACAACTGAGCCGTCAACGTTTGCCGGAGTTGTGAAGTATGGAGACACAGCAACTTGAAAGCGGTGGATTATCAGTTCCAGTTTGCTATGTCACGCAATCGGGCGACCGTCAGTGGCTTGAGCCGCAGATCTTGCGTCATACCTTGCTGGAGCAGCTTTTCTCACCTCAAGAACTGCGATCGTTGTTGCTAGTCAAGTTAGATCGATCATCCCTGAATGCTGATGATCTTAAGGCAGCGCGATTCGAGGATGATGTCATTCGGAAGTTAACGTTTAGCTCTGATCGCAATTTCTACTTTGCTGATCCCATACTGGCAGAAAAGATCACACAATTCTTCGCAAGCGAGCGAGATGCCGCCTGTCGCTATGGTTCATTGCTCGTTAGTGACTGCTACAAAGGTACAACTTCAATCGAAACTCTCAAGCTGAAGCTGGTTGATTACACTGATCCTGAATTTTCTGCTTACAAAACGCACGACTGTCACGGTAAGATCTCGCCGCAGCTTCTACGATCTCTTGGTTTCGATGGAACAACGCCAAATCGACCGTTTCAATTCCGCATAGCACACGCAACGAATGAGGCTTCTACTCTAGACCTAAGCTTTTTAGCAAAGGGTACTGTTTTAGTTGACCCAAATCTATCGAGCGATGTTGATTTTGTGTTAGATCGATCGTCGATTAAAGGCGTTCACAAAGAACGATTAGCAGAGCTATCCTGCGGCGATTATGAACTATCAAATGTTGTTTTAGGAAATCGAGCCAATGCAGAAGTATCTCGCTACAGTAACTCCTGGCAGTTTTCGATGTGGTACTCAAAAGAAGCGGTACTCAGTGATTTTCTGGAACCAACGCTGAAAAAAGCGAATGAACTAGCCGAAAAGCAGCGTGATCCAAAACAACTAGCTCAGTATGTAGTCAAACAATATGACCAAGAACAGCAACAGGACGAGTCTGAGAGCGAGGAACAAGAACCTCAAGAATCTCGCATGATCTCGATTCTGCGGCACGATCGCTATGGACTGCTGCTGTATGCACCGAAAGTCGTTGATTTTCTCGAATCCCAGGTTGCAGGTCGATGGCGAGAGTTAGCGGTCAATTCTGGATTTCAGCATAGCTCAGGCATGGCACAACCTGGACAAGATCTACCGCGTGGAACTGTCTGTGCGCCTCACCTGCCTGAAGGCGATGTAGTCGTCACTCGCTATCCGATCGTTTCTTCCGACAACATTCGGATTTATCACAATGTGCATGATCCCAAGCTCTGTCAAACTGAAGGTGTCGTGTGGATCAATCCTCAAGATGCGGCTGATTATCATCAGTGTGATTTTGATGGGGATCAACTGATTGCGACTCCGGCAACCTGGATGCCCCATATTGCTAAAGAGACACTCCGAGCAGGGGAACCGAATCGATTTCCGTCAATCGTCAAACGCCCCAAAGTCCCGTATACCGAAGTTCAAAACGAGCAAGGACAGTTCGTTTACAACACGCTTCCGAAAGTCGCTGCTGCTGTCTGTCAAAATGGGATTGGGCGAGTTGCGACTCTGATTGGACGAGTTCATACCTCGATTGCAACCGAAGAGGAACTGGCTTCTCCTCAGTCCCAACGACAGTTTGAGAAATCTCGCAATCAACTGCTTCATCGATTAATGGCTGCCCTCCAAGTCGAAGTCGATTCTCCCAAGAGCGCAGAACGGACTGAGACGATTGACCCGCAGTTGCTCGACGATGCGAAACACTGGTGCGACAAGCATCCTTCTCCGTTTTTTGATTTCCAGAAAGACCCAAGGCTCTACCGTCAGTTCGCCCTGCCAACACAAGCGCCAAGACAGGCAGAAATCTCGGTGGTGTGTGCGATCGCGGCTAAAATCAATCCGCTCTGGGAAGCGACTCAACTTCAATCCCTGCCCCGCGAACATTTCCGCTATCTCTTTGATCGCTCCCAACTAGATACAGAAGCCCTCGACTGGGCAGAGAATTTGAAAGAACGCGCCCAGCAAGCCACCGCGCAAATTCGGCAGCTAGTGGGAGAGGATGCCGAAGGATTTCGAGCCGCGATCGCCACCCTGAACGAATCGTTTCGTGCTGAAATCAATACGCTTTTTCCCACTTCCGAACAACAGCAATCGGTGGCAGCCGCCATTTGGTACACCCAACACACTCGACCCGAACTCGATCGACCCCGCAAACAATCGATGAGCGTTGCTGCAACTTTGCCAATTACCTTCAATCAAGGAACCTACACCCTACTGAGCAGTCCCTATGAGGTGGAAGCCTATGAACTCAGTGTTCCGTTTGATCGAGCGCAAGCATGGATGCAAATGCTCGAAGCGCGTCATATCGAGTACGAAGCGATCGTTAATCTTGCCTTGCCTGTCGTTGATTTTTACCTCCCGACAATTTCTGAGCGTAATGCGGCTGTGTTGCAGCAACAGTTTGGAGATCAGATGATTGATCTCGATCGCATTCCCAACGATTTGCGCGTCGTTCCACCTGCCGATTTTACCTGGGCACATTCGGTTGGAGATACCGGAAAAGCATCGCTGGCATATACACTGATGACTGAGCAAGTCGTTGAGCGACTCCAGAATTTTGAAGTGAGCCAAATTAAAGCGATCGGCATCGCTCATAACGACTACGCGGCTGAAGATTTTTCTCGCTGGCAAAATCGAACTGAGATCGAAGTGGTTCCCTATGCCCTCGACCCCACCCATTCCAAGTACTACGCGATGAATGGCATACCTGTGCTGAAAGTGATGGATGGGGGCGTACTGGGGACATTTGCGCCAGAGACAGCAAAACTCCCGATCGGCACAAGATTTGAGGCAACGATCGAGGACTTTACGCGATCAATGGTGCAACTGCAAGTCGCTCATCAGTCTGTGCTTACGCCAGAATTTCCAATGAGTGAACCAGAGGAGCCAGTGGTCTCCGAGGAACAGCAGGCGGCTCAGAATCGATTGGCTCAAGCGATTGCTCAGACCTATCGCTCTCTCTCGTCACCAAGTGAACAAGTGGAATTGCCGATCGGGAATCAGTGGACAGCGATCGTGTCAAAGGATGGAAATTACATGGTTGAGGACAATCAAGGTCGATTCATCTGTCAAGGTAACTTTCAAGCTAGAACAGTGAGCCAACCGATTAGCAAAGTCGATGCGGATGAATTTAAGCAGTTGATTCAACAACGAGATGCTGTACCTCGTAAAAAGCAGTCAATCGTTGAGCGGTAGCCGCGATCTTAACGATAAAGCTACTGCGTCATGCAGATTTCTAGCAGTTGGTTGGCGGGTGCATTGGCTAACTCTTTTGGTTCCAATTTATGTAGCCCATCACCATAAACTCGACCTTCCTGAATCAGACTTCGTATTGGAATCGATTGAAGTGCGTTCCAGATTGGATGAAGCAGTTCAGGATGCTTTGAGAGCAACTGAGCTAGGTCGGCTTTTGGATACATCATCAGGTAAACATTGGGCGCGATCGCATTCGATCGATTCAAAATAAACCGAAACGGATTACCACGCTTTGCGCCAGAACGTCCCATATAGGTACACAAAAATGGCGCAGGTTGTCGATTCTCCTGTAAATACCAAAGCGATCGATGCCGACATAAATAGCCTCGTGGAATGCCTGCTGCTATGCCGCTCTGGAGGTATTTCCAAACAGTCAAGCTTTTTCGTTGCAGTTCCTCTGTTGAGTCTGTACAAGTTAGTAGAAACAGCTTGCGATCGAGAACTGGATTGCCTTGCTCATCTGCCATAATTTCATCGTCCGGCAAATATCGAGAACTAGGCAGAATCGGGGTCAGAAACTTTTGTGGAATCTCCCATGTTTCGATCTGCTCAGGTGTGAGGATGAAGAATTGATTTGCTCCAGTCGCAACTCCCCGTTTAATCTCAAACAAATCAGATAACTTAGCTTGTGGTGCATCTTGACGTTGAGGAGTGACCGTCATCTGTGTCCATTTTGCTGAAGTCTTCAGCGTCTTAGTTGAAATCAGCTTTGTGATAAGAGGCTTATCAATGCTACCGCCAAATGTAAATTCGACTGCATCATCTTGTTGAAGTCGAGTGTTGCGAAACCAAACAACTGAAGATGAAACTAAAGCATCACCAAACTGTAA
>ERZ1066124.328-NODE-328-length-36040-cov-25.948340_pt1 | contig 36040 bp, 34 predicted proteins | sample MGYA00382771_ERZ1066124 | MGnify/ENA primary metagenome ERZ1066124 (study PRJEB33369, sample SAMEA5778354) | biofilm metagenome | biome: Industrial cooling water; feature: Water cooling tower basin; material: Biofilm | place: United Arab Emirates | collected... | reverse complement strand
AGTTGATCTCAAGTAGTTCTGTTTCCAGCTTACCTAATTGATGACACGCTATAACACGTTCGTATGAGCACAGCTATCGCCCCTATAGAGGCAATAAAAAAGTCCGCTCCCAGCGGACTTAAAAACATATATTTAATGCAGATGAGTCCTAACTAACGCAGAATTCCCTTGCCTAGCAAGGAAAAGTAGCATTAGAACCGGAATGTGGTTCTCAACGTACCTACATAAACCGTGTCGTTGTTGTCGTTATGCTCTGGATTGAAGATCGCGATCGCGCCAGGAGTGACCTCAATATTATCGGTAATAGGAAAGCGATAGAGTAATTCCGCGTGATAAGAAGTATCTTGGTCGCGACGACCGCCAAAATCATTACTAGCTGCTCTGGGTGGCTGACCAAAGATCAGACCGAGTACGCTGCCTTCTTTACCCAAGTCTTGTATGGCTAAGGTTGCCGCCCAGTTCCAAATGTCAGCCGACTGAGAAGGGCTGTTTTCATTCAAAGCGACAGTGTAGCCGCCCCAACCCGAAATTGTGATTCTTTCACCTAGCTTGAGGTTAGCTTGAGCGGCATAGTGATTGGCTGAAGTGGCGGCATTATCGAAGGGGTTGTTGGCAAAGTTACTGCCAGTACCTCCCGAAACGCTAATATTGTTGCTAGTAGTAACGCTATCGGTCACGGCATTGTCATAGCTGTGAGCGTAGGTCAGTCCTAAATTTAAGGCATCCGAGGGACGAAAAGCTAGTTGAGCGATCGCCGCATAATCTCCGTTGAACAGTCCAAAACTATTGCCAGGGTTGTTAGAATTTGGTGCTTTATAGCCGAGAGACAGACCAATACGACCTTTAGGGTTAATGTTGACAGTTAAAGCCGAACCCACCGTACCCTGTTGGCGATAGATCGGGTTAAAGCGTCCAAAGTTAGAGATGGCTCCGTTACCACTGCCTTCAAGCACGGGGTTGAAATTGTACATGTTTTCAAAGAAGTCAGAGTTGGCAAAGTCAACTTTGACTTCAGCAATGTCACCCACTGGAAAACGATAGAAAAAGTCGTCGATGACAACATCATTGCTATCACTACCATCGAACGATAGGCGTGTCATAGCAGTACCCGTATCGCCTGAAGCACCAGGAGTTCCAGTTCGCGTAAACGGAGTGATATTGCGGGCTTGCAGCCGAGTTCTCAGTAAATCTTTTCCAGTAAAACTGGTGTTGAAACTAAGACGAACGCGGTCAGCCAAGATAGTATTGATGTCCAAATCTCCTCTAGAACCTTCTGCCTCACCGCTACGAACAGCTCGCTCATCACCAAAGACATCTGCTGCGGCAACGACTATTTCTCCAGATAGTGTGGTGGTAGTCGAAAATTGATTTGCTTCTAATTCAGCCGTCCGCGCTTCTAAAGCATCGACGCGACCGCGCAGGGTGGCTAGTTCCGCCGAAAATTCTTCTTGCAACCGCTGTAGAGTTGCCAGGTCTTCTTTGTTGACCTGATCGGCAGAAGCAGTGGCAATCAGTTCGTTCACGCGATCTAAACAAGCATTTAAACCAGCAGCGAATTCATAACGAGTTAAGGCGCGATTGCCGCGATAAGTTCCGTCGGGATAACCAGCAATACAACCGTAACGTTCGACTAAAGACTGTAACGCTTGAAATGCCCAGTCGGTAGGCTGTACGTCAGATAGCTGGGAAACTGATGTTACCTGGGCTAAAGTTTCTGGGGCTGTGTCGGATAACTGGCTAACAGAAGTTGGCTGCGTTTCTTCTAGAGGAAGGGGTTCAGCAGCTTGAGTCCGAGTTGCTACAAACAGGGTTGCTGTTAGTAAAAGGGGACTTAGTTTGAGGGTATTCCAAATAAGTTTCGACATATATTTTCTCACTCACACCGATGCTTAGTTGCTGTCGTTAACTCAAGAGAGATTTCAACTATCGATCGCTCTTGGCTATCTATAATATTCTCACCAATTTGCTCAAATTGGAACCGTGTATGCACTACCGTAAATCTACTGCGATCGCCTCCTACTGAATTGATTTAGAACAACATTAATTGAGAACAACAATTAGATTTTTGCCGTTCCAATTGGTAGCCGCAGAATAATCCGTCGTTGGTGTCTCGTTAACAGCCCTTCTTCCTCGAATTGCTGCAACATTCGCGTCACCGATACCCTAGTAGTATTTATAACTTCGGCTATTTCTTGGTGGGTAACTGCAACGTCTATTAATTTTCCCAGATCGACGTCGCGACCGAATTTTTCACCTAGCCAGATTAAAAACTGCCACAATCTCAGCGAAACGGGTTTACGATGAATAATGCTCAGCAATTCTTCCGTTTGGCAGATATGAGACATGATTGCTTCTACGGTCAAATGCCATGATTCAGGTGGAATTATCGTTGTTTCAACGCTGGTCAAACACTCAATTTGATAGGGAATAACTCGCGACAAAGGTTGACCGACTAAATCGCCTGCACCCCAATAACCCAAGGTAATTAGCGTCCCTTGTTCGCTCCAAGTGACAGTGCGTACAGCTCCGCGCTCGATCTGCCATAAAATATTTGGACGGGATGGAATTAAGTCATGGCGAGCAAAGAGCCTCTGAGATGAGTGAGAAATAGGGCTAGGAGTGGTTGTAGAAAGTGCCATAAAACAAGAGGAGAGAGGGGGGACAAGGGAGAAGTCAGAAGTCAGAAGTGTTTCACATATGACTCCTTCATCTGTCTGAAGTTAACTGAGAGATTTTTGTGGCTTGACTGTGTTTCGGTAGAGGATAGATGAGATTTATGACTGGAGAGAAAATCTTCTATCCCAACCCAAATTGCGATCGCGCTCAGAAAAACAAAGTTGGGAAAAACAAAGTTGGCAAAAATAAATTTAGAAAATGATAAACTTAACCACACTCGCGATCGCGCTTGCCTTTGCCCTGACCGACGCAAGCACGACCTTAAAAACGGTAGTGGGAACCTTGTCACTTGCTCACCCTTACCTACGGTATCTCGCCATGAAGATGGATTAACACTTGCTAGCTAGATACTAAGACTTTTAGTTTAAGAAGTAAGTAAGTTCTGATTAAAAAGTGAGTAGTGAGTCGATTCGTAGTGAGTAGTGCGCGATAACTGATAACTGACAACTGATAACTGATAACTGCTAAGAACGTTGCCCCGTGACAATGTAGGCAACTCGCTGACCGACGTTTGTGGCATGGTCTGCCATCCGTTCTAAGTGGCGAATCACTAGAGCTAGCAACAACCAGGGTTCTAAAACTCCTTGGATATCCCTTTCTGTTGCTAGGGTATGGTAAAGGTTTTGATATGATTCGTCTACAGCGTCGTCTAATTGCTTGACTGCTAGCCCTGCTTGTGCATCTAAATCCGCTAGAGCCATCAGGCTAGCTGCTAGCATAGCTTGAGCGTGGTGAGACATCACTTCGATTTGAGGCAAGCACTTGTGAGGTGGATAGGGAAACAGCTTGATCGCAATTTCTCCCAAGTCCTCAGCATAGTCTCCAATCCTTTCCAAGTCTCGCACGAGTTGCATAAAGGCACTTAATAGGCGTAAATCTTTGGCTACTGGTGCTTCCAATGTCAGCAATGCCGCACACTCAATCTCGACGTGGCGGTAGAATTGGTCAATTTGTTTGTCGAGTAGGGGTAATTCTTCCGCTGCTGCCAAGTTCCGAGCAAATAATGCCTGATGGCTGAGGCGAAAAGAGTTTTCTACCAAAGCTCCCATACGTAAAATGTCTCGCTCCAAACGCTTGAGACGGCGTTCAAAGTGAGTGCGGCTGGAATGGGGTTGGAAAGGAACAGCGTCTGCGTTGAGCAAATCTGACACCGTAGTAAAAACCTAGAAAGTTAATATTAGTTATAAATCTTGTCAGCTACATCCGTCATGGGTGAGAAGTGCAGACAGTGGCGTAATTTACACACCATATTCATAATTCTAAACATCCCGCCTATTATTCTGTGGGTAACTCAACTTGCAACCAAGCTCCACCTGTCTTGGGATGGTTCATAGCTTTGACTGTGCCACCATGCGCTAAAACAATTTGTCTGACGATCGCCAAGCCTAATCCACTACCATTGGTTGCAGAAGCCGGAGCTGAACCCGTCAAAGCTTTTGTCTGTCTGGCTCTAGCTAGATCGCCGCGATAAAGCCGTTCAAATACGTAGGGAAGATCTGTCGGCGGAAAGCCACAGCCAAAGTCAATAATATCGATCTGCACGTACTTAGATTTATTCTGAGAGGACTCAGTTTGAGAACTTACTAGATCGACGTTAACGCAAATCGTAGCTTGAAAAGGGCTATATTTGATACTGTTATCGAGTAAATTTAATAACACTTGTGTGAGGCGAGACTTATCTGCCTTTATCCACAAGGATTCCAAGCCAGAGTAGGACAAAGAAAGCTGCTGTCGTTGCGCCAAAGGTTCTAAGGTGTGCCACACCGAATCGATGAGCGATCGCAATTCTACTGCTTCACGGCTGAGCTGACGACTGGGATCTAACTCTAGCTGGCTCAATTCCAACCAGTTTTGCACTAAACTAATTAACCGTTCCACTTCCGGTAAGAGGCGATCGATCCACAGCTTAAATGGTGGTTCTAATTGCTGCTGCAAAGCTTCTACTACCAACAAAATTGAAGTGAGGGGGGTTTTCAGCTCGTGTGCCAAGTCAGAAACCCAGCGATCGCGAGTTTGTGCTAAATCGAGAAAAGGCTGGATATTTTCTAAAAATACCCCTACTTGCCCTGCTGGTAAAGGCAGACCGACTGCTTTAAGCGTCAATGCTCTTAACTCGCTCAGTGCTGCTGCATCTACACTGGCTTGATGAAACAACCACTCTTTAACCTGCGGCTGTTGTCTTTCTCGCGTTTGCTCGATTAACTGATCCAGCTCGTAAGAACGCACCCACTCCAACAGCAACCGTATCTGACCTGGCTCCCACCTTTGTACGCCTAGCAACTGCTGTGCCTGTTGATTGCACCACAACAGTTGATTTTCTTCATCCACCTGTAAATATCCTACAGGAGCCGCTCGCATTAGCTGCTCCCAGGTTTGGAGTTGGGTTTGTAACTGTTCTCGTTGCTGCTGAACTGAGACAATTTCTTGCCGTAAGCGTGGGATAGTTCCCAATGAAACTTCTGTCTCGTTACTAGATACCGTTCGCAGTAAACGCCGCAACTTAGCTTGCAGTTGGGTATACTGCCACAACCACAAGCAAATTCCTATCCCTAGTCCCAGCAAAAACGCCAGCAGTATCATTAGTTAAGGATAAAGGATGAATTACCTATCACTTTAACCTTTCCTGTCAGTTATCAGTTGTCAGTTGTCAGTTGTCAGTTATCAGTTGTCAGTTAACTGTCAATAGTTGTCAGTTATCAGTTGTCAGTTAACGCTAACAAATAACAAATGACCAATGACTATCCAAATCGATAACCGAATCCGCGCACTGTAACTAGATATTCTGGATGGCTGGGGTCTTTTTCTAGTTTTTCTCGCAACCAGCGAATGTGAACGTCTACAGTTTTGCTATCTCCAACGAAATCTGCTCCCCAAACTTGATCGAGCAATTGCTCCCGCGACCACACACGACGGGGATAAGTCATGAATAATTCTAGTAAGCGAAATTCTTTGGGAGAAAGGTTGACTTCTTGCGCTCTGACTGTAACGCGGCACTCCTGCGGATATAGGGTAACATCTTTAAATTGTAAAATGGGAACTTGTGGTAGCACGCCTAAACGCTGACGGCGTAACAAAGCACGACATCGCGCCACTAACTCCCGCATACTAAACGGTTTTGTCAGATAGTCGTCCGCGCCAACTTCCAAACCCAAAACGCGATCGGTTTCGCTACCTTTGGCGCTAAGAATCAAAATTGGGACTTGGTTTCCTTGATGACGGAGCAAGCGACAGATATCTAGGCCGTTGATCTGGGGCAGCATTAAGTCTAGAATCACCAGATCGAAAGGAAAGTCTCCGAAGGTAGGTTCGCTACTCTGAAGCAAAGTAAGAGCTGTGCGTCCGTCAGCAGCAGTAGCGATCGCAAAACCTTCTGCCTCCAAAGCCATTACGAGCATTTCCCGTATCAGGTTTTCGTCTTCTACCACCAGAATGCGGCTCATTTGCCCGATTTCCACTTTGGGGGAACTGTTGGTCAATTCGCGAGTAAACATCGTTTTTGTCGATCTGTTCTTGCATCATTATTATCCAATCGGAAGCCATCCGAAATCCTTCGGTATGGAAATCTCTAGAAATACTCATAATTCCGAAGCTTGACACCTCGCGCGCATTTGGATACATTTTTTACAGTACATTTGTATTGACAACAGTAAAAGTTACCGTCAGTTTTTAGCTTTAGGCTAATCGCTTATCGCCAATTTTCAATCTCTACAGTTATTTCAGCAATTTTACTACTTTATAACTACTAGGAGAAAATCTAGCTTAGAAGCTACCTCTTAGGGTATTGCCACGGGTGTTGGTTTTAACTTAAGTTTCACCCAAATTTAATTAATTGCAGGAGTTGCAAGGAGGCTTGCGGAGATCGGATTTGTTGTAAATTAGAAGGTACGATCGCAGTGTAGAGCAGAAAGTATCTGCACTAAATGAGTTGGAAGCGATGGAGGAGAAGCGATCGCCATCTCCAAATGGCACACAAGTAGCTCAGCCAGTCAAACCGATCGATTTAGCCTTCGTAAAAGTGCCAAGAACAGATGCAAGATCGACTGTGTAGCGAAATTAGTCACATCTACGAACAGCTCGTGATGCTTAGCAACCAAGCTTTAACGAGCGGTCATTATACTGATGCGACAGAAAACAGCACAGATCTCGATCTCCAAACAGAAACATCGCCGCAATAGCACTCGAAGCTTACCGTCGCTGGGGGTTCGACCAGAAAGATTTGCCCAAAATAAAGACATAATCTTTGCACTTGCCATGCGAGGATGCGATCGCTTCCTTGCATGATTTCCATTCATACTGATTAGTTAAGAAAAAATTAAATATTTACACTCAACGTTAAATTCAAGGGCTGAAACCCTATTTGGTGTAAACATCATTACAAATCTCTACAATTTGACTGGGTAAGCTGTTTAGAACCCTCCGATTGCTCAATAACCGCCATCGACTGGCGGTTTTTTATTCTTTAACGAGAGATTAGATGAACAGACAAGGAGAAAGTTAAATTTTTCCACTCCCTACTCCCCACTCCCCACTCCCTCTTCTGCGGCGACAGCGTTCGGAACAGTATTTCACCTCATCCCAGCAATCCGCCCATTTTTTGCGCCAGGTAAAAGGGCGTTGACACACTGGACAAATTTTTGTTGGTAAGTCAGATTTAGATCGAGTGCGTGCCATGTGCAGTTGTTAAGAGAATATCTAAAATTTTACGGAATTGTGAATGAGTCTACTTCCCCCTCACATAGTAAAAATGGGCTTGCAGCCGACGGTTTCCCCTTGGCAGCGGTAAGGATCGTGCTGGTGGAGCCAGCAGGTCCGCTGAATGTAGGAGCGATCGCCCGCGTGATGAAAAATATGGGTTTGCAGCATTTAGTGTTGGTTAATCCTCAGTGCGATCCGCTGTCGCTAGAGGCACAGCAAATGGCAGTCCATGCGTTCGATATCTTGCAAGCTGCCCAAGTTGTGGAAACACTACCAGCAGCCTTGCAGGGGTGTACGCGAGCGATCGCGACAACTGCTCGTCCTCGTACCCTGGACATTCAATTAGAACAGCCGCAAGATGCTTTACCTTGGTTAGTTTCAACCCCAAAACAAGCATCAGCTTTGATCTTCGGTCCTGAATCGCGAGGATTGAGCAATGAAGAAATGTACTACGCTCAACGCTTTATCCGCATCCCCTCCAATCCCGCCTATCCTTCTTTGAACCTAGCTCAGGCTGTGGCAATTTGCTGTTACGAACTGGCGAAATCGGTTCAATTAGCAACCACCAATGAAACCAGCGGGGAAATTCATAGCGCGATCGCAGATGACTACGCTTCTGTAGATGCATTAGAAGGATTTTATCAACACCTCGAAGCAGTCTTACTCAAAGTTGGCTATCTTTACTCCCATACTGCGACTAGCCGCATGGAAAAATTCCGTCAGATATTTAACCGCACCCAACTGGAAAATCCTGAAGTGGCAATGTTGCGGGGAATCTTAACTCAAGTGGAATGGGCGATGCAAAACGTGGGAGTCGAGAAGCGGGCGGAGGCGGAGGTGTCCGAGCAGGTGGAGGGCGAGGAAACCGCGCCATCGGAACTGCGTTCCGCATCAGAGCCGCGTAGTCGGGAATCGGGAGTCGGCAAAGAAGATGGAGTTAGGGGGGGATAGGAGCAAATTAATATTCTTTTCTACTTTCCTGCAATCAAAACTCTCCCCTGCCAATCCACTACACCAGCTTCCCCTACGCCATGTACGATAATACCGTTTCCAATTGTGGTGCTGTAGTGTTCGTGATGATGCCCGTGAAATATAGTTTTTACACCCATGGCTACAGCTAAGTCATCCAAGGCTTTAAAACCATAACGATGAGAGGATGGGGCTTCGTGAGTCACCAAAATATCAGCCCGTTGAGCGAGTAAATCTTGATATTGTTGCCAAAATATGCTGGCGTGGTGCTTGCGGGGAATGCCATCGCGCCAGCGTTCGCCTCGGCTACAAGTCGATAGTAAATCTTTTTGAGTAGGAAATTTAGGTGCGGCTGGAGGCATCCAAATTTTGCCACGAAACACCCCCCCCAAACCAGCTACACGCTTACCCGCAATTTCTACAACTCGCCCGTGGAGATTGCGATCGCCTAGCTGAGAATTAAATAGACGATCGTACCAGTCATCGCGATCGGCATCGTGATTGCCAGGGATAAACCAGATAGCAGTTTTCGCCGCGATCGCCTCTAGTTCTTCCTGTAGCGATCTATGCAAGTCAAAATCCCCCAGTAAAATTGCTGCTGCGGGAGAGTTAGTTTGTACTGCCTGAATAATCGGTCGAAAATCCCCGTGTGGATCGCCGCCAAACAACAGCATGACTTGATAGGGGTTAAGAATTTGGGGTGAGGAATGGTCGATCGCAAGTCAGGAAACTTTACATTTCTCCATCTCGATCGCTGTTAAGGATTACACTTTATTGCAAAGTGCAAAAGATGGCAAACATATAATGATAATTTCTATTCTTGGATATACAGCCTGCCAGCTGAAATAAGGAGAACATAGTAAGCTATGCAATCAGAGGGACTCACAAGCGATTGGGTGCGGGAAGATCTCAGCGAGTACGTTGCCCATCTTCAACTACACATGGCGTTACAAGCTCGCAATCTCGTTCCTTCCTTGACACAAAAAGTCGTAGATAGCCGCGAACAGCTACTCCATCAGACCCAGGCGACTATTGAAAAAATAGCTTCTCGCCAAATTCACTCACCAGACGCGCGGCTAAATTAGCTTTCTGGCTGAATCAATAGCACTAAATCAGCACTTTATCAATATATCTTTAACAATCGGTAATTGCGATCGCTCAACACAGAGCATCTCGATTACCGATTACAGTTATTAGAAGCCAGTGAGTAGTGAGTAGTGAGTAGTGAGTAGTGAAGCAGCGCCCCGCGAGAGTTTCCTCCACGACATTAGCTGCGTAGTAGTGAGTGGGGTGTGGGGTGCGTAACCAATGACCAATGACCAATGACACCCGAGCAAAAATGTGCCAAGCTATTCGCTAAAACTGAACTAAATTGGGAATTTTCTGCTAGGTCATCGGCGATCGCGAGAAAACCGTTAAGATAATGGCAGCACTCCCATTTCTCTACTCAAGGCTACCTAAGTAGTATAACCAATCATGCCTTCAGTGCTTCCCCAAGACTCTAATGTTGTCATCCGTCCCTTCCAGTACCGAGATTTGGAAGAAATAGAGCGGCTTTGTCTAGAGTCGCTTGAGACGGAAAATCCATCTGTTGCGATCGAGCTGCAAAAGCAATTGCAATGGCTGCATAGTTGGTATTGGTTGCTGAAGTTTTTCCGCCTGTTTCCTAACCCGCTCCAGTATCGATTCTGCCTCCACGTAGCAGAACAGCATCGCCAAGTTCAAGGCATTATCCAAGTTGGTCCTTTCAACCGCACTCGCAGTACGTGGAGAGTAGAACGAGTAGCCGTGACTCCCCAAGTCCGCGCTCAAGGAATTGGCTCCCAACTGCTACGCCACTGTTTTGAGGCAATTAGGGAGGCTCGGACGTGGCTGCTAGAAGTTAACGTCAATGACAAAGAAGCACTAGCACTCTATCGCCAAAACGGATTTCAAACCCTTGCCCAACTCACCTATTGGGAAGTTGCTCCAGAGCTGCTGCAAGAATTGGCGCTGGGGGAACCAGATCTACCTAACTTGTTGCCGATAGGTAATGCCGATGCACAATTGCTTTATCAACTCGATACAGCATCAATGCCTCCTTTAGTACGGCAAGTATTCGATCGCAATGCCGACGACTTCAAAACAAGTCTAATTGGTGGGTTGGTAGAAGGTATTAAACAATGGTTGAGCAAAACTGAAGTCGTCAGCGGCTACGTCTTTGAACCACAGCGCAAAGCCGCAATCGGTTATTTTCAAGTCCGCTTGTGTCGTCGCGGTTGCCAACCCCACGAAGCAACGCTGACCGTTCATCCCGCTTACACTTGGCTTTATCCCGAACTACTAACCCAACTTGCCCGCATTGCCCAAGATTTTCCTCCCCAAGCTTTACGTCTGGCTTCGGCAGATTACCAGCCAGAACGAGAAGAATATCTCCAGCAAATTGGTGCAGATCGGATAGAACACACCCTAATGATGTCTCGTTCCGTCTGGCACAAGTTACGGGAATCAAAACTCGTCTCTTTGGAAGGCTTGCAATGGCACGAAGTCTTACAAGGGCTGCAACCAGCGCGTAAACCCGTGCCTGGGGGCATGTCATGGGCAGGGCAAGGAAAGCAATCGCCAGAATCAGCCATCCCACCCAGCAAGCCGCAACCGAAAGCGGGACAGCAAAATTCAGCCACAGAACAAATTAAATACGCCAGCCAGCGAGCTGATGAGGTCGCGCCACCTGCCGAACCCAATTCACCTAAAATAGACCGAGAACGTGACTGAGAACGTGACTGAACAGGCGCGATCGCCATCCGATCGAGCAGATACATCTAGAGCGTTTTCTAGAGCGTTTGTCTCTGCTCTGGGTTTAGATATCGGGCGCAAGCGCATTGGGGTAGCGGGTTGCGACGGTACGGGTTTGATTGCCACAGGTCTGATGACGATCGATCGCAAATCTTTTGCTGATGACTTAGCTCTGTTACAGTCCCTCGTCCAGTCGCGTCGCGTGCAAACGCTGGTAGTAGGTCTACCGTACTCTATGGATGGTAGTTTCGGCTTTCAAGCTCGACAAGTGCAGAAAACAGCAAAAAGACTGGCAAAGGCGCTAGACTTACCTTTAGAGTTCGTAGACGAGCGACTGACATCCTTTCAAGCAGAACAACTCTTACACGCCGAAAACATCTCCCCCTCGCGGCACAAAGGTCTGATCGATCGCAAAGCAGCTGCCATAATTCTGCAACAATGGTTAGATGGCAGAAGAAGGGACTAGGGGCTAGGGGCTGGGGGCTAGGGCGAAGGGACTAGGGAGACAAAATCAATTCACAACTCGCAATTCACAATTCGCAATTAAGAAATCGATCGCTACTACATACTACGTACCACGCACCACTTTCTTTCCCTAGCCCCCAGCCCCTAGCCCCTAGCCCCCACTTTACGCTAATCTAAAGTTTTCCGTCAGCTTTATGGCTATGTTTTCATCGGCTTTTGAAGAAAATAACGAATATTCCCATTCGAGTTCCGTCACGCTGAAAGACGAGGCAGGACGGAGTTTAGATTGTTACGTAGAGCGATCGCTGTTAGTCGAAGATAAAGAATATCTCTTACTTCTACCAGTAGACGCAGCAGTGGAAATTTTTGCTTGGCAAAGTCATGATGACGACGAGGAAGAAGCGGTTCCCGTAGAAGATGACGATACGATCGATAGTATTTTTTCTACTGCCGAAGCTGTCCTCGCCGAGCAAAATCTAGTCCTAAAGCGGACAGCTTACGCTTTGACTGTAGCAGGGGAATTACCCCCAGTGGAAGAATCAGAGCTATTCACACTGGAAATTGAGGACGATGCTAGCGATATAGAACCAGAGCAATTACAACTCCTGGCAAGTTTTTACCACGAAGATCGAGAATACTCAGTTTATACACCCCTCGACCCCTTATTATTCTTTGCGCGGTTGAATAATTCTGGCAATCCAGAGCTACTGTCCCCAGAGGAGTTTCAAAAGTTACAACCTCTACTAGCAGAGCAACTGATTGACGAAATGGAAGAATAGCGTAAACTACTGCCTTTAGATAGTAGTTGTTGACGCTCATGGGCATAACGTAGTGCGAAAACTATTCAAGTGGCGCATCATTTGGGCTTTGCTCCCCTTGACTCTGGGGATAGGCGCTTGGACGAGTTGGGATTGGTGGCAGCGTTCCAGCGCCCCATCTCAACCTACAGGCGCAAATGCTACACAAGTAGAATTCCGCGTTCCTCCAGGCACGGCTAGCCAGCAAATCGGCAGACAGCTAGAAGCAGAAGGACTGATTCGCTCTAGCCAGGCTTGGAATTTATGGGCGAGGTGGTTGCAATGGCAAAATCCCAAAGGGGGATTTCAAGCCGGAACTTATCAAATTTCCCCTGACCGACCTTTAGCAGAGGTTGCTAATAAAATCTGGCGCGGTCAGGTGGTGCAGCAGAGCTTTACGATTCCCGAAGGTTGGTCTTTGCGGCAAATGGCAGCTTATTTTGAACAACAGGGATATTTCTCTGCTAGCGAGTTTTTAGCTGTCGCCAGCCAAATTCCTCGCGATCGCTTTTCCTGGCTACCTGCTGATATTCCCCATCTAGAAGGCTATTTATACCCCGATACTTATAAAATTGGCAGCGGTCGCGTCACACCTACTCAGGTTGCGAACCAAATGCTGCAACGCTTCGAGCAAGTCGCCCTACCTTTGTACGAACAAGCCAAAGATCGAACTAATTTCAATTTAAAACAATGGGTGACGCTAGCTAGTATTGTCGAAAAAGAAGCCGTCATCCCCGAAGAGCGATCGCTCATTGCAGGCGTATTCGTGAAGCGATTGCAAAAAGGTTACACTCTAGGCTCCGACCCCACAGTAGAGTATGCTCTCAACCTGCGGCAAACCGCAGACCAACCCCTCACTTACGCCCAAGTTAACACCCCTTCACCCTACAACACGTATCGCAACCCAGGATTACCACCTACTCCCATTGCCAGTCCTGGGATGGCTAGTCTTAAAGCTGCACTCGCTCCCGAAGAAACTCCCTATTTGTATTTTGTTGCCCGTTACGACGGCTCTCACGTCTTCAGCCGCACCCTAGCCGAACACACCGCTGCCCAAGCCGCCATCCGCAAACAACGACAGGGAGGCTAGGGTCAGAAGTCAGGGGTCATTTTTCTCCTCCAACTTCCCCAGCTTTCTTTTCCCCACTCCCTACTCCCTACTCCCTACATAAAGCGCACGTACCCGTGTAAAATTCTGTAATGGGATCGAAGTTGGATCGTAATTCAACAAGCTAAATCCCAAGGGTAAAAAAGTGTTTGAAATGAGTGGGGATCTCACAGATACGAGAAACGCACGATAAGCAATTGTTCGCATTTGTCGCACGCACAAACAAATGTACTCTTGGTAATGAAAGCTTATATTCGCCCGACTGTCACTTGTCTTCACTAGCATTTTTATTGGTTAGAAACAGACTTAAAAATTGAGGTTGATCGATGAAGTATCGCGCACTAATTGTTGCCTTCCTAGCTGTGTGCTTGGGATTTCTCACCGCCTGTAGCGAACCCTCACAAGTAGCCAGCAGGGAACTACTCACATACGAACAGATTAGAGGCACTGGTCTAGCTAATAAGTGTCCTCAACTGTCAGAAACATCTCGCGGATCGATCCCAATCGATTCCAGTCAATCTTACAGAATGGTAGAACTTTGCCTAGAGCCAACATCATTCTTTATCAAAGAAGAACCAGTCAATAAGCGTCAAGAAGCAGAATTTATTGCCGGAAAATTGTTGACTCGTTACACTTCGACTATCGACCAAGTACAGGGCGATCTCAAAGTTAATTCTGACAAAAGCTTGACTTTTGTAGAAAAAGATGGTCTTGATTTTCAAGCGATTACCGTACAATTACCAGGTGGCGAGCGAGTACCTTTCTTGTTCACGATCAAAAACTTGGTTGCACAATCTCAACCAGGTTTGACTAGCATCAACACCTCTACTGATTTTGAGGGTAAATTTAACGTTCCTTCCTACCGAACTGCTAACTTCCTCGATCCTAAAGGAAGAGGCGTAACCACTGGATATGACAATGCCGTAGCCTTACCTGCATCAGCAGACAAGCAAGTATATGCCAATGTCAAGAGTGCTGGAATTGAAAACGGATCGATTTCTCTCCAAGTTGCCAAAGTTGATAACACTACAGGAGAGGTAGCTGGTACTTTCGAGAGCATCCAACCTTCCGATACGGATATGGGTGCGAAGGAAGCCGTAGATGTAAAAATTCGCGGTTTATTCTATGCTCGGATCGAACCACAGGCTTAAATTTAATTTAAATTCATAGCCGTTTTCGCTTGAATTGGATACACGATCTGTAGGGGCGCACAACTGTGCGCCCCTACAAATGTATGGAGAGCGCCAGAGAAATTGCTATACAAACAAAAAAACAATTGCGTTATTAGTAACTGTTAAGTGTCGATCGAAACTGCACGTTAAAATCTGAGTAGGGGCATATAGCTCCTTTTTTTTGCATATATTTCTAGATGCTTTATGTAGTTTTTTTTAAGGGTTTATCAGTAGACCAAAAGACGTACTAAACAAAGATCAGTGGAATTTCGGTGGCTGCGATCGCAGAAAAGTTAATACCCTGGATTGTTGTCAACCCCCTATTTCTAGCCTATCCAGCCGACTAATCTAAAGCTTTTGAGCGATCGATCGAACAATTATTCCCTATATTTCCAATTATGAGTCATTCCAGTTTTTTCTAGCCTTTTATGCAACTTTGCTCCCTTTGGTATTTGTGGCAAAATGCGATACCGAGCCATTAAAACCCGCAGTAGCAGCTTCCGTAATATTGCTCAACATTAAAACAATATGGTTCTTACTTATACTTCAACGAGTCCCGAACTCAAACGTGAAAACGCTCAACTGCTGCGGGAGTATCAACAATCTCCCTCTGCGGCAATCCGCAACCAACTGGTGACGCTCAATTTAGGATTGGTGAGGAAAGAAGCCCACTTTTGGAGCAATCAATGCACGGAAAGCTACGAAGACTTGCTGCAAGTTGGCTGCATGGGTTTGATCAGGGCAATTGAAAGATTTGATTTATCTAAAGGTCACGCTTTCAGTTCGTTTGCCATTCCTTACATTCGGGGTGAAATTCAACACTACTTGCGCGATAAAGGGGTACTGATGCGGATGCCTAGACGCTGGCTTGCCCTTCAGCAACAGGCAATGACATTTTCACATGAGTGGCGCACGCAACACAATCGCCAGCCCACGGATGCTGAAATCGCTACCGAACTAGAGATTTCTGTCAGCGAATGGCAAGAAATTAAACTAGCTTGGACAAATCGTTCTCCTTTGAGCTTGGATACTCCCGTACAGGATGAAGAAGGAGCAACTTCCCTTGGTGACATGGTTCCCGATCAACAATATCGCAGCTTTCAACTAGCCCAAGAAGACCAACTGCGCTTACAACAAGCTTTAGTGGAGCTAGAGCAACGCACCCACGAAGTCTTAAAATTTGTTTTTTTCTATGACTTAACTCAAAAAGAAGTGGCAGAACGGTTAGGTATCAGTGTTGTCACTGTTTCTCGTTGTGTTAAAAAAGGACTTGCTACTTTGAAAAGATCGATGGCAGGCAATGATGAATAATTAACCTTGATACTAAGCTGGTAGGTAATGATAGCAAATCGTCTTAACTATTAACTAGTATTAACTAGAAGAATTCTCAAAAAATTATTTAGTTAAATTAACAACCTAGTTCGAGTTTGCTGCCATCGAAATTTGAGGTGACAACAAGTAGCGATCGCGCGCCAGATCGAAACTCATACTACTACATAGAGTGGGATCTGCGGTGACAAACGATAGAGAAGTGTTTAGTGTCATTCAATCGCACTATTAGAGGGTAAGGAAGGGGTATGCATCGACTTTCAACGACCGCGGTAGCAGGAATGCTAGCTTTGACAATAGCTGGATGTAGTTCGGGAGGTGAGGAGACTAGCAGCGCCAGCGTCCAACCAACTGCTGCCACTCAAACCTCCGATTCCAGTTCAGAGCCATCTCAGGCACAGAGTCAGCCCGTAATTGTGGCACAGAAGCCAGCTAACGACCAAAAGGCAGACAAAACTCAAGACCAAAAATCTAGCCAAAACAAACCGCCAGTCGCTGCGGCGACAGCTGGGTTAATTCAGCCGACAAATCCCAATCAACGTACTCAACAAGTACAAAAAGGTCGTCCAGACCCATTTGCCGAACTCTACAGTCCGCAGCCGCAGGTAGCAGCAGCGCCAAAACCCGCGCCCGTTAAGCTACCAACAATTCCTCCTCCTCCAGTCTTGCAGCCTGCACCATTGCCTCCGTCCATGCCAGCTGTACCACCACAACCGCAACCAGATTTGGCAAGAGGTACGACCGTTTTAGGTGTAGTCGAAGTCGGAAATCAGTTTCAAGCAATCGTTCAAGTTCCGAACGAGGCAACTAGCCGCTATGTCAGTGAAGGACAACGACTGGCTGATGGTCAAGTGACCGTGAAAAGAATTGAAATGTACCCAGGCTCCGAGCCAGTGGTAGTTTTAGAACAATTCGGTCAAGAAATATCTAGAGCAGTCGGACAAGAACCAGCTCAAGCAAATACTGGCACAACTCCAGGCGCGCCTGGTAAAACCTCATCTGCCATTTCCGTACCGTCAATACCACCTACAGGCTCTGTTCCTGGCGAAGGCGAACAGAATGCATTACCGCCATCTCCGCCAACAATAGAATCTTCAGAATCTGCTGCACCGAACCAACAGCCAACAGAAAATTCTCCTGAAAATTCTCTAGATCCTGAAGCACTCAAAAATAAGTTAAAAACTTCTCCACCACACGATGACAGCAATTCAAATGCACAGTCGTCGAGTGAGACACAGCCAGCAATACAAACAAGAACCTTTTTACCAACCGTTCAACCTTCAACGGCGTTTCCAGAGGAGACACAGCCAAATTCAGTAGCACAACCAAGTGATGGGGAAGCGTCCGCGGCAGAGACTACTCCAGAAGCACCTGCCAATGAACCAGTGCCAGCATCGGAAAGTGAGGATACTAGCCAACAGCAATCTTCTCGTCTGCCATCAGCCCAACAATCCAAGCAACGCTTAGTAGCACTTTTGACGCGATCGCCACTCGCTAATGGCACTAAAACAACGGTACAATCAAACAGCAAGGCGAGAATGTATCGCCAAGAATTGATCGACCGATTGCTCAAGAGCAAATAAGGGCAAGTCTCCCATAGCCAAGTGCAAGACGCAAAGTTAAAGATGCAAACACAACAGGATGGTAAGTTAAAGTACGAAATCTGTTTTCCTGGCTTGCCTCTGGCAGTTTATCGAGAAGTTGCCGCCCATTTACGTCAAGTAGAAGGGGTAGAAACTGGTTTGTATCCGGCAACAAATCAGCAGTTTGATTACAATCAAAGTCAGGTGGGCGGATTGTGGATTCAGTACGCTCCTACTGCTACCTCGGCAAGTCGAGAGTTGGTGGATCGGATTTTGACTTACTATCAGAATCGGTACGAGCAGGATACAGTGACCAGTGACCAGTGACCAGTGACCAGTGACCAGTGACCAGTTACTAGTTAATTCCCAAGTCATCTGTCATTCTGACTCGAGTTGCATACTTTACAAAGACGATCGCTAATGGGAGAAATTCAGGCATTACGCGGGACGCGAGATATTCTGCCCGATGAGGTTGTCTTTTGGCAACGGGTAGAAGCAACGGTACGCGATATTTTAACTAAAGCCGCATACCGAGAAATTCGTACGCCCATCTTTGAACAGACGACGTTGTTTGAACGAGGAATTGGCGAAGCTACGGATGTGGTTGGCAAAGAAATGTATACTTTTACGGATCGGGGCGATCGCTCGATTACCCTGCGTCCAGAAGGTACGGCGGGAGTTGTCCGCGCTTTCATCGAACGCGGATTACACGCCCAAGGCGGCGTGCAACGCTTGTGGTACACGGGTCCAATGTTTCGCTACGAACGCCCTCAAGCTGGGAGACAGCGGCAATTTCACCAATTAGGTGTAGAGGTTATCGGTAGTGCCGATCCACGGGCGGATGCGGAAGTTATTGCGATCGCTACACAAATTTTGCAAAATCTCGGGCTGAAAAATCTGCACCTCGATCTTAACTCTGTAGGAAATCGAGCAGATCGACAGAATTATCGTCAAGCATTGGTGGACTATTTCACACCCTACAAAGATGAGTTAGATCCAGATTCTCAAGATCGCTTGACTCGCAATCCCTTAAGAATTTTGGATAGTAAAGACGATCGCACCAAAGAGATCGCTCAAAACGCTCCTAGTATCTTAGATTATCTCGGCTCTGACTCGCAGCAACACTTTGAACGGGTACAGCAATTACTGACTGAATTAGGAATTAAATACCAACTCAATCCCAAGTTGGTTAGAGGATTAGACTACTACACCCACACAGCTTTTGAAATCATTTCTGACGACTTGGGAGCGCAAGCAACTGTATGCGGCGGCGGTCGTTACGATGGGTTGGTGACTGAGTTAGGTGGACCTGATATACCTGCGGTAGGGTGGGCAATCGGTCTAGAAAGATTAATCATTTTGTTACAACAACTGCAAACACCACCAGTTGTAGAATTAGATTTCTACGTAGTTTCACGGGGCGATCGCGCTGAGGCGCAAGCACTGGTAATAGCACAGAAGTTACGCCAAGTAGGGTTTAGCGTCGAATTAGACCTCAGCGGTAGTGCCTTTAAAAAGCAGTTTACCCGTGCTGATAAAAGCGGTACGGTGGCTTGTCTGATTTTGGGTGACGAGGAAGCGGCAAACCAAACCGTGAAACTCAAGTGGATGGCAAATAAAGCACAAACTGCGATCGCCCAAACCGAGTTACTGGCGATGACAGATAAGCTAAAAGTAGAAATTCAATCTTTTAGAGTCGGACGCTAATCGCCTGCAAAACGACTTACCCAGCCCACTTCTTTTCGCCCAGATTTCAGTCAGGCAGAGAAGTGGGTTCGTTTCGCAGTGTATATCTTTACACTTTATTTACTTAAACTTGAAACAATCTTTATATAATCTTACGTTAAACTTAGCTTAATTTTTTTAAAATAATAATCAATGGGATTTAATGGCTAAACTATAAAATCGCATTGCAGAATAGCAAGTATTTTACTAGTAGCTCGATTAAGAATAAGCTGGAGAATTTAACGTGAAAAAACACAGTCTGTTGCGGGAAAATTCACCGCAAATGTTGTTATTTGAGCTAACTCCTCAGCGCACTTTAAGATTTTTATTGTTAGTAATATCTATTCTTGCTATTGCGAGCCTAAGCGTACAGTTTGGAATTTACTATTTACCTGATTATCCTCTAAAAAATATCTTGTCCGGCTTATTTTTCTTTGATAACGAGGCTAATGTTCCAACAATGTACTCTGTTTTAACATTGCTATTTTGCGCTATTTTTTTAGGGTGTATTGCTAGTGTTAAGAAAATCAATAAAGAACCACATATAAATCATTGGATTGCTCTGTCCATAATTTTTCTATTTTTATCGGTAGATGAGTTTGTCAGTTTACATGAAAAATTAAACGAGGCATTGCAAACAGGATTAAATCTTAGGGGTTTTTTATACTATGCTTGGGTTATTCCTGGTGCTGCTTTTGCCTTTGCTTTTCTGCTGATTTTTACGCGATTTCTCATTCATCTTCCCAGGCAGACTCGTCGCTTATTTCTCTTAGCAGGCGGCTTTTATATTAGCGGTGCGCTTGGAGTGGAAATGATTGGAGGTTATTATGCTAGTCTAACTGGTAGTAAAAATAGTATGATTTACGCTATTATAGTTACAGTTGAAGAAAGTTTAGAAATGTTAGGTATAGCAGTGTTTATCTACTCGCTGCTACATTACGTGAGTTATTCAATGAAAGGCACATGCTTGCATATTGACATCGTAAAATACAGAAACAAGCGTCTCAGTGCTTAGGTATTTGTAGACATCGGCTAATTAATTAGCTAATTGAACCAATTAACATAGCTCGATTGCTAAAAAATACATCGAGCTTTTTTACTATATTTCAACTCATTTAATCCTTGATTAAATTTCAGTTAATTTATATATTTATTTAAAATAATTCGCTCTTAATCATATGCTTAGGGTAGATCAAATCAAAACTAAATTGTCACGGTGAATCACTGTTTCTGCGCCAGCGTAGCCCAAAATTGCCGCAATTTCTTTTGAGTGTCGCCCGCGAATATGCTGAAGTTCGGTGCTGCTATAGTTGACAATACCTCTAGCAACTTCTTTTCCGTGGCGATCGCAAATCTGGACTGCATCTTGACTATCAAACTCGCCTTCTACAGCCGTAATGCCAGCTGCTAGTAAAGATTTTCCCTGCTGACAAATTGCCGTTATCGCACCGTCATCTAGATAAAGCTTGCCTGTAGGAATCAAACCGTAGGCAATCCATCGCTTACGGGCGTTACTCGGTTGCAGTTGGGGTGCGAACTGAGTTCCTAAAGGTTCTCCCTGAATAATTTTTTCAATATTATGTGGGAACCGTCCTTCAGTAATCACAGTACGGACACCAGCAGCAGTAGCAATCCGCGCTGCCGCAATCTTCGTCATCATACCACCCGTTCCCCATTGAGAACCAGGAGAACCTACTTGTACCTGCAATTGGGCTAGTTGTTCCATATGCGTCACTAGCACAATCGGTTGGGCATCTGGAAAAGAGCGCGGATCGGCAGAGTAGAGGCGGTCTACATCCGTAAGTAAAAATAGCCAATCTGCTTCTACCAAGCTGGCAACTAAGGCAGAAAGGGTATCATTGTCACCAAACTTTAATTCTTGGACTGCTACCGTGTCATTCTCATTCACTACAGGAATTACACCAATTTCCAGTAAGGCTTGGAACGTGTTGTAGGCATTGACATAACGACTGCGTTCTCCCAAATCGCTGCGGGTAAGCAAGACTTGCGCGATTGGCTGTTGTAGAGTTGTAAAAAAATCGTCATATACGCGCATCAACCGCCCTTGTCCGACGGCGGCTACTGCTTGCTTCATCGCCATCGTGCGGGGTCTTTCTGTCATACCCAAACGAGCGCAACCTACCCCTACAGCCCCAGAAGAAACTAAAATCACCCGATGCCCCTGACGGCGGAGATGAGACAGAGTTTCTGCTAAAGTCGCGATCGTCGAAAGAGCCAATAAACCTGTCTGGGGCTGGGTCAAGCTAGAAGTGCCAATTTTGACAACAATGGTTTGCGGCATTTAGAAGAGCTAGGGTCAGAAGTCAGAAGTTAAAAACAACTGAATAATTGTAAAGCACCAGTTCTCCCAATTGGGAAAACTGGCGCTTTATGAATGTATAAATAATTTATGGCTGGGGTCTTTATAAATCAGCGCGACCCCTTATTAACTATTTAGTATAATCTCAGACATTTTGCCTGCGTCTAAAATTTTTAATTATTTTTTAATTTTTAGTTTTTTACATATTTACTAATTTTTGTTAATTTTTGTCTGCTTGGGGACGAGAGAGGCTCCGAGAGCTTGAGAAACCAGCACTTCAAAACTGCGTATGGGATAAGCGCGGACGGCTTCGCCAGGATCGACATAGGGTTCGACCAAAATGGTAAACATCCCTAAACGATTGCCAGCAATGACATCCGTGAATAGGCGATCGCCCACCATTGCCACCTGTTCTACTGGTAAGTTCATCGCCTCTACTGCAAGTCTGAGCTTCCGGCGAGAGGGTTTGACAGCACCCAGAATGTAGGGCAAGTCTAAAGAGCGCGCAATGCCACCAATGCGGGTATCGCTCAGGTTATTACTCAGTAATGATAACTTGACAACTTGCTTCATTTGTGACACCCAGGCTTGTAGAGAGGCTGAAGCAGTTGTAGCTTTAATTGGGACTAAAGTTTCGTCCACATCCAACACCAAGCCTTTGAGCTGATAATACTGAATTATTTCTGGTGTCAAATTGAGGACAGATCCTTCTAGGATTAAATCGGGTTGCAGTAGTTCGTTCCAGGACATGAAGATAAGGGGCTAGAAGAGAGCTGAGGGGGCTGAGGGGCAACTAATTCACAATTCACAATTAAGTTACTCACCGGATCGCTGATAACCGATCACTGATAACTGAATGAGCGTAGTTGCTCGAACAATCTGGCGACTCGATCTAAATCTTTATCTCCTGGGGAGCGTTCTACTCCACTAGATAAATCGATGCCGTGAGGACGAAGTTGAGCTAAGGCAACCAGAATGTTATCTGGCGTGAGTCCGGCGGATAGAAACCAAGGGCAACTAGGCTGAAATTGTTCCAAAGTTTTCCAGTCCAATGTCTTGCCTGTACCACCTAATTGCTGAGGATGATAAGCATCTAATAGGATAGCGTCTACATATGTAGCATAAATAGCTGCTTGCTCTAGTGCTTCTGTATTCCTAATTCTCAGTGCTTTGACAATCTCGATATCGGGTAGCAGAGATCTTAACTGATGGCAAAAAGCGGGTGATTCGTCTCCGTGTAACTGTATCCCTGTCAATTTCGTTGCTGCAACAATTTGGCTAATTTCTTTGAGAGTGGCATTGGCAAAAACACCAATCCGATCTACCTTAGCTGGTAGCTGTGCGACCACGGCTCGGATTTGAGTGGGATTGACATAGCGAGGCGTGTTAGGGACGCAGACCAATCCTAGGGCAGTTGCTCCAAGAGAGGCGATCGCTTTTCCCTGTTCTGGTTTCGTAATGCCGCAAATTTTGATTCGCATCCAATTTGTATAGAAAAATAAAGTCTATGTTAACTATTAAAACAAATACTATCTCCTGGCAAAACAATTTTGATAATCCTGAGTTGAATAAACTTGAAAACGCGCTCCCAAGTTTGATTTAGGAGAAAATACCTTGATTAATACAATTTTACTAGCTGCAACGCAACCAACTGTTCCTCAGACGATTTCTTGGAGTCCCCAAGTAGCAGCAATTATCAGTGCTAGCTGCTTATTAATTCTGCTGATTGCTAGCCGCAGTATCAAATACCCACAAGTAGGTGCTAAGTTACCCGTAAACTTACCAGGATTGGGTAGCCCCAGTGTTGGTACATTTGTTGCATCAATGGCATTCGGTCATGTCGTCGGCGCAGGAATCGTCCTCGGACTGTCTAACCTGGGTTGGTTGAGCTAAATCAGAGGCTAGGGGCTAGAAAAGAGCTGAGGAAGCTGGGGAAGAAAACCATTTCTAACTTCTAACTCCTGGCTCCTAGCTCCTAATATTAACTCTTAAGACAGATAAAATTTCTTGGCAAAGTGATTTTGATGGAGTGTAGCCAAGCTCTATCGTTATTAGGAGTTAAAGCTTTGTTAGAATCACTCTTGCTTGCAGCAGCTGAAGTTCAACCAACTGTTCCCGATACAGTTAAGTGGAGTTGGACGGGATCGGCAGTCATTATTGCTACTTGTTTAGTTTTTCTGTTCGTGATTCCCCGCACGATTCGCTATCCTCACGTTGGCACTAAGTTTCCTCTAGGACCATTTGCCGGAGTTTTCAATAATCCCAGTATTGGTTCTTTCCTTGCTGCCATGAGTGCAGGGCATGTCATCGGCATTCCATTGGTGCTGAGTTTAAATATCTTGGGCATTATCAAGTAGATTGATAAATACGGTTATCCGTAACTAAAAGCAATACACGGGGCATAGACAGGCAAATTGCTCGCGCAAAGACAAGGACACTTGCGTGCGGGGGTTCTCCCCGTTGAGGAGCGACTGCATTGTGGGGGTTCCCCCCCATTGAAGCATGTCGCGCGAAAGTGTCCGCGCAAGGACACTAAGAATTATTTGCGTCTTTGCTCCTCTGTAGATAACTTTGAGTATTTCTACAATCGCACTTGTACGGTTAGCGCGATCCCGAGCGAGCCTGAATCGATCGCTAAATCTTTTATCCTAGAAGTTATAAAGGCTGGTACGAATTTAGATTTGAGATTTCGGGTTTTGGAGCGGATACTGTTTTTCCCTCTGCGTTCTAGCCGATAGTTCCGATGGATAGAAATTTGGTTTAGGAAAATCCCATGCAAACAGGTTGGCGAATTGGGGCTTTATGGGGCATTCCACTATTTTTAGACCCCTTGTGGTTTGTCATTTTAACTTTTGTTGCACTCAATTTTGGATTGAGCTATTCACCTTGGGGGAATATTTTAGCTGGAAGTGCGGGCTTGACGATCGCACTGCTGTTATTTGGTTCGGTCTTGCTACACGAACTCGGTCATAGTTTGGTAGCGCGATCGCAAGGGATTAAGGTTAATTCTATTACTTTATTTCTCTTTGGTGGTATTGCTTCAATTGAAGAAGAATCGAAAACTCCAGGCGAAGCTTTACAAGTTGCGATCGCAGGTCCTTTAGTTAGTATCGGCTTGTTTGGTATTCTTACAGTCGTTAGTTTCATTTTGCCCGCATCGAGTTTAGCTAGCGTCATGGTGACAGACTTAGCCAGAGTGAATTTAATTTTGGCACTGTTTAACTTAATTCCTGGCTTACCTTTAGATGGAGGACAGGTATTAAAAGCAGCATTGTGGAAAGTGACGGGAAATCGTTTTCAAGCCGTACGTTGGGCGGCGAGAACGGGACAATTTCTTGGTTGGTCGGCGATCGCCACTGGTGCGGCGATAGAATTATCTACAGGTCAATTAGTCAGCGGTCTGTGGTTGGTACTGCTAGGATGGTTTGGCGTTCGCCAGGCTAGCGCATATGCTCGCATTACAACTCTACAAGAAGCTTTACTGCAATTGCACGCTAGCGATGCCATGTCGCGCGATTTTCGCATCGTAGATGCAGATATGACTTTACGGGCTTTTGCCGATCTCTATCTACTCGAAACCTCCGCCCCGCAAATTTATTTTGCTGCATCTGATGGGCGTTATCGGGGGATGGTGTCGATTGACGATTTACGACTGGTCGAACGCAGTCAATGGGAAGCGCAAACTCTCAATAATATCGTTCATCCCCTGACAGAAATTCCTCATGTGGAGGAATCGGCATCTTTAGTAGAAGTTATCAACCGGATGGAAACCCAGCAGCTACCGCGTCTGAGCGTACTTTCCCCCGCTGGGGCTGTAGCAGGAATAATCGATCGAGGAGATATTATCAGAGCGATCGCACCTAAACTTAACCTACGCATTTCTGAGGCGGAAATCAAGCGAATTAAGGAAGAAGGCAGTTATCCAGCGGGTTTACAATTAGGGCTGGTGGCAAAGTCTACAAAAGAGTAGCGATCGCATATCCTCAAAGAGGTGAATATGGCAACCGTTACTAATGACAGAATGGGCAAAGTTACAACTACAATTACCGTCACTAACCGCATCGATCGAATTTTAGCAGAGAGGGGACTTATTCCTTCCGAACAAATTCGTTCGGTCACGTTAAAAGATGTGTTGGTCGATACGGGTGCAACTCGACTTTGCCTACCTGCAAATATCATCAACGATCTGGGTTTAGTTCTCCAAGAAGAAGTAGACGTAAAAATCATCACGCGAGTGCAAAAACTGCGGATTTTCCGCGAAATTAACCTTGCTGTTGAGGGTAGGGAAGGTACTTATAATTGCATGGAACTATCCGATGGTGCAGATCCCCTCTTAGGGTTGTTGCCTTTAGAAGATTTGGGCTTAGAACTAGATTTACAAAATCAACGATTGCGAGTTCTACCTGTTGAAGGAAAGGATACATATTTAACAGTGCTGTAATTCATCTATCCTTACCCAAGTAAAATGGTTCTAAAACTGTTTCTGTAACTGTCTCGTCTAACTTTTCTACTCGATAAGCTTTAGCATGAGGACGAGAACTGACAATTTTTTCTAATCGTTCGCCAACAAAGTGTAAACCAACATTATCATCAGCAGCATATCCAGGGCTAATCAGTTCTTGAGACAATAATTGACGGTAAACTATTTTTCTTTTTGGTTCGCTGTCGTAATGAGGACAGTTGCTACCTTTAAGCAAACCAAGACACTGTAATGCAGATAATTGCCCTGGAATAGAATCAGTCACTCCCTGTTCAAACCAACAAATAGAACCTGCACTTAAACCAGCAAGGATAATCCCATTTTCCCAAGCTTCTTTGAGAATGCGATCGAGTTCCCACTCTTTCCAAAGTGCAATCAAGCTTTTGGTATTTCCGCCACCCACATAGATAATATGTTGGTCGAGAATAAAGGATCTAATATCAGATGTATGTGGTAAAAACAAAGACAAATGAGATGGTTGGCAGGATAAACGGATGTATGTTGAGTAGAACCGCACGATATATTTGTCAGAATCGCCGCTAGCTGTGGGAAGAAAACAGACTTTTGGTTTTTCCTGCTTCGATAGTTCCAAGATATATCTATCTAGCAACAGATTTTCAGGTTCCATAGAAAATCCACCACCACCCATAGCAAAGATTTGTCTCATTTTTCAGTTATCAGTTATCAGTGTAGAGACGTTACATGTAACGTCTCTACAAAATTATCAGTTATCAGTTAATAAGAAGTAGGGAGTAGGGAAGAATAACAAACAACAACCAATAACCCATTACCAATTACCAATTACCAATTACCAATTACCAATTACCATTTCCTAATCTTTGCTGCAAAATAAATTCGGCGATCGCCAAATCCATGGGTGTTGTCAATTTTAAATTTGTCTCCTCTCCCTCAACAATTTGCACGGGTAAGCCGCACTTTTCAAATAAAGCTGCATCATCTGTAACTTCCCAGCCTTCTTGACGACCTTTTTCGTGACACTGCTTCAATAATTGCACGTCAAACGCCTGTGGAGTTTGCGCCGCCCACAACTGGCTGCGGTCTGGGGTATCTTGAATTAATCCGCTACCATCTACTACTTTGATCGTATCCTTGACGGGGATGGCGGCGATTAAACCTTTAATTGGGGAGTGGGGAGTGGAGGATCGAATTGCTACCGCACAGCGATCGAACAATTCTGGTGTAGCGAGACACCTAGCGCCATCGTGGATGAGTACTCGTTCAGCGTCCCCTGGCATTGCCTGTAAGCCATTGTAAACAGACTCTTGGCGGGTATTTCCACCTTGAATCAACTGCACTGGTTTAGTGAGGGATAAATCCCCCAGAATCTCCTTTAAATCTAGCCAATCGGCAGGTTGGGAAATAATGCCGATCCAACTAACTTCACGAGCTGCGGCGGCGGCGCGTAGCGTCCAAGCAAGCAAAGGTTGCGATCGCAAAGTCAATAACAGCTTATTGCGATCGCTGCCCATTCTTCGTCCCATTCCGGCGGCTGGAATTAATAAATGCACGGTTTCTTAAGAAAGTGAGTAGTGAGTAGTGAGTAGTGAGTAGTGAAGACAGGGTGTGGGGTGTAGGGTGTAGTAACTGGTAACTGGTAACTGGTAACTGGTAACTGATAACTGATAACTGATAACTGACAACTGATAACTGACAACTGAAAAAATGTACGCTTTTATCGTTTCGCATAAGTATATGTTCACCTAAAATAAGAGCGAGTAAGCGTAAAACAGTAAATATGCGAATAGTAGCCCTAGTCCCTGGCGGGATTGGCGACCAAATTCTATTCTTTCCCACCCTAGACGATTTGAAGCGGAATTACCCCGACGCTGAAATCGATGTGGTGACAGAACCTCGCTCTCTGGGAGCGTACCGAATTTGCAAGTCCGTATCCAACGTGCTGAAGTTCGATTTCAAAGACCGTAATAGTTTGACAGAATGGGTCGATCTGATCGGTAACATACGCGATCGCGAATACGATATCGCAATTTGCGCCGGACAGCGCCCTTTTGTAGGCATGGCGTTGTGGCTGAGTGGAGTTTCAGTTCGAGCCAGCTATCAAGGTGGAGGCAATCTGTTTCTGACTAACTCTGTTCCCCTAAAAACAGAGCAGCCTGTTGCGGCAATGTACCACGATCTACTCAAAGGATTAGGAATTTCCACACCTTGCCCCGAATTAACGATTAACGTCCCAAAATCAGACATTGAATGGGCAGAAAAAGAACAGCAACGCCTGGGAATAAAAGACAGCGGCTACGTTTTAATTTACGGCGGCGTTAGCCTACTCGCTTCAGTGAAAACCAGCATTCAAACCTACCCCGTCCAGAGTTGGCGACAAGTGATCCAAAATCTACAACAACGCCAACCAGATTTACCAATTGTAGTACTAGTGCAAACCCCAGAGGACGAGCAGGTAGTGCGATCGCTCCAAGAGGCGTTTCCCAATCTGAAGGTGACGACTCCCCCAGATATTGGTAAGACAGCAGCAATTGTTGCCGCCGCCAATCTCTTGCTATGTACAGATAGTGCGCCCATGTATCTAGCAGTAGCAGTGCAAACTTATACGATCGCATTGTTTGGAGCTACAGATCCAAAGAAACTAGTCCCGTCGAGCGATCGCGTCATTGCAATCAAATCTCCTACGGGTAAACTATCAGATATCGCACCGCAAACTGTCTTAGAACGAGTTTGGAGTGGCTGATCTAATGAGGGGCTAGGGGCTGGGGACTAGGGGCTAGGGCAAGAAGGGAACCTGAGAAAGAAAAATTCTCCTGACTTCTGGCTCCTGGCTCCTGGCTCCTCTCAAACAACCATTCACAACATACCAAACAAGTCCTCATCCAAGTCGTAACCTAACATTTGCCCCATAGATTTTAGCCGTGCTGTGCTAGGAATCCCCATTTGTTGCAGCCAGTCATGCAAGACAAAAACTTTCTGCATCAAAAAAATTTCTAGGGCTTCGGGATTGAATTGAATTCCTTCTTGACGATGGAACTGATGGGGAACCAGCATAGCAGTGTAACGGGGAAGCTCACCTGCTTTCCAATCCAAGAGAAAAGGTAGCCAGGGATAGCGACTATCAAGCCGCACAAACCACATCCGCACTTCTGGAATTTCTGATAGCTCCCGTGGGTCATCTGAGGCACGAGGATAATCGATCTCGAAACGGAGTTGTTGCTCGTAAGTCGCGATCGCTGATTTTTCTTGCGATATATTTTCGATTGTCTTTGCAGCAGGTAATAGATCTAAGTTGTTGAAGTTGTCAGCATTGAGAGAAATGATAATCGTCATGGCGAAGTCAGGAGTTGTAGGGGCGGGTTGCGAGATGCTTCACAACGTTTATTGTCTCAAAATAGCGATCGCCAACTACTAATTACCCATTACCAATTACCCATTACCAATTATTTACTAAACTCTTGGTAAGCAGCGCGAGAGACTTGCCGAATCAATTCTTTTGCCTGCACGTTGTTATGAGGGCGTTTGACCATGGCAACAGCAATATAGCGTTTACCGCTAGGCATATCAACTAAGCCAACGTCCCCTACCATAGAACCAATATCTCCGGTTTTGTGAGCGATCGTTGCGCCTGGTCCTAACCCTTTTGGTAGTAGCGTGGCGGTACGAGTGCGACGCATGATATTCAGGAGGCGATCGTGCGATTTAACAGAAATTAAATCTCCTTTTTGCACTGCTGCCATTAATTGAGCTAACTCTTTTGGACTAGTCGTGTTCGTTCCCTCTAAATCGGGTAAAAGGTTACGCAACTGAGTGACAGTCAAACCCCAACTTTTGAACCTCTGATTCAAAGCTGCCATCCCACCCAAACGCTCGATCAACATGTTAGTTGCCGTATTATCGCTAACAATAATCATCTGAGTTGCCGTTTCTAGAGCAGTAAACTGACTGCCCAACGGCTTGTATTGAAAGCCTCCCGCACCGCCACCAACTAATTCTTTTTTTAATACCAGTTTTTCATCTAACCGAATTTTTTTTGCGTCTACATCTTGAAAAAAGGCAACAAGAATAGGAAATTTGATCGTACTGGCAGCAGCAAAAGTTGTATCCCCGTTCCAATCTAGATAAGCTCCTGTATCGGGATCGATAAAAAACATTCCAGGAAATAATTTAGTGTTTTTCATCGCCAACTGTTGCATCAGCGTTTTCAATGGCAGAATTTCTTGAGTCAGTTTGAGTGGTGCAGCATGGGCAAGAGTTTCTTTAGCTTGTAGCTGCGGCACGACTTCCATAGCAGCAATTGGTATTTTCTCAGGTGTGATGCGCGTGGTGGGATCTAAAGCTGATAACACCGTACCAGCGATCGCGCTAATGCCAATTCCCAAAATCAGCAACCGTAAGGCGTATAACATCAATCTATTTTGGCGTTGCGGGCGTTGCCTTGGCTTGCCATGTTTTTTGGTCAGAACTGGCATCTCCCCTATTGCCCTGCTACTATTAGCCCCAGATAATGGCTGGCTGTGGTTTTTCCGATCGCTGTTTCTAGAAACTGAAGAGGGAATACGACCATCTTGTGGTGAGAAACGCCCATGCGGATTGTGCTTAGCCTGTCCGCGGTTTTGCGAACCAGCACTCTTCTTACGCCCAGCGTTTGACTGCTTACCTGAATTTGACGAGCCGCTTTCTATTACCATTGACTTAGGGGAGACCACAAGGGCGAACTGGACTTGAGAAATAACCTACCACTGCTGGCACGAGTTGCGAAAGCAAATGGCATTGGGTCAAAGTGTATCTCAATCAATTTGTAATGGCGATAAATCTTCAGGTGAAATATAGCTTGTAAAAGCAATGAATCAGAGAAATCTAGATTTATCCTCGCCAAATCTCCTGCTAGCTACTAAAACCTCCTCTAAGACTCCCGACTCCCGCTGTTCCGCAAACCGATCGCAATTTTACTGTGTTGTTCGATTTGCGACATGACTTGTTTTGCCCGTTGAATGACGACTGGGGGTAAACCTGCAAGTCTTCCGGCTTCGATGCCGTAGGATTTATCTGCACCGCCTGGTTGGACTTGGTGTAAGAAGATGATGCGATCGGGCAATTCTTTAACTGTAACTTGGTAGTTGGCTACGTTGGATAAAATTGAAGCCAGTTCGTTTAGTTCGTGGTAATGGGTAGCAAAAATCGTGCGGGCGCGAATTTCTGTAGCTAAGTACTCTGCTACTGCCCAAGCAATTGATAATCCGTCAAATGTTGCCGTACCTCTACCAATTTCATCTAACAAAACTAACGATCTCGGTGAGGCGTGGTTGAGAATATTTGCCGTCTCGTTCATTTCTACCATAAAAGTAGATTGTCCTGTTGCCAGATCGTCTACTGCACCAACGCGGGTGAAAATGCGATCGCATATGCCCAATTTTGCCGATTGTGCTGGGACAAAACTGCCTACTTGTGCCATTAACTGGATCAAACCAACTTGGCGTAGGTAGCAGCTTTTACCACTGGCATTGGGACCAGTCAGGATGATTAGATCGGGGAGTGGGGAGTAGGGAGTGGAGAGTGGTGTATTATCTTCCCCATTCCCCATTCCCCACTCCCCATTCCCTAGTTCAGTTGAATTAGGCACGAAAAATCCAGCGGGTAAGGATTTTTCTACAACTGGATGTCGCCCGTTGATAATATTTATTTCTCGTCCTGAGACAATTTCTGGACGGCAATAACCTTGATGTACTGCAACTTCGGCAAAGCCACACAATACATCTGCGGCGGCTATGGCACGGGAAACGTTACGGATTGCCTCGGCTTGTTGTCCTACTTCTGTGCGTAATTCGGTAAAAATGTCATATTCTAACTGGTATAAATCTTTTTCAGATGTCAGAATACGCGCTTCTCTTTCTTTTAATTCTGGCGTGTAGTAGCGTTCTTCGTTTTTTAGAGTTTGCTTGCGGATGTAGTTAGTGGGAACTTGGTCGGCTTTAGCGCGGGAAATACTAATATAGTAGCCGAAAGTGTCGTTGTGACCGACTTTTAATGTGGGAATTCCCGTTCTGGCTTTTTCATCAATTTCAAAATTTGCTACCCACTGTAAGTCTTCTTCCAACAGTCGCCGTCTTTCATCGAGTTGGGAACTAATACCAGGACGAATTAAATTTCCTTCTGTGAGGTAAATGGAGGGATTTTCAACTAAATATTTACGAAGTTTATGCCCTAGTTGTTCCAAATCTGAAGGAAATTTTTGTAAAGTACGAAGGTAGGGCGATCGCGTTCCTTCTACTAACCTAGCTAATTCTGGCAAGCGCAACATAGAATCTGCTAATGCTACTAAGTCTCTGCCGTTAGCAGTCCCCGAACCAGCTCTACCGCTCAGTCTTTCGATATCATAAATTTGGCGTAAAAGCTGGCGTAAGTCGTGTTGTAAAGAAGTATTTTCGACTAATTCTTGAATTGTTTCTTGTCGCGCCCGAATTCCTTTAATATCTAGTAGTGGTTGTAAAAACCATCGTTTTAAAGCTCGACTACCCATCGCTGTAGATGTTTTATCTAACGCCCATAATAGTGAACCGATAAAAGTTCCATCTCTCACGGTTTGGGTAATTTCCAAGTTGCGACGAGTTTGATGATCGAGAATTAAGTAATCGGTAATTGCATAGGTGCGTAACTGTAGCAGAGGAACGTCGCTTTCTTTTTGCGTGTCTTCAATATATTCCAACAATCCACCCGCTGCACTTACGGCTAAAGGCAAATCTTCACAGCCAAAACCTTCAAGCGATCGCTCTTTAAACTTTTGAATTAACTTTTGTCTAGCTTCGCCTGTAGTAAAACTAGATTGCGATCGCAAACAGTAACAAAATGATGGTGGTAAGCATTCGGGAATGTGTTCTGATGTTTCCCCAGGACGAAATAAAGCCCCCACATCTGGTGCTTTGGTGGGAACGAGGACTTCAGATGGTTGCAGTCTTAATATTTCTTGAGTTAACTGTTCTAAATTGCTACCTTGTGTTGCTAAGAATTCCCCTGTCGAGATGTCTGCGTAAGCTAAACCCCAATGATCTTTAGCGATCGTCACTGCTGCGAGATAATTATTACGGCTAGCTTTGAGCATTCCCTCTTGCGTCAAAGTTCCTGGAGTCATGATGCGCGTCACTTCGCGCTTGACTAAACCTTGTGCAACCGCTGCATCTTCAACTTGATCGCAGATAACGACAGCATATCCTTTTTCGATCAACTGAGTTGTATAACGTTCCCATGCGTGATGCGGTACGCCTGTCATCGCCACCCGTCCAATTTCGCCGCCATGTTTGCTGGTAAGAACGAGTTCTAATTCCCGCGAAACTATGACTGCATCCTGAAAGAATGTTTCAAAGAAATCTCCACACCGATACAGCAATAAAGAGTGAGGATGCTTCTCTTTTACTTCTACATAATGCTTGTACATTGGCGATAGTTTACTTTTGTCTATCTGCCGACAATCAGTACAAGGTTGCATGGGTGTTTGAGATTCAGCAGCAGTGGGAGTAGGAGGAACTTTCATGGACAGTCTGAGCGTGCTACAGTCTTTTACGACTTTACCGCAGGTAGATGATAATTTGTTACTCAGTGCGATCGGTTAACTTATCTATTGTAACTGTCAGAGTAGTGAAGAGGCGATCGCAATAAAGGGAGGCAGCGCGGACTTTGGCTACAGATACTTGTTCTAAAAGTTTTGCTCCATGCTGAATTTTACCATATTCTCCCTTCGTTGTATCTTTTGTGGCTTTCTTCAATGCCGATTCTATTTCAGTTTTGTTAATTTTCTCTACATTAGGATTTTTAGGTATGGCGTTTTCTTTAAATCCTTGTCCGTAAAATCGTTTCAAAGCATCAACGTCGGCAATAAACCATGCTTCCATCATTTGTACCATCAAATGACAGCAAGTATCATCTACATCTGGCTTATCCCAATTATCTCGTTCTTTCAAATGTTGCCAAGGTGTTTTGTTGACTGGCGCTTCTGCATCAACGAGTAGCACATTAAAAGCATCAGGATGATCTTTTAGAGCGTTTTTAAAGTCTCTAAAAGCATTGTTACGAGAACCACAAATAACTATTTCCCATTTAATACGTTTACTCCTAGCAAGCTGATTCAAATCTTGTAAAAATTTATTAAATCCTGTCCTTAGCAATCCTCTTGTATTTCTTCCATCCCCACCTCCTTCTACATAAATGCGTATCTCTTTTACCATCTATTTCCCCCAATTTCACCCATACGCCAAATATCCCCAAGTGAATATTCTGCCATCCACTTTTTGAGTTTTACAGGATCTAAGCGGCGTAAGTGAGTTCCTTTATAGTCTTTTTCACATACCAATACTGATTCGGGAGGAAGTGCTGAAATTAAAGATTCAGAATGAGTTGTTACAATTAGTTGCGTTTTTTGAGATGCTTCGATAAGCATGTCAGCGATGGTAGACATCATATCAGGGTGTAATCCGATTTCTGGTTCCTCGATACATATTAAAGGTGGAGGTGTTGGGTCGAGGAGTAAAGCCATTAAGAATAAATAATGTAAAGTACCATCTGATAGGCGTGTTGCTGGAATTGGTTGAGTTAATCCTGCTTCACGGATATATATTTGTACTGTACCACCGTAAATTTTTGTCGTCAGTTCTTCCGCATCTTCATAAAACCTATTTATTTTTTCAATAATTTTTCTAGTTCCAATATTATGCTGTAAATTATTTAAGCATATACCTAGGTTACTACCATCTTCTAACAAGGGATGTTCAGGTAAATCTGTTTGTTGAGGCATTCTAGCTTTGGAGCTACGCCCTATATGCCAATCTCGATATAAACTGATATTAGAAAACTGATTTCCTAAATATGTGATTTCTGGATAATGAACTGGCTCTTTTATCGCTGATAAGATAGATAACTTTATCGAATCCCAAACTTCCTGTAATTCTTGGTCTACTTCTCGTCTATGCGGGAATAAAAATATATTAAAGTCATTATTTTGATAGTAAAGTTCAGGGTCTTCTTGTTCTAAATGGGAATGTTGTTGCTTTACAACTTCGGTTTTTATTTCTAATCTTTGTTGAACTGCTGTGAAATCAAGAATATATCGCAGTGGTATTTTTTCAGGATAATCTACGATCGCCTCAATTTGTGCGGTTGGAATATCATCACTACCTTTCCATAAAAACTCACTCACGCCGCCGCCGCGACGAATTGGCGCAAGTAAATCTGTTGGTAATGCTTTGAGAATTCCAAAAGCTTCAATTAGATTTGACTTGCCAGATGCATTCGCACCAATTAATACATTTAGCGGTTGCAGTTCGATTTCCTCTCCGTCACTACCAAAAGAGAGAAAATTTTGTAACTTCAGTGAATGGATAAATCTTTTCCCTTCCATGCTATCCTCCTATTTAGCGAATATGCTCAAGTGGATATTGCTTCTGAGTTTATTCTAAACTGCGATCGCCTTTATATTCTTATACAACTTTCCTAATTACTGGATCGTCTTGCAACTGATTTAAATAAATTAGTGCTTCTTGTTGGAGAATCTCTAGTAAACTATTCGCACTGTACTATTTCCAACCTGTAACTTGTGGCAGATACTTAATTTTATATATTTTTTTACTGTAAATAGAGCGAGGTACGATAATTTCATATCCTTGAGCATCTGACTGACTCATCATTAAAGCGATCGCACGATGCTGCAATAGGAGATTTTTTGATGATAACTTATGTCAAATTAGTTTTAACCGCAATTATTTGGGGTGGCACGTTTGTAGCTGGTAGAATAGTCGTGCAAAGCATGGAACCCTTTACAGCCGCTTTTTTTCGCTTTGCAGTTGCTTCAGTTTGTCTTTTAATTCTGACGCACAAGATTGAAAAACGCTTACCTAAACTCAAAAAAAATCAAATTTTTCCAGTCATTTTATTAGGGTGTGTCATCAATTGAGCCAGATGACGGAAGCAGCGAGGTAAATTG
>ERZ1066124.327-NODE-327-length-36086-cov-26.770808_pt1 | contig 36086 bp, 40 predicted proteins | sample MGYA00382771_ERZ1066124 | MGnify/ENA primary metagenome ERZ1066124 (study PRJEB33369, sample SAMEA5778354) | biofilm metagenome | biome: Industrial cooling water; feature: Water cooling tower basin; material: Biofilm | place: United Arab Emirates | collected... | reverse complement strand
AGTTATTCAATCTTTAGTGGGTTGGGATAATATTCTTCAGGCTTTATCTCTCTCAAAACTTTAGAAAATTGGTATAAGAAGTCCGCTCTCGAATTGGCAAAAAATTTAAACATCTACAATTTCACCGTCTTCCGACACGACCGTTTCCCCTAGTTCTGGACTTTTCGGTAATAGCCAACTGAGCAGGAGCGCAGTCAAGCCCCCAGTCGAAGTCGCAGAAGCAAACATATTCTTGATCAAAGGCGGTTGATTACTAAACAACTCTGGCACGAACACGACACCTAATCCAAGTGCTAATGAAACGGCAATAATAATCGTGGCACGACGATCTAAATTTTCAGACGCGATAATCTTGACACCAGCAACAGCGATCGAGCCAAACATAATAGTAGTCGCTCCCCCTAAAACAGGCTGAGGAATCGACTGAAAAGCACCGCCCACAATAGGTAGCAGCCCCAACAACACCAAAATAAGAGCGACAAAGAAGCCAACATAACGACTGCCCACCCCCGTCATTTGAATCACCCCCGTGTTTTGGCTAAATGTTGTGATGGGGAAGGTATTGAGCAAGGATGCTAAAGAAGAGTTTAGACCGTCCGCCAGCACACCTGCTTTGATTCTGCGAATGTATACCGAACCTGTGATCGGTTCTTTGGAAACTACAGAAGTGGCAGTCATGTCACCTACCGATTCAATAGCAGTTAGTGGATAAAGAATGAGAAACGGAACCAGCGCACCGATCTCGAAACTCATACCGTAGCGGAACGGAATTGGCAGACTCATTAATGGGAGTTTGCTGAAAATATTGAAATCGACCAAGCCCATGAATGCAGAGACGATGTAGCCCACGAGTAAACCAATGGCGATCGCTCCCATCCGAATATACTGATGCTTAGAAAGCGTCAGCACAATGACAATTAGAAACACACCGCCACCGAGCAAAAGGTTTTGACCATTCGCAAACGTATTGTTCTGCAAAGCCGCAGTCCCCCCCGCCATACTGGTAACGCCCGTTTTAAGCAGACTCAACCCGATCAGCATCACCAGTGTTCCCGTTACGATTGGCGTAACGATTTTGTTGAGCAAGTGCAAAAAGCGACTCAGAATCACATTAGCAAACGCACCAAAAAAGCAAACGCCGAAAATTAGTGCTAGTGCCTGTTCTGGTGTCCTACCACTTTGAATTGCCGTGCTGCCTACACCCAAAATCGCACCAAGAAATGCAAAGCTAGTTCCCTGCAAGCTGAGTAAACCAGACCCCACAGGGCCAAAGGTTTTACATTGAATAAAGGTACAAATGCCAGAGGCCAGCAGTGACATACTAATGATGAAGCTAGTGTTGGCAGGATCAAGTCCCAGGCTAGTACTGATGATCAGTGGCGGTGTCACAATGCCGACAAATGCCGCCAGAACGTGCTGCACCGCCACAAAAATTGACTCAGCCAGTGGCGGTCGATCATACAGTCCGTAAATTAGTTCTGAGCCTGTTGTTTTGAGATCTGGAAAGCTTTGAGCTTCAGATACTTTGCGTTCTTCGTAGGGGGGGTTGATTTCTTTTCGTTGCGCCATAATGTTTGCGATTGTCTTTAAGCTGCCACAACTTTCTTTAAGTTAGAGAAAAACTTAAGGAAAGCTAAATTGTGTATTGTATGCGCGAATAATTTCCAAAAATAGTAGCGTATGTTACATAACAAACCGACTTTCATCAGCCTCTTCTTAAAGGAAATGAGTAATTAGGTAACAATCTGATACGGTTTGAAACTCAAGTTGTTAAGTTTACTAAATAGGACTACACCTTAAATTTAGAAAAGACGTAAAAACTAATCGTCATCGTCTCGCTCTCTTCTTTCCCTATCATCACGCTGATATTCTCTAATCCTATCCTTCTTCGGCTTCCACTCTCGCTCATTCTGTGTTTTCTTGGGTCGATAGATAATGGTTTGATTGATGACCTGATAAACTTGATTATTAGATCCAGATACACTGATCGTCTGGTTACTACTTTGAACAATTCTAACGTCAGCATAAGAGGGTAGAGGACATATCAGAGCGATCGTACTAACTAGACCAAGAAAACTGAATTGTCTAAACATTTTTATTTCACCTCAAGAATTAAAATTTGATTTAATCGGCCATTTCCACCCGTCTGTTGCTGAAGGCGAAGATCTTGACTTGTAAATTCGATCATGACCGAATCATCGATAGGATAGTAATTGCCCGATATGGCGATCGTATTTTTTCCAACTTTTAAATAACGAGCGAGATCCAGTCTCGTGTTAGGATTTTTCAGAGAATGGATAACTCGACCATTTAGGGTAATCCGACCTTTAATTGAAGTAAAATTACTCGTACTAACACTGAGCCAACAAGGACGTTTTAAAGTAGCAACATCAATTTGATGGCTAGTCACTTGTGTCTGTTGTTGAACTTGTACGGTTAAGAAATTAGCTGGAGACGGTTGCACTGTATATAGTGATGACATTGCCAGCAGTAAAGTGGAGACAGCCGCTATTCCCAAATAGTGAGCATCCATAATCACAGTTTTATTTCAGTTAATATTTTTCCCGATACTGAGCCGAGGGATCATAAACATCAACACCCACATTAGAGCGTATTTGTAGGGTAGAATCGTCTAATCGACCAGATTGATTCTGAGAACCCTGTTGTCGATGGCGTACCCGTCTATGCTGTTCTACAGGAGTTGTCCCGCCGATATTACCTTGAACTCCCGTCGTAACGCTGGCATTTCCCCGACAACCGGGCTGGCTTTCCATCACGACATCATTGCTGCGTTTGGTGGGTTGCTTCGAGCCACTAATGTTATATTGAACTGAAACATCAGCCTGAAGACACTGGGCAGTAGCGGGCTGCGTTGTCCAAAAGCCCCCAACGAGGGACATGACGAGCAGACCCCAGGAAATTTTACGCTTTTCCATCGGTATTCCTCTTGTTTACTAAAAATTCGGACAAGTTTAATAACATTTAGAAACGATCGTCTGTTGACTGGATTGACTGAATGAGTGATACTGTCGACTAGACTGACGGATCGTGTGTTGGCGAGCGCACCTCAGTTGATTTAGCCGAAGATCAGGCCGCCGACGATAGGGAAACCGAGAGGGTGAAGAATTAACTCGAACTCTACCAGTATCTATATAAATACTGCCGTTTCGTCGATAGATATCGATATTTCTGGTTTGGATGTCGATGTTTTCCGCATGAGCGATCGCACTCGTTAATGCAATAATCGGCACAACTGTCAATCCGAACAAGTACTTATTTTTCATGACCTTGCCTCTTTAATTTCAGTACAGATCAAAAGAGAATTTCTATCACACGGTCAATACCTAAAAGGACGGGTTAAAAGCGTTGGGAACAAAGAGCAGTAAACCCGTCCTATTTGGTGTTAGAGCGAGGGAAAATTCAATCTTTTCTGCTAACGTCTGGAGCGAGTCCGCGTCTCAATTTCTTGCCGATTAACCTGGCGACCGACGTTCCGAGATCCTTCTTGATAGGAGTCTTGATAAAGATCCTGAACGGTACCAGTGCTGTTTACATCGTTGGGACGATACCAACTTTTATTGGATGAAGAACGAATGGTCTGTTCACTTCGTTGATAACTGCGATTATTATCTCCGATTTGAGTATTCATCTGTTGAGTGTTCTGCATATTCACCTCATCAGCTTTAACGGGAATTGCCAAAGAAGTTAAAGTGGTGAGTGTTAGTAAACCGAAGATGACTTTTTTCATGATTGTTTTAATCCTTTGATGTAGCTGGTCATTCAGTAATTTCTTTAAAGCTACTGGATTAAAATTTTCATGTCAGTCCCAAAAACAATAGAAACTAAATTCGTCCTAAATAGAAAAATGTAGAAAAATGTAGATAATTTAATCAAAAAATAGAATAAATAGATTTGAAAGGATAACTTAGGAAGCTAAAAGGATAGTTAATTAAGCCCTGATGAAAAAATTATTTTTTTAATAAGAACTACTAAGGTAACTCGTTGCGAAAACATTAGCGATGAATTAATCATGACAGCCGTTGAAAGCCAAGGGTCAAATACAGCGTTGTTTCCGCGATCGCTCAGACTTTGAAGAACCAAAAAACGCCATAGCGATTGATATTTCTATTAGTAGGGGTGAAAAATCCTGCACCTCATGACTCACTTCTAACGCCCAATCTCATATTATTAATATAGGTAAAGCTATCACGTTCTAAACAGCATTATGACACAAACAACCTTTACAAACATTCTAGAAGCCGCCCAGCAACTCCCCATTGAAGATCAAGAATAATCTAGTTCATATTCTACAAAATCGCCTTAGAGAGCAAAAAGAGCAGAATTAGTTAGATGTTCGTGAAACTCAACAAGAATTGGCACAAGGAAAATGTCAACCCGTTACACCAGAGCAAATCATAGTTGAATATCAAGAAGCTCAAGCCATTCTTTTGGAATCAATTGGGACTCACGATGAAGTTTATTAAAAGCGATCGCCACTTTCCTCTGCAATGGCTCTCGATGGGCGTTTTTAGGCTTAGGCCTTAGTTTCCAATAGCTCTACGCCATATGAATTATCAATCGCACACAACCACTGTCCATCAGCAGTTTTTTTATAGACGTAAATGGCTTCTCTTTGAGTAGAAAACTCTGAATCTACCTTTTCTGGAGACACGATATAAGTCTTCGATAAAACTAATGCGATATCTCCTGCCTCAATAATCACCATGTCACCTTGTGAAACTTTAAGACTATTGTTAAAATAATTAGAAATTCTCTGATGAGCCACTTTAATCGCTTCGCGCCCTTGTACTAGCATCTCAGGTTTAACTACTAATACTGCTTCTTCTGTATAGCAATTGGCTACAGTATCAAAATCGCGTTCATTGATTGCTTGATCAGCTTTGGCTATTTCTTGCTTCAGAACGTGGTCATCCATTATTATTAACTTCCTTTTTTTAAGACAGTTTCTAGAGTTAAAAAATAACTCGCTCGACCATTTTATCCTGCTTGAGTGATGGAAATAATTCAGAAACTTACGATCAAGACTGATTTTATCTTTTCAATAGCCTGATTGCCTCCAAACTCAGCCGTCGCTAAAAGCCAGATCGAGGAACGATTGAAGCTGCGAAGGGTCGGCTGTAAAGCTTTATTCTGCTAGTGGTTAGAGTCTTTCTGCTGTTCTGTCAAACGCATATTCATTGACATCCTCCTAAGCCGATCTGCGGCGAGGATTCCCTTAGAACAAACTTAGCTGTTTGTACTTTGGAGTAGTTGACGCTTCACAAGGAATAGCTACTTTTAACAGTAGTCTTACATCCCCTCCACGTCCGTTTAAAGTCTCAGTATGCCCTACCGCGACTATATTTAAAATGTTTTTTGAAGCGTTGATGTCTCTATCATGCTCTGCACCACAAAACAGACAAGTCCACTCTCGAATATTTAACGCCTTTTTACCACCGATTTCGCCACAGCATGAGCATCTCTGGCTTGTTGGCTCCCATCGGTCTATCACCCGAAAATCTCGTCCATACATTAAAGATTTAGCCTCTAGCATAGTCCGAAAACTACGCCACCCCAAATCAGAAATAGCGCGAGATAATTTACGGTTTTTGACCAGATTAGATACTGCCAAATCTTCTAAAGCTATTGTTTGGTTTTCACGAATAATTTTAGTAGATAGCTTATGTAGAAAGTCGGTTCTAATATTTTTAATTTTGGCATGAAGTTTGGCTACTTTCTTTTTAGCAACCTCGCGCCGATTACTTGCGCCGACCGACTTAGATTTCAAATCCAAGTCGCAAGCGGCGGTGCGGAAGGCACCTTTTTGTTTTCTAGATAAACTACGCTGTAGTTTTCTTAGACGTTTAAAACGTTTCTTTAAAGGCTTGGGTGATTTAACCTTTTCTCCCGTACTCAAAATAGCAAAATCAGCAATCCCTAAATCGATCCCTACTGATTGATTGTTATTGGTTAAGAGAGTTGGGTTTATTTCTACAACAAAACTCAAGAAATATCTATCAGCACTGTCCTTGATAACAGTTACACTAGATGGAGATGATGGTAAAAGACGGCTCCATTTAATTTTGAGCTTACCTATTTTGGCTAAATAAACATTGTGTTGACCGACTTTAAACCCACCTATTCTAAACCTTGCAGATTGGTTAGAACTAAGCTTCTTGAATCTAGGTAATCTTACTTTTTTACCTTTTCTAATCCCTTTAACTGAGTTAAAGAAATTAGAAAATGCTTGACCTAAATCCTGAATTGATTGTTGCAGTGGGATATTAGAAACTTCTTTTAGCCATGCCCTATTTTCGGTCTTTTTTGCTTGAGTGATAAACCGTTTTTGTAGTTCACTCTCTCCTACATATTTCTCTCCTCTACTATAAGACTCTTGGCAAAAAGCTAAGGCATCATTCCACACTCGTCTACAACAGCCAAACAATTGAGCTAATGCTGTTTTTTGAGTTTCAGTTGGGTAGACGCGGTAACGATAACGTGCTTTCATGAAGATAGTATATCACACTTGGTCTACAAATATGACAATTGACTTAGATAAAGGTAGGCACAGCGTTACAACCTTAAATGCTCATTTGGTATTCGTGACCAAGTACCGTCGAAAAATCTTCTCTAGTGAGTCTCTTAATTTTTTAGAGGAAACCATGAAAGATACAGCTAAGAAAATGGGATTTTCAATAACAGAATTTAATGGAGAAAATGACCACATTCATGTGTTGATTCGCTATCCTCCTAAGTATTCAATCTCAAAAATAGTTAATCATTTAAAGGGCGTATCTAGCAGAATGTATCGCACTAAGTATGTTGTCTCAGGAGAGCATCTTTGGTCGCCTTCATATTTGGCTAGTTCATCTGGTGGCGCACCAATAGAAGTTCTTAAACAGTATATCCAGAATCAAGAAAAGCCGTCGTAAACGACGGGGCTTACACCCATTTTTTTGGTCAGCAGAGGGTAAGTTTTTGATCTGACACTCAATCTCCACTCAGGCAGACTTTTCTTACCCACGTAATCTCGGCTGACAAAGCACTCGTTAGAAGTGTGCCAAACAGTTGAAGGGATCAAGAAAGGCATTAACCATGTCTTTCATCAAAACTCGAACTGGCTTATCGTAAATTGACATATTTGAAAACTCTCAAAAATCCACAGACAATTTTAAGGGTACTGTCTCCACAGATCATCCAGCAGTCTAGCTATATTATTGCACCGAAACTTTCCGTCTATTCAACCTCTATTATCTAAAAAAAGGTTTCCCCGTGAATATTCTTAAACAACTCCAAATGACCGCTCTGAGAATGATAAGCTAACAAAGGCATGGAAGAAATTGTTATAGGAAAGAACATGACTGATTCAAGAATCCCTTATTTGCTACGTGCAGCAAGAGGAGAAGTATTAGACCGTCCTCCCGTCTGGATGATGCGGCAAGCAGGACGCTATATGAAAGTATATCGAGATTTGCGCGATAAATATCCAAGTTTCCGCGATCGCTCAGAAAACGCCGATCTTGCGATTGAAATCTCTCTACAGCCTTGGCGTGCATTTCAACCCGATGGCGTGATCATGTTCTCCGATATTTTAACTCCCTTAGCAGGAATTGGTATCCCTTTTGATATTATCGAAAGCAAAGGGCCCATTATTGAACCTGCCATCCGTACTCAAGAACAAGTAGACAAGCTACACCCCCTAGAACCTGATGAGTCTCTACCGTTTATTAAAACGATTTTACAAACACTGCGTTCTGAAGTTGGAAACAAATCAACTGTTTTAGGTTTTGTTGGCGCACCTTGGACACTTGCTGCTTATGCTGTAGAAGGCAAAGGATCGAAAACCTATTCCGTGATCAAAAGCATGGCGTTTTCTGAACCTTCTGTCTTACATCAGTTTTTAAGCAAACTCGCTGATATGATAGCCACTTATGTACGTTATCAGATCGATTGTGGCGCGCAAGTAGTACAAATGTTTGATTCTTGGGCAGGTCAAATGAGTCCCCAAGACTATGATGTATTTGCTTTACCCTATCAGCAACAAGTGATACGTCAGGTAAAAGAAACCCATCCAGATACCCCATTAATTCTTTATATCAGTGGTAGTGCAGGTGTATTAGAAAGAATGGGACAATCAGGTGTCGATATGGTTAGTGTAGACTGGACTGTTGATATGGCTGAAGCTAGACAACGGTTAGGAAAACAGATGAAAGTACAAGGTAACATCGATCCAGGTGTCTTGTTTGGTTCCCATAGCTTTATCAGAGATCGTATTTTAGATACCGTTCGCAAAGCAGGAAATCAAGGTCATATCCTAAACTTAGGTCATGGTGTTTTGGTGGGAACTCCCGAAGATAACGTTAGATATTTCTTTGAAACTGCTAAACAAGTCGATCAATTATTAGCTGTTCATGCTTAATCATTTGTAGGGAGGGAATTGCTAAACCCTCTAATTTTTAGTATAAGATTGTAGGGGTTTGGTTTCCAAACCCTTTATTTTTTAAATTAAAATGGCATGAAACGGATTTTTGTAACGGGTGTTAGCGGTTGTATTGGTCATTATCTCGCAGACGAACTAATCCAACAAACGGATCATGAATTATATTTTTTAGTTAGAAATCCCGATAAATTAAAATTTAACTACTCTACTCGCCCAAATATCCATATTCTAACGGGCGATCTCAAAGAAATTGAAAAATATAGCGATTTACTAAAAACCATTAATGTTGCTATCTTAATCGCTACCAGTTGGGGAGGAAGAGAAGAAACCGAAGAAATTAATGTCACTAAAACGCTAACTTTACTGAATTCGCTTGATCTCGATGTCTGTGAACAAGTAATCTATTTTTCGACAGAAAGTATTTTAGATCAAAACAATCAACCCTTAAAAGAAGCGGGAGAAATTGGTACAGATTATATACGGACTAAATATATCTGTCATTCTAAATTAAATCAATTGCCGATCGCTTCTAAAATCACCACACTTTATCCAACTTTGGTTCTTGGAGGAGATGAAAAATATCCCTATTCTCATTTGTATGGGGGTTTACCCGATGTCCTCAAATATGCTGATTTGATTCGTTGGTTTAAAGCGGATGGTAGTTTTCATTATATCCATGCCAAAGATATCGCACAAGTCGCAGCTTATCTCGTTGATCATCCATTAAAAGAAACGGATAACCGAGATTTAGTCTTAGGAAATGCACCAGTAACCGCTAATCAAGCAGTGGAACAAATCTGTCGTTATTTAGGAAAAAAAATCTATTTTCGGCTCAATTTAACCAAAACTTTAGCCGACTTTTTTATCAAGGTGTTTTACATCAGAATGGCAGAGTGGGATCTATTTTTGATGGATTATCGTCATTTTACTCACAAAAATACAGTAACACCTGCCAATTTTGGTTTAAAGAATTATTGTTCAACAATCGATGATGTTTTAGCTTTGCGAGGTATTCAAAAGAAAGAATAATTACTCATTCATATTGCGATAGGTTGCCACAGCAGACGGTGAAATACGGTTGAGATAACGGAAGATCCAATATTTTAAAATCGTGTCTAAAATCACTGGGAAAGTGGCAATAAAGAGGAAGTTAAAATCTCGATTTTCAGGTAAGCCGTAATGATACGCTACATTTTCTAAAATGACCTCCCAACCGTGTGGCGAATGAAAACCAACAAACATATCCGTAATAAGAATAATCAAAAATGCTTTAGCCGAATCACTGAGATTGTAAATAATTTCATTCAAAAAACCTTTGATGATTTGAATTTCCCGTTGACTAAAAAAGATGACAAAGCCAAAAGCAACAATAGACGAGAGATCAGCAAAAACATTTGCAATCGCAGTTTTTCCACGCTGACGATATTCACCCAAAATTTCTTCGGCTCGTTGTTTGATTTCTGTTTCGACTTCTTCGGGTGAGAGTTTCGGAGCTTGACCAATTAATCCTCTAAAATGGAGAGATTCTTCAAACTGCTTCAATTCGAGCAACGCTTCTCCTTCAGAATTCTTACTAATAAAAATGACTTCCTCAGAACTTTCTGCATAGCGATTGACCATCGGTAAAAACAAGAATGTTTTAGTTAATTGGTTGGTCAATAAAGGAATAATAATTAACAAAAGAAGAAACTTAATCGACATTCCTGTTTGATAACGAGAATTGCGAAAACGCTGTAAAATTGCTTCTTCGCTTTCTTCACTTTTAGGATCGATTTCTTGTTTAATTCGGTTGATTGTATTGAGAAAAGAACGAGGTAAAACACCTGATTTATCAGTAGCACTTTGCAAGCGACTCTTTTCCCGATAATCAGGGGTATTTTCCATGAAATCAAACAAAGCTCGACCTTTGGCAGTCATATTTGTTTGTTTTCTAATGGCTGTAGAATTAAGCTGACTCATACGGCTATCATGGGTGATATAACTCTCTTTATATCGATATTTAGCTAAAATTTCCTCGATAAAATTGAGTTTTTCAAAAATGATTAAATCAGCATTGATCGCATTTAACTCATCGTTACTGTCTCTAATTCCTGAGCGAAAGTTCACTAAATTTGCTATAATCCCTATAAACCGACTCGTTTCATATTCGGCTTTTCTAATTTTAATAATTTGAAGAAAGCCGTTAACCTCTGTTTTAAAAGAATTAACGATCGAGGCTCCATAATCAGTAAACTCACTAGATACTTTTTGCCCATTAAAATATTTATTTTCTATATCTTTAATTTTTAAAGCGGCTCGATAAGCTTGCTCCAATGCTCTTTCAGGTGTTTTAGCGTACCATTGAATAACTGATTGAACAATTTTTCCTAAACTCATAGCTCAACTAACATTTAACCTCGATCTGACCAAATTTAATTAAGATGGATGATTTGATGTATCGAATTAAATTACTTGACACAGCAAGTCGGTTACTGCGCTTAACAAATTACTCATCAACCATTTTTTATCCTATGTATATGGTATGTTAGCAGATAAATTCGACAATACAAGGCAATCCTCTTTTCCATTATGGATTAATGGATTAACTCGCAGTGGCAAAACAACTTATCTGGTGAATGCTTTCCGTCGCTGGGTTTTGAAAAAACGGAGTTCATACCAGCTAATTTCCAAAACTAAGAACCCAAGTGACCAACTCGTTGCATCTGTGTTAGTTTTAGCTGCTAATGAGGATAATCGAAGATTTTTGTCTGATGCGGTTTCGGGTAGTTATCCTGTGTTGTGTAAAACCCCTTTAGGATTTATTACCGACGAAGTAATGCTATTTTGGCCATTACTGTTTGAACAACTCAATCTTAAAGCACAATTTCCCCTCCGTCTACGCCCTGAAACTGAACAGGAGTTAGCAACCCGTTTATGGCGAGCCCATTTCCCTAACCCCATGATAGGCATTAGTGAAGCCCGTCTAGTCCGAACCGTCTTAGACTTATTACAGTTAGCGGGTGCAAGTGGGATCGCTCTTGAAGATATCCCAACTTTGTTAGATGATGGATTATCGAACGACGATCGCGTATTACTTAAAGGGATCGATCCAGAACAGGGTATCCAAAAAGCCAGAGAATTTCTTGACATTTGGCGACAATGGTGCGTAAATCGAGGCTTACTCAGCTACGGCATTATTTACGATCTGTACTGGCGATGTTTGCTGCCTCATCCTAAGTATCAAAATCAGTTAAAACGCCGTATATCTGCGGTTTTTGCTGATGATTTAGATGATTATCCAGCAATTGCCAAAGATTTATTTAATTTTTTCCTATTTCAAGAGGTAGACTGTGTTTTTACCTTTAACCCTAATGGCAAAATTCGTTTAGGATTAAATGCAGATCCAGATCATTTAGCCAGTCTTGCAGCAGGATGTAGGATCGAAACCTTAGAAGATCCTCAAGGACTAGCCAGCGAATTTGAAGAAACATTAATTCAATCGATTAATGATCCGATTTATCTAAAAAGTTTACCCGATCAAATTGAATCGATTCAAACCATCTCACGGGCTGAATTATTAAAGAAAATTTCAGAAGTTATTATCTCTGCGGTCAAACAACAATACATTAAGCCTGCTGATATTGTTATTATTGCACCTGGTTTAGATGAAATTGCTCGTTATAGCTTTATCGATGCCCTGACTAAAGAAAAGATCCCAGTACAACCCTTGAATGAACAACGTCCTTTAAATAGTTCTCCCTTGGTTCGTACCCTATTAACCCTGCTTGCTTTAATCTATCCTGGTTTGGGTCGTTTAGTGACACAGGATGCTGTAGCTGAGATGTTAGTTATCCTAAGTGATCAATCTGATATTGATCCCGTCAGAGCAGGATTAATCGCGGATTCTTGCTATCATGTTGATCCAGAACATCCCTCACTGTTACCCCTTGAAACATTTCAGAGATGGGATCGTTTAGGATATCGCGCTGCAACAAGCTATTCTAAGATTTTAGAATGGATTAATCAGATTAAAGAATTACGAATACAACAGAGTTTAACGCCGATTATGATCTTAGATCGCGCCACTAAACAATTGATTAATCATCAACAATTGATGTTTGATCAACTCGCCGTGCTACGAGAATTAATGGAAACCGCACAACATTACTGGGAAGTTGATCGCAGATTACGGCAAAATGAACCTAGTTTCCAAACTCCCACCGATACGATCGCACAATTTATCCTATTATTGCGTCGAGGAACCATTACGGCAAATCCCTATCCTGTGAGAAATTTAAGTCATAAAGGTGCCGTCACATTATCGAATATTTTTCAGTATCGCTCGCTACGAACTGCTCATCGTTGGCAATTTTGGCTAGATACAGGTTCACCCCTTTGGCCAAAAGGTGGGGCCGCAACATTATACGGCGCACCTTTATTTTTACGCAATTGGTCGGGACAAGTTTGGACACCCGAAGATCAAGAAATCGCTGATCAAGAGCGTTTACAACGAATTATCAAAGATTTATTGGGACGTGCCACCGAAAAAATTATCTTGTGTCACAGTGATTTAAGTGTGAGTGGAACTGAACAAATCGGCCCGTTACTCTCATTAGTCCAAGCATCTAGGGAAATTAAGGATTCAGCACCTGTTGAAGCGGTATAAATGCTTAACTTTGTGTAACAATTTGTAGGAAAGAAACACTAAATCTAACCATTATGGCAGCAATTAAAAAAGGGTCTTTAGTTCGTGTCCTCTCAGAAAAACTAGACAATAGCTTAGAAGCGAAAGCCAGTGATAGCCGTTTTCCTGCTTATTTATTCAACAGTAAGGGGGAAGTTCTAGATCTTAACGACGAATATGCTTTAGTTAAATTTTATGTTCCAACTCCTAATGTGTGGCTTAGACTAGAACAACTAGAAGCTGTTTAAAGACGCGTAATACTATAGCATTTCTCAGATCGAGGAGGTACAGATAAAATGTAGGGGTTTGGTTGCCAAACCCAATAAATGTATATTCTTTAACTGGATTTGGAGACCAAATCCCTACATTATTTTAAGAAGATCTTTCATGGTGAATTTAGTAAACACAAAAAGCAGAGATATCGGGATAGATAAGACCTGATTTCTCTGCCTTCTGTTCAAAAAAAATTAAATTTCAGCAACCGCACGTTCAATCAATCGTCTAGCGAGTGACTGGGTTCCTGTGTGTTCAAAATAATTAGTTGTAATATCCAAGAAAGCGGCTAGATAATCTAACTTACCCTCAGAAAAATCAATAAAGCTATTAAAACGATTTAGCAATTTTTCAGGGGTTAATGCTTTTTGGGCGACAAAATTACCCATCCAGCTTTTAGTTGAATTAAAGCTTTCACCAATAAAGGCTAATTGTCCCTCTGTACTATCACCTGGAATCAGTGGCTTAATTTTACCGAAGGTTGAATTTTTTTCCAACTCAGCAGGGGAAAGAATACCGAGAGTGCTTTCTACTTTTTTGATAAAATCAGGCCCCAAGGGAATTAAACCATCGATAGAAACTAAAGCAGCCATCCTCATCAAAGACTCACCGCTATATTCACCCAATGCGCCGACAAAATCACCAATACTATCGCCAGGAATGCCATTAATTTGACAAAAAGCGACTAATTCTGTGACCAGTTTTAGGACGAGGTCTAAGGTTTGAGCCTTTTCGGAATTAGGGGTGATACGATTGAGTAAACCGCCTAAAGGAATCCTACCACTGATTTTATTGGCTAAAGCGGCTGTGGCTAAAGCGGCATCAGCATCATCAATGGTTTGATATAACCATAAGGCTCGCTGATAGCCTTGGGATTTATCATTAAATAACCATACCGCACGATCGCCAATTTGTTGAATCAGAGCTTCATCGGTTTCCCCTGTAACTTTGACAATTGTGTTTTTAAAACCGACAATATTATCCCATTGTCCTGGAACCACGAAATCTAAGGCTCTCAGGGTGCTAACTGTCATATTATTAGTCGGTAACTCATCGACTAATTCATAAATAGGCTTACTCACAAATTGACTCTCCTACTACTTAATTGATCTAAAAATGATTAATTAGCAAATATCCAGCCTGGTTTCTTGGCTGTCAAGTCCTCTGGTTCTTTTGGTGATGGGATAAAAGACGGAGCTTTTTTCGAGGTGATGGTATTCGTCTCACCTTTAGCTTGTAGTTTCGCTAAACCTGCTAAATCAAACTTTTGTAACCAAGTTTGTCGATCTTTTTCTGTAAAAGATGGATCACGAGACAGAACTTTTATTTGATAACGATCGTTAACTAAAAGTGCTGTTCCTGTTGTGCCTTGTTGCACGGATGGATATCCTTTGATCTGTGCTTGACTGCTTTTAAATTTAGCAGTTGCAGTAGGATTATTAAGCGTGTCAGAGATAGACATCACGGCTAACTCAGTTCCACCTTTTTTCAGCTTGGCTTCAGCAAAACCTTTCTTTTCTTGTACAAAAACTCGATCATAACCGCCCCCTGATGGTGGGAAGAATTTATTAAATGTACCCCCTGTTGTCGAGTCTTTTACGACTGCACTAGCTCCTTTGGCGGTACTTTCTTTTTGGGCTTGTGAAAACTGAGAAGGTGCTTTAGCACAGGATGTTACTAGCAAGAGGGTCGCTAGTAAGCAAACCATTAACATTCTTTGTAATCGTCGCATCATGGTTAATCAATAGAAATTCAAAAAAGTTTTTCTTTTTCTTTTTGTAGTATAGCTCTATCGATTACTCGGCTTGTGTTAATTTTTTCATCTAAATTCATCCCAAAATAGTTTCTATTAACTATTCTCAATTTGTTTAAGTTTACACTATACTATCAGAAGAAAAAATAAAATTAAATTTCTTAAATGACAACCCTCTAAGGGATGATTTGCCAATCACTTAGAACTAGAAACACAAGAAACTAATCTTACCTGAGCGTTGTATTTTTCGATAAACCTGTTAAAATGCCTTATGACTTTCGCGTGTGAATATGAGGATATTACTTTATTCGTATAATTATCATCCTGAACCGATCGGGATTGCGCCTTTGATGACTGAACTCGCTGAAGGACTCGTGAAAAGAGGTCATGAAGTTCGGGTGGTGACGGCGGTTCCCTGGTATCCTGCTAGTGAAATTCCGTTAGAGTATCGCGATCGTCTATATTTTACTGAAGAACGCAATGGGGTTAAAATACAGCGTTGTTTTGTCTGGGTACGTCAACAACGGGGCTTGAAAAATCGTGTGCTTTTTGAACTGAGTTTTGTTGGTTTAAGCTTAATTCAAGCTCTAAAAGGCTGGAAACCCGATTTAATATTCTTAACGGTTCCTGGTTTGCCTGTATGTGTTCCTGCGGCTTTTTTAAGCTCTATCTATCAAGTTCCGATCGTTCTCAATCTTCAAGATATCTTACCCGATGCGGCGGTTCATGTGGGGCTACTGACGAATCAAAAAATGATTCAAGTCTTTTCAGGTTTAGAACGTTTTGCCTATCGCACTGCTACTCGTATTAGTGTTATTGCTGATGGTTTTACCAAAAATCTTTTAGCCAAAGGAGTCGAACCCGAAAAAATTGTAGAAATATCTAATTGGGTTGATGTCAATTTTATTAAACCTTTACCAAAAGAAAATAATTACTTCCGCAAAGCCAATGATTTAGAAGATAAATTTGTTGTTTTATATTCAGGAAATATTGCCCTCACTCAACCTTTAGAAACTTTAATCGATGCGGCGGCACGTTTAAACCATCTTTTTAATTTAGTGGTTGTGATTGTCGGAAAAGAAGAAGCTTTAGCCCGTTTAGAAAACTATCGGATACAACAAGGGGCAAATAATGTCATTTTAAGACCGTTTGAACCGAGAGAAAAGCTACCAGAGATGTTAGCGGCGGCTGATGTGGCGATGGTGATGCAAAAACATAATGTGATTTCTTTTAATATGCCGTCAAAAATTCAGGTTCTCTTAGCCAGTGGTCGTCCGATTATTGCCTCTGTTCCAGAAACAGGAACCGCCGCAAGAGCAATTATTAGCAGTGGTGGCGGGTTGGTTGTTCCTCCCGAAGACCCCGACTCACTCGCCCAAGCTATTTTAGAATTATATTCTAATCCTGAGCGAGTTAAAATTTTAGGTCAACAGGGTCGGGTCTTTGCTGAAGAAAACTACGCTTTTGAACGCGCTTTAGATAAGTATGAAGCCCTATTTCAAGAGGTGGTCGAAGAATTCTAACAATCGATCGTCTGTTCTAATTCCCAGGGACTAATCTGTTTACTGTAGTCTCGCCATTCTTGATATTTTAGTTTCAAATAGGACTTGACAAAATTCTGGTTTAATGCATTGGCGAGGATCGGATTTGTTTCCAGAGAACGCAGGGCATCGAGTAAATGAATGGGTAACGATTTGACGGTTCCTTTGGGCAGTGGATCGCTATAGCTATTATTATCGTAACGTGGGCCTGGATCGCGTTTTTGTTCGATGCCATCGAGTCCAAGGGCAATTAAAGCCGCAGGTAACAGGTAGGGGTTAGCGGCACCGTCAGCGAGTCGCAACTCAAAACGTCCCGCATCTGGAATACGGATCGTGTGGGTACGATTATTCCCACTATAACTAATCGTATTAGGCGACCAAGTGGCACCCGAAGCAGTCACAGGTGCATGAATACGTTTGTACGAGTTGATGGTCGGATTGGTAAAAGCACATAAAGCTTGGGCCGAATGGAGTACACCCCCAATAAACTGATAGGCTAAACTCGATAACCCTAACTCGCCTTCTGGATCATGAAAAAGATTGGTTGTTCCTGCATTATCCCAGACGGAAAGATGCGTATGACAGCCATTTCCCGTCAGATGGGGAAAGGGTTTCGGCATAAAGGTTGCTCGTAAACCGTGTTTTTCGGCAATAGATTTCACCATATACTTAAAGAAAGCATGACGATCGGCGGTACAGAGTGCATCCGCATACGTCCAATTCATCTCAAACTGACCATTTGCATCTTCATGATCATTTTGATACGGCCCCCAACCTAAACTCAGCATTCCGTCACAAATTTCTGAAATGACATCAAAACGACGCATCAGAGACTCTTGATCATAACAAGGTTTACTAGCGCGATCGCGTGGATCAGATAATTGATGTCCCTCGGCACTCAAGAGAAAATATTCACACTCGACCCCAGTACGAACCCGATAACCGCGTTCCTCTGCTTGTGAGAGAACGCTTTTTAGGACTAAACGGGGTGTTTGTACGATCGGTTTTCCATCCACCGAATACAGATCCGCAGGCATCCAAGCAACGTCGGGCCGCCAGGGAAGTTGAAAAAGGCTATTTTGATCGGGAATGGCGAGAATATCAGGATCAGCAGGGGTCATATCTAACCATGCCGCAAAACCTGCAAAACCCGCACCATTAGCCGCTAGAAGATCGATCGCTTGTGATGGCACTAATTTCGCTCTTTGTACACCAAACAGATCGGTAAAACAGATCAGAAAGTAACGTATACCCTTTTGATGGGCAATTTGGGAAAGAGGTTCAGTCATAGTATGTTAGGGTCAGGTATCTAAAAAATCTCGAACGGTTTCACGGATCAAGGCTTCATCTGATGGATTTTGATAGGGATTACCAGCACGATGACCCCATATTGAGATAATGGGTTTATATTCAGCATCGGGAATCATTTTAGCCTCAAGAAAGCAATCTTCGGGCGTAAAATAAAGATCCGTTGTTGATGGCATGACTAAAGTTTTAGCTTGAATTGCTCCTAAAGCGCGTTGATAATCTCCTTGATAGATGGGATTATGACTAATATCACAGCGTAACCAGGTATCGAGCATGGCTAATAAATTATGGGGATCGCGTTTACGATAGCTGACTTCCCAAAATCTCACTAGATAGTCTTCGAGGGATGTGTAACCGAGTGAGTAATACAGTCCTTCTCGATAGAATGCTTGTGAGGCGGCCCAACTCGCATAAATTCGTGCAAAAGTTCGCAAACCTCTTTCAGGAATGCCTTCAAATTGGGTACCTGTCCATGCTGGATCAGCCATTAGCGCAGATCGTAAGCTTTCTAAAAAGATTTTATTATGATCGGTAGTGCGGGCGGTTCCACAAAGTGCGACAATTTTTGAGACGCGATCCCTATACAAGGCCCCCCAGTGATACGCTTGTTGGGCCCCCATTGACCAACCATAAATCAAGGCTAATTGTTCTATCTCCAGATGTTCTAATAATTTTTTTTGGGCGCGAATATTATCGAGGTGACTAAACCAAAACCCTGAACCTGGCAATATGTATGTACTATTACTGGGGGAACTCGATAGACCATTACCGAACATATTGGGAATAATAATAAACCAACGAGTCGGGTCAAGAATCCCTAAGGGGCGAATCAGCCATTCAATGTCAGTGTGTTGTGCGCCATAGGAAGTCGGGTAGAGAATAACATTAGTGTGTGAGTCATTCAATTCCCCATAGGTTTGATAAATTAGATGCGCTTCTTTTAGAACGACCCCACACTGTAATTCAAAGTTTTTTAGGGTGAAACAATGGGTCATTGTCCCAATTGAGTAATAATTTTACGGTTAACTGTGACATATCCAGGTTCAACGTGTCTAAAGTGGGTTCCGAGTTTTTGGTGTGCGTCAGGTAAGGCATGAAAGGGAATAGAAGCATACATATGATGTTCTGCATGATAGGGCATATTCCACATCAAAAAACGAATCGGCCAAAGGGTTAAGGTGGTGCGAGTATTGGTTAGTGGGTTAGCTTCATTGGCACAGTTGGTATGTTCAGCCATTAAAATCAGACGTAGGATCGGTTGCCCAATAATTAGAGGTAGTAACCAATATAAGAAAAACCAAGGCTGTCCAAAAACTATCGAAATAGCGATCGCACTCAAATAAGTTAATAATTGTAAACGAACTGAAAAAATGACTTCTTTTTGTGCTGCTTCAGAAATATAAGGGTATTGTTCGACTTGTCCAAAAGCAATCCGAAAATGGGTTTTAGTTTTTCCGATCCACCAATTTTTACCGCTAATTTCTAAAAGATAGTCTCCGAAGTTGTTGAGGGTGAGATCCCCCAGTTCAGGATCTTTATCGAGGATCTGGGTGTAACGGTGATGCCATTTGTGGTAGCGACGGTAAAAAGTGCTGTTATAAAACGAGAGAAGTCCCGCAAACCAAGCAACTAACTTATTAAGGCGATCGTTTTCAAAAGCTGTACGGTGTGTGGCTTCGTGCATCGGCGCAAACATCGACGCTAGACTAAAACCATAAACGATCACCGCAGGAATAGCGATCGGCAAATTCGTTAGATGGCTGATCCACAAATATCCACTGACTCCCATAATACCGAGATGTCCTGCGAGTTGTAATAGACCTTTTCGATCAGAACGCTCATTTAAAACGCCTAACTCTTCAGCCGATAGAATTTGATAGTGTTTGGAATTAATGACAGAAGTAGACATCACACACTTACCCAACCCAGATAGAAATTAGCTTACTAAAATATATCTTTGGAATGATGTGGTAAATTGTAATTTATGTAACAGTTTAATACTTTAAGTTATGTTGCTTACAGTGTTGGTAAAGTAATGGTGAAAGTGGTTCCCTGTTTTAGAATACTTTCGACACTAATTTGTCCGTGATGACTTTCAACGATGGTTTTAGCGATCGCAAGTCCTAACCCTGATCCTCCAGAGTTTTCTTTTTGATGAGTACGCGAAGGATCAACACGATAGAAACGATCAAAGATATGGGGTAGATCAGTATCAGCTATACCACTTCCAGTATCTTTGACTTTCACCTGTAATAATTGATGGCGTTCGCGTCTAATTTGTTGCAGTTCGACTTCTACTGATTTTTCGCTTTTCGTGTGTTCAAGCGCATTACTGATTAAATTGGTAAATAATCGAGCTAATTGATCCCAATCCCCGCTTAAGGTAAAATTATCTTCATTTAATGGCGATTCAACTGGACTCCGAATCTGTAAACACAAACTAACTTTTTTATTTTCTGCCGTTTGCCGTTGTTCTTCAACCACTTCAATGAGTAACGCATCTAACGGAACGGATTGAAGATTAGCTTGTACAATACCACTATCTGATCGCGCTAAAAACAACAAATCATTTACTAAATTTCCGAGTCTTTGTGTCAGTCTTTCGATAATTCTCAGTTGTCGTTGTTGCAGTTGGGGTTCACTTTGAGGATATGCTAAGGCCATTTGTACATTAGTTTGGATCATAGCGATCGGATTTCGTAATTCATGGGATGCGTCGGCGGTAAATTGTTTTAAGCTAGAGTATGAATCTTTGACAGGTTGCATCGCTATACCAGAGAGAAACCAACCACTCGCACCCACTCCAATAATCATGGCACTAATCCACAAAAATAAGTCTATAATCAATTGGCGAATGGGTTTAGTGACTTCAAACCAAGGATGACTCACCCGCAAGTAACCTAAAATTTGGTGTTCGCGTTCGACTCTTGTAGTGACTTGTCGCAATAAATGATCTGATGAGAGATAAATCGTTTCTCCGTAGCGGTTGGGATGTAGGGGAATATTCAACGATTCAGAAAAAGTTGACCACAGCAGTTGACCACTCGGATTAAACCATTCTAAATCAATATGGTCGTCTTCTTTAGATTCTGTACTATTCCCAAAGGTTGCTTCTAAGTTAATCTGATATTGTCCCCCCATTGGTATACTTTGTAGGACAATCGATCGATTCACCACCTCGACAACGTGCTTTAGGGTATCATCAATCCGTTCGACTAGAGTATTACGGACATAAAAATAAACCCCTGTCGCAAACAACAATAGCAGAATCGCGGTAACAGTGGTGTACCATAAAGCAAGACGACGACGTGTCCTTTGAAACATATCTACTCATCTTGGTTTTTATCTTTGACACCGCGCATAATCCGAGATAGCTCTGATTTTTCATCAACTGTAATCCGTGTCGGAGAACCGCTAATGATACGCTCATAATTGCGGAATGAATCTTTAATTTCTGGCCCATCTTGATTAATCGTATACTCTCGAATCCCTTTATCATGCCAAGATCCACGCATTTTAAAGACATTGAGAGCGCGTGACATTTCCCCTTTAATTTCGACATATTGCAGCATCAAAATTGTATCCGTAATCGTCGATATATGGGATTCTGTAATCGAATTCCCCCCCATAAATTGATCGGTTGTATTAGTAAAAAATCCAGTGATTTCTTCTTGCTTGGCAAATCCTGTCACACCGATCACAAATTGACGAAAAGCGTTATTACTGACTCCTCTAGCTAATGCTGAAAGAGAATCAATTGCAATTCGAGAGGGTTTAAATTCAGCAATTTCTGATTTAATCATCTGTAAATGATCTTCTAAACCTGCTGATTCGGGATAAGAACAGAGTAATTTTAATAACCCTTTTCGTTCCATTTCTTCAAAATCAATTCCCCAAGAAAACGCATTTCTAGACAGTTGCGCTCTTGATTCTTCATAAGCAAATAAAATCGCACGTTCGCCACGTCTACATCCTTCTTCTAAAAATTTACTAACTAACAGGGTTTTTCCTGTTCCAGTCGCACCCGTCGCTAGAATAATTGAATCTTTAAAGAATCCTCCTCCACACATTTCATCTAAGGTTTTTACCCCAGTCGAAATCCGTGCATTAGAAGATCTTTGAGTCAGTCGCATTGCACCTAATGGGAAGATATTAATACCATCATTAGTCATGGTAAATGGGTATTCCCCTTTCATGTGAGTTGTGCCACGTAATTTGAGAATTTCGGCAGTACGACGACGACGTTCACCTTCTAAAACGTTGCGAAAAATTACGACATTATCGGAAACAAATTCCTCGACCCCAAAACGTGCAACTTGTCCGTATTCTTCGACACGTTCTGTTGTCATAATTGACGTGACTTCAAGTAATTTTAGACGCGCTACTAAACGAAAGATTTCGCGTCGGACAACGGAAGCAGCTTCATATTGTTGGAAAACGGCGGTTACTGAATCTACAGAAACCAATTTAGCGTTATATTTTTGAATAGCGTATTGAATGCGTTCAATTAAGGCTGATAGATCAAAGCTTCCGACGACTTCTTGTCCTTCAGGATCTGGAGAAGCATCTAATATAAATAGTTTACCTTCTTCAATCAGTGCAGGTAAATCCCAACCAAAACTATAAGCATTTTGAATAATATCATTAGGTGATTCTTCAAAGGTGACGAATAGACCTGGAAAATCAAAATATTTTATGCCATGATATAAAAATTGGATCGCCATCAAGGTTTTACCCGTTCCTGATGTGCCACTGATTAGAGTCGTTCTTCCTGCTGGTAAACCACCGTGACTAATTTCATCAAACCCTTCGATCATTGTCCTAATCTTTCGGACACCTAAAGGATGATATTGCTGTTTTTTCCCATTCGGAATCAGTTGACTCATTGTTTTTAATGAAGGTTTATTAAACAAATCGAAAAAAATTGTTAAATTTATTCTAGTATAGTCGCTTTGTAGTTAGCTTTCTAGGTCGCGCTCTCTAATTTCTTCATAAAGTAAGTCTAATCCAATCAGAACTTTTTCTCGATCGCTAAGATCCCCAATTATTTTACGAACAGGCGGCGGTAATACTTTTGATAGAGTAGGAGTAGCTAAGATTTTATCTTCTTCAGCTAATTGAGGATTTTTTAAAACATCAATGACTTTTAGCGCGTAAACACCTTTAAATTCTTCTTCTAAGATGTTTTTCAAGGTTTTTAAGGCTCTTACTGAATTGGGAGTATTTCCTGCTACATATAGCTTAAGTACATAAGTTTTTCTAATATTGTTCATAAAATCGTATTATTTCAATTGCGGTTAGCGATGCCTTCATTTTAGAGGATTTTAATCTAGGCTAAATAATAGCTCATTAGGAACATCTTCACGAGGAATAGAACGGCGATACATTTCTCCTAAATGTGCCAGAATATCAATCAAAGCTAGACGATAATCTAATAAAATTTCTTCGCTTCTTCCTTCGAGTTTCAATTGCTGAGAAAATGTATCGATTAATTCCATATGAATTTCAAGAATTTTTGAGATTGAAACATCAGCAAAAAAAACTTGATTAACAAATTCATCAATTTCTTGATTGATTGGATAGTCTACAGAAAAATAATTTAGTATAAGATTGCGGTAACTATCTTTAAGCTGCTGGAGTAACTCTTGTTTATCGTTTTGTGACAAATTTCGATAAAAATATTGAGAGTTTCTTTTATAGTATACGCCTAAATAGCCCAATCGCTCTTTTAACTTTTCGGCTAAACGACGTTGTTGTAATAACAAAAAGCTTTGTTTACTCTCCATTTGATTTGTTTTATTTAAAAGAAATGGCTGATCCGCAATTGAACAATTAGAGCCTAAATGAAGAAATTGCGCGATCGCTTGGTCAATTATGGTAGTAATTCCCTCAATTTGGTTAGTTTTCAGGCGGATTTCTGCACTGTGATAAAAATGGGTCGGATGATCTGATGAGGGTGTTGACTGACTCAAGTCTTCACCAATAACCACCATCGGTAATAATAATCCTTCCTCATACAGTTGATTAAATGAAGGTAATAAAGAAGATTCAAAATAGACTACCAGACAATCAATTTTTTCTTTATGTTCTTCAAGACAACTAATAAATTGCTCAGGAGATTGAATAAAATATAAATCGTATCGTTCCTCATTCAGCAAGACTTTTAAGGACTGAGCGAGGTCATAATCAAGAACAAATAGATCGATCGTGAGACGCAATGACAAAGGTTTTTCTACTTGAATGACAAATGATAGACAATAAAATATTAAGTAATGTTTCAGCTTAATGAATTACCGTTAAAAATGTGGTATTGATTAAAGACTTAACATTGACGAAGTTACCTAATTAACTGTAATTAATTATAATTTCTTTAGCCCATCTTTCCCTCTAAGAGAGTCATAATAAAAATTGAAGAACACAAGTGAGAACGAGAATTTTATTTTCTACTCGTTGAGCTTAATTACTCAAAACTCAAGACGGGTTGCTCATGGTTATGCCTAAACTTACCCTTAATCATTTTAGTCAGACAGTCCTCGTTTGTGAACAAACAGCTAATTTAGAAACTGTGCTGACCACTCTACAATCAGATCAACATGAAATAATGGTAGTAGTTAACCAAAACAGACAACCTTTAGGAACAATTTATTGTCGTTATTTAATCTCCTATCTTGTTGAACATTGGCAAAGAACCTGGATTGCAGCAAGTCCATCTCCTTCTCTTAATCTTAGATCGCTCATGCTGCCTCTTGCTACCCTAAACGCGCAAATGAGGGTAGATGAATTTCTCCCTATGCTGGAGTCAGAGACACAGCGAAATTCTCTCACCACTTATGGGTTAGTTGATGAACAGGGTGTATTTGTTGGCTTACTCAATAGCTGGAGTTTGCTAAAATCATTGAATTCTAAGACCGAAAAACCTCACTCAGACTTTATAGGATGGTCATCTCATCCATTTAATCAGTTTTTGCAAGAATTTATCGAACAATTCCCTTTACCGATGATGCTTGTGTATGAGCAAAATCAGGTTATTTATCAAAATAATCAATGGCGGGAACAAATCGGCGCATCAATTTCAATAGAAAACCTAAATGTGAGTCCCTCATCACTGCATACAGGAGCTTCCCTGACTTCTCCTAATCAAAATTGGTGGAATACTTTACCTGACCCCTTATCGAAGATTCATGCCGAATTTTTAAAAGAAAATGAGTCTTTAATCGCTCAATTTGCGCCCGCTTCCTCAAAAATAGCTATAGAAGAATCGGTAATGCCAGTCGCAGTAGCTACAACAGAAGCCGCATCAAACCCTTTAATCTGGCAATTTAGCAAAATTCCCTTACACTTTTCCGATTCGCTTTCAAATCCGATAGCTGCCCCACTATGGCTGATTTTAGCAACCGATGTCACTCAACAGCATCAATGTACACAAGAATTAGCTCTCAAAAATGCCGATTTAGTTCACTTAAATCGACTAAAAGATGAATTCTTAGCTTGTATTAGCCACGAACTCAAATCCCCTCTAACCGCAGTGGTTGGGTTATCTAGTCTACTGAAAGAACAAAAAATCGGTGAACTGAATACTCGTCAAGCGCATTATGCAGAATTAATCTATAAGAGTGGTCGTCAATTAATGTCCCTTGTTAATGATTTACTCGATTTAACACGTCTTGAAACGGGACAACTCAAGCTTAATCCAACTGTCGTCAAGATTCAACAGGCTTGTCAACGAGCCTATGAGTCTTTGCGGGATAAACTAAAAGGGAATGAGCAAATTACGTTTAAGTTAGAAATCGAACCAGGGCTAGAACAATTAGTCATCGATGAATTACGTTTACAGCAAATGCTAATTCATTTATTGGATAATGCCATTAAATTTACCCCAGAAGGCGGTGAAATTGGCATCTCTGTTAATCGTTCTTTAAACTGGATTGCTTTTACTGTGTGGGATACAGGGATAGGCATTCCCGAAGAATATCAGCATCTGATTTTTCAGAAATTTCAACAGTTAGAAAGTCCTCTCACTCGCCAATTTGAAGGCACAGGGTTAGGATTGATTTTAACCCAACATCTTGCTAAAGCACATGGGGGCGATATTTCTTTCGTTTCCCAAGTTGGAAAAGGTAGTCAATTTACTCTACTTCTTCCCCCTCATCCCTTAGCTAAAGAGGATGAACATCCAATCGATTCTATTTCGACACCCAGTTGTCCGATTATTTTAGTCGTAGAATCGGCAGTACGTTTGATTAACGATATTACTGAACCCTTAACGGAATTAGGTTATCGTGTAGTGATTGCTCGCACTGGTACAGAAGCACTAGAAAAAGCCCGCCAAGTTCGACCCCATCGCATTTTCTTAAATCCGATATTACCTTTATTATCAGGATGGGATGTTCTAACCCTTTTAAAATCAGACCCTCGCACCAGTCAGATTAAAGTGATTATAATGGGGACTGATGAGCAAAAAATTTATAGTGAACAAAAAGGGGCTGATGGTTTTGTAACACTTCCGATTGAAAAGAAAGCTTTACAGACTGTTTTAGAGCAATTAGCCTTTAGAACTGCTTCCTTTCTCAAAAATGTCACGATATTACGTCTTTATCCTTATGCCAAGCCTGCTAATTATAATCCTTTAATGGATCAAACGGCTCTCGATTTATTGTTTAATGGTCAATATTCCCAACTCAATTATCGTCTTTTAGAAGCAGATAGCTTAGAACAAGCGGAAATTATGGCCAGTGTTTGGAAAATAGATGTAGTTATTTTAGATGATCTAGTGACAGAAGATCCGATCGCATATCTAACTGCCTTGAGTTATTGTGAATCTTTATCGGCTATTCCACTGATTACGATGGATGCTACTGTAACGGCTGCGGCAAATCAAATTAATAACTTATCCGTTTTCCCTTGTCTAATTCCTCAAAGTGAGAATCAAGTCGAACAGTTACTAGAAGTTATACAAATTGCTATTGAGTCTTGAGATCTATCGTTGGTAACAATTTTTGCGACTAAGCGTCTTATGACCAGAAACTCAGGTTAGAATAATACATCTGATTAACCTTCTCTAGTGGGAGGGAGACTGTGATACTCAATTTTTCGTTTAAGTTAATTGCCGCTAAAGGCAAGTTAGTCTGTTACTTTTCCCTCTATAAAACCTATCGCGTTGTCAGTACCGCCCCTGTAGACGTACTTTGGCAAAAACTGATTAATTTAGCTGACGCGTCTTGGAATCCTTTGATTGCTAGGACAAATGTACCACTTGGACTCATCCCGAAACCAGGTCTAATTTATCAAGTCGTGACGCGCTTTACTCCCTTTCCCATTCAGTTTTTTGTTGAAAATGTACGCCCTGGGGAATTATTGAGTATCAGAGTTTTAGCAATTCCTGGCATGGAACAAAAAATTACTTATCAGGTCGAGTCTACTCTATGTGGTAGCTATATTTCCTATTCTGTCACCCTAAGAGGTTGGTTATCCCCTTTCATTTGGTGGTTAATTCGTCCCTATTCTGCCCGTGTCGCTGCCGAATTAGCCCAAGCTGCTGAAAGAGTAAGTGTTTAAAATGATTAATTTCCGTTTCGTTCACTGTCACGACGGATTAAATAGTCTACAATTCGATCTAATCTTTCAACGGCAGCATTAAGTGAAGGGACTTCTTGAGTCACTAAAACATCGACCGTTTGAGATAAGTTATCGACTGTTTGAGCTAAATTATCAACTGTGTTAGTCAATCGCCTTACCGTCTCCATATTATCTCGTTGAGTCTCTATCATAACTTGTTGGCTGGTTCTGAGTTCTTCAAATCCAGCTTGCTGACTGTTTCTGAGTTCGACAAGACCTGACGCAAAAGCTTTCATTGTCTCCGTTATCTCAGATAAAGCTGCATTAATCCCTCTAATCGATTGACTATGCTCATTAACAGTTGTTTCTAGCTGTTGTATTCTTTCTTCTGACATCTTAGTTGTGTTTTTCATTTCTCATTAACCTTCAATCTAGTATACCCAAAGAAACGGGATGATATGAGATACTAGGTTTGAGGTCAATCTAAGTCGAAAGAAATCAATGCGTATCTCTGTCAACTGGTTAAAAGAATTAGTCGAATTAACCCTAACCGCGGCTGGGCGGTCATCGCAGGCACCGCCCAGCCGCGGTGTACCGATGACTCCTGAAAAATTAGCCGAAACCTTGACGGTAGCAGGCATCGAAGTAGAAGATATAGAAGACCGTCGTAAATGTGCTGATGGTGTTGTTGTTGGTAGAATTCTAGAACGTCAGCCACATCCCAATGCTGATAAATTAAGTGTTTGTACGGTTGACATTGGGCAAGAGAAACCCTCGACAATTGTTTGTGGTGCGCCGAATGCCAGGGCTGATATTTTCGTTCCAGTTGCTACTCTAGGAACTTATTTACCCGCTATTGATCTTAAGATTAAATCGGCTAAATTACGCGGCGTTCAATCAGAAGGCATGATTTGTTCGTTGACGGAATTGGGTTTAGAAAAAGAGTCAGATGGTATTTATATCTTCCCTGAAAATTCAGATATTAGAGTTGGGCAAGATGTACGCCCTTTACTCGGTTTAGATGACGTGATTTTGGATATATCTCCCACGGCAAACCGCGCTGATGCACTAAGTATGATTGGAGTAGCGAGAGAAATAGCCGCGTTAACGGGTGCCAAGTTATCACTTCCTGAAATCACACCTGTTTCTATTCCAGACAAAAAAGATTTATTAGAAATTACCGTCGAAGATGACCAAGCTTGTTTAGCATACATCGGAACGGTGATCGAAGGCGTAAAGATTGCACCGTCTCCAAAATGGTTACAAGCTAGTCTACAAGCAGCAGGTGTCAGACCGATTAATAATATTGTAGATGTTACAAATTATGTCTTACTTGAATGGGGACAGCCACTTCATGCTTTTGATAAAGATAAGTTAGAAAAATTAGCGAATGGTGAAGCGTTAAGTATTGGGGTTCGGTTTGCAAAAGACGGTGAAACCCTAAAAACCCTTGATGGACAAACTCGCACCCTCAAACCACAAAATTTACTGATTACTGCTAATCATACACCAGTTGCGATCGCGGGTGTCATGGGTGGCGAAGAAACAGAAGTGGACGAGAATACCCAAAATATTATTCTAGAATCTGCATTATTCGATCCGATTACAGTACGTCGTTCTTCTAAAAGTCAAAACCTTCGCAGTGAGTCGAGTACACGGTATGAAAAAGGCGTTAACCCGACTGCTTTAGAAGATGCAGCCAATAGAGCGATCGTACTTATTATAGAACTTGCGGGCGGTACTGTTACAACTCAATCTATCGCCGATGCACGTGCTGATTTTAAGAATCGTTCAATTGAACTGCGTCTAGAACGTTTACATCAAATATTAGGAGATGTAGAAACAGGAAAAATTGCCGCATCCGATGTAGAACGTATTCTAACCGATTTAGGATGTCAGTTAGAGGAAATTTCAGAAACCTCTAAAATTTGGTCTGTTACCGTTCCATCTTACCGTTATCGAGACTTAGAACGAGAAATTGATCTCATCGAAGAAGTAGCCCGTTTATATGGTTATGATCATTTCTGTGATACCTTGCCCTCAAAAACTCTTGCAGGGGGTTTATCCTTTGAAGAACAGATACAACGCAAAATTAGAGAGGTCTTTCGTTCCGTTGGTTTAACCGAATTAGTGCAGTATTCTCTTGTTAAGCCCGAAAAAGATGAAGTTACTTTAGCAAACCCACTGTTTGCAGAATATTCCGCCCTTAGATCTAACTTACTCTCTGGTTTAATTGATGCCTTTGAATATAACGTAGCACAAGGAAACGGGGCCTTAAATGGTTTTGAAATGGGTCGTGTTTTCTGGCGTACTGAAGATGGCATTGCAGAAGCCGATCGCATTGGTGGTATCTTAGGAGGAGATCTCTACCGTGATGGAAATTGGGTCAGAGGCGGAAAAAATGACCCGATGACATGGTATCAGGCCAAAGGTATCCTAGAAAGTGTCTTTGAGCGTCTAGGATTAACGGTAGAATATCAAGCAACTTCCGAAGACGAACGCTTACACCCAGGAAGAACCGCATTACTGTCGTTAAATAAGCAACATTTGGGCATTTTTGGTCAACTGCATCCCCAACTACGACAAGAAAAAGAATTAGACGATGCAGTGTATGGATTTGAATTAAATCTAGATGTGTTAGTATCTGCTTTAAATAAAGACGAACAGATAACCCCTCGTTTTAAAGCATATTCGACTTATCCCGCCGTCTCTCGTGATTTAGCCTTTTTTGCCCCTCTCAAAATATCTGTTGCAGAGTTAGAAAAAACCATGAAGAAAGCAGGGGGAGAACTCTTAGAGACCGTGCAAGTCTTTGATGAATATAAAGGGGCAAATGTGCCAGAAGGTGAACGTAGTCTAGCTTTTAGTCTAGTCTATCGAAAGTGCGATCGGACTTTGACTGATACGGAAGTTGAACCCGTCCACAATAAAATACGCGAAGCATTAGTTAAACAATTCCAAGTCACACTTAGAAGTTAGGATCAATCATCATGCCAAAATACATCATGTGGGGTAGCTATTGCGAGGATGTCATCGAAAAACGTGCGCCATACCGCCAAGAACACTTAAATGGTTTAGTTTCCCAAAAAGAACAAGGAATCTTAGTCACATTAGGCCCAACCAAAGATGTTACTAAAGTCTTTGGAATTTATGATGCAGAAAACGAGGAAATTGTCAAGAAAATAATTGAATCTGATCCCTATTGGAAAAATGGGATTTGGACAGAATACGAAATTAAAGAATGGATTCAGGCGATCTGACTACTGACTCATTTCTGGCACTTTTTTTGTTACGCTTCCTGATAATATTTCCAGTCGTCCATCTTCAATGGTAATAATTCGATCCGCAATATCTAAAATCCGATGATCGTGAGTCACCATCAAAATAGTGCTATTCCGTTTTTGGGCTAATTCTTGCATAAGTTGTACAACATCACGACCCGATTGACTATCAAGAGATGCCGTCGGTTCGTCTGCTAAAACAATTTTAGGATAACTGACTAAAGCTCTTGCAATGGCAACTCGTTGCTTTTGTCCACCAGACAAATCATCAGGATAATTGTGCATCCAGCGAGCTAAACCGACGGTTTCTAACATTAATTGAGATTTTTTCTGTCGTTCATTCCAACTAAGATGATCGTGAATTTCTAGTGCCATTTGTACATTTTGTAAAGCCGTTAAACTCTTAAGGAGATTATGCGCCTGAAAAATATAGCCAATATTACGACGCAAGTAAATTAAATTTTTTGATGAGGCTTGATACTAAATCCGTATAAATCAGACTCTTTTTATGCCTGTGTAGGGGTTTGGTCTCCAAACCTTTCTAGATGAGAGCTTGGCAACCAAGCCCCTACATAATTTTTCGAGGGATATTCATAGCGGATTTGGTATGATACATTTCTTGATCCAGTACCTTAAGGCTCCCTTCCTGGCAAGAACGCAAGCCACTAATCAAGGTTAATAGAGTAGTTTTACCTGAACCAGATGGGCCAGTAACTAAAACAATTTCCCCTGAATTAATCTCTAAATTAATATTAAATAAGACTTGTTTTCTTAACGAGCCAGAACCATAGTAATGATTGAGATTTTTGGCACAGATAACAGGAAATTGAGACATGATAAACTTCCCAATAATAACTAAAAAATTTCTGCTGGATCGGCCGCTTTCAGTTTGCGGAGGGCTAAGGCTCCCGAAATGGTACACATAGCAACCGTAGCGATCAGAATAAAAACGGCGCGACGGGCAGTCATGATGATCGGCAGTAAAGTTGCTGCTTGAGCCACTCGATAAAGTCCGATTGAAAAGATAAATCCAGGAATAAAACCTAAGACAGCCAAAATAACCGCTTCCTGTAAAACAACATTAAGAAAGTAAGTGTCACCATAACCCATCGCTTTGAGGGTGGCATATTCAGGTAAGTGATCGGAAACGTCAGCATAGAGAATTTGATAGACAATGACCAAACCCACCAGAAAACCAATACCAGTTCCCAAAGCAAAGATGAACCCAATCGGTGTAGAATTCGCCCAGTAATTTTTTTCAAATTCGACAAATTCTTCTAAAGTTAGTACATTGACATCATTGGGTAAATTGGCTCGTAATGTTGCAGCCATTTGTTGAGGATCGACATCGGGCTTCAGCTTAATCAAACCAACATTGACTTCAGACAACGTTCGGCTGGGAAACAATCGGATCAGCGTCAGATCGCTCACGATCGCATTAGAATCGCCTGCAAAGGAAGCTCCCATAGTAAATAACCCTTCCATTTTTACTTGACGTTGTTGTACTTCTGTGGTAAAGCTTTTGCCTTACTCTAACTGGGCAAGCATCGTCTGAAAATTTCCCTCAGAGAAGCGATCAAAAATCATCGTGTCTGTCAATTTCAGTTTTTCCAGATTTTCATCAATCCCTTGTAGATTCAGCACCGACTCGGATGGATTGAAAGCAAAAAAGAGAACCTCTGTCTGACGCTGATTTTCTGGGTTTTTCCAGTTTCCGACCTCCGAGTATAAAGGCTGTGCAGACTGAACGCCCTCAAAGTTCATTGCTTGAAATAGACGACGACGCGGAAAACTTTCCATATTAGAAATATTTTGCGCTTGCGGACTCATTAAGATTAAATCAGCGTGCAAACTACGGTGTAAAAAAGTATTACTCTTATAAAGGGCGGCTTCAAAACCCACCTGCATAAACATGAGAAAATCGGCAAAAGCAATACCCGTTACTGCCACTAATAAACGACTGGGACGGCGGATTAATTGGAGCCAGGAGAGGGGAATAGTCCGTTTCATCATCGGTTTTTCTTCAATATTAAAGATGGATTACAACTCGAATTCGCTGATTAGTCAGACCACTGACCTTTTTACTCGCTGTCTCATCCAGTCGGATTTTCACTTCGACAATACGAGCATCAGAGTCGGTTGTGGGGTTTGTGTCATAGATATTTTGTCGGAGTACCTGTCGCCCAATGTACTCAACAGTGCCAGGCAATTCTTCGCTGAGTGCTTCACTATTAACCGTTGCTTTCTGTCCTATTTTGACCTTAGTAATATCGGTTTCATAGACTTCGGCGACTGCATACATCTGATTGGTCTGTCCGAGTTGCAAAATTCCCCGATCGCCAATTAATTCTCCAGCTTTCGTGTAAATTTTCAAAATTTCTCCTGATTTTGGGGCTTTAATATAAGATAAATTTAGATCCGCCTCGGCTTTTTTCACTGCTGCATGAGCCGTCATCAAATTCGCATTAGCCACCTGAACATCAACTGGACGGACTTCACTGACCGCACTCAACATGGCTTGATTTTCGGTAATTTGTTTGTCTAGAGTCGCTTTGGTTCGTTTTAAATTAGCCTGAGCTTCCATAATTTTCTCTTGTCCAGTGGTAACAATGCGTTTTAGATTGGCTTCCCCTTCTCCTAAACTATCATTAGCAGTATCTGCCTCCAGACAGAATCGATCTTGTTCCTGTTCAGAAACGGCTCCGTCACGGTATAGCATTTGATAGCGTTGGCAATTCTTCTGAGCATCTAATAATTGTGCATTTAGTCTTTTAATAGTGGCTTGTTGAGCGGATCTCTCCCCATTTAACTGAGCTTCTAAGTAGAGAGTTGACGATGAGAAGAAAAAAATGATAAATTTTCTGGCAAGTTTAATGTCGAGGAAAACCCGTGAATCAAAAATCGTCTCAAATGCCAATCAGTCGTCAAATAGGTTATCTTAAAGGCGGTAGAGAAAATTGGAAAGAGACGGCTTTAGAAAAACAGAAAAAAATCCGAGTCTATGAGCAGAAGATTCGAGATTTAACAGCAAGTCGAGAAAAATGGAAAAATAGAGCTAGAGAAGCCGAAAAGAACTACAGCCAACTCGAAAAAGAAGTCGAAAAACTAAAAAAAAAGATGAAGTAACTCAAACTATCCGAAAAAGTTCTAGAGAGTCCTTAAAAGTCAAAGGACATCATTACACGGTTGAAACTATTCAGTTAGCGGTACAGCAAGTGATAGAATCGGAGAATAGTTATCGGGGTGTAGCGACAACAATGAAGTTATTATCCCAAAGTTTTTCAAGCCAATCCCCTCACTACAGTAGTATTAGAAAATGGGTAGGCAGGATGGGTTTAGCCGAACTAAAACGAGAAAAAGAAAAGAGAGAAGATTGGATATTTATTATTGATTTAACTTTAGAATTAGGTAGAGAGAAAGCGATAGTTATCTACGGAATTTCTGAGCAATTATGGCAAGAAAAAATCTGGCAAGAGGAAAGAGGATTAAAACATACAGATGGAGAAATCTTAGAAATTAAGCTCACGGAAACAGCGACGGGAGAATGGATTAAAGAAACTTTAGAAGACCTGACGCTCAAAACGGGAGTCCCTCGACAAATTCTGGGAGATCACGGCAGTAATTTGAAGAAAGGGATTGAATTGTATCGAGAGAATGATCCTGAAGTTATCTATACCTACGATGTCACTCATGGAATGGCTAATTTACTCAAAAAAGAATTAGTTTCGTCATCCGTTTATCAAAAGTTTCTCTTGGATTGCCGTCAATGCCGCCAAGAGCTACAGCAAACAGAATTCGCTTTTTTAGCTCCTCCTTCTCAACGCTCACTTCGGTCGTTATTTTAATGTTGAAAGATTAGTTGATTGGGCGATAAATTTACTAAAGTGTCCCTTAGACAAATTGTTTGATTTACTAGCTGACCTTGAAGTTTGCCAAATAGAAAAGCGATTAAAAGAGAAATTAACTTGGTTAATCAATGATCAAGAAAATTTATTTTGTTGGCAGAGGATGGTACAAATGACACGCCGCTTAGAAAAGCAACTTAAACTTTTTGGCTTAAATCAACAATCCGAAACTCAATTCATTCAAGAATTGTCATTACTCAAAATTCCTGAGAACCTTGAGTCATTTAAGCACAAGATTCTTGACTACCTAAAAAGAGAAATGGCATGGCTTCAAGATAACCGCACTATTCTAGCTACTTCTGAGGTTCTTGAGTCAATTTTTTCTAAGTATAAACGCTTTTGGCTCGCTGTCCTTTTCGAGATTTTCGACAGATGCTTTTGCTCATTCCTTTGTTTACGATAAATTTGACTCCAACATTTGTTAAACAAGCATTAGAGACTTTTCGTGGACTTGACTTATCTCAATGGTTATTTCAAGTTTTTAGTCAATCTGTGCTTTCTAAACGAAAAGCGATTTTTTCTCCTTCGATTGACGACATAAAAGTTGCTTAAAAAATGACCTAGCTATTGGGTTGATAGTCATCAGCCTAGCTGAAAGCGCATCTTTCGGATGGTTTCAAGGGCATCGACGAGAAGTACCTTATGATCGGACGTTTGTGTTTTCATGGTCTATATCTATAGAGCAACTAGGATGTAGGGAGTAGGTCTAAAAAACTTTGAGCAATTCAAACTGCTTAGACTGTTCAATCTCTTGGGCTAATAATTCAGCCAGATCGTCCTCGATCATTTCCTTCAGAGAAGTATCTTTTGTAATTTGATGGCGATCGCTCGTTCCGCCAGTTGTTGCGTCCGCTAGATATTGCGCCAGGGATTGCGGAGTCGTATAACTCCAAACTACTGTCGGTTCAATCGTATGCTCTAACCAAGTTTCTAAATCATGGGCAAATTCCACCGCCATGACTGAATCCATGCCATATTCAGCAAAGGCTTTACTCGGATTGAGAGAATCTACTGGGATTTTCAAATTTTTTTGTAACAGTTGCCCATCCAATTGATCAGGGATTGGTATTGGGTATGACTTGGTTGATCATCTAAAGGAGATGCCATCACTGCCGATTTAGGACTAGATAGGGTGGGTTGTTGAACAGGTACGGATTGAGCAACAACGTCTTGACGCAGCAGTAGATCTAGATCTTGTTCCTCTCCAGCTAAGGTTTGTTCGAGATCGCTGATCGTTTGGGTATAGTCTGAAATCTCGTGAAGAATTCGGGCCCAGCCGTTTTGCAAGCCATATACGCTTCTTCTGGTAAGGTAATACCAATTTTCTAAATACCTGAGAGAGATAAAGCGTTAAGAATAAAATCCCA
>ERZ1066124.324-NODE-324-length-36213-cov-25.803059_pt1 | contig 36213 bp, 35 predicted proteins | sample MGYA00382771_ERZ1066124 | MGnify/ENA primary metagenome ERZ1066124 (study PRJEB33369, sample SAMEA5778354) | biofilm metagenome | biome: Industrial cooling water; feature: Water cooling tower basin; material: Biofilm | place: United Arab Emirates | collected... | reverse complement strand
GTAGAGACGTTACATGTAACGTCTCTACATTGTCATTGTTGTCATGGGCGCCAGTACCCAATAAAAATCAAAATCGCAATGGGTGACTTCTTTCTTATTAAATATGGTTCAGAAATACTACAGCGTGCAGGGGAGCATTTAGTTTTGGTAGGAATATCAATTACGATAGCAACGCTAATTGGTATTCCCTTGGGTATTTTGATTACTCGCAAAGCGATATTAAGGCAGCCGATTTTAGGTATAGCTAATATATTACAAACAATTCCCAGCTTGGCACTGTTCGGTTTATTAATTCCTGTACCAATAATAGGTGGTATTGGCGCCACTCCTGCAATTGTAGCGTTAACACTGTACTCATTTTTACCGATAATTAGAAATACTTATACGGGAATAACCGGAGTTGATAGTGCTGTACGTGAAGCTGGACGGGGTATGGGAATGAGCGACTGGGAATTGTTAGTGCAAGTAGAATTACCGTTAGCAATGAATGTTATTTTAGCTGGGGTCAGAGTAGCGACGGTTATCGCAATTGGAATTGCGACTATTGCAGCAGCAATTGGTGCAGGTGGGTTAGGGGTATTTATATTTAGAGGAATTGCAGTAGTTAATAACCAGTTAATTTTAGCAGGCGCCGTGCCCGCAGCCGTAATTGCTTTTGTAGCTGATTTTGCAATTGGTTTATTGGAGAAGCGCTTAAGTATTTATTCCAAAAGCTCTTAGTACTTGATAAAATTGGATGTTCTGGTATTCCTCAGAGAAATACTATCAAGTTTACGTCCCAAGGTGGTAACGTTGAAGTGAGGCTATAGAAAACGAACGGCACCATATTTAAGCTAAAACTTCCATTAATACCCGTTACAATCGCAAATGAATCAAACTTCCCCCATTAGCTCGGACTTATCAAACTTACAGGGAACAAGAATCTTAGTCGTGGATGACGACCAAGATTCACAGGAATTACTTGCTTTTATGCTCGAACAAGAAGGTGCAGAAATACAAACCGCATCAAGTGCAGTAGAGGCATTGAATCTAATTACTCAGTGGCAACCAGATGTACTATTAAGTGATATCGGTATGCCACAAATGGATGGTTACACCCTCATCCGTCACATTAGAAATTTACCTAAAGAGCAGGGGGGTGAAGTTCCAGCTATTGCCTTAACAGCTTATGCAGCAGAAGCAGACAAAGAAACAGCGTTATCTTCAGGGTTTCAGCAGCACATTGCTAAACCTGTTGACCCTGTTGAGTGTATTGGCGCCATTATTCAACTACTTCAGAAACACTAATTTATCATTTACGTTATGAGTTAGGATTATAAATGAATTGGAAGTTTAAAAACTTTTTATTTATTTGTGCTTTTACTTGCTGTTTAATTTTAATTATAACTAGTTGTAATCCTAATCAAAACAGTAGTGGCGCCAAAGATATAATAATTGCTTCAAAAGATTTTACCGAACAAGATATATTAGGTGAACTACTCGCGCAACAAATTGAAGCAAAGACAAATTTAAAGGTTGAACGTAAACCTAGGTTAGGTGGTTCCTTTGTTTGCCACCAAGCGCTAACAGCAGGTAAAATTGATGGTTATATTGAATATACTGGTACAGCTTTTACCAGTATTTTAAAACAACCAGTAATTAATGACCCAAAAGAAGTTTATCGGCGCCTTAAGCAAGGGTATGCAGAACAATTTAATCTTGAAGTTATGGACTCTTTAGGATTTGAGAATACTTTTGCAATGATTATACGCGGAGAAGATGCCAGAAAATACAATATAAAAACACTTTCAGAAGCAGCAAAATATACACCACAATGGCGTGCTGGATTTGGGTATGAATTTGCAGAACGTGAAGACGGTTTCCCAGGTTTATCAAAAACCTATAATTTACAGTTTCGAGAAAGACCAAGTGTAATGAGCTTAGATTTAATATACCGTGCGTTAACTCAGAAACTAGTAGATTTCATCGCAGGAAACTCCACCGACGGACAAATATCACGTCTTGGTCTAGTAGTGCTTCAAGACGATAAAAAATATTTTCCACCTTACGAAGCAGTACCCATCATTCGTCAAGAAACATTAACAAAACATCCAGAATTAAAAACAGCTATATCACAACTAAGCGGAAAAATCACAGCATCAGAAATGCGACAATTAAATTATTTAGTCGAAGGTGAATTACGCGACATCAAAGACGTAGTAACCCAATTCCGCAAAACAAAAAACCTCTAACCCGCCCCATCAACATCAAATTAAAAGTAAAATAAATTACGTATTGGCGCCATTAATATATACATTTGTCAATAAATAAGGCACTTCCAAAAATTTAATTCTCCATCTTGTGAGGTGGGCATCCTTGCCGGCCTCTTTGAATAAACGGGCAGGATGCCCATTCCACAATAAAATATTGGAGATTTTTTTATTTGGAAGTCCCTAATACGCCTAATCACCAAATTGTCCAATCCTCCAATCGCAACCCAGGTACTTGGTTAAAATCCCGTTGATTACGAGTGACCACAGTCGCATCGATAGACAATGCTATTGCTGCAATCCGTAAATCTTGAGTTCCAACTCTAATCTTCTGACGGCGTAACTCTTGATATTCTAAATATGCCTCTTGTGTAAAATCTAAAATTGTAAATCGCATTAGGTCATCCAATGCCAAGCGAAACTTCAGATAAGCACGTACTAATTTTTCTGCGTTTGAAGCTTGAGAAGCTTGTCGAATTACGCTTAATCTTCCCCAAATCTGCTCCTCAGCAGTTACAACCGTTATAACTACCTCACCTTGAGCTTTTGCTGCTAATTTATTTACTACCGTAGGATTTCCTTGCAGTAGCAAGGTTAAATGGTCAGTATCTAGAATCCACACCCTCAAGCAACCTCATCGTTGTCATTAGTTGCAGCATCAACCTGTTTTCTATATTCATGTATTGCAGCAACCACATCATCAAAGTCTGGGTCATCTTTATACTTACCTGCTAATGCCAATATAGAATTAAAAGACTTAGGTAAAGGAACTTCAATTTGAACAATTTCTGTCTGTGCTAATTGCTGTGTTAATTGTTCTTTCAAATGCTTGAGTGCTTCCTCGCGGGTGTTTCCATCTGCTCTCAGTTCTTGAGACCCCAAAACTTGTGCCGTCCATTCTGTTTCAGCTTTTTGTTGTACAGCAACGGTATATGTTAATTTTGATACGTGATTAGGTGTAAAGGCTGCAACAGAAGGATTCATAATACACAGCTTTGAATAAGTACTTTCCTAATTATAACGTAATACTATTATTTCGTTAACCCGCCTTACTCCAACGCCAATTATATCGGTTCCAATCGTAAATACCACTGATATGATATTCGGCGCCGTTTTCAAAGCGAATAATACAACCATTAGATGTATCTTCTAAATTTATAGTTTCATCGACATAGATAACAGTACACGTGAACCATTCACGTTGACATGGGCCACTATCTTGTACCCATTCCCAAAGTGCGTTGCAAACTTCGATACTATCGCCAACTTTTAACGAAGGCGCCTGTGTAACTTCAAGACTCTCAAAATGATGAGGTTGTAAGCGATTTAGCCATTGTACTCCATAACGCTGACGAAGAAAATGTACTTCCCCTGAATCTTGCCCATTTAACCAATCATTAAGCAGTAAAGCTTTCCAAGATATATTTTGAGCTTCTTTAGATTTGATAAAACTTAATAAAGCTTGTAATTCCTCTTTGGATAATTCATATAGCGGGTTATCGTCAAAACCGTCCTTGGGAGATTCCTTAGAAGCAAGAGCAACTTGAAGTAGAATTTGCTTTTGCTCATGGCAAAGCGGGATACCAGAAGCATCACAATGGCTAAAAGCTTCAATAAGGGCTGACTCAATCTCCGAAGGTGTCATAGGTATTAATAACTTTAGTTATTACTCTACTAAATATTACAAAACTGCAACAGTAGTATCCAACACCAAAGGAATAAATTTGATAGCTTCTTTAAAGGTAAAATTTACCTATGGTTGGATTTATTTATGGTGCCCTTTATGCTAACACGCTCACTCGCCGCTATTTTAGTAACTTGTGTATTTACAGTTATATCGTGGACTTTTAGTCCTGGAGCTATTGCATTAACACAAATTCGCTTATTTGATGTTGATTACCATAAATGCCCTCCTGAAGTCGGAGATGGTTCTGTAACGAGTGGTGGTACTACTATGGCAGCAAACTGCTTTTTAGTTACAGGCAAAGCTGAAAACTCTACAAACAAGTATGTCTATGATGCGGATATTTTTGGGCGTATTTATGATGCAAACAATGACCCTGTGATGCAAAACAGAACTCGTCTTGGTTCTATTCCAGAAGTTCCACCTGGTGTTAGCGATTTTGAGATGAGAATTACGGTAGCTGCTAACCAACCTGAACCCCTAAAACTCAAACAGTTTAAAGCTGCTGGGTTCGGCGCCCAAGTACGAAAATGATATTAGAAACCGGGTTTTAAAGTAGAAACCCGGTTTCTTTGGTCTCTACAGTACATGCTAAAAAGCTCCAGCAGCTGCGCTAACTGCCAAACTGCCAACTAAACTACCGATAACATTAAGTGCCAAAAAGGCTAAAATCGGCGAAAAATCCATTCCACCAAGAGGAGGAATGATAGAACGGAACAAATTTAAGTATGGGTCGGTAACTTGGCTTAACGCCGAAAAAGGCTGGTTATACCAATTTACAGTGGGAAACCAAGTTAAAAGAACCCGAAACAGCAGTAAGTAGCTGTATATTTGGATAAATACTGACAGTGTTTGGGTGAGTAATGCAATTGAAGAACTCATGTGTAGTTCGTTGTCCTATGATATGTCAACAGATATTCCTGTAATCGATTGTAAACGACTCAATCAGTATTAGTCATTTACCATTGGTTACTCATGAAGCACTTTTTCACCCTGCCCTTTCTGACGCTTCCCCTGAAGTCGAGGCGCCGTTTACATTACCCAACTGCTGTCTAACTTCGTCGATAGTGGCATTAAGTTGGGCAATTTTGTCTTCAAGCGAACGTCTAGCAGTTTCCATGCTTTCGGTATCGCTCAATTTAATTTGTTGACGGCGTGCAGCATGTTTTTTCTTTGCCTCTCTTGTTTCGGCAAGTTGCTGAATTTCTTCAGGAGGCATTTCGTCGCGCCGTGACACTACTAGGGCGCCAAGAACACCACCAACAACACTACCGACAATTGCTCCGGCGAAAAACCCACCGGCAAAACCATCACGTTGACTCATAATCTCTTTACCGCCTTACAAAAAACTGCGACTGATCTCACGTTATCAAACTAGATAGTCACCATAGCCATAGCTGCATAGTAGCTTATGTCCCAAAGATGCGGTCGCCTGCATCTCCTAAACCGGGCACAATAAACCCTTTGTCATTTAAACCCTCATCGATGCAAGCTGTGTAAATTATTAATCCAGGATATGCAGCACTTAATTTTTGTAAAGCGGGTGGAGCAGCAACTACACTCACTATTCGTGTTAAAGATGGGTCTACACCTCGATGTGTTAATTCTGCCATTGCTGCCATAATTGACCCACCTGTAGCCAACATTGGGTCAGTAATCAATACTCGTGTTTGAGGATTAAGTTTTTCTGGCAATTTATTCAAATAGCACAAAGGTTCTAGCGTCGCTTCATCGCGCACTAAACCAAGGTGATAAATTGATGCAAGCGGAAGCAGAGTTTGCGCTCCTTCTAATAGCCCTAAACCTGCTCGTAAAATCGGAACCACTGCCACTGGAATTTCTGGATTTATTAAAGTCGCAGGTGACGTAGACAGTGGAGTTTGAACTGTGGCTTCCATCGTAGGCAACCATTCGCGTGCTGCTTCATAAGTCAACCAACGACCTAACTCGGTCATCGCGCTCCTGAATAACACTGAAGGCGTCGAAGCATCGCGGGCTACAGCTAACCAATGCTTGATTAATGGATGGGGTGGGACGTAAACACGTAGTTGTAGCGTCATAGCTAGATAAAAGCGCTCCTCCTTAGTTGTATTAAGACAGAGTATAAGGCTGAATGAAACACATCATAACGGACTCAAGCATATTCCTGGTAGCTAAAACTAGCACCTTCATATTTATTGAAAAAATATTTCAATATTTATTGACATACTTTCTCAATCAAAGTTATAGTGTCCTTTAAGTGTTCTCCTCTCTTTAAGGAACGGCAGACGGGATTGGTCAGCAAGAAGCAGGCTCATCCCTCTTTTTTTAGTGCTGAGTGCTGAGTGTTGAGTGCTGAGTGTTGAGTAGGTTGTCGTACAGTTATTAATATAATTATTTATTGATTTGGAAGATTTTTTTCTTATATGTCGTATGACTGCTTTGATGTAATTATTATTGGTTCAGGTATCGGCGCCTTGGTTACAGCGACTCAATTAGCCGTAAAGGGTGCGTCTGTACTTGTTTTGGAACGCTACATTATACCTGGTGGAAGTGCAGGTTACTTTGAACGCGAAGGATATAAATTTGATGTCGGCGCCTCGATGATTTTTGGTTTTGGACAAAAAGGTACTACAAATTTACTAACTCGCGCGCTAGATGCAGTTAATATCAGCCTTGAAACAATTCCAGATCAAGTACAAATTCACTATCATTTACCCAATAATTTAGATGTCAAGGTAGATAGAAATTATCAAACATTTTTAGAAAATATTACGGCATATTTTCCTCACGAACGTTTGGGAATTCGCCGCTTTTATGATGAATGTTGGAAAGTATTTAACTATCTCAACAGCATGGACTTGCTATCGTTAGAAGAACCTCGCTACTTACTACGAACCTTCTTGCAGCATCCAAAGTCATGTTTGGGTTTAGCAAAATATTTACCTGTCAATGTTGGTGATATTGCGCGGAAATATATCAAAGACTCTGAATTATTAAGATTTATCGATATGGAATGTTACTGTTGGTCGGTTGTACCAGCAGATTTGACACCAATGATTAATGCAGGAATGGTTTTTTCTGACCGTCATTACGGTGGAGTGAATTATCCTAAAGGTGGTGTTGGACAAATTGCACTATCGCTTGTTGAAGGTTTAGAAAAAGCTGGTGGAAAAATTATTACCAGCGCACACGTCACAAAAATATTGGTTGAAAAGGGTCGTGCTGTTGGTGTCAAACTAGCTTCAGGTGATGTTTTTCGGGCTTCTACAATTGTCTCGAATGCGACTCGTTGGGATACCTTTGGTAAGTTGCTTACTCAGGAAGAAATACCAATAAATGAAAATAAGTGGCAACAAAAGTATCAAAAATCTCCCAGCTTTTTAAGTTTACATATGGGAGTGAAAGCGGAGATTTTGACGAATAATACAGAATGTCACCATATTTTGCTCGAAAATTGGCAAAAAATGGCTGAACAAGAAGGAACAATTTTTGTTTCGATACCCACATTACTAGACCCAGATTTGGCGCCGCACGCTTATCATATTATTCACGCTTTTACACCACACTCGTTAAATGAGTGGGATAAATTATCACAATCAGACTACGAAGCACGTAAAGAAGCCGCAGCAGCTAGAATAATTACAAGATTAGAGAAAATTTTTCCAGGACTTGATGCCTCATTAGATTACCTAGAAATTGGAACACCTCGTACTCATCGCCGTTTTCTAGGACGCTCTGATGGTACGTATGGACCAATACCACGTCGCAAATTGCCAGGACTACTGGGTATGCCATTTAATCGTACATCTATACCCGGACTTTATTGTGTAGGAGACAGCACTTTTCCTGGTCAAGGTTTAAACGCAGTCGCTTTTTCTGGATTCGCTTGCGCGCATCGCATTGGTATAGATTTGCGATTGGGGCAAGCAAAAACTGTGTAGTAATTTATTTGCAACGAATTTCAATAAAAATACTTATTAAGATAGATGACAAATTGCAATAAGTATTTAGCATAGCTTTACACATGCTACTATTATGATGTTATATTATGAAGAATGCTTAGATACAAGCATATATACGGTGTTTAGTGTGTTCCCATTTTGTTAAGTGTCTAGGCAATTACGGCTAGTTAGTTTGTAACAAACAAACTAAGATTAATTACGTAGGACACAACTTTCACCGCTTTGTTTAATCAAACTAGCGGTGTTTAGTTTTATATGTCCGTAATTTTGATGCTTCTTGCAGCTTTCATTGCTTTTGCGCGTGCATCTTGAACATTATTTGCTTTAGCTAAAGCAACTCCCATGCGACGATAAGGATGTGCAGTTGGTTTACCAAAAAGTTTGATATCTACGTCTGGTTCAGATAAAGCTTCGGCAACACCTTCAAAGCAAAACGACTCAGACTTTTCTGACGCTAATATAACAGCACTAGCAGAGGCGCCGAGTTGTTCTATATTTGGAATAGGTAAACCCAGAATCGCGCGCAGGTGCAACTCAAACTCGTTCAGGTTTTGTGAAATCAATGTCACCATACCTGTATCATGGGGACGAGGTGAGAGTTCAGAAAAAATAACTTCGTCTTTGGTAATAAAAAACTCAACGCCAAAAATTCCGGCGCCACCAAGTTCATCAGTCACTTTTTTAGCTATTTCTTGCGCTGCGGTAACTTTGTCTTCAGAAATATCAGCAGGTTGCCACGACTCTTGATAGTCACCACGTTCTTGACGATGACCAATTGGCACACAGTAAATAGTCGGCGCCTGCCATTGTTTAATGGTAAGTAAAGTAATTTCGATATCAAAGTCAATAAATTCTTCGACAATTACCTTCTGACTATCACCCCGTGAACCTGCAATAGCGACCTGCCAAGCTTTCTCAACATCGGCTTTATCATTAACAACCGACTGTCCCTTTCCAGAAGATGACATTACAGGTTTAACGACATTAGGAAACCCAATAGTATCAGATACAGCGATTAACTCTTCTAATGTTAAAGCATAAGCATATTTTGCAGTTCTCACACCTAACTTTGTATGAGCTAATTCACGTATTCTATCGCGGTTCATTGTGTAATTTGTAGCTGCTGCTGTTGGAATAACCGTAATTCCACGCTGTTCAAATTCAACTAATTTTTCAGTTCTAATAGCCTCGATTTCTGGAATAATAAAATCAGGTTTGTGCTTATTAACAACCGCTTCTAAATCATCTGCACTCAGCATCGATATAACTTCACACGCGTTACTCACTTGCATCGCAGGCGCCGACTCGTAGCGGTCAACAGCTATTATATAGTTACCAAGTCTTTGTGCAGCAATGACAAACTCTTTACCCAGTTCTCCTGAACCAAGTAACATCAACCTTTTGGGCAACTTAATCGAAGTATTCATGGGCGCCAATTGTTAATTATCTTTACCAAGTAGACATTAAATCAATAGAGCGTGCGTTGCTACACAAAATATATATGATTATTTACACACACCATAATTCTTGTAGAATAGTTCTTCTTGTGGAACGGGCATAGAAAGCCCGTGATTTATGCTATTTTTATCACAAATATTTAATATATTAAGAGTATTGAACCACAAAGGCACAAAGAACACAAAGGAAGAGAGGAGAATGAGGGCATTTGCGTTGATATCCACCTTATAAGTAAGGGATTTTGAATTATGTTTCTATTTCCTTTATTCCTTTTAGGTAGCAATCATAAGCATCTTGACCGAATGTAACAAAAATGACTTGTTCAAGTGTATCATTAAATTCAAGGAACTTGCTAGTTTCTGCCAGAGCAATTTTTGCCGCGCGCTCCATTGGAAAACGATAGGCGCCTGTACTAATAGCCGGAAAAGCAATTGTTTTAATTTCGTACTCTGTAGCTAATTCCAAACTACGAACGTAACAGCTAGCTAGAAGTTCGTCTTCGTTATGGTTTCCACCTTGCCAGACTGGCCCAACGGTGTGAATTATCCATTTCGCTGGTAATTTATATCCTTTAGTAATTTTGGCATTACCTGTTTTACAACCGTTGAGTTTACGACATTCTGTGAGTAACTCGCTTCCTGCTGCTCTGTGGATGGCGCCATCAACTCCACCCCCACCAAGTAAAGAACTATTTGCGGCATTGACAATTGCGTCTACTTGTAATTGAGTAATGTTACTTTGAACAACTATAATGCGCTCTTGATGTGAAATCATAAAATTTACCAATTTTTTAGTGCTTTTTATAACACTGGCCCACAGCATTAATCAACATCTCAAAGTCAATAATACGTGTCAGAATAATATCTGTCACAGACAATTACTTCGCTTCAATACAAATATATTATACTGGTGCCAATAAGTGCGGTGGAAGTGTCCACAACTACCATTTAAACTGAACTATATATGGAAGTACAACCGAGAGAAATTAGGAGTTATCAAACTGAATGATGGCAAATACCCTTTTTCTGAATGGCTTGATTCTTTGCCAGATATAAAGACTAAGGCTATAATTAGAGCAAGGCTTGACCGAGTAGAAGAAGGTAACTTAGGAGACTGTGAGCCAGTTGGTGAAGGTGTTTTTGAATTAAGAATACATTACGGTCAGGGTTATCGACTATATTTTGGGCAAGATAAAAAGATAATTATTATCCTTCTCTTAGGTGGTGACAAAAGTACTCAAGGGAAAGATATAGAAAAAGCTAAAGAATATTGGAAAAATTATAAAAGTAGAAATGATGCCTAGAAGTGTAAGTTATCACGAACAACTAATCCAAGACCTGAAAAACCCTTTGGAAGCAGCAGCTTACATTGAAGTAGCTTTAGAAGAAAATGAACCCAAGTTTATAAGTAAAGCTCTAAAAAATGTAGTTGAGGCACAAGGTGGTATTGAAGAGCTTTCTTCGTCAGCGAAGTTAGCTTATGAAAAACTAGATAAAAGCTTAAAAGAAAATGCTCAAGTTGAATATCATGCTTTGAATACGTTGCTTAAGGAATTGGGTTTATATCTTTCGGTTGCAGCCTTACTATAATGAATTGACCGCAAATACGAAATACTTTTTAGTACATTAGTATGTAAAATTTGCTCGGTTGCCCACCTTAGTTTTATTTTGCTCTCTGTGTGTAAAGACGCGATAAATCGCGTCTCTACATGTCTCTGTGGTAAAAATAATTAATTTTACTGCACAGGCGCCTTGGCCCATGCTACAAGTTGAATAAAAAATAGTAAAATGGCTTTTAATTTGTTTGCTTAGTTAATAAAATAACCAGTAGACCCAAATCGCAAAACTCGCTAATGGATTGGATTACCGTACTGCGATGGCTTCAATCTGATTTTATTAACAGGTTATCATCTGGTTCCCTGCTGCATTGTGATAATGAAGGACAGCATAGCGAGTTGACAAAAATTGATGGGACTCGATTAAATTCTCTGCGAAATTTTTGTTGGAGAATGGCAGAGAAGTATAAGCGAGTGTCTCCTGTTCGTGATGTTTTTACAAGTTTTTTAAAAGGTAAGCTGGGTGAAGAGCTTGTTAAGGAACGACTTGCGGGTTTTATTACTGAGGTTGACTACGAGCAGCATTTAGGGGGAGATGGGAATGTTGATTTTACTTTGACTGCTAACCCTTTAATTGGTGTTGAGGTAAAATCGCGTTGTGGTAGCTTTGATACGGTGAAGTGGTCGGTGACATCAGAAGAAGTCGCAAAAAATGCGGTTATTGTCTGTGTTTTGATTCAAGAGAAAATTAACGAGGCACAGTCAGAATATAATTTGGTGTTAGCTGGGTTTTTACCTACTGCGATGATTAAGCTCAAAACTGGGCGAATTTCATTTGGTATTCAACAGTTGATGTATGGTGGTGGTTTGGTATGTTATCTAGAACAGTTACTTTCAAATTCTGGTTCTAGTTTAGCGAGCTATCACTCTAACCGCGATAAGTTACCTGTTTATCAATATATATCTAGTGGCGAACAGGGTAAGTACGAACACGAATCAGATTCACAGCATAGTTCGGAATCTTTAGTGCATTTGTACACCCAAAATGGTGATGATAGTTTTCAGCGTGCGAATTATGAAGCGGCAATTATTGCTTATAACGGCGCCTTAAAAATAGATGCGAATAATGCTGAGGTTTATTACAAGATTGCTGCGGCAAAGTATCAATTTGGTGATTATGAAGGCGCCATTTACAGTTGTCAGCAAGCGGTTAATATTAATCCGAACTATTTAAAAGCTTATCAAAGAAGTGGATTGGCACGTTATCAAATTGGAGATTGTGAAGGCGCCATTCTAGATTTTACTCAAGCTATTCGTATTAATCCACACGATGCTTTTGCGTATCTTAACCGTGCTTACGCACGTTCACATCTTGGAGATAATCAAGGCGCCATTGAAGATTATACGCAAGCCATCAAGTTAAATCCAGATGCCAATATTAATTTGCCAGCAGAAATAACTCCAGTCACGACAGAAGTAACTCCTAATACCTCAGAAGAATTTAAAAGCTGTGGAAATTCTCGCTATGAAGTTGGTGACTATACTGGAGCAGTCGCAGATTATACTGAAGCTATTAAACTTAATATCAGTGATGCTGATGCTTACTTTAACCGTGCCAATGCAAAATATGAGAATGGTGATTTTAGAGGCGCCGTTGAAGATTACACTCAAGTTATTAAAATTAATCCCTTAGATGCAGAAGCTTATTTTTATCGCGGTGATGTAAATAGTCAGTTGGGTGATAAGCAAGCTGCTGTAGAAGATTTTAAAAAGGCAGTAGATTTGTATTATAGTGAAGGTAAGTTAGTTGAATATAGAAACGCACGTGAGCGAATTTTAGATATAGAAATCGAAACATCTATAGATAGTTTAAATTTTTAGTCGTAGTAAGCACTTCAGTGCTTCATTCAGGAAAGCACTGAAGTGCTTACGACAAGCGCATTCCTAAAGTTCTATTTTTACTGAGGCAGGTGTACCAGGTGTAATGAGTAACTTGTATTTGCCCAAAGTTTTAGGGTCAAATGAAATTTTTACAGGTGGACGCAGGTGATTATATTGAGCTTTGGAAGGTGGTAGTACAGATTGCACTTTACCTGTAAAGGTTTTATCTGTTAAAGCTTTGAGTTGAATTTGCACTGACTGTCCTGGTTTGATTTTTTTGAGTTGTTCTTCTTCAAAGTCGGCAGCTATCCAAGGTTTTTGCGGTACAAGCGACATTAAAGTTTGTCCTGGTTCAACTTTTTGCCCAGCTTGTGTGCGCTTAATATTAATTTGCCCATTGTTGGGAGCAGTTATTTTGGTGTAATAAAGCTGATACTCCGCGTTTTTTAATTGCGTTTGAGCTTGCTTTAATCTAGTTTGTGCCGTTTTTAGGTAGATTTGACTTTTTTCGTAGTCTAAGACAAGTGACTCTGTTTCTGCTTGCTGTGTGACTACTTGTTTGTGTGTTGTTAACCGTGTAATAGCTTTATTTTGTTGCTCTTGTTTTGCTGCAAATTGTTTCTCTAGCTGAATAACAGCTTTTTGATGGTCAGCTTTTAATTTCTTTAATTTAGCTTGGTCTTCCAGTATTTTTTTACTGTCTTGCTCTATTTTCTGCTGTAATTTAGCTTTTGCTTCTTGAGAGCTTTTACGAGCATCTTCTACTTTCTGCTGCGCTAACTTTATTTGTCCATCTAGAAAGTTTTGCTGCGCTGTTGTTAATTTTGTTCGTGCAAGTCTGACCTTTTCGATTGAGGAATTATGTTGTTTGAATAGATTGTCATATTTGGTTTTAGAGTCTTGAAGGGTTTTTGGGGGTGTATTTCCTGATTGGTGGAGCTTGACAAAATGCTCGTAATCAAGTTTGGCTTTCGCAAAAGTTGCAAAAACAGCCTTTAACTTAGATTGAGCAGCTTTGAGTTCTGAGCGTGCCGCAACGACTGCCGCGTCATTCATCCCTTTAATTTGTATTTTCGATTGATTTCTAATTTTGGAAGAAGCTGTATCTCGGTTTGTTGTAGCTTTTTTAACTTGCTGTTGAGCTTGTTCTAAACTTATTTGAGCTTGTTTAACTTTGGCTTGATATTTTAAGGGGTTGAGTTTGACTAAAACTGAACCTTTTTTGACCACCTGATTTTCGGTGGCAGTCACGCTGACTACTTGACCAGGAATTCGTGTATTAACTGCATATGTATCTGCAGCTACATAGGCCCTGTCAGTAACTTCATGAGTTAAAGCATATTGCCACCGAACGGCGCCTCCAATTAAAACGGCAACGGCGCCAGTAGACAGTAAACTCAGAAGCAGCAGCTTGCGTGACTTCGGCTTCGATAATACTTGTAAATGCGATATTTCTTGAGGATGGACTACAAGCACACCTCGCTCTGCAATAACAATTTGAGAGTTAGAGGTTTTAGTTATGCTTTTGCTTGGGTCTACTTGTTCCACATTACCCGAAGAATCAGAGTACTCCATTTTTACACCTGGTACTATTTCAAAACACAAATTAACCTACGGAGTCCGAAGGTGATTCACAATAACAATGAAAGCAAGTGTGAGTAAAAGTACGCATTTAAAGCTTTTTTCAAAGAAAAATAAAGGTTATTAACGATATTACTATTAATATCTCTACCAAAAAATGAGTATCTCTTAAATACAGCTAAAGTGCAATTTAATTTATGTGTTCAGAGAAAAATGTACTTCGAGCGTTAGTTTTACTTTGGCGTTGGGAACACTGTAGATATAGCCAAAATACCAAATATTGACTTACTGAGTCTACAACTCTATCTACTAGAACGGTGTTCAGTTCGAGGTGACAAGCTATTTATTTTTTTAGGGAGGCACAAATCAAAATGTCAACAAATCATGATATTTTAGCAATACGAGTTAGTTCTTGGGTACTAATATGCTCATAACGAGTACCCTACTTAAGTAATGACGCTTGGATGGAAGAGAGATTACACTGTGGAGATTGGTACTTGTTGCTAAAAACAACACTCGTATACATGAAATCAAATAGTAAAACAACCCGTTAAACATTTCTAATTATCAAATCCTATATCAAAAGCTAACTATGTCTGTTGAACAACTTAGTTGCGGTAGTACCGCCGATTTAATAATTGGTGTTGACAATATTGACCGCGACTTGCAGCCAGAAAATGCTGCTGTGGGTGCCCTTGCTAAACGGCAGGGAACAATTTCTACCTTTTTGGCGCCACTAACTCAAGACACTTTTAAACAGGTTGTCACAGAGGTTGAGCAAAAGCTAGTGGTTGTCAATCAAACTCTATCGATGCTTGATTCGCAGGGGTTTGAGACAATCTTGAAAGAGATGTTGCATTCTATCACGCTCAAAACAGGTGAGTTATTGGGGGCAGACCGAACGACAATATTTTTATTAGATGAAGAAAAGCAAGAGCTTTGGTCTATTGTTGCTGAAGGTGATGGCGCCAGTTCATTAGAAATTCGTGTTCCTGCAAATAAAGGTATTGCTGGAGAAGTTGCCACATATAAAAGAGTTATTAATATCCCTTTTGATTTTTATGATGACCCGCGCTCGTATTTCGCGCAGCAACAGGAGAAGCGCACGGGTTACCGTACCTACACAATGCTGGCATTGCCATTACTCAACGAGCAAGGACAACTAGTTGCAGTAGTACAGTTGCTAAATAAATTAAAACCGCAGCAGCGCTCCTCGGCACCTTTATCAGAGCGAATTGATATGCGCGGGTTTACAGAGGCATCTGAACAACTATTTCAAGAGTTTGCCCTGTCTATCCGGTTAATTTTAGAATCATCGCGCTCGTTTTATGTGGCAACACAAAAACAGCGTGCAGCAGCAGCATTGATGAAAGCGATAAAATCACTGAGTCAAAGCAGTTTAGATTTAGAAGAAACCCTGAAACGGGTAATGGACGAAGCAAAAGAGTTAATGAACGCTGACCGTAGCACATTATGGTTATTAGACCGTGAGAAGAGCGAGTTATGGACAAAAATCTCTCAAGCTAACGGGTCAACGAAAGAGTTGCGCGTTCCTTTTGGCAAGGGGTTTGTTGGACAAGTCGCTGCAAGTGGCAAGACTTTAAATATCATGTTCGATTTATATGAGCATCCAGACTCTAGCACAGCCAAGCAACTCGACCAACAAAATGGTTATCGTACTTGTAGCTTGTTATGTATGCCAGTATTTAACGCTGACCAAGAGTTAATAGGGGTTACGCAGTTAGTCAATAAAAAGAAATCGGGAGATTTTGCGAACTATAACCCCGCAGACTGGCCAAAAGCTCCTGAATGTTTCCAAGCTAGCTTCGACCGTAACGACGAAGAATTTATGGAAGCATTTAATATCCAAGCTGGGGTAGCACTACAAAACGCGAAGTTGTTTGATACCGTTAAGCAGCAAGAGCAAATGCAGCGCGATATCTTACGCAGTCTTTCTAACGGTGTAATTTCCACCGATAAAGCCGGAAATATTATTGCGGCAAACGAAAGTGCTAAAAAGATACTGGGAATTGATACTCTTGACCGCTTAGAAGGAAGAGTTGTTACCGACGTTATTAGTATCAAAAAAGGAGATTTTAGCAAGTGGTGTCACGACGCTTTACACGCAGACGATAGAAAGCAAAGTCAGCAATATTACCCAGACCAGACTTTAGTAATGGGTGATAACGAAGAACATAGTATTAACTTATCGATTAATTCTATTGCTGATGCTACCGACCAAGAGTCAGTTCGAGGCGCCTTGGTAGTTATGGAAGACATCAGCGATGAAAAGCGTCTCAAAAGTACGATGTACCGCTACATGACACAAGAACTAGCGGAAGAATTACTCAAACTCGATGACGCGAAGCTAGGGGGAGATAGAAAAGATGTTTCGATACTATTCTCTGATATTCGCGGATATACGACTTTAACAGAGAACCTCGAAGCTGAAGAAGTCGTGAGTATGCTGAACGAATACTTCGAGTCAATGGTTGAAGCAGTATTCAAGCATAAAGGCACTCTTGATAAATATATCGGTGATGCCATAATGGCAGTATTTGGTTCACCTTTACCACTCGAACAACATGCCTGGATGGCAGTGCAAACCTCGTTAGAAATGCGTCAACGTTTACGCGAGTTCAACCGTCGGCGCCATGCCATCAATAAACCTCGTATTGACATTGGTATAGGTATTAACTCTGACACTGTTATCAGCGGTAATATTGGTTCCAGTAAACGCATGGAATTTACTGCAATTGGTGACGGTGTAAATTTAGGTTCACGTTTAGAAAGTGTTAGTAAACACTACAGTTGTGACATTATTATCAGTGATAATACTTATAAGCCATGTCAAGACCATGTTTGGGCACGCGAACTTGATTACATTCGTGTTAAAGGTAGAAACGAACCAGTCGCAATATATGAACTAGTAGGTTTACGCACCGACCCAGTTGATAGTAAAAGGCTTAATTTAATCGAACACTATCATAAAGGGCGCCATTATTACCTAAATCGTCAATTCACCTTCGCCAAGTCCGAATTTAATAAAGCCTTAGAACTAAACCCACACGACCATGCAGCAATGCTTCACGTGCGACGCTGTAACCACTGGTTACAAAGTCCACCTTCAGATGCTGACTGGGACGAAGGTGTTTGGACATTCAAAGACAAATAAATTTACATTACCCGTATGTAGAGACGTTACATGTAACGTCTCTACAACTATGACAGCGTGTCTTTTGACATCAAACCTTAGCATGTGAGATTTTTCAAATAAAATCTTATGTTGCTTCTACCAAACTTAAATAGAAATATAGCCTCGATAATTATTCTCACTTCCATAATTTCTCCCGCTGCTGCCCACAACATTCAGGTAAAAGGAGACATAGCAGGTCTTTGGCATATTGAACCAAACCATAGTCCAAAAGCAGGAGAGACAGCAAGAGCTTGGGTCGCACTGACTCGCAAAGGAGGAAAAATATTACCTCTAAATGAAGCAAACTGTAATATGGCAGTTTTCTCAAAACCTCGCAGACCCAGTGATAAACCTATCCTTCAACCAACCGTTCAAGCTATCAACGCAGAAAAATATCAAGGTATTCCTGGCGCCGATATTATTTTTCCTTCAGTAGGTCTTTATCAGTTAGAGTTAAGCTGTACACCAAAGACCGAAGGTGATTTTCGCCCGTTCACCATGAGTTATGATGCTACGGTTGCGACAGGAGAAAAAGCTGTAACACCTTCTCCTCAAGTATCTCCACAACAAGCACAGAAAGTTAGTGGCGCCAGTGCTTCAACAGAACCACAAAGAACTAATGTTCTATCCGTTGTGTTACCTGTTGTTGTGGGGTTGGGTGTTGTGGGAACTGCTGCGTGGTTTATTAAAAAACGATGAGAATAAAATAGGACTTACGCATTTTAACAAAAAGTTGTCATTCTGAACGTAGTGAAGAATCTCTAAGATGCTTCACTGCGTTCAGCATGACAAAATTCTTGCATAAATCCTGTAGAAAATTAACGTAGGGGAGACGTGATATATCACGTCTCTACATTTAAATATGATAATTAATTCTTTTTTTTATTTTATTATCGCTGGGTTATGCGAAATCGGTGGGGGTTATCTAGTTTGGTTGTGGTTACGCGAGGGTAAAAGTCCTGTTTTCGCTTTGGTTGGTTCAGCATTGCTTACTGTATACGGGTTTGTTGCTACAAAACAACCAGCTAATTTTGGACGTGCCTATGCTGCTTATGGTGGTGTTTTTATTATTTTGTCTATTATATGGGGCTGGAAAGTTGATGGAGTGGCGCCGGATAAGTTTGATTGGTTAGGTGCTAGCATTGTATTTGTAGGCGTGCTAACCATGATGTACACACCTCGAAACTAGTTGAGTCATAATATAAATGCTATTTCACGTCTAATTTTACTTCCTCTCGAAAAATAATTTTATGACTAGAACAGAAATTTTTGAAGCGCTAAAAAAAATGACGACTGAAGAACGCTTAGAATTGATTGAAACTGCATCTAAGATGATACGTGAAGACATTTATACAAATACTAAAATTCATGTTAGTAACAAACTTAACCTAGCAGAAGCTGCTGAAATCATGCGTCCTTTTTATGAGCCAGGAAGTGAATTAATAGTTTTTGCAGACCAGGATACTGAAGACTTTTATGAGTATGAAGATTATGCTTAGAGGCCAAATTTGGCTTTTTAATGCTGACCCTACTATTGGTGATTAAATGGCTAAAACTCGCCCATCTGTTATAGTTAATAATGATGAGATAGGTATTTTACGTCTGAAAGTTATTGTTCCAATTACTAATTGGAATGAGGCTTATACTACAATACCGTGGATGGTAAAGTTAGAGCCAAACTCAAGCAATGGATTGAGTAAGGTTTCTGCTGCTGATACATTTCAAGTTCGTTCAATTTCTGAGCAAAGATTAATTCGCCAAGTAGGAGTTTTATCAAATGAGTATATGCAAAATATTAGTTTAGCTTTATCAGTAGTTTTGAAAATAAATATCTCATAATGTTATTCATTGCGGTTATACCAGCTTTTAGTTAATATATGTATGCGTGAAAAAAGAGTTATTCAAGAGTATGACCAAGTAGCAAAAATTTATGACCGACGTTGGAATAGCTACAATACCAAAACGCTGACTTTTCTAAAAAACTGGGCTGATATTCTACCTCAAGCAACAGTATTAGATGTTGGTTGTGGAACGGGTGAATTTGAAACTTTTATATTACGTGATAACCCTAAGCAGCAAATTAAAGGTGTAGATATTTCTGAGCAGATGCTACTTGTCGCTAGGCAGAAATTTATAGCACATCCCAACGTTTCCTTTCAAATAGCAGGCGCCTCCAATTTACCTTTTGCAAATCACAGCTTTGATATAATTGTGTCAGCAAGCGCATTTCATTTTTTTGATGACCCAGTTGCAGCATTAGCTGAGATGAAGCGCGTATTGAAGCCCGATGGAAAAGTATTTATTTTGGATTGGTGTAAAGACTACTTCTTTTGCCGTTTAATTGACCTGTATCTAAAAATATTTAATTCTGCTCATAAACGCTGCTACACTCAAGCAGAATTTCACGAGTTACTAACAGCCGCAAATTTTGATATTCAGCGTGCAGCGAAATTTAATTTTGATGTAATTTGGGGCATGATGGTTGTGGAAATGAAATTGTAAGTTGGTAGAGCTATAGTTATAGCTAATTTCAACGAACCCAACTTAATATAAATATAGCAATCCTAAATCATTCGTAAAATCCGCGTGTTGTAGAGACGCGATTAATCGCGTCTCTACGTAGATATAATTTTTACAACTCATATAGGATTGCTATATATAGTAAACTTATTTGTGATAAGTTAAAATTAAAATAGTTAATGTAATCGTAACTTGTTACACATGAATACAACTATTGATACTCAAATTACATTGCCTGTTGAACTGTATCAATTACTTGCCGAGCAGGCGAAAGCGCATGGTAATTCTATAAGCGTTGAAGTTACAGCATTGCTAACTCCTCTACTTATGCAAATGCCTCCAGAGCTAGACGAGGAAATTAAAGCTTGGGAGGCAGCAAGCGATAAGGATTGGCTAGCTATGGAAGAGACTTTAGCATCCAAGGAAAAAGATAAAACCGATGGTAGTGTCAAAAATACGGTTGCTGCATGATATGGTAAAAATGTCTTGCAGCAGTTTACAATGCTCTCAATTTAAAAAGGTGTTTATTTTGTGCTATCTAGTTTTTAGCTATTATATTAATTTTTTGATGATAAGCGTTTGATTATATTATAGTTTATTTAGTTATTGTCACATGTTGGTTAAGTAACGCGACGCGCGCAACGCACCACAATATACTATATGAATGATGAGCATCAATTAAACATTTTCCCAGGACAAGGCGAGATGAGGGCGCGTATGCGTGCTTTCGACTGGGATAGTACACCTGTTGGTGCGGTTGAAACGTGGTCGCAAAGTCTTAAAAGCATTGTTAAAACGCTTTTGGCTTCACGCTACCCAATGGTTTTGATATGGGGACCTCATTTAATTCAGTTTTATAATGATGCTTATTCAAAGCTTATCGGTGATAAGCACCCTGCTGCTCTCGGTACTGATATAAGAATTACGTTAGCTGAAGCGTGGGATACACTCGGCCCCATGATTAATGAAGTAATGACAACAGGGGTGGCAAACTGGGTCGAGGCACAAATGTTGGTTTTGGAGCGCTCAGGCTACCGTGAAGAATCTTATTTTAGCCTTTCACATGCCCCGCAGTCGGATGACTCAGGGCAAATAGTTGGGATGTTCTGCGTTTGTAGCGAGGTGACTGAGCAGGTATTAGGCGCCCGCAGGTTAAGATTGCTTCGTGACCTTGCATCTAAAGCAGGTGAGACACAAAGTGTAGAAATAACGTGCGCTTCGGTTGCAGCAGCAATAGCAGAACACCCGCTTGATGTGCCGTTTGCCCTAATTTACCTTCGCTCTGTTGATGGCAAAACTCTCACGCTCCAAAGTATGGTAAGGGTTGCTTCTTCCGAGCATATTATCCCGGTTACTTTTGATATTTCGGCGCCTCAAAAAGATGACATATGGTCGCTTGGACAAGCTTATAAGGGTGAGACTGTTTTAATTGAAAATATAGACCAGCATCAATTATTACCAGGAGGACCTTGGAACGAACCAACCCGCGCGGCGCTTGTAATGCCTATCGCTTCGTCAAGTACTGCGGCGCCTCTTGGAGTCATGGTTGTTGGAGTTAGCCCTAACCGCGCGCTTGATGAAGGGTATACTTCGTTCTACGAACTACTTGCAGGTCAAGTATCTGTCGCTTTGCGAAATGCTCAAGCTTACGAAGAAGAACGCAAACGCGCGCAGAAGCTCGCCGAACTTGACCGGGAAAAAACTATTTTTTTCTCGAACGTTAGCCATGAGTTTAGAACTCCATTAACGTTGATGTTGGGGCCACTGTCGGATGCTCTCCAAGACCCGGAAACCACACCAACTCAAAGAGAGCGAATAAAGATTGCTCATCGTAATAGCTTAAGGTTACTTAAACTTGTTAACACGCTTCTTGATTTTTCGCGCATCGAAGCTAATCGAATGCAAGCTGTTTATGAGCTTACAGATTTAGCGGCACTGACTACTGACCTTGCAAGCGTGTTCCGGTCTGCAATTGAGAAAGCAGGATTACAGCTTATAGTTGATTGTCCACCTTTAGAAGAACATGTGTATGTAGACCGAGATAAATGGGAGAAAATTGTTCTTAACTTACTCTCAAATGCTTTTAAGTTTACTCAAATTGGACATATTGTTGTTAAACAGTACATAGTTGGCGAAAACGTTGAGTTACAAATTCAAGATACAGGTTGTGGTATTCCTGAGTTTGAAATTGAAAATGTGTTTAAGCGCTTTTACCGCATTGAAGAAACGCAAGGTCGAACACATGAAGGAACTGGAATTGGACTGGCACTTGTACAAGAACTAGTACAACTTCATGGTGGCGCCATACCACTGTTACGTGAAAGGCAGATAGCCCCGAAGTCAAAGTATTCTTGGGTGGTTGGCAGATAATGTAGAAGATATCGAAGAAGTAGAATTTAATGAAATACAGCTACCACGAGCAAAAGTGCTTTTAGCAGACGATAATGCAGATATGCGTGAGTATGTGCGAAAACTTCTATGTACACAATATGAAGTGATTGCTGTGGCAGATGGGGAAGCAGCTTTAGCATATGCTCGTAAACATTTGCCAGATATTGTACTAAGCGATGTGATGATGCCAAAACTCGATGGTTTTGGTCTTCTTACTCAATTACGCTCAAACGAACGTACTAGTTGTATACCCATTGTACTTCTTTCGGCTCGCGCGGGTGAAGAGTCGCGTGTTGAGGGGCTTTTATCGGGAGCAGACGATTATTTAATAAAACCTTTTAGCGTGCGGGAGCTTTTGGCTCGTGTGAAAGCAACTTTGGAAACATCACGGTTACGGCAGGAAGCTGCAAATTCAAGAATTGAAGTTGAAGCAGTCAAACTTCGGGCAACAATTCTTGAAAGAGTAACCGATGCTTTTTATGGTCTTGACCGGGAGTGGCGTTTTGCTTATATAAACAGTCGATGTGAAGAATATTTAGGTAAAAACCGTTCCGAGCTACTTGGGAAAGTTATTTGGGAAGAGTTTGAGATGGTTAAGGGAAGTGCTTTTGAGGAGCAGTATTATAAAGCTATGCGTGAGCAGGTAGCTGTCTACTTTGAAGTATTATCTCCTTTTTCTAATCGTTGGGTGGAAGTGTTCGCCTATCCTTCTATTGATGGACTTTCGGTTAATTTCCGTGATATTACTGAGCGTAAAGAACTAGAGGCACGCCGTGAAGCATTGTTAGAAAGCGAGCAACTTGCCCGCGCACAAGCCGAGCAGTATTGCTTTCTAATGCTATTAAATTTACCCCTGAAGGCGGAAAGATACAAGTCCTGCGTTCCGAGGTAGACTCGCGCGTATCCCTTAGAGTTAGCGATACAGGAATTGGCATAAAGCCTGATTTTTTGCCTTACGTTTTCGACCGTTTCCGGCAGGAAGATTCTTCTATTAGACGCAATGCAGGAGGTTTGGGGTTGGGACTTTCAATTGTCAAACAAATTATTGAGCTTCATGGAGGAACTGTAAAAGCAACAAGTCCCGGAGTAGGACAAGGAGCTACTTTTACTATAGTGCTTCCACTTGCTTAAATAAGACCCAATAAAAATGGTAAAAAAAATTAAGTTATTTAACACCAACCATCCGTTACATTCCTTCATAATCCGTTGCTAATCTTTGCCAGTTTTAATCTTAAATGTTCCAATTCCAAATCGAGATGTATATACTTAGTAATATCAATAAAAGTGAGATTGGCGCCAATTAGCGTGCCACTTGTATCTAATATTGGTTGGATATAAATATCTAAATGAGTTGTACCAATTTCTGTTACCCATTCTATGTTTTGCTTCTTAAGCGCGCGTCGCTCACGATTTAGTTGTCTGATTAAAGCCAATGCTTTGATGATTCGTCCGAGTTCTAAATTTTGAATAAAGGTGCCTAAATCACTGTTTTGTATACTAAATAGTTTACAAGCTTGGTCGTTAGCTACAATTAGATAACCTTTGGCATCAATTGCCAACTGGGGAAATGCACTCTTTTCAAAGGCTGTTTGCCATACGAGGGTTTGAGTGCTTAAAGGGTCAAGTACTGTTTTTGTGCGAGTCTGGGGTCTAATTAAAAAGTGATCTTCCAAAGTCAGACTCTGACCTTTAGTATAAATACGATGCTTTAGACTAACAGGGGTGAATATTTCTTTGTTCGTTAAGCTTTCTGCGTTACCTAGAAAAAGAAAACCTTTATTGGTTAAAGCAAAATGAAAGCGAACTAGTACAGATGCTTGGGTTTTGACGTGGAGATAAATTAAGACGTTGCGACATACGAGCAGGTCTATTCTAGACATTGGCGCATTAATAGTCAGGTTATGGTGCCCAAAAACGATTGTAGAGCGTAGTTTGGGGTCTAAAACATAGCGTTGTTCATTTTTGTGAAAGTATTTAGACAATAGCTCGATTGGAATTCCTACTACCTCTTCTTCACTATAACTAGCTCGTCGAGCAAGTGTTAGCGCCGAATCATCTACATCCGTGGCGAAAATTTGCACTCGTTCTAAATATTGCTCGATACCTAGAGTTTCTACTAGTAATATCAGTAGTGTATAAGCTTCTTGTCCATAAGCACAACCAGCGCTCCAAACTCGGATTTTTTCTTGTGGTTGTTTATTTGCGATAATTTGAGGAATTATTGTACTAGCTAAATAAGTCCAACAATCACGGTCACGAAAAAAGCCAGAGAAGTTAATAAATATGGTGTCGAGCAGGGTAGTGTACTCGTTGGGATGTCTTTGTAAATATTGCAAGTAGTTCGTATAGCTATCAATTTTTAAATCCCGCATCCGACGTTGGAAGCGTCGCATTAAAGAATCACGTTTATAAAAAGTTAGATCGCAACCGCAGTTTTGCTTGAGATAGCTTAACAAAGTTTCAAAATCTGGGTTATAATCTTCAGACATATTTATTAAAATAAAATTTTATATTTTTTTATTATTCTCCTTAAAGGTTAACGTTAATTAATGGTAACTTGATAGTGAAAGTTGCACCTTGTCTAGTTCCAGAACTCTCGCCAGTTAGGATGCCACCGTAGAGTTGTACTAATTAACGCACGATTGCCAATCCTAGTCCTAATCAGGTTTTAAAGTTTTTTGATTGACGAAAAGTTTCAAAAACATAAGGTCAAAATTCAGGCTCAATACCAATACCTGTGTCATGAACTTCGATTTGAGCTTGACTTTCTGATGCATTAAGATGTACCTCAATTCTTCCTCCTTCAGGAGTAAATTTGATGGTGTTGTCATCTACTAAAAGGATGAATGTAGAAAAGCGATTTATCGCGTCTATATGGTCAACGGCGTGCGGAATTCCTGGTTGACATTGCTAAAAAACTTCCTCTTTACGGGCAGCTTGTTCATTAAGTTTTATTGTAACAGTAATTACAGGCGTGATGTACATTCAATCATTCTTCACTCTAAAGGGTTATTATTGGGTTTACGATAGATATATTTATAGATAAAAATATATCAAAAATTCTGATTTTACTCACGGCGGAAGTTAGAGGTAACGTGAATAATTAATCGATAATCTAGATATTGTAAACTTAAATATCTTGATTCAATACTGTAACTATATATAATTTTTGTAGATAATTATACGCAGTTTCAGCATTGAATTAATGAGGTAAACTTGTGCAAAATACAGACCAACAAAAAACGTTTTTTTCGCGCTATTTATCTTTGGCACCTGTTCTAGCTGTGGTTTCCGTATCAATAGCTTTTACTATTTGGGCAGTATTTAATAACTTCTTTCCTGACCTTTTATTTCATCCTTTACCGTAAAGAAGTTTAATCTACCCAACCCCCCGACGATTTGGGGGGTTAAGAATAATGAAGCAAATTTATGAATTTAAACTTTCTCGCTACTGGGTTCCTCTTCAGAAGTGGGGTCTTTGACTCTACGGATAGGCAAATTAGCAATCAAAGCAGTAGTGCGTTGATTGCTTTCTAGCGAGAATTCTAAACCTTCGGTTTCTACTTCCACGTAGCGACAAACAATTTCAAGGATTTCTTGCCGCATTTTCTCTATCATTTGAGGACTTAAATCAGCACGGTCATGAGCAATTACCAGTTGCAGGCGACGTTTAACTTCACTGCGACTGGTATCATTACTACGGGAAAAAAGACGTTCTATAAATTCGAGAATCATTGCATCTGCGAAAGTGCAAGGGTGGAAGTATTAAATAATCTTTGTCCACAACAGCTTGCGGAGTCGGGCAAAGATATTTTCGTTTTGCGAGTCAAGGTCAAGAAACTCGACGGTTTCCCCTTCTAGTCTACGAACGATGTTTTCAAACGCCGTTGCAGCTAAAGAAGGAGTATCAGATAACACAAGAGGCTCTCCGCGATTAGTCGAAACAATTACGCGCTCATCGTCAGGTATTACACCAATTAAAGGAATTGCTAGTAGTTCCTGAACATCCTGTACAGACATCATATCATTTGCTCGTACCATTGCGGGACGAATGCGATTGATAATCAAATGCGCGCGTTTAACACCTTGTGCTTCTAATAACCCAACCACACGGTCAGCATCACGGACGGCAGAAATTTCTGGAGTTGTGACGATTAAAGCTTCTTTCGCTGGTGCTATCGCATTTTTAAATCCATTTTCAATACCAGCAGGACTATCAATAATTACATACTGATACTTTTGTGCTAAGGCATTTACCAACAATTTCATTTGGTCGGGTGTAACAGCTTCTTTGCTACGGTTTTGGGCAGCAGGTAGAAGTACAAGATTTGGTTGACGTTTGTCTTTGACCAAAGCTTGTTCCAAGCGACACTCGCGTGCCAGTACCTCAACCGCAGTATAAACGATGCGATTTTCTAAGCCAAGGAGCAAATCGAGATTTCGTAGTCCAAAGTCAGCATCGACGAGTGCTACCTGGCGCCCAATTTTGGCTATTGCCATCCCTAAATTAGCTGAAACCGTGGTTTTACCCACTCCTCCTTTGCCGGAGGTAATAACAATAATCCGAGTCATGATAAAAGCGCGCTCGATTTAAGACTCAAACAATATACAGAAGTATGAATAAGAAGTATAAGGCAAGAAGTACGAAGGATAATCATTAAGTATTAATTTTTTACCTGTGGATTTATCCTTCTCTTCTTTTATTGTTCTATTTTTAATGTCTGTTGATTAATCTTACTCAATCTTGAGAAATCAGCAGCTTTGGCAATACGAATTCCTCCTGATGTAACATATGCAACTTCGGCATGAAATTGTGTTGGTGCTTTTTCAGGCGCCCGTGCCACAGCATCAGCAATACGTAACTGTGTTGGCTCCATTTGTAACGCCATAATTAAACACTCACTGTTACCATTGGCGCCAGCATGAGCCACACCACGGAGACGACCCCAAACTAAAATATCACCACTTGCCACTACAATACCACCAGGATTAACATCTCCTAAAATAACAACTGTACCAGGATGACGAATTTCTACCCCCGAACGGATTGTCATTTCCATATATAGCGGTTCTGCTGTCGGAGTCACAGCACTTTTTTCTTCTGAGAAAGAAATTTTTGGCGCCAGTTGCAGTTGCTCAACAGAATAACCCGCAGTTACAGCAGCTATAGCAGTTTGCCTTCGACTCGTCGCTACAGATTTTAATTGAAGCTCTACTTCTTTTAAAGATTCGGCAAGCTCTTGAAGTTGCCGAGCATCGAGTAATCTATCACCAGCGACTAAGTGTACACTTGTATTGGCTACACGCAAACGGTCTCCACCATTTAAACGCTGCTTCAGTTGTTGCCAAATTTCTGACCAACTGTACTCACTAATGCTAATTTGCGATTCTTTGGGCAATATTATTACCAGTCGTTCAGTTTCGGTTTTAAACTGTACCTGAACATTACGATTGGCAACAGGTTTTGGTAACGAATCTAACGATGTAATATCTTCATCAAGATTCAAGTTTGAAATAATACCAGGTTCAACAGTATTTTCGACAGTCAATTCCGATTTTTCTTCAGAACTATCTGCTTGCACAACTTCTTCACTACCAGGAGGAGGTAACTGTTTTTGCTCGAATACTGAAGTAGGAAGGTCTTCAGAAGGGTTAATAGCTTCTACTATTTTTGTATTTTGAGAGGGGGTATCTAATTGTTGTTGTTCTGTTTCTAATGGTACTGGAGTATTATAAACAACATCAGAATTTACATCGTTGGTCATCCTTACCTCTCTATCATCAAGTAGTGAATCTACTTTATACTCAGCAATTGGGGTAGACAGGTATGTTGGAATACTTGTTTCCACAACAATGCTTGTATCTTCTAACTTTTGTTCGTGGTTGGGAGCTATAACTGTTTTAGGATTTGCCAAACTAGAGATAAAGTGATTACCATCATCAACACTTGGACTAGAAATAAAATGCAGCACAGTATTTAGTTCTGCTTCTGGGAGAACCGGATTTATATCTTCATCAAATTCCTTTTGATATACTTGTGCTGGTTCAAAATTATTAGAATTTGATTCTAAATTAGGAGTAGCAGAATCATAAGCCATATTAACACCAGCCAAAAAACACTTTTATTTAACTTCGAGGCATCCTGTTACTAGCATAGTAGAAACCTGGTTTCTTTTTGAGATATTGTAATAAAAATGACAATTTGACGTAGAAACCAGGTTTCTGTAGGTTTTTAAAGGCGCCGTAGAAACCAGGTTTCTTTAGACTTTGCTAAGTCTTTGATAAACTGTAGCCAAAGCTGAGTCATCACCAACATTACCAGGAAACAACACAACTGGTAAATTTGGGTAACGCGGATGGTCGTTTGGAGTTATTACCATAGAGCAACCTGCCAATATTTGACCAAGTAACCGTGCGGATGTTAAAGCTAAACCTGAGCTTAAAACATCATTCGACGTAATTCCACCTTTACTAATCAAAAATCCTATATCAGAAGGTAGCCCCCTGACTATATCCATTAGTAAATTGGAAACTTTGGCACCAAAGTCTAATCGAGTTTTAACGTCAGGGAAAGTCAGTTCAGTACGACTAGTATATATTACAGGAGTTTTGCCTTCTGAATGTACGGCGCCTACAGCTAGTAGAGTATCAGACAAAAGTCCCGCTTCATTACCATTATCAATTAAAGAAGCTACGTCTATTTCAATCCCTGTAATACCTTCAGCTTGTAATAATTTTGTTAATTGCTGAGTTGTTTTTTTTACATGTGACCCCACAATAACAGCACCAGGTTTACCGTAACGTACATACTGTGCCATATCTTGGGCGCCGATTGGTTGGGGTGGTAAAGCAGTGAGTGCAGTTAATATACTGGCAGCACTGCGAAACAAAAAGCGTTTTCCTTGACCTGCTGCAGATAAAATATCTTGGGCAAACTTATCTAAGTCAGCTTGAGTTTCACCATCGACCACGCAGCATTGATTATTATGAAGATTCATTAAGCGCTCTTTACTACCTGCACGAATATCAGATAGTAAAAATCTTTCTACAGAATCTGCTGGTATTTTACATGACGTTTTTTCTTCAGCGTACTTGGGTAAATAACTGTAACTATAAGCAAATACCGAATCGCGCGCAAATTCGGTTTCGTGTACTGGAGTGGGAACTCCATCAATAATCAAATAATGAATACTGTCACGGGTAATGCGACCACCTTCAAAAAACGCAGGTACTAAAAAGTGAGCATCAAAGGGGCCAAGTTCGGAGGCAATAACATCTGTCTCAATCGGGTAATGTCCTCGTAATGTAGAATCAGAACGACTGACTACTAAAAAATCTTGAATATTTTCTGCTTCAATGGCAATTTTAAGATTATGACAAACTTCTTTTGTAACCTTAGCAGCAGCTTCAGGAGTCAAAGACCGAGTATTAGTTAACACAAAAAATATCGGTGAATTATCGCGCAAACCGAGACGTAAAGTGTCCACATCCCAGCGCATCAAAAGCAGGCAACTGTGGACAGTTTGCGAACCCGTTGGGTCATCATCGAGAACAATTATTTTGGCTGGTTTAGTGGTCATTTTTTACTCAACGCTGCGACTGTAGTTTTCTAATTTCTGCTTGCACGTCGATAGCAATCTGTAATGATTGATTAAGAAGTTGAGCATATTCGCTCGCTTCTGTGCTAACTTGCAGAGCTTGCAGGTTAGATAAATTATTTATAGATAATTCTTGATTATTCGCAAGCAGTTCTTTATTATCCCGCAAAATACGTTCAGTTTTTAATGCCCGTACCAAATCTTCGCGAATTAGCTGTAGTCCTGAAATAACTTTTTCTCGGTCTTCGATATGTGAAGTTTTATTTCCTGATGTTGCTAGTTGGTCGCTAATGTGAATTGATTGAATTACTGCATGGTATCTATCGACTTCATCTAAAAGTACTGTGACGACTTTTGGACATGTTTTTAGGCGCCAGAACCAGCGCCCGATTAGTACAATTATTGGTACTATAATTATTAAGGCCAGTCCCAACGGTATAGATGTACCGATGGTAGGTAATATTAGAAAAGCATAAATAAATCCAACTATAAGGGGAGTTAGTGCTAAGGCTACCATTAGCTCGTTGCCAATAAATCCTAAGCGCTTCTTTTTATCGCGCATTATTGAGGGTCGAAATACCTCGTCTGGGTCAAACCCTGTTAAACGTCTGAGTTCTCCCTTACTAATTTCTAAACCGAGTAAGTCTGTTTCCACGATAATTTTCCTTATGTAGCACGTATATTCTAATTGGAAAAAAAGGGTTGCGTATAGAGATGTACTCTATTCACAACCCAGGTAGAATGCTTGGATGCATGAGGAAAATGCACCTTAATCAACTTACGTACTGTAGGTATGCGATATACGTTGGTTAGCATGTCGCATCTATTAAGAGACTACAAGAGCAAAAACATTATTTCGTGAACATTGGCAACAGATATAACGGATGCAACGGATAGTTAATAATATCCTTGTATATATTAATTCTTCTTGGACTTGTAGAAATTGTGGAACAGGCATCCCTGCCTGTATCTTCATCAAATTTATAGTAAATATTTTTACCACAGAGGCACAGAGAAGCCAGCGCCGTGCGGGGGTTCCCCCCGTTGAGGCGACTGGCGCGACACAGAGAGAAGAGTTGAATAAATTTTTAATGCTAAAAGTACCTCTTGTCCCCCCCTTATTAAGCAGGGCTAGGGGGGATTATTCATGGTATAAAAATTTTAAGAGTGTAACAAATGAAAACACATTTAATTTATCCACTTGGATACAGAGTAATAAGACGCGGTGTCAAAGATTCTAAACTATTGTGGTTCTTTCAGAGAGTAGAGGTTTTCTTTAATCCTACTAATTTTTCAGTATCTGATATTTCGGATATTGAAGGTATGTTTGGCGCCACTAAAGCATCAGTTGTTACAGAGCTATTTAAGATTAATGGTGGTAAGCTGGGACATTATCTGGCTAATCTCATTGATAAAAAATATTACTATTTTGGTAATAATCAGGAGGATGTGAAAGCCAAATTTATTGAATTAGGAGTTGTTAGAAATTAAAGCCATGACTGATGATTATATGTTTGTCGTCAAGTTATACGCGCGCATGGTGGAGTAATTGAAGTCGAAAGCGACATCGGTCAAGGAACATTATTCTGGTTCACATTACCCCTTAGTAAGGTGTGAGCTAATGGTTAATGTCATAAGTTTTGGAATGTTGTGGAATTAAATCCCCCCAACCCCCCTTAATAAGGGGGGCTAAGAAAATCGCTCTTATTCCCCCCTTATTAAGGGGGGTTAGGGGGGATCAAAATCTATAGCAATATCACAAAATTATTGACACAAACTACTAAATATCGGGCAACAAGGCAAATTGTGCTTTTTCTGCAACCATTAGAGAGGGGTCATTACGGAATGCGTATAATCTCTGTCTCATTTCATCGTTCCAACCCTGGACTTTTGATTGAGTTATTAGTGCTGCAAGTGCTATAAGGCGTAATTTTTCATCATCGCTTGGCGCCAAAATCTCTTCTAAATGTACTAGCTCCTTTCTATCATTTCTTCTAGTTGCTTCTATACTATGTATTGCCTTAAATAATACCTCGTAGTGCATCTTCCCCTCCGACGCTAGCTGTTGTAAAAATATTGCTAGTTCATCCCAAGGTAAAGCATTTGCTGCTAAATCAACTTGTAAACTAACGGTTAGCGGGTCTTCTCGCATTGCTTCAATAACTGCGCGCGCTGTTGGTAACATCTGTTGCTGTTGCCATAACAGTGTGTATGAAAGAAATCGCTCTACGTTCAACAGGGTGCGACGGTTGGATATTATACTTTTTACAGTGGCGCCAATTAATTATATCAGCAGAATTTTTATAGGTTGTAAACACTGCGTATACTGTAGCCGACGACTCTTTAAATAAAGGCGAATTTATATTTTGTAGTAGAGTTGGTAAAAGTATTTGCTCGCTATTATTAACAGGTAAATCACGACAGCGTTCCAGTACGTCTATACGAACTAGAGGGTCAGGGTGGGTTAATAGTATTGAAAGTAATTCTAATAGTTGCCGTTGGCGCCCAATACTTCGTGCAGCAGTAATAATATTACTTTCACGTTCCCGTGTTTGCCAAGATTGTAGTACCGGAAGTAGAGAGGGAGCAATTCTCAATATATCGTTATCAGAAAGTTTTTCAGCTAAGTTGTAAAAACTAACTTGTCCCCGTTGCTGCACTAAAAAAGCTAGCTGTTGAGCAGACCAAGCTGGATGAAAAGGTAAAATCTGAATAACCAAACGTTCGGCTGCACTGGCTGTAGTGTGAGATAAGTCAGCAGCGTTAAGAGCATCGTTGATAATTTGACTTAAATCTTGTAAATGCTGAGAATGCCAAATACTAGGAGGTAAAGCAGATAGTTCTCCTATCATGGCGCCGCGTATAGGGTCTTGCTCATTACGCCTTTGTTTTACAATATTGAGAATTTCAGAAGCATAGGAACGATTATAACGAGTTGCGGAAACTAGTATGGAAAGTGCTAGTTTACGTAATTCTGGGTCAGGGTCACAAATATAAACGTCCAAAAATGCGCGTGCATCCTCCCAAGGAAGGAAAGCTGCATAAGGTAGACGTTGATATGGAGCAGTAATAAGTGCTGGTGAGTTTAAATGATATTGTGCTTCTTGCTGACGAATGTGACGAGGTAAGTATGAGATAATTTCTGCTCTAAAATATCGTTTGCTTGAGCATCGGTTTTTGACTGGCACCCAAGTTCTATCATACGACGCACTCTGTCTTGATAGGTTAGCGGTTCTAATTGCTGCTTTAGTTGCTCAATAGTCATTTTTGTAATGGAGTAAGTTTGTGCTTACTTATCCGTTATAAGCTTTTATATGCTTGAATGCACAGTGTAAATTTTCGTATTGTTGTGGGATGGGTCGCGCTTTTCGTTGCGAGAAAGGCGCCGTCTTCAAAGAGATAGAAAAGAGTTGCACGCAAATTGATACTGCCACTTTAAGTTAATATTGATTAAAACAGAAGATAAAGGTAGTAGTTAAATGTTAAAAAAACTTCACCTCCAACAAGTTGGTCTATCTAGTCACTTTGATATTGAATTTACTGATAGACTAAATATATTTACGGGTGATAACGGTTTAGGTAAAAGCTTTTTACTTGATGTTGCTTGGTGGGTACTTACGGGAAATTGGGTAGACCAACCTGCTTATCCACAAAGTCATACTTCAGAAATTTCAAAAATTACCTCTAAAATTAATACAAAAAATTGGGGAATAATTTTTCCAGAAATAGACTTTGACAGTCACTTTAATTTTTCTGAACAAAAATGGCAAGGGAATTGGTCAAAAGATAACTTGTCAAAAAATTTGGTTATTTATGTTCGCGTTGATGGCGGATTTTCAGTATTTGACCCCGCACGTCAACGAGATAATGCTTATAACTTTAACCCAGATACCCTTTGGAATGGTTTAAGATTAAAAGGTAAAGTTGTTTGTAACGGTCTAATTCAAGATTAGATTACATGGCAAAATCAGCCATCAAAATATCCATTTCAATTATTTTCTAACGTTATCAAAAACTGGCGCCTCACCCATCGGAATGGATAGAAATTGGAGAACCAACACGGGTTTCTGTAGAAGACGTGCGCGATATTCCTACAGTTAACCTTCCTTATGGTAATGTACCTGTAACTCAAGCTTCTGCCGGAATGAAACGCATTTTGGGACTTGCTTATTTACTTGTGTGGACTTGGTACGAGCATACAAAAGCTTCAGAACTGCGACAGCAAGACCCAGTAAATCAAATAGTTTTACTAATAGATGAAGTAGAATCTCACCTGCATCCTCGCTGGCAAAGAGTAATTTTACCAGCTATTTCAGCTTTTCCGGAAAAGTGCTTTTATTCTTAGAAACCTGGAATATTTTCGATAACTTGTAATAAAAACGACGATTTGTCTGCGACAATGAATGCGTAGAAACCAGGTTTATGCAGCGTAAGTCCTGTGTATAGTAATGGTGCCGTCTTGGAAGAAATAAAAAAAGGGTTGTACGTAAATTAATACTGTGACAACCCGTGAAACTTTCAACGTACTGTGTTAATGCTCATAAAACCTCAGAAACCAAAGTTAATTAGCATATCGTCTCCTAAAAAAGCTACACCCGTGTCAGTATATTTTCCAGATAAGGTTGTTATAACCTTTCTTTCTTCCTTTGCGTTCTTTGCGCCTTTGCGGTTCGTTATATAAGTATAGTTGTGATGTTGGGTTACTATTGCCTCCACCCAACCTACAGGCGCCGATATTGGTATACTTTGGGCAGGCGCCACCAAGGATATTGTGGATATTCGTGATGTTCTTCGTGGTAGCCGAAGTGATAGCAGGTAATAAATGATAACCATGTTGGGCGCCCAATAGTGTGTGAACGATGCGGTTGTTTGTAACCGTTTGCTGGTTCACGGTGTGGTTCAAAAGTACCAAAGTAAAATAATTGTAGTGAACTTAAAATGGGAGGAATAACCCAAAAATATCTTAAGTTTTCTTCTGGAATGTGAAGTGTACGAGTAATAACGTTGAAGATGACCATTAATATAATTATTTGGCGCCAACTCCAGTAACGCTTCATGAAATATGAGTACCAAGCGAAAAAGTTTTTGCGCTGACCATCATGAAAGTCTGGGTCTAACTCACTTGCTGGGTGTTTATGGTGTTGATGATGTTTTTTTAGTAGTTTTTTATATGATAAACAACCGTAGAGTATTAAGCATAATGAACCAATAAAGTGATTAATTTTAACGTTGCTAGTTAAAACTGACCCATGCATGGCATCATGTGCCGTAATAAATAAACCTGTATAAATAAAGGTTTGCCACAAAATAGCAGCGACAAAAGTAAAAGGATTGAGTGTGTGTATATCTATAGATAATAAATAAATTAAGCTCACCGCCCAAATAATTATTATAGATACAGGAATCAACAGTGATTTATATGTCAATGTTCCTGTGTCTGGAAGAGGTTCAATTTGATAATTTGAATATTCTGTAGTTTTTAGCACATGAATACCTAGTTTTGCTGACAATAAAGAATAAAATCTAGCCATGACACAGTAAAATAATCACTGATTTAAAAATAAAAACAGTGATTAAAGTAACGTTGGATAATTTAATACAATGAAACTTCTAAAAATTGTTTATTAATAAACTTGTATATATTTTTGAGTTTCTACACGCTGACGTACATGCCACTTTACAAATATTAACATATATTCGGCTTCTTGTTAAGAATTGTAACTAATGACATATAACCGGAACAAAAGGTTCGGTTTTCCGTACCTTATATAATACGCTGTTAGAAATTATGCGTCTGGGTGAGGGTATTTGATTTATACTACAAGCTAAGTAAAAGTGCGTGAGGCGCCAATCTGAAGGGAGAAAATTTGACCTGCCGTGGACTGCGTAAATGGTAGGTGCCGTGAGTATCTGTATATATATATTTACAAGGGGTGACTACCGTTAATAGGCGCCTACCTGTAAAAGCCGCATCACGGGAAAACGACTTTCAAGTCACAAGTAATTTCTCATGAGTGATGAGTGGTTGCTTAACACGCTATTCTACCAGCTCAATCAGTTCTGACAAACTACAGGCGCCGTACTCGTCCACACTCAGCTTGTTTATAAGATTACATGGTAAGCGTAAAACCCAGTCACTTCAGTGCTGGGATATAA
>ERZ1066124.323-NODE-323-length-36246-cov-26.786466_pt1 | contig 36246 bp, 38 predicted proteins | sample MGYA00382771_ERZ1066124 | MGnify/ENA primary metagenome ERZ1066124 (study PRJEB33369, sample SAMEA5778354) | biofilm metagenome | biome: Industrial cooling water; feature: Water cooling tower basin; material: Biofilm | place: United Arab Emirates | collected... | reverse complement strand
GAACTATTCTAATAGAGCAGGAGGTCAACCAAACTTAGCCTATGTAACGGCACCAGGTTCATCGAGTTCGACTTTACCTAACAATCGATATGGTGTTATGAATGGAACCTCGATGGCTAGTCCCCATGTAGCGGGAGTCGTTGCTTTAATGTTAAGTGCAAATCCTAATTTAACCGATGCGTCTGTGCGTCAAATTATTACAAGTACAGCCGTTACAACTTTGCTTCCCGCTAATAGCACTCCTACAATTAGCACCCTGGAAACTTTTGAGCTTGAAGATCCATTTGTTTTCTCACTCATCGATCTTTACGGACAAATATAACTTTTGAAAGTCATACCAGTTAAAAGGGTGTACTAATAATTAGTACACCCTTTTCTTTATCTTCCTACTTTTTTGTCTTGATCTCGAAGACGACGATCGCGCCAATCGATGGCAGTTAGATAGATCACACCGCCACTGACTATAATCAGTAGAGCCAGAGACGAAAAAAACAAAATGTTTTGTAAAGAAATAGATTCCACTGCTAAAAACCGTTACGCCCCCAGACGACCATTGAAATAGACCAAGTGAATAGAGCAAGAATGGCAACCCAACCAAGTGTCAAAATATCCATAAGCTTTGAAAAGAATAACGTTTCCTTTGATAATGACTATAGCAATTATGATACTTCAAATTTGGTCGCCATAGATGAATCACAATCACACCATGACAGTAGCAGAACGCATTGAGTCGCTTAAAATCGGTCTTCTCGCTGCCTTTGCTTTTACTTTAGCCTATCTCATTACGCTACTCATTCAACTGAGATTATTAACAGAATTAATACCCTTGGGATGGGTACAACTTGCCATCGCGTGTTTGAGTGGCTTTTTGTTTGGAGTTACTTACCGTTATATTGTACAAAATCAAGAAAATCCTCATCTTAAAGATGGAGCCGTTTTAGCGTTTGGTTTAGTACGCGGATTAGTCCCTCTAGAAACCAGCAACGGATTAAACGCTCATGTTTTAAGCTTAAGTCTGTTTGTTGGAGAAAGTTTATTTTGTTTTGCTGTAGCGCGTTGGTGTTTAGATTTAGCCTTCTCATACGGTTGGCTCAAGCCCTAAAATCGAATTTTCACTTAAAAGCGCGATAATAGATTTACTTTATTGGTTTTGTATTCAGCATGATTGAAGTTGAACACCTCAGTAAAATTTATGGTTCAACAGTAGCGATCCAAGATGTCGATTTTTCGGTCAATAGCGGGGAAATTCTCGGTTTTTTGGGGCCAAATGGGGCAGGAAAAACCACAACTATGCGTATTCTAGCGGGTTATATTCCGTCTACTACTGGAACCGCAAGAATTGCTGGCTATGATATTCATGAACAGTCAATGCAAGTGCGTCAAAGAATTGGCTATCTTCCAGAAAATCCCCCGTTATATCCCGATATGACGGTAGAAGGGTTTATTCATTTTGTAGCTCAAATTAAAGGAATTGTTGCGGGCGATCGCGGTTCACGGGTCAATTCTGCTATTGAACGTTGTCAGCTAACCGAAAAACGTAAGGTTTTAATTCGCAAACTTTCTAAAGGATATAAACAACGAGTTGGAATTGCAAGCGCGATCGTTCACGATCCACCTGTCATTATATTAGATGAGCCTACGGTCGGTCTTGATCCTAAACAAATTATCGAAGTCCGTAATTTAATTAGAAGTCTCGCAGGACAACATACAGTTATTTTATCTACCCATATTTTGCCAGAAGTAAGTGTGACTTGCGATCGGGTGACTATTATTAATCGAGGACAAATCGTTAAAACCGATATTCCAGCTAATCCCACCCAAAATAGTCCCCTAAAATCAAGTTATGAAATTGAAGTCGAAGGCGATATCACGACGATTTTACCTCAATTAAAAAGGGTTCCAGATGTCATTGATATACAACTTAAACCGATTGATTCTACCACACATTCTGCGGTTTCTATTCTCGCTCAATCGGGTCAAGAAATCGGGAAAGATTTAGCAGCAATCATTGTTAATTCGGGTTTAGGGCTTTTGGAAATGCGGCGCGAACGACCAACGTTAGAAGACATTTTTTTAGAAGTGATCGGAACTGGAGAAATAAAAGGAAAATGAGATATTTGTCTAATATTTTGGCAATTTTTAGAAAAGAATTCTTGAGTTATTTTCGCTCACCCATTACTTATATTATTATGGGAATTTTCTGGTTAATTGCTGGTTTTTTCTTTAATTCACTTTTGTTTAGTATTGTTTTAGATGTGGCGACTCAAGAACAATCAGGAATTATGTTATCTAGAGATATTGCCTATGAATTCTTAAATAGTTTTTGGGGTATTATTGTTTTTTCCTTACTTCTCGTTATTTTACCTGCTCTTTCAATGGGTCTTTATGCCGAAGAACGAAAGCTAGGAACTCTAGAACTCTTAGCCACTTCTCCTTTAACTAATTGGGGAGTAGCCGTTGGAAAACTGTTGGGTGTGATTACTTTTTTTACAGTTATGATTATTCCATTTTGGATTTATGAAATAATCATTTATAGTGCAGCTAGTCCACCCGTACAGCTTAATACCATGCTCTTAGCTCACTTTGGGATTATTCTATTAGCCGCCGCTATTTTATCTCTAGGGATGTTTATTTCGTCTTTGACTGACAGTTCAATTTTAGCCTACATTATTACTTTTATTTTAGTCCTAGCTATTTGGTTACTTGATGTGATAGGTGACAGTACAGAACGATTTTTTAGCAATAGAATTGGCGGTGAGATTGGAGAAAAGATTGGCTTTTTTTTCAAAGAAGCTTTATCACATTTATCGTGGTTTGAGCCTTATAATAATTTTATTAGAGGAATTTTTGATAGTAGTAGCTTAGTTCTCTTTATTAGTTACATTATTTTAGGAATATTTTTAACCGCCCAATCGATAGAAGCCTTACGCTTTCAACAAAAATAAATGATTAACCAAAAAACAATTATTAAATATTTATTTATTCCTGGTTTATTTTTACTAACTGCGGGAATCGTATCAGGTTTAATCTCAGGTATTTGGAGTCCGTTATCAATTGGATTATTGATTTCAGGATTAGTTATTTTATTTTTATGGATTATATTATCTAAAAATTTTGGTCAAGGTTTTTGGAAAAGACGTTCAACTCAAGCAGGAACCGATGCTCTGATTGCCACTATTTCGGTATTAGTTTTGTTAGGATTAATTAACTTTTTATCGATTCGTTTTCCCCACCGTGTTGATTTAACAGAAAATCAACTTTATTCATTATCTCCTCAAACTGAAAAAGTTTTACAAAATCTGCAAAAACCCGTTAAAGTATGGATTTTTGAACGAGATTCTCAATCAATTCCTATTGAACAAGAAGTTTTAGATAATTATCAAAGAAAAAGTCAACAATTTAGTTATGAAATAATTGATCCAGATCGTCAACCTAATATAGTTCAAGAATTCAAAAAACTTTCATCAGGTGATTTATCACGAGTTTATTTACAATACGGTGATAAAAAACAACCGATTAATCTGATAGATGAAACAGAAGCTTTATCAGAAATTAAATTAACTAATGCTATAGAATCTATTAAAAGTAATCGCGTTTCAAACATTTATTTTTTACAAGGTCATGGTGAACACCCACTACAAACAGGTGAATCAAGTTTATCACAGGCTGTTAATGATTTAGAAGCAAGAGGCTATCAAATCAATCCGTTAAATTTAGCTGAAAAATCGGCAATCCCTAAGAATACTGATTTGATTATATTAGCGGGTGCAAAACGTAAATTATTTCCGCAAGAAGTCGCAGCCCTTCAAAAATATTCCGAACAAGGTGGCAGTCTTTTATTATTAATTGATCCAGAGACAGATTTAGGGTTAGAACCTTTATTAAAAACGTGGGGAGTTCAACTTGATCAAAGGGTAATTCTAGATGGATCAGGTTCAGGAAATATATTAAATTTAGGCCCTGCAACTCCCTTAATTACCCGCTACGGCGAGCATCCGATTACTCAAGAGTTTGGTAATAATATTTCAATTTATCCTTTTTCTCGTCCGATCGCAACTGTCAAAACTCCTAATGTTGAAGCAGTTTCTTTATTAGTTACTAGCGATCAAATGTGGGCTGAAAGTGAGTTAGATTCAACGGAAATTAGCTTTGATCCAAACACTGATCTTGCAGGGCCTTTTGATTTGGGTGTTGCTTTAACTCGTAATCTTAATTCAAAAACATCTAAATTAGTGGTAATTGGAAATTCAACCTTTGCAACCGATGGCTGGTTTGAGCAACAATTAAATGGCGATGTTTTTCTTAATTCGGTAGAATGGTTATCCAATAGAGAGCAACCGATTTTATCGATTCGTGCTAAAGAAGCTCAAAACAGAAGAATTAATTTAACTCCTTTTCAAGCTAATTTAATTTTTGCTTTATCAATTATTATTTTACCTTTATTAAGTTTGATTCTAGCGGCTGTAACTTGGTGGAGAAGACGATGAAATGAAGTTAAGGAAAACCACATGGACTTTATTAGTTTTAGTGTTACTCTTTGGTGGCACTGTTTATTTTTTAACTCAAGACAATAATAAACAAGAAGCCTTAACACAAAATCAGAAAAAACTTTTTAACTTTTCCAGAGACGATATCCAAAGTCTTTTAATTAAAACACCAAAAACAATATTAGAATTTACTGCTACCAATAATCAAGTTACTCCCTGGCAAATGAGACAACCCGAAGCTCAGATCGCTAATGCTGCTACGGTGTCATTTTTAGTAGATTTGTTAGTTAATGGTAAGAGTGAAAAAACATTTACAGTTCCTATTGAACAAAAAAAAGAATATGGTTTAGATCTTCCGCAAGCGACAATTACAGTTTATTTAAAAAATCAACAAACTCATCAAATTATTTTAGGAAAAACCGATTTTGAAGATAAGTTTTTGTACGCTCAACTTGATCCTATGAACAATCAAGAATTACAAGTTAGTTTGGTTGATAAAAGCTTTCAATATGCTTTAGATAGAGATTTGTCCGAATGGAAACAAGAATAACAATACCAGTTTTTAATAGGTGTAGGGGTTTGGTTCCCAAACCTAAAAAAGTTTAATTCATGGATTACAATAATTACAGTAGGTTGGATCGGCAGTTGTAATACCATTGGGAAATAATTTTTCTTCAGAATAGCCACATTTACATTGATAAATTTCGGCTTTAATCATTGAAGTTGGTAAATGACATAAGCCACACAATAAACCGCTTTTCCGTTCTACCACATCAAACCCAGGATAGTCACAATTAGGACATTTGTTCTTAAATTTTTTGACTAACTCATAAGTTGCTTGTTCAATAATTTTCATCCGTGTGGGGTTAAACATAGCTCTCATATCAGTTTCAAGATGTACAATCCCTTTAGCAGATAATGAAAGCAAATACTCAACATGACGAGTCAGTTGTTCTATAGTAGTAATTCCTTTAAAAAATTTATCTTCTGGTGCTGGGTTTTGTTTTTCTGATACAATCAGCGCGTGTTCGGGAAAACCAATTTTAGAGGCAAATTCAATCGCTTGTTCTACACTGCTAACGGTTTGATAACTATGATTCGTATCACTCGAAACCACCTCAGCAATGAGTTCTAAGTTATTTTTAAGATCAATTAAAACAATAATTTCTCGATTGCAGGAAACTAAGGGAAAGCAAGGATTTGGAGAAAAACTCCCTTCGCTGGCTATTCCAATCGTTTCTCCTGTTAATTCTAGGGCTTTTTTAATTTTTAGTTTAGCGGTTTCAATTTGATCAGCAGGACGTTTAATATCTCTAGTAAAAGTCCCAAACACATCGGTATTAAAATGGTTGGGGACAATGACATTTAGATTGAGTTCTTGTTGAAGAATCGGCGCGATCGCTTGTTCTTTATGGTGCATTGTCGCAAGAACAGCAGTCCGATTTTGCAGATCGATCATGTTAGCCAATTTCAGCTTTTTTCCTTACAACCCTATTCTAAGAGCTTATTTATGATGAAAACGAATCCCTAAGAAAACATCATAAAGAAAATTCCAAAAGTTCTTTCTTTGTAATAATCCCAGACATTGATCGCAGCCTTTAGCATCTAATAAAGGTTTAGTGGCATAGTAAGCACCTTGATACTTATACCAGGGAACTGAAGGCCATAAATGATGTACTAAATGATAATTTTGCCCAAGGATTAAAATATTTAAAATAAAACTCGGATAAACTCTAGCATTTTTCCAGCGATTGGTTTCTTGAAAAGGACGATGAGGCAAATAATCAAAAAATAAGCCTAAAGCGATACCCACAACTAATGCTGGAACAAACCAGAAATTCATGATATAGCCAATAAATCCGTAATGAATACCGAGAAATACGATAGTAAACAAAAATAGACGGCTCAAGAACCATTCTAAAAGCTCATATTTTCGCCATAAACGCCGCTTAAAGAAGAAAATTTCATGATAGAAAAATCGAGCCGCGATCATCCATAAAGGCCCCCCTGTCGAAACAAAATGATCGGGATCATTCTCTGGATCATTAACGTGGCTATGGTGTTGTAGATGAACCCGCGTAAATACGGGAAAAGCAAAGCCTAACATTAATGCACTACCATGACCCAAAATCGAGTTTATAGTACGATTGCGATGGGCCGAATTGTGCGAAGCGTCGTGAATAATCGTACCTGATAGATGTAATGCCAAAACATTAGAGCAAAAACAGACCCAATCTGGCCAACCCCACAACCAATAGCCACAAGTAGAAAGGATGATCAGCGATAGTGCTGTAATAAACATCCAAACGGTGGGATTAAATCCTTCTGGTGCTTTTAAAAAATCCTTGGGAATGGTCAGCAGCGTTTCGACCGACTGCATTGTTTGTTTTGCTCCTTGACTACAAATTGCTTTACCCGCGTAAATTATAATACAACGCCCTTTTGATAAACTTTTGTAACATTATTTTAATTAATATGTACCACACGAGCCAATAAGCAAATCATAATTATGATCATAGCGGTTTAAGGTACCGATGCAGGACAACCAACCATACCGTATGATCACAAGAAAAGTTTGTATGCACGGATTTCTATGCTTGAATTATCGGTTTTTGAATTTGATGTTGTCACGGTAAATGAAAAAGGAGAAATGATTCAGAGTGTACGTCAGGCGGCTTATAGTGGAAAAGAAGACCTCGGTAAAAATATCTTTTTAGAGATGGTATCGATTCCTGCTGGCTCTTTCTTGATGGGTACACCTGAAACCGAACTAGGCTGGCATTCTTCCCAAAGTCCACAACATCTTGTGACAATACAACCTTTTTTTATTAGTAAATATCCGATTACTCAAGCTCAGTGGCAAGCGATCTGCGGAGCAGATCCCGCAAGCGGGCGCGCCAAACGTCCTCCCGTTAAGATCGATCTTAACCCTTTTCCCTCTAATTTTGAAGACAATCAACGACCTGTAGAACAGATCACTTGGCATGAAGCAGTAGAATTTTGTGCTAGACTTTCAAAATTGTGCGATCGTATTTACCGACTGCCTAGTGAGGCTGAATGGGAATATGCTTGTCGTGGCAATACTACGACTCCGTTTCATTTTGGAGCAACGATCACAACCGATCTCGCCAATTATTCTGGCGTAGACTGGGAATATCAAGGTAAACTCTGTAATCATGGATCATACGGAGATGGGCCGCTTGGTGAGGATCGACGAGAAACAACCCCGATTGATTATTTTAAGATAGCTAATCCTTTTGGGTTATGTGATCTGCACGGCAATGTTAGAGAATGGTGTGCAGACTATTGGCACAATAACTATCAAGATGCTCCGACAGATGGCACTGCTTGGCTGGATAACTCAGACAGCAATAGACGAGTCTTACGGGGGGGATCTTGGAACGTGGGCCCTGTTAAATGTCGATCGTCCTATCGGGTCAAATATGCGGCTGAGGCTTCTTTATATGATATTGGTTTCCGCGTCGTTTGTACTTAAGATTGCATGACTATTATTCTCTCTGCAATTATTCCAGTTGGCTTGATTATTTTAATCGGTTATCTGACAGGTCGAACTTTAAAACCCGATGTCCAGAGTCTTTCTCAAATATCTGTTTATATTTTAGCCCCTGCTCTAGTCGCCGATGGTTTGTATCAAACTACTCTATCGGGACAAAACGTCATCATGTTATTACTGGGTTTTGGGCTGCTTTCGGCGTTACTGTATGGTCTGGTATGGCTGATTGCAAAACTGTTTAAACTATCCCCATTGACCCAAAAAAGCCTTATGGCCACCACGATTTTACCGAACAATGGCAATATGGGGCTATCGATTACCAGTTTTGCCCTTGGTGCGGCTGGTTTAGAACGAGCCATCATTTATATGATTGGTTCTAGTATTTTATTATTTGGTGTAGTTCCTGCTTTACTCAAAGGCAACGGTTTTTTAGATGGTCTTCGAGTTGTGTTGCGCTTACCGTTAATTTGGGCGATGTTATGGGGTGTTAGTTTACGGGTTTTTGCGATTCAACTTCCTTTTGATTTAGAAGGAGCGATCGCAGAATTAGGACGGGCTGCTATTCCAGTCGCTTTAATCATTTTAGGGATACAGTTAGCTTATACTCATTTTGCGATCGGTAAATATGAATTGTTTGCCGCTTCATTACGTTTATTGATTGCTCCGCTTGTTGCTTGGGCTTTAGGAATTGCTATAGGATTAAAAGGACTTGATGCACAAATTTTCATTCTACAAAGTGCCATGCCAACTGCTGTTAATACGGTGGTTTTAGTCACGGAATTTGGTGGTGATGCCCAAACAGTAGCGCGGACAATTGTTGTTACCACACTGGGTAGTTTTCTGACAGTTCCGCTAATTTTGTGGATGGTTGTAGGATAATAAAATATGTTTCAACAATGAGCTAATCAGTCTAACGATATCAATTCCCCCTTTTTTCTACTAATGTTCTTATACAAATTCATTATTTATATAGGATTTACCAGAACATCAGTCAAGGATATTTTCAGGATGTACAGTATTAATAATGCCAATAAAATGGTTAGAAATTTGATGGTAAATGTAGTTGTTTTTATCATTGCTCAATCTTCCAGTATTATTACTCAGACCAAATTAAGTTTGCCATAATTTCTGTTTTGCTAAAATCATTCTAGACTACAGTGAGCAATTTTTAGTATTATCCCTCTGAGTCAAGCATGGTCTTACTGACTGAGTACGGTAGTATTATACTAACAGAGTGAATGATGACACTAAGAGCGAAAAATGTCTCAACGAAACTGGAATGCAGAAGATTATGCGAAAAACTCTCAAGCACAACTGCAATGGGCTAAAGAATTAATTAGTAAGCTGAATTTACAAGGTAATGAGTCTCTTTTAGATATAGGTTGTGGCGATGGAAAAATAACCGCCGCACTGGCACAAATTCTGAAAGATGGCTTGGTGATTGGAATTGATCGAGATTTAGATATGATTAATTTCGCTCGAAAAAACTATCCTAATACCGATTATAAAAACTTGACATTTTCTCAAATGGATGCTCAAAAAATTGAACTAGAGCAAAGTTTTGATCTGGCATTTTCTAACGCGGTGTTGCATTGGGTAGATGATCATGTTGCTGTTTTAAAAGGAGTTTATAAGCATCTTAAACCACAAGGAAAAATATTATTTCAAATGGGAGGACAAGGAAATGTAGGCGAGTTGCGTGGTGTGATTAATGAAATAACGCAACAAAATGAATGGCAAGCTTATTTTGTCAATTTTACTAAACCAACTTATTTTTATGCTCCAGAAGATTACTTGAAATGGCTTGTTGAAACAAATTTTAAACCGCTTCGAGTTGAACTAATCCCTAAAGATATGCAGCATCAAGGAAAAGAAGGTCTAAAAGGATGGTTGAGGACGACTTGGTTTCCTTATACTAATCAATTACCAGAAATATTAAAAGAACCGTTTTTAGATACAGTCGTTGATACCTATCTTCAACAAATCCCCATTGATGAACAGGGTAAAACTCATGTTAAAATGATGCGCCTGGAAGTGGAAGCAATAAAAATATAGTGTCAAAATAGAGAAAAATCAGCAATCAACGAGAACACAAAAAGCTTATGCGTCTTTTACACACCATGCTACGGGTAAATAATCTAGATGAATCCCTTAAATTTTACTGTGATGTTTTAGGGATGAAACTTCTACGCCAAAAAGATTACCCCAATGGAGAGTTTACACTTGCTTTTGTAGGTTACGGAGATGAAGCAGATACCGCCGTTATTGAATTAACCTATAACTGGGGTGTTCATGAATATGAGATAGGAAACGCTTATGGTCATATTGCTCTAGGTGTGGACAATATTTATGATACCTGTGAGAAAATCAAAGCTAAAGGCGGCAAAGTTTCTAGAGAACCAGGCCCGATGAAACATGGTACTACTGTCATCGCTTTTGTCGAAGATCCCAACGGTTACAAAATTGAATTAATTCAACTGGGTACTCAAGGTTCCGTACAAAAACAAGAGAAAGCCGCAGTTAACCACTGAAAATCATTTGATTTTCTCAAAAATCATCATTAATCCTTTGTCAGGTCAGTCAGTTTGATACTGGCTTTTTTATTAAGAAATGTAAAAAAATACTAAACCGCTTAGGAATTTTAAATAAAAAATTAAAGTAAGGCTGATATATAAGTTAAACAACAATAATTATTTATATTTTCTCATGTTCGACGATTCAGTATCTATTAATCCTATTATTTCTGTTGAAAACGATCCTCTTTTCCAAAATCAAAATCAACAAGAGCTATCTTTATCCTCTAATGATAGTAGCGCGATCAAACAAGCCGCCGCTCAAATCGCTAATAATACCCAAGTAGTAAGTTCATCTGTACTACCTGATTTGAGAATCACTGCACAGACAGTACCACTCTTATTTTATGCAGGCGATCGGATCAATTTTACCTATACTGAAAAAAATATAGGAAGTGGAAATGCTAAAAGCAGTACAACTAAGTTTTGGCTTTCTTCAGATAAAACACTGAGTAATAATGATATTTTGCTCGGTTCTGATACTGTTCCACCGATTAATGTAGGACAGTCTAGTGTCGAATCGTCAAGTTTTACAATCAGAGCGACTCAACCTGCTGGCAGATACTATGTATTGTTTCAAGCCGATGCCAATCAACAAATTAGTGAAAATAACGAAAATAACAACATTTTAGCCTCAGCCCAAATCACCCTCAAATCGAAACTGCCAGATTTGACATTGCCGACGCTCAACGCCCCAGCCAGAGCTAATGCGGGTTCAACGATTACAATCAATTATACGGAGAAAAACCAAGGATTAGGCAACGCCAATAATCATCAAACTAAATTCTATCTTTCTCGAGATAAAATAATTGACAGTAACGATGTGTTGTTAGGTAATAACAGTGAAGCCAGTTTAGCGGCTAATACAACGCGTAGTCGCTCGAAAACGGTCACTTTAGGTTCTAACTTACTCAGTGGGAATTATTATCTAATCGCTGCGGCTGATGGTTTAAGCAGAATCAACGAAACCAATGAAAACAATAATCTTGCCATCAAATTAATTACAATTAATGAGCAATCTAAACCCGACCTTCTCTTTGATAGTTTTTCCAGTCAATCCGTTGCCACAGCAGGTGAGACAATCAACATCAACTATAACCTGAAAAACGCAGGAAATCTGACAGCACTCGCCAGTCAAACTAAATTTTATCTTTCCAGCGATGCCGTTTGGGATAGTAGTGATGTTTTCTTAGATAGCAATGCTGAAGCGAGTTTAAATGCGGGTGCTTCTCGCAATGGCTCTCAATCAGTTACGATCGGTACTAATGTCGCTAGTGGAAATTATTATCTGATTGGTGTTGCTGATGCTAACGGACAAGTTGCGGAACTCAATGAGACAAATAATTATTCTACAGCGCAAGCGATTAATATTACTGGTGTTCCAGATTTAACTATTAGTAGCCTTTCTTCCCCTGTAACTACGGTTCAACCTGGAGCAACCCTGACGTTAAACTACATTGAACAAAATTTAGGTGGAGGCAATGGAGGAGCGCACTATACTTACTTCTACCTATCTACAGATAATGTCTTTGATTCCGATGATACTTTGTTGACTTACACCTACATTAGCAGTTTAGCCCCACAGTCGTCTTATAGTGATTCAGTAGATGCTCCTCTAAGTACTTCTTTAAGCGAAGGAACTTATTATGTGTTTGCGATCGCTGACTATTATAACTCTGTCGCAGAAAGCAATGAAGATAATAACGTTTCTGACCCTCTAGAGATTACGGTTTCTGGCTCTGCTTTACTACCCGATTTGGTCATCAGTAGTGTTTCAGATGCTTCGGTTTATATAGACAATGAGTCTAGCTCTATTATTGTCAGTGTCGATTTTAGTGAAACCAATCTAGGTGATGGTTTTGCTGATGTACATTCCATACAAATGTATATATCTTCTGATGATACCTTCGATGAGTTTGACCAATATCTGTCTCTAAGTAATTATTACTCAAATGGCGTGCTAGCTGGGGCAACAATTAATGATACAGTATTTGGTTATGTTGATTACTTTACGCCAAGTGGAGATTACTACGTCTTCTTAATCAACGATGCTTATGACGAAGTAGCAGAAAGTGATGAACTAAATAACGTCTCATCTCCTATACCAATAACAATTTAAGTCGCATTGACATCCTCTCACGCTCTAGACGGCGGAGATTCCCTAGAACAAACTTAGCTGTTTGTACTTTGGGTTGGTTGACGCTTCACGGGCTACTGCTACTTTTGTAGTCTTACGCCTGCCTCCACGTCCGTTTAAAGTCTCAGATTGTCCACCCGCGACTAAAATATTCTTCGATGCGTTAATGTCCCTGTCGTGTTCTGCTCCACAAAAAAGGCATGACCATTCACGAACAGCTAACGCTTTTTTGCCCCCAATTTCACCACAACATGAACACCTTTGGCTAGTAGGTTCCCATTTGCTAATTACCCGAAAATCACGTCCGTACATTAATGATTTGGCTTCTAACATAGTCCAAAAACTACGCCATCCCAAATCAGAAATAACACGAGACAATTTACGGTTTTTAATCATACCACTGACGTTTAAATCTTCTAAAACAATCGTTTGGTTTTCACGAATTACTTTAGTTGATAATTTATGCAAAAAATCTGTTCTTGTGTCTTTGATTTTTGTGTGTAACCTAGCTACTCTTTTCTTAGCTACCTCACGCCGTTTACTGCCTTTCTGTTTTTTAGATAAGTTTCTCTGTAGTCTCCTTAAACGCTTAAGACGCTTCTTTAAAGGTTTGGGTGCCTTGACCTTTTCCTCTGTACTCAGTGTGGCAAAATCAGTAATGCCTAAATCAATACCTACTGATTGTCCACTATTTGGCAATTGAACAGGATTAATCTCAACAACAAAACTCAAAAAGTATCTATCAGCAGCATCTTTAATAATGGTTACGCTAGATGGTGCATTCGGTAATAGACGACTCCATTCAATCTTGAGCTTACCTATTTTGGCTAAAGAGACATTATGTTGGTGGACTTTAAAACCACCAATTCTAAACCTCGCTGATTGGTTAGAACTACGTTTTTTAAACTTAGGTAGCTTAACTTGTTGACCTTTCCTCTTGCCTTTAAAGGAATTAAAGAAATTAGAAAAAGCTTGCCCTAAATCTTGAATGGATTGTTGTAATGGGATGTTAGAAACATCTTTTAACCATTCCCTATCTTTAGTCTTTTTCGCCTGAGTTATGAACCGTTTTTGTAGTTCAGTTTCTCCTAAATATTTCTCTCCTTTTTTGTAAGACTCTTGACAGAAAGCTAGAGCATCATTCCACACGATTCTAACGCAACCGAATAACTGAGATAGGGCTGCCTTTTGAGAATTAGTTGGGTAGATGCGGTAACGGTATCTGGCTTTCATGCTAGAATTATAACATACTAGGACTTTTGAAAGTCCTCTTGGTCTATCAAAATGACAACCAACTTAGATAAAGGTAGCCACAGCGTTACAGCTTTAAATGCTCGCTTGGTCTTTGTGACTAAGTACCGTAAAAAAGTATTTTCAAGTGAGTCGCTTCTATTCTTAGAAGAAACAATGAAAGATACCGCGCGTAAAATGGGGTTTTCTATATTGGAATTTAATGGCGAAAGCGACCATATTCATTTGCTGATTCGCTATCCTCCTAAGTATTCAATCTCAAAATTAGTTAATCATTTAAAGGGTGTATCTAGCAGAATGTATCGAACTAAGTATGTTGTTTCAGGGAAACATCTTTGGTCGCCTTCATATTTTGCTATTTCAGTTGGTGGTGCACCTATAGAAGTTCTTAAGGAATATATCCAAAATCAAGAGAAGCCGTCAGTCACGGACGGGGCTTGCACCCATTTTTCTGGTCATAGTCTATAACGAAGTAGCAAAGAAGGGAGTGAATTATGTTTCCCTTCTTTTTTCTTGATGCCTTCTTTAACGGGTGACTGTCATCGTATTGATAGCAATTTGTAAACGGATGTAGCAAAATAAGACAAGAAACAAAGTATAAGAATTAAGAAGAGATGAAAGCTTATTCAAAGGATCTACGAAAGAGAGTCATCGAAACAAAAATAGAAACTAATGAATCTGATGAGAAAATAGCCGAACGTTTTAAAGTTAGTAGAAGTTGGGTCAATAAACTGGTTAGACAATACAAACAAACTGGCAACGCGAGAAACTCTACCTCATGGTGGAGGGATTCAACCATTGTTAACTCAAGAACAGATAAAAATCTTTGTTCAACTGGTCGAAGAAAATAATGATTTAACTTTACAGCAGTTAAGCGATTACCTGAACTTAGAAACTGGAGTTAAAGTTAGTATATCTACACTGTGTCGTCTTTTACAAAAGTTGGAATTAACGAGAAAAAAGAAAAGTCTTCACGCCTCGGAAGCGGAAACTGAGCGAGTTCAAAATTTGAGACGAGAATACTGGACAACTATTGGAGAAGTTAAGCTTTCTGACGCGCGTATTTATTGATGAAACAGGGATTAATGAGCGCAATGACTCGTAGCCATGCTAGAGCCAAATTACGGAAAACGAGATGGGTGGAAAATGCCCGTATAATCGTGGAAGAAACATGACTTTAATAGGAGCGATTGCTGTCTCTGGTTTTCTAGCTCCTTTTACTTTTGAAGGATGGACTTTCTCAAGAAGCTTTTTTAATTTATGTAACGAAAGTTTTAATTCCAGAACTTTGGTCAGGTGCTTGTGTGGTTATGGATAATTTACCTGCTCATAAAGCAGCCCTTCGTTAAAAAGGCTCTTGAATCTGTAGGAGCTAAAGTTAGATTTTTATCCCCTTATTCTCCCGCGGAATGCGGTCGACCGACTGCCTTCCGCAGAAGTCAAGAAGCTCGGACTAATATAAAACTTCATGAATCGATCTCAGAAGCTATCAATTCAGTATCTAATGAAGACATAATTGGCTGGTTCACGCACTGCTGTTATTATGCTACACCCAATTAAAAACTGCTATGAGCAAAAATCCCAACGGTTACAAAATTGAATTAATGCAACTGGGTACTCAAGGTTCTGTGCAGAAACAGGAAACAGCCACAGCTAGTCATTAAATAAATCGGTAATAATTGAACAATTTATACTTATTTTAAACTTAAATAAGTGATAAACAGATAATAGTAAATCAGAATAGTCCATGATTTTTTTATTCATATTTTTCTTTTTATTTTAATTAATAATATTGTTCATAAATGAACTTTTGTAAATATGTTAAATGATTTACATAAAATATAAAAAAGTAGCTGAGTAGTTAATAAGTATTAGAAAAAAAGCCTAAAAACTAAACATCAATAGCTGTTAAACCTAGCTCTGATGAAGAGTTAACCAAATAAGGCTAATAAATTTGTGCTAATACTTTTCTAATAAAGAATTTGGAAATTTTTCATTTTTAAATTCTTTAAATAATCTTGATTAGCTAAAAAACCAATTATTTTACTTTTGGAGGATAAGACAATGGCTGATATTTACGGTACTCCTTTTGCTGATTATTTAACTGGAACAATTGGCCCAGACGATATATTTGCTGATGCAGGTGATGACATTATAGATGGAGGGCCAGGAAATGATCGGTTATTTGGTGATAAAGGCAATGACTATCTGTATGATTACGATGGTAACGATACCATGTCTGGAGGTCTAGGAAACGATACCCTGTTTGGAGGATCTGGAAATAATTCCCTAAAAGGCGACGCAGGTAACGATTACCTGGATGGTGGTGAGGGAAATGATACCTTAGATGGTGGCACTGGTGCTGATACTATGTATGGAGGTAATGGCGATGACCTCTACAAAGTAAATTCAGTTTCTGACGTTGTCGATGAAAGTTACAGCGATGGCTATGATCAAGTTCAATCTTCTGTTAGTTATACTTTGACGACTAATGTTGAAGCTCTAACTTTGCGAGGTTCTGCAACTACTGGTATTGGTAACAGCATAAACAACAGCATTACTGGAAATAATGTTGCTAATATTATTTTTGGTAATAATGGCAACGATTACGTTGTCGGTGCAGGTGGCAATGACACCGTCGATGGTGGTAACGGCAACGACCTTGTTTATGGTGGCCTTGGTAATGATCTGCTTTTGGGTAGCTCAGGAAATGACCAGCTTACTGGCAATGATGGAGATGACCGACTGGTTGGAGGCTTAGGAAAAGATACTCTAACTGGCGGTAATGGAGCAGATACATTCGTTTTCAATTCTCTTTCTGAAAAAGTTGATGCGATCGCAGATTTTTATTACTGGGAGGGTGATAAAATCGAAATCTCTATGACTGGATTTGGTGCTACCTCATTCGATCAATTCATCTTCAACTCAAGCAACAATAGTTTGTCTTTTGATGTTAATCCATATGACAATGTAGCTGGAGTCAAGTTTGCTACTCTCCAACCTAATAGTAGTTTTATCTCCTCTCTAGACATTAATCTCGTTTAGGAGATATTAATGACTGTATAGATAGTAAAACTTTTGCAAAAGTATTTTCTGATCAATAACAAAGCTAAGAAAAGGGAAACATTAACATTTCCCTTTTTTTTATTCTATTTGATGCTAACTTTAGCACCGACTTCTTCAAGCTGTTTCTTAATCGCTTCAGCTTCTTCTTTTTTGATGCCTTCTTTAACGGGCTTCGGAGCAGCTTCAACTAAATCTTTAGCTTCTTTTAGACCAAGGCTGGTGATGTTACGAACCTCTTTGAGGACTTTGATCTTATCAGCACCGACTTCATCAAGAACGACGGTAAATTCGGTTTGTTCTTCAACGGGTTCAGCCGCAGCAGCAGGCGCACCACCGCCACCAGCAGGCATCATCATCATGCCACCAGCAGGAGCAGCAGCACTTACGCCGAAAGCATCTTCGATTTGTTTAACTAACTCAGCCGCTTCAAGCAGGGTTAGTGATTTTAGCTTTTCTAAGATTTCATCAGTTGCAGCAGACATGGATTTAACTCCTTTACAGTAAAATGGTTGAACAAATTTAGATTTTGAGTGGACAGTCTGTTAGGCAGCACTGTCTTCTTTGTTGGCTATCGCTTGAATACCACGACCCAAGGAGGATGGTACCTCGTTGATGCCACGTGCCAAGGAGGATGGTATCTCGTTGATGCCACGTGCCACTTGTGACGTGATCGAATTGAGTGCGCCAGCGATTTGTGCCATGAGTTGCTCTTTTGACGGTAAGTCGGCGATCGATTTCACCATATCTTCGGTGAGAATCTGGCCTTGCATGACGCCACCGCGAAACTCTGATTTTTTGGCGACTTTGCGGAATTCTTGGTAAGCCTTATACGCTCCACCAATATCATCTTTTACCAGTAAGAAGGCTGATTGACCTTTGAGTAGGTCTGTCATTGGAAGCCATTGCTCATACTCTTTGATGGCAATTTCCATAAAGGTGTTTTTGGTCACCTTACAGACGGTTCCTGCTGGTATTAATTTTCTCCGCAAATCCGTGATTTCCGCTACGGATAAACCCTGATAGTCAATAACGACGGCTAATTGAGATTCACTCAGCAGTTGCTTAAGATCCTCAATAATTTCGGCCTTATTTTCCCGAGTTCTCCCCATGCTGTCTCACCTCCTTTATGTTGGGGACTAGATTAAAAAAACCCCTCAGCCTGTAGGCCGGGGTTGAATCTAGAGAGGCAAGAAAACTAACAAAAGGGTTTTTTCCTTTGTTTTCTTGTTCTTTCTTAGGTCAACCTCGGCAGGATATTTAAGCTAAGTTGCACCTGCTGTCTTCGGTATTTCCCGATGAAGCAAATATTGGGTTGTTCTGTTACGCTTCTGCTAATTTTAGGTCACGGAGGGAACTAATATCCACCTCGATCGATGGCCCCATTGATGCAGAAACATAAACACTGCGCCAGTAACGACCTTTAGCACCTGTAGGACGGTTACGATCGACCGTTTCCTGTAGAGCTTTTAGGTTAACTAGAAGGTCATCTGCAGTAAACGAAGCTTTTCCGAACATGACATGAACAATTCCTGTTCTGTCGGCGCGGAATTCTTGTTTACCTGCTTTAAATTCCTCAATGGCCCCTGCTAAATCAGTGGTTACGGTACCTCCTTTGGGTGACGGCATTAAACCGCGAGGCCCCAGTAGACGACCGAGTTTAGCCACTTGAGGCATCATATCGGGTGTGGCGATTAAAACTTCAAAATCGAGCATTCCGCCCTGTATTTGGTTGATTAAATCTTCAGAGCCAACAATATCGGCACCTGCTGACTTGGCTTCCGATTCTTTTTCCCCTCTGGTGATGACGGCGACACGAACGGTTTGTCCTGTGCCTTTCGGGAAAGTGACGGTTGTTCTTAATTGTTGATCAGTATATTTCGGGTCAATCCCTAGACGAATATGCGCTTCGGCTGTTTCGTCAAATTTAGCGGTTGCGGTTTCTTTGAGCAGTTGTAGGGCTTCTAACGGCTCGTATGCTTTTTCTTCTACTTTTGCGATCGCATCTCGTAGACGACGAGAGACTTTTTTAGCCATTTTTGGTTGATCTCCTTGGGTCAGTAACGAAGCTCGGCTTCTCCCCTAATTGTGTTTAAATTATTCTTTAATGGTGACACCCATATTACGGGCGGTTCCTTCAATGATTTTCATCGCTGCATCAATGTCATTGGCATTAAGGTCGGGCATTTTGGTTTGAGCAATTTCTTGCAATTGGGCGCGACTGATGCTGGCTACTTTTTTCTTGTTGGGTTCTTTGGAACCTCTTTCGATGCCTGCTGCTTTACAAATTAAAACGGAGGCGGGAGGGGTTTTAAGAATAAAGGTAAAACTTCTATCTTCAAAAACAGAAATTTCTACGGGAACGACCATACCCACTTGATCGGCGGTTCTAGCGTTATATTCTTTACAAAACATCATAATATTGACCCCGTGTTGACCCAATGCTGGGCCGACTGGAGGGGCGGGGTTAGCCTTTCCAGCAGGAAGAGCTAACTTGATCATTGCTACAACTTTCTTGGCCATTACTAACCTTGTTTCTCGACTTGTGAAAATTCCAACTCAACGGGAGTGTCACGACCAAAGATAGAGAGTAAAGCTTTGAGTTTGCTTCGTTCTGGACTAACTTCGATGACTTCTCCTTGAAACTCTTTGAAGGGGCCTGAGAGAACCATAATTTGATCTCCCACTTCCATATCAATTTTGACGACGGGTTCAGCCACTTGAGCTTGTGCGAAAATGCGCTCTACTTCAGAAGGACTTAAGGGAACGGGGGTTACATGACCGCGACCTCTGCCATAGTGTCGTTTTTGTTCGGCTCCGACAAAGTTAATCACGTTAGGCGTATTCTTGACGACCTGCCAAGCTTCGTCATCCATGACCATTTTGACGAGAACATAACCCGGAAAAACTTTTTCTTCTCCGTGTTGACGACTGCCGTCTTTACGCACTTTGACCGTCGGCGTTTGGGGAATTTGTACCCCAAAAATGCGGTTTGCTACGTCTAGAGTATGGATACGCTGTTCTAAGTTCGCTTTTACTCGCTTTTCGCAACCAGAAGCCACTTGAACGGCATACCAACGCGCTCTCTTGCGATTTCGTTCCTTGGCCTCATCTTCTTCGATAAGATCTTGAGGAATTTCAGGGTTAAATTCTTCAGCGAAACTCATTGAAATATCTTCCCTGCTCCCCACGCAAAGAACTGATCGACTAGATAGACGATCGTAGCCACTAAACTAACCATTAGCATAACAGCCGCCGATTCACTGATCAGTTGTTGACGAGAGGGCCAAACAACTTTTTTCAGTTCTCCTTTCGTCTCATCGACAAATTGATTAAGCTGAAACGATTTTGATTCTTCGTTATTAGCGATACTCGTTTCTTTTTTCTCAGCTTCCTTTTTGACCACAGTATTATTCTCCCTTTTTTAAGTTCAGTCACTTGCCATCTATAGCTTCTTCGTTTCAGAAGAAATGCTTAATAACTTATCACTGAAGAAAACGACTCAGCACTTAAATTTCCCCTTTTTATTTGAGCTAGTGGCTGGTCATCCTATTTTCTAGGTAGTCCCAACGCGCCCTGAAGGACTTGAACCCTCGACATCAGGTTTTGGAGACCTGCGTTCTACCAACTGAACTAAGGACGCAAGCTTGAGTACGATTTCTACCTATTATAACGTAGTTTTAACCAGTTCGCTCTTTAGGGGAGTTTGCGCTGTTCGCTTAAATTGGGCGGTCAAAACGCTGTTTAATGCGGGTTGCTTTGCCGACACGATCGCGCAGGTAGTAAAGTTTCGCTCTTCTTACTTTACCACGACTGATCACTTGTACATTAGCAACCAGTGGTGAATGAAGTAAAAATACACGTTCTACGCCTACCCCTTGAAACACCTTTCTAACGGTGATTGTCTCGCTAATGCCACCATTACGCATAGCAATAACGACACCTTGATAGGGCTGAACCCGTTCTTTACCACCTTCGACGATTCTCACGCCGACTTTAACGGTGTCACCTACGTTGATCTTTGGCAGATCACTTTTTATGTGTTCCGCCTCGATGGATCTGATAATTTGTTCTGCGTTCATGGTTTTAAAAAACTCACAATTTTTTATTTTACTATACAATTTCAAAAATTGAAAGATTTTGAAGATATTTTTTTACTCACGGGTCACACGGAAGACAAAGCCTGATGAGTTTTGATAACCTATAAAAAATCTCAACTATTTGGTGCAATTTGACCTATATGGGGCTTTGGCATTTCAGTCAGACTAAAAAAGTGATTAGATTCGTCATTATAAGTATAGTGACGCTTTTTTCGCTTTTGGGAATCTATAACTATGTATACTCGAATTCTACGAATCATTTCGCGACTGTATGTGAACAACGAGAAAATTTGTCCCCTAACGCTCAGTATACTGTAACCGTTCTCTTAGAAATCGCAAAAACAAATAGCTGTTCTGAAGCCTCACATCAATTAGAAAGAGTGAATGACTTAAATTTATCGGGGGCTAATTTAAGTGATTTAACGCCCCTTAGTTCCTTACCACGCCTAAATAGGCTGATTTTAGCTGATAATCAAATTATTGATCTTGCTCCCCTGACATCGTTAAATTTACTTAGAGAACTTGATTTATCTAATAATAAACCTACTCATTTAAAACCGCTTGCTCAACTGCCCAACTTAGAAACGCTTTGGTTATTTAATAGCGAAATTACCGATTTAACTCCACTATCATCTTTAACTCGTCTCTCTAAATTGTATATTCCTGATAATCAAATTATTGATCTTGCTCCCCTGACATCGTTAAATTTACTTAGAGAACTTGATTTATCTAATAATAAACCTACTCATTTAAAACCGCTTGCTCAACTGCCCAACTTAGAAACGCTTTGGTTATTTAATAGCGAAATTACCGATTTAACTCCACTATCATCTTTAACTCGTCTCTCTAAATTGTATATTCCTGATAATAAAATTATTGATTTAACTCCATTATCATCTTTAACTCGTTTAGAAAAAATTCTATTAGATCGTAATCAAGTTCAGGATCTTTCACCTTTAGCCTCATTGCATAATTTAACAGGAATCTCTTTAGGTAATAATCAAGTTGTTGATCTTAGTCCTTTAAGCACTTTAAACCAATTATCAGTCCTCATAGTGGAAAATAATCAAATTACTGATGTTTCTCCTTTTTCTGAATTAAACCGTTTAAAATTACTTCTGTTAGACAAAAATAAGATTACTGATGTTTCTCCATTATCGTCATTAGTTAATTTAACAGGCTTGTTTCTCAATTTTAATCAGATTGTTGATATTAGTCCCTTAGCTCAATTAATCAAATTAGAAAACTTAGGATTATCTAACAATAAGATTTTGAATATAAATGCTTTATCTTCACTGACTAAACTTGAAGAATTAAATGTAGCCAAAAATCCTAATTTAATTTATACAACTTGTCCCGTCCAACCTGAATCTGTTTGTAACCTGTAATCTAGTTGCCTAACATTTGCAATTTATATAAACTAGCGTACAAACCATTAAGTTTTAATAAAGCTTCATGAGTGCCTGTCTCAACTAATTGTCCTCGTTTTAAGACCAAAATTCGATCTACATCACGAATGGTTGAAAGACGATGAGCAATAATAATGGCGGTTCGTTCTTGAAGAAGATGAATTAAGGCATCTTGGATTAATGATTCTGTTCTTACATCTAAGCTAGATGTGGCTTCATCTAATACTAGAATCCCTGGATTACGGATGGCAACTCGCGCAAATGCAAGTAATTGTTTTTGTCCTCCAGATAAATTTGCTCCTCTTTCTCGTAGCAGAGTATCATATCCTTGCGGTAAATCTTCAATAAATTGATCAATATTTGTTAATTGTGCTGAGTTTTTGATTTGTTCAAAAGAATATTTTTCTCCTAATGTGATATTCCTTTTAACATCTCCAGCAAACAGAAAAGTTTCTTGTAAAATTACACCAACATAACGACGTAATTCGGTTTGTGGTATATTTTTAATATCGATTCCATCAATTAGAATACGTCCTTGAGTTGGTTCATATAAACGACATAGTAGTTTAATAATTGAACTTTTGCCTGCACCTGTTGGGCCAACTAAAGCAACTTTTTCGCCTGATTGAATAACAAAATCTAAGTTTCTCAGAACATATTCATCATTTTTATACGCAAAGGATACATTCTCGAAGCGAATTTCACCACCTTTTTTTTGTGAAATAACTTGAGTCTCTTTTGGATGAGGATAAGCGACTATCTGACTACGACTTTCAATCGGTTCATTCTTTAATTCGTTAATGCGTTCAATCGCTGTAAAACCCGCTTGGAACATCGTAAATTTATCAGCAAACTGTCTTAGAGGATTAAATAATCGTCTGGCATATAATATAAAAGCAAATAGAGTACCGTAGTCAATTTTATTTTGTAGAATAAAAAGTCCACCTAACCAAAGAACACCCGCAATAGCCATGAATGCTATCCATTCTAGAGTAGCTGAAATTGCTGAATCATGAAAAATCGTTTTATCTACTTCATTTCGGTAGCCGACATTTATTTTGCGAAACATTTCAACGTTATAATTTTCTCGTTGAAAGATTTGAACAACATTAACACCTGTTACATTTTCCTGTAACATTGAGTTCAGTTTTGATAATTCTTCTCTAGCTTGATAGTTTGCTTTCCGATATTGTTTTTGAAAATAAATAATTAAACCTGTTACTGGAATAAGTAGACTTATGAGTAATAAACTTAGTTGCCACTGTAAGGTAAAAATAGTCACAATGATAACTAGAATATAAATTAAATCACTTAAAACACCGATCGCACCACTAGCAAATACTTCTCCTAATGCTTCAACATCACTGGTTAAACGAGTCACTAATTTTCCAACTGGTGTTTTTTCAAAAAAACGAATTGGTAATAAGGTAACATGAGTAAATAGATCTTCTCGAACTGAAGCGGTAATTTCTTGACCAACTTTTTGAACTAAAAAGCCTTGAACTGATACAAAAATTAAGCGAATAAGAATCGTTACGGCTAGGATTATTGCTAGTGTTTGTAAAGCTTGATCGATTGGGAGTTTTTCTAAAAAATTCCAAGAAGGTTCTTTTCTTAATAATGACACCGATTGCCCAATAATAATCGGTTGAATTGCTCCAGAGATTGATAATGGAATTAGTAAAATAATAGAAAGAATTAAAGTCTTATTATAACGGCGAGCATAAGGCAGTAGAGTAAGTACAAGTCGCCAATCATTATCACGACTTCTATCTTTAGTTTTATTAAATTGAGAGGAGATTTTCATTAACTTTCAAGGATCAGCTAGTTAATATTCTAGCCGATCCAATGAGCAAAATCAATGGTCATCATTCGTGCTATTTTCTCCTTCTATAGATAGATTTATTTCTAATAGTCCTTTCGGTGGATTTATTTCGAGACGTTTTTCAGCCAAATTAACTATAGGGACAATTTCTTTAACAAAAGGAATAAGAACCGTTGCTATTTTGTTAGTTTTCGGCTTGACTTTATGTCTTTTGCTGATACGACTAATTTTAGATAAATCAATTGTTTTTTCTTCTATGGGAGTAGGCTGTTTATGCAATTTAACTTCTAAAATATCATTGCCAGCCCAAAATATATCAGTAATTATTCCGATATTTTCGCCATTAAGTTGATGATACACTTCCATACCAATTAAATCAGTAACATGATACTCATCTTGCTCTAAAATTGGGCGATCACTTGTTTTTACAAATAATTTAGATCCTCTTAAATTTTCGGCTTGTTCTCGATTTTCAATTCCCGCTAATTGAACAATATAAATATTTTCTTTTCCAGGGATGTAACGACCTTTTATTAATGTTGTTTCTTGGGGTAATTCCCCTTGAGGAGACTGTAACCAACGTTTACCCGATTTTTCAAACCGTTCAGGAAAATCGGAAATTGAAGATACTCTAACTTCACCTTTTAAGCCTTGTGGTGATACAATTGTCCCAATTTCTAATAAATCATTCATTGAAGTCAATTTTACTGTTATTCTGATAATAGGATAATTATATCTTATTCATCTATGACTCAACTACCGCCTCAACCCATTCCAGATCATTTATTAGGTAAAGAATGGCGTTTTGCCTCATTACCCGCAGAAGAATTAGTGGAGTTTTGTAATAGTCGTCCGATTCCTATTCTATCTGCAAAAGAATCTTTATATCCTCTCAATTTAGGACTAGCTTCGTCTCTCCCAATATCTGGAGTGATTATTTATGGTGATAAAAAATCGATGGCATTAGCAAGATGGTTACAAGAAATTAGTCCCCGTTCACTTAATTATATTCCTGCTGAAATTGGACAATCTGGAGGATTGATTTTAGAAGCAGGAGTTAATGAACGGTGGGTAATTGCTACTTTCCATGATGCCGAAATGGCTCATTTTGCGGATTTATATGAACAGAAAAAAAAAGCTAGTAAAGGGTTACATTTTCTTTTGGTTCAACCCGATGACTCTGGTATGACTTATACAGGTTTTTGGTTACTCAGATAATCTTTGTATTCTGAATACAGACAGTAAATTAAATAATTTATTAGGTAATTAGAATATATTGCCAGAGAATAAATTCTCTGTGTCAAAGCTGAAGTCGGTTGAAACCGACTATTCTTGTATATTTTAGTCCATTTCAATGAGGGGCTGTGTGCGGAACCTGCGTCCGCACCTTGTAAGCCCCGTAGGACTTGAGCGATCAGCCGTGAAATTGATTTCACGGTAGTATAAAAGACTAATATTTTAAGCAAATTAATTAAAACAACAAATTCAGTAAAATTACTGAACACTCAAAACGGCTGCGGTGGGAACACTAACAGTATGTTGTATGGAAACACACTGTTATGTCTCGTCTTGCTATTAATCAGTATTACTCAGAAGTCGATCGCATTATTCAATATGGAGGTACCAGAAAAGAATCCTCGCTAGAAATCGCTTTCCAAAATCTTTTGAATAGCTATTGCAAAACAAGAGATTTTGTGCTGATTCCTAAGCTTGATTATCGTACTAAAGTCGGAAAAATTCTTTACCCAGATGGTACGGTAAAAGATGCTTTAAGATTGGATTGGGGATACTGGGAAGCAAAAGATCAGTATGACAATTTAGACAAAGAGATCGAAAAAAAATTAAGTATCGGCTATCCTGACGATAATATTTTATTTGAAGATTCCCAAACTGCTGTTTTAATCCAAGGAAAAGAAGAAAAGCTACGGGTATCAATGAGAGATGATGAAGCATTAGATCATCTTCTCAATATTTTTATTAACTATGCTCGTCCAGAAGTCAAAGATTTTCAGGAAGCAATCAAAAGTTTTAAAGAAGATTTACCGACTATTCTAGATGCTTTGCGAGATTTGATAGAAAAGCAATCTTTGAGTAATACAAAATTTGAGCAAGCTAAAAATAGTTTTTTAGATATCTGTCAACAGTCAATTAATCCTGAAATTAGTGATCTTGATGTGCGAGAGATGATTATCCAACATATTCTTACTGAAGATATTTTCATCAATATTTTTAATGAATCTCAGTTTCATCGAGAAAATAATATTGCTAGAGAATTACAAAAACTAATTGAGACATTTTTCACTGGTAGTACGAAAAAAAATACTCTTAGTACAGTAGAAAGATATTATGCTGTAATTCGTCGCACTGCAGCGAATATCTACAATCATCATGAAAAGCAAAAGTTTCTTAAAGCGATTTATGAGAATTTTTATAAAGCATACAATCCCAAAGCAGCAGATAGATTAGGGATTGTCTATACACCTAATGAGATTGTTAAATTTATGATCGAAAGTGTTGATTATTTAACACATAAACATTTTGGTAAGTTATTATCCGATCCTGGTGTAGAAATTTTAGATCCAGCAACGGGTACAGGCACTTTCATTACAGAATTAATTGAACATCTACCTAAAGATAAACTTAAGTATAAGTATCAAAAAGAGATTCATTGTAATGAAGTGGCAATTCTTCCTTATTATATTGCTAACTTGAATATTGAGTTTACCTATAAGCAAAAGATGGGAGAATATGAGGAGTTCAATCATATCTGTTTCGTTGATACTTTAGAACATACTTCTTTTGTTGGTAAACAACTCGATTTGTTTTCGATGACAGTCGAGAATACAGCTAGAATTAAAAGTCAAAATGATCGAGAAATTTCGGTGATTATTGGCAATCCTCCTTATAATGCAAGACAGGAGAATTTCAATCATAATAATGCTAATCGAGTTTATGAGGCAATTGATAAACGGATTAAAGAGACATACATTAAACAAGGTAAAGCACAAAACCAGATTGTTGTCTATGATATGTATACTCGATTTATTCGATGGGCAACAGATCGATTAAATCAAAATGGTATCCTAGCTTTTATTACTAATTCTTCTTTTATTGATGCTTTGGCTTTTGATGGTTTTAGAAAAGTTGTAGCTAATGAGTTTAGCGAGATTTATATTGTAGATTTAGGTGGGAATATTAGAGAAAATCCAAAACTATCAGGAACAACTCATAATGTTTTTGGTATTCAAGCAGGTGTAGCGATTAGCTTAATGGTTAAAAGAGAAAAAAGTGATAAAGTTCCTTGTCAAATCTTTTATTTTCGTCGTCCAGAATTTGAAATTGCAATAGATAAAAGAGATTTTTTGTCAAAGACAAAATTTAGAGAGATTCCTTTTACTCACATCATTCCTGATAAACGCAATAACTGGATCAATCAATCAAATAATGATTTTGATGATTTAATTCCTTTAATTGATAAAGAAGTTAAAGCTGGTAAATCTGAGGAAGCAGTTTTTCAGTTATTTTCTTTAGGACTTTCTACAGCAAGAGATGAATGGGTTTATAGTGAATCAACAGATGATTTAAAAAATAAAATTGATTATCTTATTAATACCTATAATTATGAACTACAAAATAATTTAGAAAAAATAGAGCAAATTGTTTAGATTTAGTAGATTCTACGATTAAATGGACAAGAGCAATGAGACAAAATTTTATAAGGGGACAAAAATTTACTTTAGATCCTATCAATATAATTTCAAGTTTATATAGACCTTTTATTAAGAAAAAAGTTTATTTTTCTAAAGAGCTTAATGAGGTGCAATATCTGCAGCCTTATTTATTCTTTAATAATTCTTATAATCAGATGATTTGCTTTACTGATGCAGGTTCTCAAAAACCTTTTATGGTTCTTGCTAGTAATCAAATTGTTGATTGTCATTTAGTTGGTGCTGCTTGTGCTGCTCAATGTCTACCTCTCTATCGCTACGATGAACATGGAAACAGAATCGATAATATTACAGACTGGGGATTAAAACAATTCCAAACACATTACCAAGATACAACTATCACTAAAGAAGACATCTTTCACTACACATATTCAGTATTGCATAACCCAGAATATCGCGATAAATACGAACTCAATCTAAAAAGAGATTTTCCAAGACTACCGTTTTATGATGATTTCTTTCAATGGGTGAACTGGGGTAAACAACTAATGGAATTGCATATCAATTATGAAACTGTTGAACCTTATTCACTCAAACGAATTGATATAGCTTTAGACAAACCTAAACCAAAACTTAAAGCAGATAAACCTAACGGGAAGATTATTTTAGATGATGTTACAACTTTAGAAAATGTTCCGTCTCTTGCTTGGGAATATCGTTTAGGAAATCGTTCTGCTTTAGAATGAATTTTAGATCAATACAAAGAAAAGAAACCTAAAGATCCTACCATTTCCGAAAAATTTAATACTTATCGTTTGACAGATTATAAAGAGCAAGTAATTGATTTATTGTGTCGAGTTTGTACTGTGAGTGTGGAGACAATGGATATTATACAGGAGTTAAAGCAAAAATTAGAATAAGTTCAATCAGGAAAAAAATCAAAATCTAAAATCTGTTCAATTGTGTACGGGCATTCTTGAGGAAAAGTTTTTGCTGTCAATCCTGTTTTTTCTAAAGCTAATCTTCTAGATTTTTTATATACTTCTTGAACTCTTTGTAAAAAATAGTTGTATAAAGTTTTAGACTGAAATAAGTCTTCTAGCTCATCTCGAAAGTTTGTAATTTCAGTTCTCCATCCTCTACGACAAAACTCTAGTTCAGTTAACCAAGATTGATAGAGTAAAAGATGTAAAAGTAATTGTTTCAGATAACTATATACTTTTCGCTTTTCCTCATTACCCAAGCTTTTAATCTCCTCTATTAAATTTTCCCAATCTAAATGAGTAATATCTTTGGTCTGTAATTGTTCTACAGTCTTTTCTGTCCATAAAAGAAAATCTTGCTCATATAGACTCTTAATTTCTTCTGAAGTTTGAGTTTTCATTGTCTCATCCTTAAGGGTTATTTTTATTCTAATTAAATCTTTAGGTCGCTATCATAAAAAATAAAGCCTCATCACCATGAGATATTTTTATCTAATCCTACTCTCACTTCTCTGCGTATTGTTACTTAATCAATCGGTATTTGCTCAGTCTGATACAGCAGTTCGTTCCGAACTATCTAGCTTAAGTAGCCGTGTCAGTCGGTTAGAATCACAAATTGGACGTTTAGGTAGTGGTTCTCGTTCTCCTTCTCCTTCTTATACTCCCCGTCAACCTTCTACCTCTCCGCGTGTTGTAAATGGACAATTGATAGGCGAAAGTGATCCGATGTTTGAACGCTTGTCTACATTGGTGATTGAAATTAGAGAAGATGTCAGAAAGCTAGATAAACGAGTTAAGACACTTGAAGCGAGGGAACAAGGCAGGTAAAGTAGAAGGTCAACTAACTGACTTGTTTTTCTTCTCTACCTATGCTGCATCCGATTGATGATTTTATTATTCTGCTCTATCTTGTCGCTGTAATGGCCTTGAGTTTTATCTTAGAGCGAAAGGCTTCCACTGATTTAGAAACCTATTTTTTAGGTGGTCGTAGCTTACCCTGGTGGATGCTAGGGGTGTCGGGAATGGCTGCTAATACCGATTTAGCGGGTACAATGGTTATCTCGGCTTTAATCTATGCGCTTGGTGCTAAAGGCTTTTTTATTGAGATTAGAGGCGGTGTGGTGCTGATTATGGCCTTTCTCATGGTTTTCATGGGGAAATGGAACAGAAGGGCCCAGGTAATGACAATGGCGGAATGGATGCAGTTTCGCTTCGGTACTGGAAGACAGGGAAAAACCGCGAGAATTATTAGTGCGATCGCTACTATTTTCTTTTCCATCGGGACAATGAGTTATTTTTCTGTAGCAGGTGGAAAGTTTTTAGGACAATTTCTGGGAATGGATGATCGCTTGGCATCGATTCTGTTAGTACTGCTAACTTTAATCTATACGGTGGTTAGTGGTTTTTACGGTGGTGTCATTACTGATTTATTCCAAGGTGTTTTGATTTTTTTCGCAATTATATATGTTTGTGTCATTGCCTTGACAACGGTTACATTACCTGAATCATTTTCGGTTGCAATTGGAGGTTCCGAACAACTCAAAACTTGGAGTTTCCAGGAGTGGAGTAGCATCGTTCCCCCTTTGACAGTTGATTTACCCGGAGATTATGCCATCTTTAATTTATTTGGGGGTGTTGTCGCTTTCTATCTTCTCAAAACCGTTATCGAAGGATGTAGCGGTAGTGGTGGCTATATGCTGCAACGATATCTAGCGGCAAAAAGTGACAGAGATGCGGGTTTACTTTCTTTATTTTGGATACTTTTATTATCTTTCCGTTGGCCTCTGATGACGGCATTTGCTTTATTGGGGATACACTACAATTTAACTAGAGGAACGATTACTGATCCAGAACTCATCTTGCCGACTGTTTTAGCAGAGTATATTCCTGTCGGGATGAAAGGTTTATTAGTCGCTTCTTTTCTGGCGGCGGCGATGTCTACTTTTAATGCGATTATTAATTCTGGTGCAGCATATTGGGTCAAAGATATCTATCAAGCTTATCTCAAACCGAATGCTTCAGAACGTCAGTTAGTTTGGCAAAGTCGTTTAGCTTCAATTTTAATCGTCGTTGTTGGCTTAATTTTTAGTTTTAATGTCACGAATATTAATGATATTTGGGGTTGGTTAACTACTGGATTAGGAATTGGTTTAGCGATTCCATTACTATTACGATGGTATTGGTGGCGGTTTAATGGCTATGGTTTTGCTACAGGAACACTTGCAGGAATGTTATCAGCCATTTTCGCTAAAGCAGTGGTCATTCCTTTGTATCCTAACCCCGTGATGCAAGAATATTTTTTATTTCTTATCCCCAGTATTTGTTCATTATTAGGTTGTATTATCGGAACGTTTTTAACCCCACCAACTGAAAAAGCAGTTTTACATCATTTTTATCAAGTCACTCGTCCTTTTGGTTTTTGGGGAGAAATGCGAGAAAGCCTTAAACCGAATATTCAAGCTAAAATCAAAGCAGAAAACCAACGAGATATTCTAGCCACCTTTTTAGCAGTTCCCTGGCAAATGATCCTATTTATGATGGGAATTATGTTTATGATGAAGCGTTGGGATAATCTGGGGATATTAGGTTTATTTTTTATCTTATTATCCATTGGCTTATATTTCACTTGGTTTCGCTTTTTATCAAAAGAGGTCAAAATTACACCAGATGTAGAAGAGTATTAAACAAATCTTTTAATCATGATTTTTCTGTAGGGGTTTGGTCTCCAAACCCACAACCTATATTTTTATATCCAACATGACCTAAAATATTTAATAAAAACTAAAACAATGAATCAACTACAAACAGAAATTCTTAATAATGTCTGGATTGCAGCAACATGGCAAGAATACATTACAATAATCGATCAACCTCAGTATGAGGAAAAAGGCAAAAGTTATTATTTTGATGGACATTATCGAATACAAATGACTCCAATTGGTTCCGATCATTCTTGCGATCATTATGTGATTATTTTCGCTATCGGCTATTTTCTAGCTTCAAACAATATTAAAGCTACTGTTAGAGATAACTGTACTTATCGAAAAGCGGATGTTATAGAAGTGCAACCCGATATATCTTCCCATTTGGGAGAAAATGCCGATGCTATTCCCTATGGTACAGGTATTGTTGACTTAAATATTTATCCTGTTCCAGATTTTGTGATTGAAATCGGTAGTACATCATTTAAAGATGATATTACTAAAAAATGCTTGATGTATGCAGCATTAGAGATTAAAGAATATTGGGTCATTGATGTTAAAAAAGCTGATATCATCGCGTTTAAAATAGAAACAGGCAATACTCAAAGAATTACTCAATCTATCGTTTTACCAGGTTTATCTATTCCCCTTCTCAAAGAACTGTTACAAAAGACTCGTCAAATGAATCAATCACAAGCAATTTCTTGGTATTTACAAAAAATCACACAATAACAATGGCAACTGAAATCGAACGGAAATTTTTAGTAAAAGATGATGCTTGGAAAAAACAAGCAACAGGTAAACTGTATCGTCAAGGCTATATTGCTACAAAAGATGGCATCACGACGGTTAGAATTAGAATTGCTGGTGAACAAGCTTTTATTACGATTAAAGGAAAAACTGAAGGAATTGGACGCGCTGAATTTGAATACGAAATTCCTCTAGAAGATGCTCAAACGATGTTAGATACATTATGCGATCGTCCCTTAGTTGAAAAAGTTAGATATAAACTAAAAATTGATGATTTAGTTTGGGAAATCGACGAGTTTTTAGGAGAAAATGAAGGATTAATCATGGCAGAAGTAGAGTTAAAAGACGAAAACCAAACAGTCAATTTACCAGATTGGGTAGGTGATGAAGTTAGCCATGATGCGAGATACTATAATGTTAATCTAGCCAAAAATCCTTATCGAAATTGGAAATCAACTTAGAAAGGGTTTGGCAACCAAACCCCTACAGAAATTAATCATTTAACGTTTAGGTTTAGCTAAATCTCCTATTTGAAATTTAGAACCAGAAACCACTTTACCGACACTGGATTGTCCATCTACTTCGGTAATTTCAATCAGACCAATCGGTTGAGTGAGTTGACGAATAACTCTACCTGTTGCAGGGTCTTTAACTTGTTGAGTCACCCGTTCTATAGATACTTTCATTCCCACAGCAAAACCATCTCTAGAACCTTTATTTAAAATGATTTGATTACCCGCTACAGCAGCAATGACAGCATTAGAAATTGCTCTTGGAGAAGTGGCAACAGCATCAGCTTTTGAATTAAAAGTTTCTACCACTTGAAGAACTGCTTTTTCGGTAGCCGCGCTTAATAATTTGCTCTCATTGCTAGTCGCTGAACCTCCTCCAAAACCCAAAACCGTTGTTGAACGATCGGTCTGATTTGCGGTACCATTTCCTTCAGCCGTTCCAACAATTTCAGCCGTTGTTGTATTCACCATTCGAGCATTGAGTTTAACATAAGCATTCGTATCCGTTTTTCTTTGACCGAAAAAAGGGACATTAATACCTTCTTGACGTGCCTCTAAATCAAATTGGGTAATTGATCCCACAATTACAACATCTACGCCCAAAATTCGCCCAATTTCTGCCGCAGTCGTTGCATCAACTCTTCCCGACGCGCCTAAATTTTGTTCTTTTAAAACTGCATCAATTCGACTTCTTTCAATAACTGAATATTGTCCTGATTCAACGAGTTTATTAACTAGAATATCACTCACACCACGTGAACCTCCACCACCTACAATAGAAATCCAACGGGGATCAGAAACACTGCTATAGTCAAAATCGAGTACAGCAACACGAATTTTTTGGTTATTTTGCGCGATTAATGTTTCAGAAACAGAATGAGCAGCAGGAATTAATACTTGATGATTTAAAGCGTTAGCCGAATTGACAATACTAAACACTACCGTTGTACTAACAACAGAAAATAAGCAGACACGGTTCATAGTCTATCCTTTAAATACCAAACAGATAATTTCTAAAGTATTAGTATAAAATACACAACTTTCGTGTCATCTTACGGAAATTTAACGATTTTGTTGTATTGCTTCAATAATTGCTCGTACTTCTTCGGTTCCTTCTGATGCTTCAAAAGAGGTCGGAAATTTACCCCGTGTTAGCATTCGTAACCCCAAAGGTGCAAGACTCAGTAATCCTTTTAAATCTTTAAAATAATTGCCAATCACATATAAACCAAACTTTCTTTCATCAATCCACCCCCCCTCTTTGACCAATTCGATCAATACTTTTCGGTGGCGAATTGAACGGCTATCTTTCGCTTCATGAAGGGGTAGAATCTCTTGTTTAATTTTACCAATTTGATCCATCGGTGCGACTTCCATCGGACACACCGCATTACAGAAATAACAACGGGTACAACCCCAAACCCCATCGGTACTGTTATAGTTTTCTAACCGATTTTCTGCATCGCTATCTCTAGAGTCGGCGACCATGCGATAGGCTTTCGCTAAGGCGTGAGGCCCAACAAATCCAGCGTTAACCTCTTTGGCATTACATTCAGAATAACACGCCCCGCACATGATACAGTTTCCCATCTGATTGAGTTGCGATCGCTCCTCGGGAGTCTGTAAAAATTCTCGTTCGGGGATATCACGAGATTTCGTACTAACATAGGGTTCAACTCGTTCTAAATCATCCCAGAATGGCTTCATATCCACCACTAAATCTTTAACAATTGGGAGATTGCCAAAAGGTGCGATCATAATTTCAGGAGTTTTACCATCAGCAGCAAGGGAAAATTTTTCGATTTCACTGCCGATATTTTCCTTACACGCTAATGCAGAACGTCCGTTAATTTTCATCCCGCAACTGCCACAAATCGTATTACGGCAATTTTTGCGAAATGTTAAGCTTCCATCTTGTTCCCATTTGATGCGATTAAGACAATCTAAAATAGTGTTTCCTGGTTCAACATCGAGGGTGTAGGTTTGGAGCCAAGGAGTTTGATTTGGCTTTTGGCGACGAATTTTAAAAATGACTTGCATAGGTAAAGATGAATGCTGCTCTAGTTCTATCCTATCGCTTGTACTAGAAGTTAAAAAAAATTAGTTAAATTTAAACATCGGGTAAATCACCGAATAATTGACGATAGCGTTCTAGTTGTTTTGCGAGTTGGGATGCTTTTTCTTCAGCAGTTAAATAACGATCGCCTTTTTCATCGTACCAGTAGAGAGCTTCCATCCTCATTTCACCATCTTGATAAACATCTCGACCAATTCCTAAACCTATTTCGCTCATCCAAAAAGGATCACCCGTTTGTAATTGGTATGTGCCATCAACTAGACGATACACTTCAAAAGGAGAATGGCGATCTCTTTTCCAATAATCGGGGTTATAGATAACATAGTACAAAATACCTAATTTGGCATAAATCGCCATTTTATCCGTATATTCCCCCCCAGGCGACCAAGAAACGACTTCTATAGCCAGAATCGGAACAATATAATTTTCTTCCCACAAAACATAACTTTTGCGTAGCTTCTGATTTTTGTGTCGTTCTACCCCTAAACTTAAAAATCCATCAGGAATAATGGGAATATATGGCCCGCCTGGAGTGTAGTAAATTCCCATATCAGCCGCAAAAAACCAATCCTCTCTATCTTGCCAAATCTGCTTGAGAAGAAAAAGTAAAAGGTTTGGTAAAAAATTTTGATTTTCATTATCCACAGGGGTATCGTCAGAATCAGGAAGCTCATCGCTTGTTGGTAAACGGGTTGATAAATCTGATTCGAGCATTCTGGGTTCGCTCCGTCTCAAGCTTTGCTTTAGTATATCTGATCTCTCATGTGGTTCAAAAAAAAACAGCAATTATGAGTTTAGTTGTGTCAAATTGTAAATTTTTTGCTAATAATAATTACATACAGGCTAAAAAAATGATGGTCTGACAGACTGATAAGCTAGATCTTCTGTCATAGCTTATGCTAGTTTAAGAAAAGTTAATAGACCGTTATCAGTTCTGAGAACTTAAAACGGTTGGACAGAGGGAAAGCGATCGCAGCACTGAGAACGTCAGTTTGACTAAACAGGTATGCGGAACCGCCCAACCTATAAGACAATGGGAATAATATCCCAATCTCAAAAACGATTACATTAAGAAATCTTGCTTTTGATTTCATTAACGCAAGAGGATCAGACTCTATGACCATAGCAGTAGGCCGCCAACAAGTTGAAAGAGGCATCTTTGATGTCGTCGATGACTGGCTAAAACGCGACCGCT
>ERZ1066124.319-NODE-319-length-36574-cov-25.676223_pt1 | contig 36574 bp, 37 predicted proteins | sample MGYA00382771_ERZ1066124 | MGnify/ENA primary metagenome ERZ1066124 (study PRJEB33369, sample SAMEA5778354) | biofilm metagenome | biome: Industrial cooling water; feature: Water cooling tower basin; material: Biofilm | place: United Arab Emirates | collected... | reverse complement strand
AGCAAATGAGGAATTGCGGCTTCAGACCTAATCTTACCCAATGCGGATGCTGCACCCCTACGAACATCTACATTAGAGTGTTTGAGAGCAGCAATTAATTCATGGATCACTATATCAGATCTTGTTTCTCCTAGCAGCAAGAACTTTAACCAAATCTCACATTCAATCAAAGTCACCAACTTAACTGTCTTCTCCTGAAGATCCAAACTAGCTTTTCCAGCTAATCTTGCCCCCAGTATCAGATCTGTCTCCAGCGCCAGCTCCACCACTTGCACAACCTGAGTTTCATCCGCCAGTGCAAGCATCAACGAGATCGGCTCTGTCCACTTCAGAAAATTCAAAAACTCGCGCTTAAATTGCTTACCCTCTTCTAAATCGAATTCCTCTAATGACCCCAATAATGCCTCTGCTGCATAATATTCCTGAAGTAGTTGATGCCGGAACTCGATTTGGTCTGCGCTTCGAGTTTGTAACAGATGGTACTTGAGTAGATCGTCTAGAAGATCGCGAACTGGAAACGGCTCATTCGGGAAAATTCGGCTTAACTCGCGCTCTGCTTCATCTCGGTGAATGACGACTCGAAAATCAACGGGTGTTTCTCCCTGCATCATTAAAAATGCCAACGCTTTCAAAGCCTTCTTCCACAGCCTACGATCGCTTAATGGCTTCACATCTCCTTTGAGTGCTGCTACCTCATGCTTACGAACGCTACTTTGCTCATACGCTTCTGTAGACACTCTAAAAATCTCACCTAGATTTTTGGGTGGTGTCGAATCTGGGCTTTGCTGAATCACTTCACACAGCATCCACAGCAGCAACGGCGTTTGTCCAAACTCACGCAATCGATCCTTCAACTGCCGCAACATTTGCTCGGCTTGCTCTGGTACATACGCTCGAATGAAATCCCGCATCTGTGGTTCAGTCAGCGGTTGCATTTCCAATTTCTTCTCAATGCCTAGATCGCCGCCTAAACTCAAATCTCGTGTGGTGAAAATCATTGGCAGTTTGGGATGATTGCGGCGAAAAGCGGAGAGTTGCGATCGAGCCTCTTCCGCTGGCAACTCATTCACCCCATCGAAGAGAATGAGTGATTGCTCTAACACCATTTCCAATTGTTCAACCCTCAATCCATGCCGAGTCAACGAATCGCGAATCAATTGTTCGATCGACCCTTGCCAGTAGCGCAATTCCACTAACACCGGAATCCTCGCCTGTGGTTTCGCCGCCTCTTCCAGCATTAACCGCGCCAATGCCGTGGATTTTCCCGAACCCGGTCGCCCCACTAACAAAACCTGCTGGTCTGCATACTTGCGAATCCCTTCCAGCACTGGCAACCGCTCGATCTTCTCTTCTTGCCGCCGTTCTCCCCGTTCCTCCCGCTTCACCGTCCGCACCATCAAGCCAAAGTCAAACGTCGGTGCAACCTCCTGCGCTTGTTGTTGCCTGCCAGCAGCATCAGTCAGCGTATAAAGCTCCCACCACTTGTCATAAGTGGCACGAATCGACTCAAGATAGGACTGGAAATCAGGAACCATCGAGAAGACATCAGGAAAAGGGGGTTGTCTCTTATACTACACAGACAAATTTCGATTTCGAGGATCTCTTGGCGATTTCTTTTGGTTCGTAAAATTCGAGGTCGCAATCGTCATTGAGCATTCGCGATCGCAGAAAATTGGAGAGGAGACATCTAGGAACTTAGCTCACGGTTAGTTGAAGGAACGGCTGCATGGCTTGGCGAACAAGTTTAGGAACGCGATCATTAGAAGGCAGCGAGGCAAAACTGTATCTCGAAGCCATGCAAAGTGCTGTCGATTACATCGAACTCATAGGCGATGAGCTAGACGTAAAAACAGGCGTTGCCTTCGGCGCAGCAAAGCTGACCGCATCTTCAATTCCGCCAGCGTCGCTAAAAGGTTGTTCTTCTCCACACCTGTTTATCCGCCCTTCCAGCACCTGAAGTCGAAGCCCCTGAGCTTACGAATATCCGCTGTCGGATAAGAGGGAGACAGGGCGACCTGTTCTCTCTTACCCGACAGCGAGATTGCGATCACTGAGCGTGCTCTGGTACACCCGCAATTTAAACCATATTCTGTCCGCACCCGAAGTCTGAAACGCTTATTGTTACGTTCCGCACAAAGGGCAGATTCGCCATTTTGCAGGAACAAACTTCAGGCAACAGGGCTTTAAAGCATAAGTTGACCGAAAATTCATCGAGTTGCCTCTATTGCACAAGGCGTTTGAAGTGCAGGAGCGATCGCCCCTGACTCTTTCGATTTAGAAGAACAGCTCCCTGATTCTGTTGAAAAACAGTTCCTCTGGACGAATGAGGGTGAGCCACTTTTAGCCCAGCGTTCCAAACCATTTTCCCCCCAAGGTTGCGATCGCGAAGGGTGATCCAGCGCACCCGCACTTTAAACCATATTCTGACCAAGACGGTCAAGAAATGCTTTAAACGACATTCAGTATTATTTAGCTAGTGTTACCTCCTCTGACATGAGATTTAGTAAGAATTTTAGTAAGAAATTAACTAATTTACAAGCGGAGATTAAAAATTGCGGGTCAGCACCAAATCGCTCTGAAGTTTGATTGTCAGGTAAGGGAGACAGGGCGACCTGCTCTCCCTTACCCGACAGATTTATTGGAAGCATCTTCAAATTGCATAAAAAATCCCGCCAATACTAGACGGGACAAACACAAACAAAAATTGGAGTTTTCAAAGTATGCCCAGAAATCAGTGCTCTCTTTCAGCTACGCAACTTTCCTTTTTAGTCGAGAATCTGAGAGGACGTTTGAGAAGTAGCGGATTATACTCATTCGTTAGAATGGGAGTATGAACCGAAAACCTTACAACACTGATGTGACTGATGATGAGTGGACGATCATCAAACCATTAATTCCATCATCTCAACCTGACGGTCGTCCACGCTTCAGAAATATGCGCGAGATTGTTAACGCCGTGTTCTATATTCAACGTGCTGGCTGTGCTTGGCGCTTACTTCCGCATGAGTTTCCACCTTGGCAAACGGTGTATTATTACTTTCGCACTTGGCGCATCGCGGGTGTGTGGGAAACAATGCTCAGAACTGTCCGCGAACAAGTGCGTCAAGCAGTGGGACGAGCAACCACACCCAGTGCTGGCATCATTGATGCACAGTCGATGAAAACCACTGAAGTCGGCGGTACAGAACGGGGCTATGACGGTGGTAAGAAAGTGAAAGGGCGCAAGCGTCATTTGCTGGTGGATACGCAAGGATTTGTCCTCAAAGCCAAGGTATTAGCGGCAAACACAGCCGACCAAGAAGGGGCAAAACAACTGCTTCAGGGCATTCAAGCTCGGTTTCCCCACTTACAGCATTTGTGGGTGGACGGGGGCTACCGCAGCACCTTTGTCGCTTGGGTGAAAGAGCAGTTGGGTTGGACGGTGCAGCGTGTCCAACATCCCAATGCCGGGTCACGTCGTCGCATTACCATGCCGGGTGTGGAACCTGCACCGATTGACCGCAGTTTCAAAGTGATTCCGCGCAGGTGGGTCGTTGAGATGACCCAGCCAGACTGCCGCTGTAAACCTCAACTTTTTCAGCCGAGTGTTTCGAGTCTGTTGATTTAGATTGTTGTTTCATCATTTGCTTCTCCAAGCTAAGCATATCGCATTGCAACTTTTGTTGCTAAGTTAGTTCATCGTCACTCTCGTTGAGTTGGGCAAGCACTGAGGTTTCTCCTTGCCACTGTTGTCGCATTCGGTCACTAAAAGACATTTGACGGCACTGTTTGAGCCGCTCAATTTCAGCTTCGTCTGCTCGAATAATCCAGCGATAGGGCGGTTTTTCCTGCTTGCGTTCCTCAATCCAGCCTCGCTTTACCCACTGATACAGTGTGCCATCAGGAATGCCAATCTGACATGCTAGATCCGGAATCCACCACTCTCCATCGGCGAGTGGCTCTTTGTTATACCCTTTCGGACGGCGCTGATGTAAGCCTAAACGTCGCAATAGCTCCAATGTACTTTGATGACTAAAGCTCCCTTGCAATCGAGGCGGATGAAAGCCTAATTGGTTTAATTGCACCGCAATCGTTGCGGCATCCAGTCCCTGTGCGACGAATGCTTGAACCTGTTGACACAGTTGTGGATAGTAACTTAGCTGCTCAAAGCTGGCGACCGGACGAACGACAATTTGCTCACTCTGAAATCCGCCTAACCATTCAATCACCAGTTTTACCTGTTCACTTTGCCCTTGTGCTTCGACGACAATTCGACTGATCAATTGCCGCATGATTTCTTTGCGATGAGCGTTCGTCGTTGTACTTGCATTCCATAAGGTCGGAATATCTTGTGCAAGTTGTTGGATAGCACTGCGTTCGACATCAGATATTACGAGCGGTTGTTGAGCTAAAAAGCGCTGATAATCTTCCTGGACTTGTTCTACTGTAGCAAGCTTTGCTTCCCACTCTTTCCCAAGTTGACGGGCGACTAATCGATTCTCAGGTTCAACTTGTCGGTAATGCCGTCCAGATCGCTCAGCTTCGATAGTAGCTCGCTCCAACTTTTGCTGCCACAGCTTATCAAGTTCGGTCCGCTCTTGCTCAACCGATTGAGCTGCTTGTAGGGATAGTTCTAGTGCCGCAGGCTCTAATGCTTGCAGCACTTGTTGAGTGATAGCAACATCGAGTGAACGACCTGCGATGTGCTGGCAGCCTTTGTCAGCATAGTCACTCAGCCGACGATTGCAGAGGTATTCGTGGGTTCTTCCCTGACCACTGTAATGCACGGTCATGCGACAACCACAGTACTGACAGACTAGCAAACCAGAGAGCAAAGCTACTCCATGACGAGCTACTCCAATGGTTTCAGCACGGGACTGGTTGGCTGCGAGGCGTGCTAGATTCTGTTGATACTGCTCCCAGCTAATGTATGCCGGAAATTGGTCAAACACTAGGGCGTGCCAATCTTCTGGTGCATTCACAACTCGTCCCGTTTTCGGTCGCCCAGGTTGTTGTTTGCGCGGGTCTTGCTGCCGACGACCGTAAGCATACGCACCCGCATAAGCTGGATTCTTCAATAGATTTTGTAAGGTCATGCGATTCGGTTTGCGCCACTCTAAATCGCCACGATTGATCCCTTCCCGAATTCGCACTGGAATTTGAATGTCCGCTCGTACTAGATACCGTAGCACTCCGTTCAGCGTCCCAATTTCCTCAAATTTGCGAAAGATCATACGCACCACCTGTTGAGCTTGCTCATCTGGGTCAAAAATCACCTCGCCAGACGGGCGGCGCAGATACCCGATGGGTGGGTCAAACGGCAATTCTCCACGTCGAGCTTTGTTGAGTTTGCCTTCAAGCAAACGGGTTTTGAGCACATGCAGTTCGGCTTCACTCATTGTCCCTTTGAGTCCGAGTAACAATCGGTCATTGTACTGACTCGGATCATAGAGCCCATCGAGGTCACCAATCAACGTTCTAAACAACGCGCAAACTTCCAGCAATTGATGCCAGTCTTTCGAGCAGCGTGCGAGGCGCGACATCTCAATGCCGAGAATGAGTCCTACATGATTCAGGCTGACCTCTGCCACTAGGCGCTGAAACCCGCTGCGCCCCACGGCAGTTGTTCCTGATTTGCCTAAGTCTTCATCAATTACCAGCACACGCTCACGCTGCCAACCTAATGCTTCTGCGCGATCTACCAAACCATACTGAAGTCGAGTCGATTCTTGATGCTCTAGCACTTGTTGTAGAGTCGATTGTCGCACATAGACGACGGCTAATCGGTCGAGATGCAGATCGTCAATTTTCTCAGAGCGACGGTTGTGAACTTCACGTTTAGGATTCATGATGTTCCTCCTGCTCCAGAGCAATGATCTGAGCGCTCATCATCTCGGTGAGAACGGCTACTAATCGTTGGCGTTGGGCAAGGGGTAACTGAAACCACAGTTGACAGACTGCTGGCGGTTGAGACGGGGGGGAATAGGCTGTTCTGGCATACGACACCTGCTTGTGCGTCTAAGTCCTGAGTTGCCCGGTGCTGTGCCACGAAAGTCACTAACCGCAACAACCCTTCAATACTTACAATAGGGCAAACTGAGCGCTTCGGGTTTAGGGCGGCATTCTGATTGGGTGATTGAGCGGACTTATGGCTGGCTTGGGCGGTATCGTCGCTTGAGCAAAGACTACGAATATCTGCCGGAAACTTCGGAAGCATTTATCTACACCGCCTCTCTCCGTACACTGCTACGAAGGCTGGCATAATCCGCTACTTCTCAAACGTCCTCTGACTCTTTGAGCGCTAGTTCAACGATCGAATTTGTTCAAGTGCTGCCTTCGCTGATTCGGGCTGATCTTGCGCCTCATAGAGCTTTGCTGCCTGCTGAAAGTCCCGAATTGCGGCTTGCTTTTGTCCGGCTTGTGCGTAAATAAATCCACGGGTGTTGAACGCCGTTGCCAAATTCGATCGTAACTGGGTAGCCTTAGTCAAATCCGCGATCGCCCGTTGTTGATAGGTTTTCTGTTGTGGGGGTTGGGCAGTCACGCTAAAAATCAAATAGGTATTGCCGCGATCCAGATAGATTAACGGGTTGTTTGGATTCAGCGAGATCGCCTGAGTCAGATTGTGCTCTGCTTCTGCAAGGCTAGAAGAGCGGAAGTAAGCCTGTCCACGTCCCCACCAAGCACGCCATTGCTTCTGATCAAGTTGGATTGAGCGATCAAAGTCAGAGATTGAAGAGTCAATTTGCCCCAGTTCAAGATGTGCGATTCCTCGACCTGCCCAAGCTTCGGAGTCCTCTGGTGCAAGCCGAATTGCTTGCGTAAAGGCAGCTTTGCTTGCCGCAAAGTCATTTAACTGGCAGTAGGCACTTCCCAGGTTGAAGAAGGCTCGTGCGTAGGTCGGCTGAATTTCCAGCGCTTGCTGATATAGTGCGATCGCGCCTCGCAAGTCTCCTCGATCGCTCTTGCGGTTGCCCGAATCAACTAGATTCTTTGCTGTGATTGAAGTGGATTGCTCTACTGCTTGCGCGGCGAAAACCGGAGTGAAATTGCCAGAAATACCAAGAATGAAGCCAGCGATCAGCGCAACTGAAACTGAAGTCAATTTGTTCATAGAATGCCGCGAATCCTAACGACATATAAAACTTAATCATGATCGATTTTTTGCATCTGTCAACCAGATTTTCACAACTGAAAGATTTTTGAAGAAGAGTAGGAAACAAAAGAAGGTGTAAGAAATTGAGCACTCATTAAACAACTTCATCTTTTTCGAGCTTTTCAATCGCATCATCTAGATAATATTGAATGTTTGTTGCTAAAACGAATCCACTGACTTTTCTTCTTCTACTTTCGACTTCCAACCGTAGTAAATGCCGAATAGACTTAAGCCACTCTAGTTCCTCAAGAAGCCTTGGACTGATATTATTAAATCTATATCGTTCGCGTAATGACGAAAGAATGCGCCTTCTGTCTTCACCACTCATTGGTAGTAACGCAGCTACAAATGCAGTTGGCTCTATGTGTTTCAGTATCGGAAGGTCGTGATACTCCTGAATTTCAACATCTTCATATTGATACCTGCTGATGCTGATCATTCTGGAGAATTTCCGGAGATCATTCTGCATCGTCACAAGCAGGTCTTGACCCGCAGCAGTTAAGTTCTCTTCTTGTGCTAATTTTCGCATTTCGTCGATATAAGAAGATAGCTCCTGAAATTCCTCAAAGTCTTTTCCTTGAAATCCAAGACCACCATAATTATCATCCGTTATGGAATCAATGAATGAAGGAGTAGCAATCGCAAGCAGCTTGCTATCTTTCAGATAATCAATGTAGCGTTTAGCATCTTTAAGAATTTCACCCTTACTTTTGCTATAAAGTTCAGCATCAGCGAACGTAAAAAAGAGTCCAAAAACGTGCTTTATTACTCCAACTTGAATATATTTCCTATTAGAAAGATCTAGTTCGACGCTTCTAATTACACACTCAAAATCGCCATCAGAAAGGTCAGAAAAGTACCAAAGCTTCACCCAGTTCGGAGTATTTTCGTCCTGAAAGTACTTGCTATTTAGTATTGATTGATTCAACTCTTCAGTATTGAGAACGCCTTTATCGAAGAATGCTTGCCACCACAATTCGCTTGGAAATGGAGTACGCAAGTCAAGCAAGGGATACCGATTAAGCACTTCTTGAAGTGGGGTGTCCTCTTGCTCATCTTGAGCGACACCAATAGATTGAGTTGCAATTCGCCGACTCAGACTAGCTGAATATGCCTCTCGTAATTTACTGATTTCCTTCGGAAGCATCTTTCCACGCTTAATCTCTATCGAAAAAGCTATCAGTAGCTTCAATAGATCCTGCACCAGCTCCGTTTTCTCCTTTGCTTTTTTTGGCAGAACGTTAAAGATTCTTTCAAAATCTAAAACAATTTGCTTCAGGTTTCTTAGATTTTCATATTCAGCTTGCTCGTAAAGAACTCGTATCAATTCGGTGTTATCAGATAAGAATTCTCTAGCTCCTGAGTCATCGATCATGGTAACGAAGCTCTCAAGCGCACCCTCAAAATCTAGAGACACACCAAAAGTTTTACCGATTAGCTTCTCTTTAATAATCCGATATTTACTGTCTTTTACCAGTTCATCTTCATTGGCAATAAGAAGCACTTTCAAGTCTTGGTGTTCTACAAAAAAGTTGATGTATCCTAATAAATTAACCAAATCGATCTGACAGCGCTCTAAATCATCAAAAATTAAAATGCTTTTATCGGCATCTCTAAGATATTCTGGCAGATTGATTTCTGGAATCTGAAGATTTAACGTTCCGTCATCTTTGCCGTCGTTATTTAGATCGATTTTTAATGCACCTTTCAGTAGCCCTTTAAGAATTCTCCCTGTGATTGCCATTCCTTTTGAGGAAAGTACGGGATGTAGCTGCTGAAAGAAAGCATTTTCTATCTCAGAGAAACTTGTCATTCCATAGAGGCTGATATACAAACATTTGCGATCGTTCTCTTTAAGCTTGTCTCGGTATCTATTAATAAACCATGTTTTTCCAGATCCCCATTGACCTTGTAGAAGAACTGCAAATCCAGGCGCATGAGATAAATTACAGTAATAGTCTAGATACGTTTCTATATGCTCATTAATCGCGTGTTGCCGTCCCATTTCTGTCCCACTTCTGTTTCATGCTGCTAGGCGCAACTATAACAAACTTGACCTCCACACCGTCGTAAACGAGGGGTGAACAATTGAAATTTCTTGTGGGTTAGCGATCGATTGGTTAAGCTTCTCTTTCCCCCTCATCTTCTGGTTCCTCTGATTCTGGTGGCAGAAATTCGGGCGCGTTTATCTTTTGCCCCCACAAATCGTCGCTGATCGACTCGCTCTTCCTTAACTCGGTCACGAGCGCTTCCACAAATGCCACAATCTGAGTGGCGGCTTCTGAGGGCGATGGAATTAGATCTTGTGCGCCAAAAACAGGAAATAATCTGCTGGAGAATAGCCCCTCTAATCCTGACCCTGCAAGATGAATGCGGATGTCGTCGGGCGTTTGGACTCGACTCAGAAATTCCAGTTTTGCCACTACTGCAAGCTTCAATGCTGCAAATTGATCCTGAAGATATTTCAGATGAATTCGCGCTGACCCTCGCTCTTGGCGAGCTGCTTCCAATTGAGACAATGCTGCTTGATATGAAGCATCGTCTCTCAGCATTTCTGCTCTACGACAATCGCGCTGATGCTGGTTTTTCAAGGCTAGATCAAAGTAAACCTGACTGTCGATCGACAGTTTCAACTGCTCAACGTTCTTCTCTAGTTGTCGAACCTGTTGATCTGCATTCAAAAATTCCCTGGAAGCGTCTGCGATCGCCTGTGGATAATTAACGAGTTCCATCGCCGTTATAATAAAAGTTATCTGTTTCAAAGGTACTCAGACTTCACTCAACTTTCCATCATCACTGCCACGCATGATCGCGCTTCACTCCTCGCAACTAACGCGCTTTCTAGCATTCAGCAGCAGACCGATTCTAATTTTGAATGGATTGTGATCAACGACGGTTGTAATGCTGAGACTCGCGACCTGATTGCCCGATCGAAGTTTTCTTGCTGCGTCCGCTATCTAGAGATGCCTCACCCGAATCTCGGTTTCGGGCTGTGTCATGCTCGCAATTTAGGAATGGCGACGGCAACGGGCGAGTTGATTGCTTATCTAGATGACGACAATACGATCGCGCCAAAATTTGTTTCATCCGTTCAGCAGTTTTTTCATCAGCATCCCCAGATTCAATGCAGCATGGTGCAGCAGTGGCGACGGCGAGACCAGGTAGACGGCAATCTCTTGGTTCGGTCAGGACCTCCCTTCCTATCACCTACTGCGACGGCAACGATAGAAGACTTGCTTACACATCAGGAATTGTTTGACAGCAACGGCTTTGTACATCGACGGCAAGCAGCACTGAGATGGAATCCTCGCTATCGCATTTTCGCAGACTATGAATTTTTCCTCCAGTGCCTCAGCCTATGGGGACCGGATTGCTTTCAACTGCATCGGGCGGTGCTAGTCGATTATGTGCAGCGCTCAGACGGAATTATCGGGCGATCCAGCTACCAAGAGTGGGCGATCGAGCTTGAGCAGATTCTAAATTCCAGTGCGCTATACCCTGTGCTGAATCATCAAACCCAGGCACAGCTTCGGCAATTAGTTCAGCGATGGTGCGATCGCGCAGCCCGCCGTACCTCGAACGCGAAGCGCGGTGCAAGCATCGCGGCTTTTTCGAGTTAACCTTGCAGATGGAAAGTAAACGATGCGAACAACAATGCAACCCAAGACTTCCGCTCCGCCACTGCTGCAAACCATTTTGCACTGGTCCCACATCGAGGGCGGTGAGGCGCACTGCCTTACACGGATATATCAACGGTTTGACGCTCAGATCATCGTGCTGTCTGAAATTCGCAGTAACGATCGACATCGGGCACTGATGCTTGATCTTGTAGGTGCAGCAAACGCGCTGATTCCAAGCTTGTCGGATTTGAAACTTGATCCGAAATCGATTACTTGGCTGATTCATCATGGAGCCTTCTCGGATTACGAACCGTTGCAGCACGAGGAGTGGGGACAGGCTAGTTTTCTTTGGAACGGCAGTCAATATGAACTCGACTGGAATCAGTGGAAGTCGCTTCAGCCGAGTGAGATCGAGGCTTTGCATCAATCGATCGAGATTGCCCCTGTGTTTGGTGTTCTTAATACGATCGGCTGGATGCAGCGGTAGGTTCAATGTCAGATTCGTTTAGGTGGCATTGGGGGTATCCGATCGATGGTCGTGCGATCGCAGCAGACGTTCGACGTTCTCTGATTCAGTTTCAGCCTGAGATTGCCGCTCGACAAAGCAGCGTTGCAATCGTCCGGTTCGATCCTCCCCCCAACAGCAGCGATTCCGATCGAGCGCGGTTTGACGCGGCTCGTGTGTCGATGAACCAGAAAATTAAGGCGTTTGAGTTTTTGGGCTGTGGCATCGAGCAGATCGAGGCGCTTCCGTATGATCTGGCTCCGCCCGTCTTCCGTGATTTAATCGATCGACTCAACACTAATCCTCAAGTTCGAGGCATTATCGTGCAATACCCGGTTCCGCGTCAGGTCGAACCGTTCGTGCGCCAAATTGCGCCGGAGAAGGATCTGGATGCCCTCAGTGCGGCATCTCCTTTTGCCGTTCCAGCGACATCTGAAGGGATTGTGCGAATTGTAGAACCGTTTGCCGCAGATGCGATTATCGCAGTGGTTGGCGCGAGAGGGTTTGTCGGTCAGGGGGTCGTGCAGCAGTTGTACGATCTCGGACTTAGCGTTCTTGCACTCGATCAGCGCGATGCGGGATTTGTGCCCGAAGATTTGTTGCAGGTGCGGAATGCGGATATTGTCATTTCAACGACCGGACAACCTGAACTGCTCGATGAGCGGCATCTCGTTCCTGCTCACCGATTGGTTGTAGATTCTGGGTTCACCAATTTGGGCGATCGCATTTATGGCGACATTCGCGCTTCTGCGAGAGCGATCGCTCAAAACTTTACACCTGTTCCGGGCGGGATTGGTCCAACTGAAATGGCAGTTCTGCTAGAGCGCTTTGTAACCAAAGAGCTTGCCGCCCAGTTCAATCCCTGGCAACTCGAAGCAACAAATCCTGTGGTTTATTTAACGCGCTTCCAAGTGCAACAGCAACAGCAGGAATGGGCAACCACTATCTACACATCTGCTGTAGGACTTTTCAATCAGAAACTCAGTGCTGAACCTAATGCGTTTCAGACCGATGAAAACGGTGTACTTGTGCTGCCCGGACAGAATTATAGCCTCCGGCTTGATCGTGTTCAGAACACTTTTACGATCGGGGGAGCGAAAGATCGAGGAACCCTAGCTATCTATAGCCTGAGTCAGCAAGCAGTAACGATGGCGAGAGGACTCACGGCAACCGACGCAGAAGCTTGGAAACAGCTTCAGATGGAGAGTCTCAATCAATTGCAGCAGGATGAAGATCGAGAGCGATAATCGAGTTGCACCACCAGACCCGATATTTCAAGCAAGCCACCTTTGGAGACATAAGTTATGAATCACGATGATGATGAACAGGGTTCTTCCTTGGCGAAACGAATATCTGAGCCACAACCAGATTGGATGGAAGTTTTCATCGCTGCGGTTATTGCAGGTTCATCCCTGATTCCGCAGATTGGAGGACTTTTCAACGTTTTGGGGACTGCCGCATTTGCGATGCACCAAAGCCAGAATGTGAAAAAGATGGCTGAATACTTTACTGAGGCACTTAAAAAGGCAAAAGAAGAAGTTCATCCTGAAGCACTCAAAACTGACAAGCTGAAAGATCTGATCATTGTCGCTGTTGAAGCTTCAAAAAATACGTCGTCAGAGGTGAAACTACACGCGATCGCTAATATTTTGTGCGGATGCTTCACTCGAACAGGAAGCACCTTCATCAACCAAGAAGGAATGTTCCGCCTTGCAAGAGATATTTGACTTTCCTCGTGCTAAAGCCGCGAGGATTCAGCCGAGCCTTCGGACTATACGCTCAGCTATCCCAGATTCAAACAACTCTAGTTGAATTGCTTTTGATGTTGGGTTCTCCGCCTGATGCCGTTTGCCACGAATGGCGGCATCGCTGCATAGAGCGTAACTTCCTGGGAGTCCCCCAGTAGGCTTTTTCTGTCTGGTGCTGACAAACTTGATTCCGGCGCGATCGGCAATTGTGCGACTCGCCCCTGTGTTCGCGTGTTCGATATTGCCGCAGTCTTCACAGATGAACTTTTCACCCTTGCGGTTCTCTTTCGATTTGTGCCCACAGTTGCGGCACTCCTGAGATGAATACGCGGGTGGAACCTCAATGCAATGCTTGCCAGATTTGAGACACAACCACGCAATCTTAGCACCCAGTTCACCCCATGCCACATCGTTAATTGCTCGATTCAACCCGCGTTTAGCGCTCTGTCCGTTCGGCATGAATCGCCCGTTTTGGCGTTTCGGTTTGCATCTGGCTTTCATGCCTTTGATGTTCAAATCTTCGAGGCTCACAACATCGGCTTTCTTGACTTCTCTCGCTGCGGCATTCCATTGATAAGCGTCACGCTTGTGGGCAATTTGACGATGCAACTTCGCGACTCTTTTTCCAGCTTTAGCGCGATTGGCTGACCCTTGCTGTTTGCGATTCACCCGACGTTGCCGAATCCGCATCAACCGCTTGGTCTTCTGATTGGTAGCAAATCTGGGATTCTCGACAAATGCACCATCCGACGACGCAATAAGCTTGTTGATGCCAAAATCAAGCCCATTGACTCCTCGACAGTCCTCTAGTGGCTTCGGTTCTGGAAGGACTTCTGGCAAGTTGAGCAAGACTGAGATGTACCAACCGTCCGCACACTGCTTCACGGTCACAGTGCGAATCTCGGCATCCGGTAGAATCGGGCGACTATCAAAATAGCGCATTGATCCAATACCGGGTAGATACACGCGACTGTAGTGGTGTTTTCCAAATAACACGTCCAGTACCGTAAACTTGCATCGTCCGGGTTTATACTCAAAGCTCTTGAAGGTCGCGGCTTTACGGTAGGCGGGAAAACCCCGTTGATGTTGCCAGAAGCCAGTGAAGGCAGCATCAAGCTTTGCAAGATTGCGTTGTAGAACCGCAGAATCAATCCTCGCATACCACTCTGATTCTTGTCGCAGTTGGGTGGTACGCTTACTCTGAAGTCCTGATGCTGAGTCCCACACCACACCGTACTTTCCAGACTGCTTCACGAGTTGATCATCACTCAAATGATACGGAATCACACCATGCTGAATTACTGGACAAGTCAGTGGACAACAGGAGCCATATTCGATCTGGGTTTCTACCTCACAGAATGCACCCCACGCATACTGCAACGGTTCATCTGCTTCACGGTTATTGGTATTCCAACTCTCTTCGCGTTCTCGTAGTGCGTGATTGCGGTGCTTCCTCAGCGTGACAAGCCACTGGGACAGCAACATCAATTGCTGATGATTCGGCTGTAGCTTGTAGTTCCACCGCAATTGCATGAAAGTAACTGTAAAAGCCTTCTATGAGTATATCTTCAAAGCTGTGATGAGTAAAACAGTACTACTCTAATCTTCTGTGCAGCATTAGAGACGCAGGCAAGTCGTCCTGAAAGAACGAGGCTTGAATCCCATTTCTTCGGTCAGAAGGGAAAATGAAAGCTCTGTATGTAATTCAGGAAAAGCAAAGGCAATTTTTCAGTAATTCTCCTGAAGCAGCAGATAGAACCGCCCCATTTGTTGGAGTGGAAGAAGTTGCAGTCGATTTAGGTTGGGCTGATATTGATGCTCTCACTGCTTGCCAGGGATTAGAACAGCTTAATCTGGCATTAGAAACCGGAAGCAGTCGAGGAGCATACGATCCTCGGCAAGACCCGTTACCTGGTCAGAGAGTGTTTGAAACAACTACTCTAGCTGCAAGATTAGTTGCCTTGGCTTTCAGCAGTTCATCTTGATTCGCTCTGGGTGATAGTCCAAATGCGATCGCTTTCGTTCACCGTTCTGCCTGTAAAAGACTATACTCGTAGATAAAATCTCCTGCTTACGTCAAGTCATGAGTTGCGAAATCCCGGTCGAAGCTCCAATCAAGATTCTATTTTTAGCGGCTGATCCGAGCGACGCTGCTCGCTTGAGGTTGGGTCAGGAACTGCGTGACATTCGTGAGCAACTCAGACAATCTCGCCATCGTGATAGATTCGCAGTTGACTCGCGTGAATCTCTGCGTCCAAGAGATTTGAGTCAAGCAATTTTTGACGTTGAGCCAAGAGTCGTGCATTTTTCGGGACATGGTTTGGAGAATGGAGAGCTTTGTTTTGAGAATGGGGTAGGAAGGATGCAATCCATCAGTCCGGAAGCTTTAGCAAAACTATTTGCATTAGTCGCTGACCAAGTAGAGTGCGTTTTGCTGAATGCCTGCTATTCAGAGATCCAGGCAAAAGCAATTGTTCAGCATATTCCATTTGTGATTGGCATGAATCGAGCGATCGGGGACAAAGCTGCGATCGCTTTTTCCGTTGGATTTTACAAGGCGTTGGGTGCGAATCGTTCAATCGAGCAGGCATATAAATTTGGTTGTGTTGAGATTGATATGGAAGGACTCTCAGAGAGTTTGACCCCAGTGCTTTACCGTCGAGAAGCCCCTAAAGTTACTAAAGTCTCTTGGGAAGTAGTTCTCACTGCAACGATCGAAGACATCGATCAGCAAAAACTAGAAAATTTGCTTACTTTACTACGTCAGATGTCTGGCGATCCATCGATCACACTCAAGAAAATAGAAAGGGGCAGCGTCAAACTAAACTTGGAAGGCTCAATAGAGGGTTTCGAGCAGATTAAGAAGTTATTTGAGGAAGGACAGCTTACAGAACTACTCGACCTACCTGTTGAAGATGTAAGACAATATCAACCAACGCAGACGGCTCTAGTAGAAACAGAAGTAAAATCCACTAATCATCCTCTTACGGTCAGTGTAGAAGCCCCTATTCTCTGCTGCTATGTAAACGGAACTTCTCAAATTCAAATTGCTCGGATTACAAATATTCCAAATTGGTATTTCGAGCGTGTTGTTTTTCCAGGGCAAAGATTGCTATTTGAGGCATTACCTGAAGCTCAACTTGAGATTTTCACGGCGCTGCCACCTGGTGCTATGCGTTCAGACACAATTTTTTGCCGTAGTCTAACAGTTGAGGAAGAAGAGTCATTGCTTCAAATTATGCCGGAAGTTGAAGGCTTTGTGCAATCAGAAACATTGATAGGGAAGAGGGGGTGGGGATGGTCTCAAATATGACACCATTGATGCTTTGACTAAAGTAAAAGGACTAGAAAACAGATCCTTAATTTGCATTGTCTTTCTGGTTAGCGCGATAAATGAGCCAACCTATCAGGAGAAACATGAGGACAAGAACAAAAGAGGTTACGGGATCTGGAGTAATTACTCCCGCGTCGATCTCATCATAAAGGGTGGGAAAATCTTGATCAGGCATATCAAAATAGTCGAATGTGAAATCTCCATTGGGTTCTGTCATAGCGCAACTGAGGCATAAGGATTTAAGCAACTTCTCTCCTTGAAGAGTTCCCAGTAGCCTTCGCCTAATTGGAGATTGCGTTGTTGAAAATGCTAAGACCTCGCAAAAATTTAATTGTTCGAGGTGTTTGAGAATACTGAGGATGATAGCTAAATCAACGTCAGCACTATTGAGGACAGTACAATTCTATGGTTGAATACAAACCAACGTTGAATAGCCTTTTCCGTGCAAGAATGCCCAGCCTGTAAAACAAAGCTATTTCTTGAAGTAGATCATCCTCGTGTCGAACTTCTGACCTGTCCGACCTGCGAGTTTGTCTACGCAGAAGTGCGGATACGCGATCGCAAAATTTCACTCTTGCCTAGACAACAAGGTATTACTATCAATATTTTTCAACCGAATAACGAAAACCGAGGAGCGGTTGGATTGGATAGAGATGGAAATGCAATCAAATTCATTCTGCCCTCAGCCTCATTTTTTGCGCCCTACGAAGACGATCTTTGATATGTTCTCTATGTCATCTACCTAATCAGATTTTTTCGATATGGTTTATCTAGCTATCGTACCGAAACTGTTCTTGTACACAATTAAGTCAGTTGCCCCAAACGTTTGAGAATACTGAAAACTACCGCTAAATCACCTGGGTTCCGAATACCAAATAGTTTAGAGGTTGCATAGCTCGGTTGAGATCCCTGCACTAATTTGACGAACATAAAGCTGCCTCCTGTCGTGATCAAACCGAAGCAGGGGCTTTCTGGATTGGGATTCGCCAGCATATAGGACAAGATTTGAGGAAGTCCCTCTTCCACCGAGAAAGAGGCTCGTTTCGATTCGACCACTAAAACCCAGAGTTGATCATTCAGTACAAGGGCATCAATGTTACCCGTAATTCTGACTCCTTCATCCTCAGCAACAATTTCCACCGATGGCTCTGAACGAATGTGAAATGGAGGAAGATAAAAGCCACCCAGGAAGAGTAGAGGATCGAGAACAGCCATCCGAACGACTCCTTCAAGCAGGGGTGGGTAGTTCAACAGGTTAAGAAAGCCATCGACTACGCGATCGAGAAATTGCTGTTCGGTTTCGGTAACGGCTGGCAAGTCGTCTTGCCATTCTCGAAAGAACTGCTCATCTCGAACCAGGTGTAAGTCGAAGCGATCGATGAGGTCGCGGAGCGTGACGTTTTTCGCTTGAAGGGTAAGTATCATGATATTTAGGGTTTGTATAGCAGGTTTGCTTCTATCTGGTTATCGTAGCTGGGGTACATTCCAAATTTGTCGCTAATCGGAATCGTCCTTCGAGAACTAATTCAAAATTACTAACAAATCTTGCTCGTTCACCTGGGTTAAGTTGAGTCACATAAGAGTAAGAGGAAAGAACAGATTGCTGGGTGAGCAATCGTTTCATCAAATCTAGTCCATCATCCCCGTGCTCAAACCATAACTCTCTCAAGTTTCTCGATCGCGCTTCATCCGCACTCACTTGAAGCAGTCGGTTCATTGCCTCATTCGTCCAAACTTGCCAATCTCCTTCCATTAGAACCAATGATTGAGGTTGATCCGACACAAACAGTCTCTCAGCTAGTTTTAGCACCTCGATTTCAGGCAAACTGCTAGGATATGGCATTTTAAGCGGATCGTCATCTTGAGCAAGTGAGGCTGAAATATGCCAAGCCATCTGGTTCGCTCCTTTCCAGGTCAGCAGCAATGCCCTCATCCCGTTCTCTAAAACTTCTGATGCCAAAAACCTGTAGTGTTCTCTTAGCGTCTTTGCATCCTCGCGAGTAAGGCACTGAATGACCAACAGGCGATCGCTTTCATCCTCCCACTGGCTGACGGCTCGATAAAGTGCTGATCCAGCTTTGTACAATCCTTGTTGGAATGCTTTCACTGCACACTTGAACGTGAAAATTCGTGCATCATGCAGCGCCACAATTTGATGTGCTTGAAGAATGAGGTTTTGCGGTTGGTAGCTGCTCATCAAGTTATCCCCCGTTTACGTGGTTAGTATGATGGGTGCAGGAAATTGCCTTCAACTCATCGAACGTCCACCTGGAACCATCTGGCTTCGTTAAGACTAACGTTAAATCTAACAGTTGTTCCTCGGTCGGTTTATTGCCATTTCTTAAACCAATCAAAGCTTCGAGCGATATATCAACTTCTTCGGCTAATTGCTCAAGTGTCCAGCGTCGATGTCTAAGTTCATTCTCAATCAGGTCCGCGATCGAGTGACAATCGGTACGTCTACGAATCAATTCTGTCGCTGCTTCTGCCAATCGCGCCAACTGATTAAGAGATAGTGTTGGAAGCCAGGACAGTACCCTGTTGAGCGTTAGCGGTTGCTCAGTTTGGGGAAGATTTCTCAACAACTCTTCTAGCTGTATTTCACTAGCAAGATAGCGGGACAAGTCCTCGTCTGTACATCCAAGAAAAATTATTAAAGCCTCTCGGTTCTTGCCTCTGGGCGATTCAACGTCTCCAGATAGCCATCCTGACAGAGTTCCAGCATCAACTTTGACATCTCGACTAAAGGGACGCAAGCCTTTTCTTCCCTTAAGTCGAGATATTAACGCTGAAAGTCTACTCGTACCCTCTGCCACAAAATAACCGCCTAAATCGAACATTCTCAAGGATAAGCCCAAAAGTCGATTTAGTCTCAAATCAAGTGAAATCAAGCGGGTTAAGTTGGATCAAACAAAATGTTTGACAATGTTTGATTTATTGGTAACATGATTCGTATGCGATCGAGGAACGAGACGCAGCGATCGCCCACAAGCCTCAAGGAATTCGTTAAAGGAGAATACGAACGATGACCAGAATGATTGATGTGAATGACCCCGCGACGGCAAAACTGTTTGAACGAGTCGATCGTGGAATCGACTCAGCGAATGAGTCCGAACGATCGCACCCGTGCGCTACGAACGATGAGTGCGAACACATTGAGACCGCGCCCTTGATCGAGATTTGGAAACCTGCCGAGCCGCAATTCTGCAAGGCAATCTACAGCTACTACGGAGTGAAGCCCCGTACTGTGCAGAAGTGGGCTAAACGAATTCTTGAAGTGTGCCCTTGGTTTGATGAAAGTGAATTTCGCTTGCCTGACGATCGCTATACACCACTCTGCATCGAGTTGATGGGAAGTTATTACACTTCTGGTTTAGATGCTCCTCGCTGGGCAAAAGCGATCGAGCATCGCTTTACAGATCGCATTGCGGCTCAATCTGCTACACCATCGCCGCAGCAAGACTCTCCTCAAGGTAATGGTTCAAAGACATCTGCCGTGGAAGGTCCGAGCCATCGTGAGAGCTTCATTTCACCACTCGAACCCTTGAAGCCTTTCACTGTACCTACTTCTGTAGAAATTGTCCCCGAAACACAACCTTTGTCAGTTCAATCACTCGATCAAGCAAATGGAAAACTGCTTCAGGGACGCACAGATGTCGAAGCTGCGTTGCTTCTGGTTACACAGGTCGGGCAGCTCGTTCAGTACACAGTTGAGATCGACATCGAGCAATCCACTCTTGAAGAGCAGCAGGTATCTCAGTTAGAAGAGGCTGCGTTTGATTTAGGGATTCACAAGGAATGCTTAGAACGCCAACAACGTGCGAACAACATTCGTCGCGGATATCGTAACGCTCGTCGAAATCGTGCTCAATCGCAGATTGTGAAAATGCAGGGTTTTTTCGCAGAGCGAGCAGGTTCCCGTGCGCCAGAAGCATCGCAGGGATAATCCTTCTCCTGCTGTTATTGCTATTGCCGATTCTGTTACTGCTCGCGTTCTCTAGCGTTCCTTCGGATCACCACAGGTCAGATCCGAAAACAATTCTCGCTAAGTAAATCATCAATTTCAGGAGATTGAGTCATGGTCATGCTTGTACTTGCTTTTGTTTCCGGTTTGATTGCTGCAAATTGGATTACGTTGCAGTTTGACGACCGCGTGATCCAGCTTCTATCGGCTGGACTCGATCAGGCGAAAGGTCTATTTAAGAAGGGATTTGAGATGGTCTGGAGCCGCTATCAGTCGCATCAACCCCAAAATCTTGCGTCCTTGAACCACGAAGACGTGATCGCTGCTGAATTCTACGGCGGAACTGCGGATAGCAATATTGCTGCCTATCAAGTTGACACCGCGCAGAAGTAGACTGCCCTCCGAACGATGAGCTTTGTATTGCTTAATTCTTCTTTCAGGGAGCCTATCTATGGACAGCCAAGCACTACCACTAGCGCCTCTACAACCCAATCAACTTCACTCTACGTCCCAAGCGGCAGAAATGCTCGGCGTTGTAGAAGCAACGCTGCGTAGCCGCAAAAGCCGTCATAAAGAGCTTCTAGTTGAAGGCATTCACTGGAAACACCAGGATGGGGGTACATTTTGGACAACGACTGGTATTTTAGTGATCGCGGAACGAACATCAACCGCTGAGGCAAAAGCACTGTTGTCTCAAGCTGAAAAATTGCCAGATCAACAGCTAACACCACTAACTCTTGTAGTGGACAACACGAATAAAGCCAACAACATTGCAGTCATAGCAGATCAGCCAACCCACAAGTTAAGTGCTGAAGAAGCACAAGTGTTTGTCGAGGCAATCGGTGAGAAACTACCGGAAACTCAGGTTCAAGATCTGCTGCAACAAATGCAGAATCTTGATACAGCCCCGGCGCGGTCGCAACGCAACGTCAGAAATCGACTACTCGTTGCAGCCTCGATCGTTGCAGCCCTGATTCTCGGTGGCTCAGGCGGTTGGCTAATGCGGGCAAATGAGACCAGTGCAACTCGCTCCGAGATCGTCGATCGCAACGTTGTATCAAATTCAGCGGTTGTGGGTCGCGGTAGCTTCGCGACCCAGCGTGAACGTGCGATCGAACAATCTCTTACCCTTGCCATACAGCAGCAAGAAGCGATCGATCTGTTACGCCGAGATTACCTACTTCAGCAAGCAGAACGCAGTCGCAAAACAACTGGCAGATCGATTGAACAATGGCTGATTCGCCATCTCAACAGACAAGTTGAAGCATTGCAGCGGAGTGCAACAAACAACGCTGGCAGTGCTGAGCAAATTGCAATCGCCCGCTCGATCGCAGGTGAAACCAAAGCAACGCTCTTGGCGCTGCAATCTAGAAAAACACCCAGCAAGTCTTATTCAGCTACTGCAACAACGCTAAAACGATCGTTGCAGCAAATCACTCCCTAATACGAAGAATATGGATTGCACTGTACGAGACATGGTGGAAGAGCATTTTTCTCTTCCTGGCGGGTACAGTCTCATGCTAACCGTCGCGTCAACGCTTTTCCCAAATCAGTTAGATGAAGCGATTGGGCATTGGAATCAGCTAGAAGCCAAAGCGCTACGGCTAGTTTGAGTTTTTCAGAACAAATCAACAAGAGGACAAATCAAATGAGTATTTTTTCATCTCTCGCGGCACTGATCGGAGGCTCTGAGTCAGAAGAAGTGTCCGTCAACACAACTTCGCACTCGACGGGTGATTCAGATCGAGATTACGAAATTGGGCAGAAGGTTGCAGCAAGAGGTCGCGCTCATGGTGTGGATTCAGATCGCGTTTCTTTAACGTCCTGGGGCGGTATTGCTCACAGCAAAACGGGTGGAAGGAATCATGAGGAAGAAGATGATTCCCTTTATCACGAATGACCTGATCAGCGTTGCAAACAGCATCCGGGGATAAGAACTTATCCCCGTCAGAGTGAATCAATCTACGGGTTGTCCGCTCACTCAAACAAGTTCTGTTTACTTTCAGAGGAAAATCTCATGGCGATTCGCGGAAAATCCAAAACAGCACAAGATCCAAATTCTGCTTTAAAGTCACGGAGAAAAAAGAAAGAAGAACCTGCACCCAAAGCAAATCAGACGATTCCTTCTGGTGATCTTCCTAGCGGTGTTGCAGCGACACTGCCGACTGCACCCCAAAACAGTTCCCCTACATCGGGAATTTTTAACGCTCTGCCGCAGATCCCAATTCCAGGTCTCGCCAACCCTACATCTTCAACAGCCACCGTTGCCTCAACGACTGGGAATCGTCCCGCTGTCATCGCGACTGCTCGCCGTGACTTAGCTAATGTCGAGCATGGATTAGAACTGCCGCAGTTCAACCCGAACGACTGGATGGCGAGAGACCTGTTTCAAAACACTTCTCCGTTACCAGAAACCTCGCAAGCAGTTGCAGACGAAGCAGTTTTATCAATTCAACGGAAGCGCCAAACGCTCCGAATTGCAAAAGAGAACATCGGACTCAACAGCGATATTGTCAGCGTTGCTACAGACTATCAAAAACTTCAGGGACAGGTGATCGACTATGCCACTGTACTGGTCGATAACCAAACGAAGTATGTGAAGTACACCGATGCAGGTGTGAAGCAGCAAACGGCGATGGTGAAGTTAGCGCAATCTCAAGAGCAGCACACTCAAGAGACGATCGCGCTGGACGGAATGAGAGCTTTGACTCCACTGATTCAAGAGGACTGGAACGAGCGGAGGAATTTGCGAACAGCAAAGGTCAACGCACTGAGAGAGCAAACGCTGCGCGTGAACACGGACTTGGAGCGCAAACGGCGTGAACTTGAAGTGATGTTTGACATCACCAATTTCCAGACGATTTAGAGAGCGTACATGGAGATGTTCGCTGCGGGCATCTCCTTTCATTGAGGATTTTCTAATGAGCAGCAATGAACCGAAAGGCTCGATCGAAGCCCTATCCGTCTGCGGATACCTACTCAGCGGCATTCTCTTTGTCAGCGCTGCGCTAAACGGTTCTCGAATTGCGCTGTCGCTATCACTGCTTGGGGCTTCAGCCAGCACAGGTGGAATTGTTGCTGCCACCCTCTTTGACCGCCATCGCCATCTGCAAAAACAACTGGATGCAAAAGCAGAGAAAATAACAGAAGGCGAGCAGCAACTGACAACGCTCAAGGCTCGACTTGAAGAGGCAACTCGCACCATTACGTTCCTTCAAAACTTACCGCCACCTGTAGATCGCACCCCGCAAATTATAGAGCAGTATCGAATTCAGATTGAAGGATTGCAATCTCGGCATCAACGCGAACTCGATGAACTTCGACACGACGCGATCGCGCAAATTGAATCGGTGCAAACTCAATCTCAGGTTGATCTCGATCGACTCCGCGCTGAAATAGTCGATGCAGACACCCAGATTTCAGAGTTTGAAACGCGCTTTATTCACAATGCTCAGCAAACCCTGTCTGATGCGTTGAATAAGCTGTACGACCGTGTTTTAAATTTAGTGCGCGACAACTTGCGAAAAGCAGGAACGCCAGACGCTGAAGATTTTGATGCCGTTTTCTACGATCGCGTTTCAGATCTTGACGCAGAAACTGCTGCCCTACACGAATCTTATGTGGAGCAAATTATGTCGCTCTCAGACTTTCTCAACGACAATAGCATTCTTGATTGCAGTGATGAAGCGCTGTCCATCCTCTATCACTTGACCGATGACTTTACCAGCATCAAGATCAAAGTGATTAACGCTTTAAAAGCAAAAGCGCTGCGGGAATTACAAGCGGTTATCACGGCATACAAACAGGCAGAACTGGTTCCGAAAGCTCATCTAGAACAGATCATTGCAAATCTAAGGACACGACTGCAAGAGTATGAGATGGAAGCCAGCCAGCATCAGCAGAGTGTGGTGGCGATTGCCACCGAGTACGAGTCGCAAACGGTGGAAGACGATCGTGTCGTTCGGTCTTACATCGACAAAATGGCGCGGCTAGAACATGACAATCAGCAACTTAAAGAGCAAGTCGCCGCTCTTGCCAAGTTAAAGCGATTTGATGAGGGAGCTTGGGGCTGGGGGGCGACCATCGGCAACTACATCATTGATTACTTAATGGCGGAAAATATCCCCTGTGATGCTATTCCGCTGAACTTTTCCCCAAATGATACTCACATTACGATCGCGCTAGAGTGTCGGACTGAAGCTGGCTTACGAATGCTGAAGAAAGAGGCAACTGACATTCAGAAGGGGATGCAGGCTTCCAAAGGCTGGAAGGATGTCAAGCTGAAGGTCGAAGGTCGAATCCTTAAGGCTGAGATTGAGTTCGCCAATCGTGCAATCGCAAAAACAAAGCCGGAGGCTATCCTAGAACGCTCCTCAAACGATTGGCAACTGTATTTAGGGTCTGAGTATCACTGGGCGATTTTTGCGGCAACTCAGAGCGGCAAGACGACGCTGATCGATGAGCTTGATGCGCTGCTGCACGTTCAGTTCGGTGGAGAAGTGGAATTCAATGCGGTCACGCTGAAAACAGACGGAAATCGTGACAGTGATGAGAAAGCGAAGCGCTTTATTTTCCCGCTGTTCAAGACCAGCAATCAATCCTATTACGAAGCCATGTGCGACGTTCTAGAAGAAATTGAAAGCCGGAAACTAATTCTTGCAGTCAATCCAAATCATCGCTACAAACGTGCTGTGTTTCAGTGGGATGAATACGGTGAACATTTCCGCCTTGGGGGAATGCGTGAAGAAACAAAGCAAGTGCTAATTTCTGCACTTCAAGTCGGGGCTGGATTAAGCTCTGAATCCGGAAAAGGAGTTCAAGTTACGTTCATTGCCCAAAACCCATTAGTTTCACAGTTAGGTTTAAATCGTCCTGATTTAGCGAATTGCTGCCTGGTCGTTGTTGGCGAGAAGAATATTCGCCTATTTCTTAATTCTGATGAACAAAATCATGGGTTAGACGGTGAGGATTTAACTCGCTTAAAAGCAGAGCTTTCAACCTATAAAGAAGCGTCTCGAAAAGCAGTTGAGAAAGCACGATCTGAAGCGGAGTCTAACGGTGAAGATCCTCGACTTGCGATCGCAAAATGTCGAGAGCGTTATTACTCGCTAGTTATTCCTTCAAAGGGTGGTTTGAAGCCGATCATTCTTTATAATCCTGCCCCTGGCGAGTTTACCAATCAGCTTACAGGTGGAACAACAACAGATGCCGCTGAAACTTGTGAACATGAGTTTAAGACAGATCGAACTCGGTTGATTGAAAACAAAACGAAACGGCAGCGTGAACAGGTCTGTAAGAAGTGTGGATTTAAGCAGAAGACGATCGAGCCAGTCGATCCGCCAAAGTCTGGAAAATAAGGCGTGGTGCGGTGCGGTGTAGCTGGGTGACACCACTTCACCCTTTGATCCAAAACGGCTTCACCACGCCACCAAAGCCACGCAATGTCTGTCGCCCGCCCACCGCGATCGCCCTGAAAGTCAATACCCTCGTTCCCACGCACACCCCACCATTAAATTAGGAGAATTTCAAATGGGTTATTACAATAACGGCTATGGTCTCCCTGCTCTTGTGGTTGCTTTCGTCGCAGGATTTTTGGTCGCTCAGATATTTACGCTTCAACCGAGAACGAATGTGCGATTTACTTCTCCTATTTCAACTCAGCAAAGACGATAGGAGAAAAGCAATGCAATTTGATTCTGAAGCCGCCTTACAAGCTCACTGCTTAAATGTTCTGAAAAGTCGAGGAATTGAAGCTCAAGAAGAAGTTTGGACAAATGGAATTCGGGCGGATATCGTTACTCCTGAATGTGTTTATGAACTAAAGAAAGTTTTGAATCGGGAGACCCTGTATCAAGCATTAGGACAGGCAACAGCCTACAATCAAAATCTCAATCGAAAATACATTTGCATTGTGGGACAATCGCCTTCTGATCCGAATGAATTTCAGCAGGCAATAGCGATCGCAAAAGCAATCTCAAATGAAAATATTCGGGTTAGCTTTGTCGATCGCGATTTGTTTTGGAGCGGTGGAAGTAATGGAGTTTCTAACTGGTTCAACTTAAATCTTTCACATCGGTTCAAGCCAGTTTTCAGAGACGTTTTGTGGATGTTAGGCTACGGAATTGTTTTTGCCTTAATTATTGCTGTTGTTGTCAATTCTTTTGCAGGAGATCCCGATTCTCGCGAAAGCTTTCCAACTGAGCAAGGTACTCAATAGGGGAAGTACAAAGTATGTTTCAAATTCACTACTGCAACGGATTCGTTGATGTTCAGGAAGGAAATTTAGTTACCGCAGTTCAGAGATCGATTGAGCAATATCAACGCCCTGTACAGACGATCGTAAAAATTGTCAGTACAACAGACGGAAAACTTTGGACTGACAACAGTTTAAGGGAGCTTCTCGGTCAGATTAAAACTCAAGTTCTAGAGTTGGCGGTTCGGGAATACGCCAATGCCGAGAATTGGGGCGGGGCGTTCAATCGCCACCATGTTAGACAAGTTCGATGGATCGCAGGTGGCGAAGGACCTGATCTAGCAAGCAAAACGCTGTTACTTTGGTCACTGGCAACCCTTTCAACTGAAATTAGCAGCTAACCTTCAACTTTCTACCTCTTGAGCAGTCAAAGCAGACCGCAACAAACGTAAAATTCCGGCTGTCAGACTTTTGCTCAATGCTGAAGATTTTCATCTTGAAATTCGCTCTAGCAAGTGAATGGAACGCCTCCAGATAGAGAGGCGTTGAAGTTTGGGCGATCGTGCATCCCTGATTGCAAAAGCGACCGCCCTTTTCTCGAAAAACTCTCATCTTCTATGGTCTTATGAAAAACAAACTTCCCAATCAGATCGAAACGAACCCCAGTGAAATTGAAACAAACGAGCAAGCCTTTACATTCGAGCAAGCATTAGCTGTGCTGAGTGCTGCTTGCTATTAGATGTCAATCACGATGGGGTCTTCCAAGCTTTTGGTGATCTTGCGTCATAATAGAACTATCCGCCTTATCAGGATTCTAGAGGTTGTGAAACTCCTCCAACATTTTCTACCTGACTCTCAAAAACTTCGGCTCGAACGGTGGCATTTCAAGGCTTCAGAACATCACTTGTGGGCAGTCGTCACATCAACTCAGGCGATGGCTGAATGTCCCGTCTGCCAACACAATAGCCGACGAGTGCATAGCCGCTATGAACGCACTTTAGAAGATTTGTCATTGGCACAACACCGCCTGACGCTTCAGGTCAAAGTGCGAAAGTTCTTCTGCCTCAATCCGACCTGTCTGCGTCGAATCTTCACCGAGCGACTTCCAGCAGTGGCAGCACCTTGGGCAAGAAAGACACTGCGTTTGATGCAGCAATTGCAGCAGATCGGGTTATTCTTGGGTGGCGCTACTGGCTCACATCTTGTCGAGCAACTGGGCTATTCAGTCAGTGGTAGTAGTCTATTGAACTATCTCCAACAACTCACCCTCCCTCCAATTGAGGTTCCTAGATATCTGGGCGTGGATGACTTTGCTTTTCGGCGGGGGCGGCAGTACGGCACGATTCTAGTTGACTTAGAACAACACCGACCCATCGCGCTCCTAGCAGACCGCAAAGCGGAAACGATCGCGGAGTGGTTACAGCAACATCCGGGAGTCGAAGTGTTGTCGCGTGACCGCTCCAGGGTCTATCGCAGTGGGATGAATCAAGGCGCACCCAACGCGGTGCAAGTGGCAGACCGATTTCATCTGGTGCAAAACCTAACAGAAGCGCTGGAAAAGGTGTTCAGAAGCCATCAGCCAGAATTGAAAGCAATTGAGTCCCAGCATCGTCCAACCACGCTCGCCCCAGACGTTGCAGTGGTGCGACCGAAACCGACTGCAATTGCCACAGAGCAAGCCAAATTCCAAGCTAAGCATCAACAACGAATCGACCAACAACAGCAGATTAAACAGTTGACTGAACAACGCTGGACACAGGCTGCGATTGCTCAAGCGGTCGGCGTGAGTGAGAGAACGGTACAGCGCTATGTCAAACTGCCTGACTTTCCAGCGATACAACCTCGGCGTAAAGCGTTTGGCAAAAGTGTCCTTGACCCCTACAAAGCTCGATTTATCGCGTGGTGGAACGATGGGATACGACAGCCTCGGTTGCTGATGAGCTTGCTGCAACAACAAGGTTACGAAGGAAGCCTTCGGACAGTCACTCGCTACATCAGTGCATTGCGGACAGCCCAAGGTTTACCTGCCAAAGTCGGGTGTTATCCTCAGAGTTCAGTCAAAGTGTGTGATTTGCAATCTCCACCGTTGACCGCTCGACGGGCGAGCTATCTTATCGTGATGCGCCCTGAGAATCGAGACCGAGAAGGGCAAGTCCTAGTTGAGAAGCTGAGGGAGCAACACCCCGATTTAGCAATCACGATTGAGTTTGCGGATGAATTCTTACAGCTGATCCGTCAACGAAAAGCGGAAGCTTTGGATGCTTGGATTAGCAAAGTTCTCAAAAGTTCGCTGAAGCCGTTTCAGGCATTTGCAGAAGGATTGCTGGATGACTACGATGCAGTCAAAATGAGCATGATTTTGAATATTAGCAATGGGGTTGTAGAGGGATTCAACAATCGACTTAAACTGCTAAAGAGGCAGATGTACGGACGAGCAGGACTAGCGTTACTCAGCAAGCGATTTATCTTAGCTGCTTAGGACTGTCGCTCTATTACCGAGAATAGTTCATCTGATGACACAAAATCACCAAAAGCTTGGAAGACCCCAGTTGTATTGTCACCTAACAGCTTGCACCGCAAAAAACTACAACCTTGGCTGGATTGCGAATACTCTGCTTGAAATCTTCGATGAAGCAGATTTGTCGCTTGACCAGTGGTTGGCGATCGCTTCTGCAACCGAGAAGCCGAAAGCTTGGGCTTTCAAACGTGCTGAAGAAAATGGCAAGCTTTAAGCCCTTTGCAATCAAAGCCATTAATGATGATCTCTGCGCTTCTCAGTTGTTTCTCAAAGCTTGAATGAACGCGAAGCGCGGAGCAAGACCTGAAGCACAAAGCGCTCTTTCCTCGTAAATTCTCATCGTTTACCATGAAACATAAATCACTTCCCGCTCTTGAACGAAAGTCCTTTGATTCGATCACACCCCTGTGCGCTGAAAGCATCGAGCATAAGCTTTCCGAACTCGAATTCCTCGAAAATGAGGATCTTTCATCTGAAGGTTTGGCAACATTGCTGCCGGGAAAAACTAGCGAATGTCTCGGCTTATTAGATGATTCAGTTGGAATGTTTTTACGGGAAATGGCAAGGTATCCGCTCCTAACTCAAGCGCAAGAGATTGAGTTAGCAAGAGAGATTATTAAAGGTGGAGTTGCTGGAGAACGCGCCAAACGGAAATTAGTTCGAGCAAACTTGCGATTAGTGGTGTCGATCGCGAAAAAGTATCTTAATCGTGGCGTACCGTTTCTAGATCTGATTCAAGAAGGTGCAATGGGCTTGATGAGGGCTGCTGAAAAGTTCGACTACGAGCGCGGCTACAAGTTCTCAACTTACGCTTACTGGTGGATTCGCCAAGGAATTACAAGAGCGATCGCTCAACAGTCTCGCACGATTCGGCTGCCAGTACACATGGTCGAGAAGCTGAATCAAGTTCGGAAGGTCAGACAAGTGCTGTCTCAAGAACTCGGTCGTAAACCAACTAGGGAGGAGTTAGCAGGCGCACTCGACATAGAAGAAGATAAGCTCGAACACATTCTTGATGCCAGTCATCGCACGTTATCGCTTCATGCTTGGGTGGGGCGCGATGAAGACACGGAACTCATGCAGTTGATCGAAGATGCTGACGACGTTGCACCAAACGAGAATGTGGATCACAAGCTGTTAGTCGATCAACTCAATTCGGTGTTGGATCATTTGAGCGATCGAGAACGTGAAATTATCAAACTGCGCTTTGGTCTAGTTGATGGTCAGCAGTACACTTTTGCTGAGATCGGACGGCTTTACGATTTGTCGCGGGAACGAGTGCGGCAAATTCAAGATAAAGCAATGCGAAAGCTACGTCACCCGCGTCGTCAATCCTTGCTGAAGGATTGGATGTAGTTGCTGATCGATTGCTGAAGCAATTGAGCGACTCGCTTGAAATACCAAAGAAACCGAAAAGCCGAACGCACTGCCTGAGAAACATTTGCGTTCGGCTCTATCCCCAAACGTAGAGGATTTCAATATTATGCAACGCCTGACTGCGCTTCTTATGTTGGTTGTACTTCTTTGCTGCCTTCCTGCACGGGCTACCACTTTCGATCCCGAACCGAATGTTCCTCCAAAGGGCACAGGGGGAAGTGGAACGCGATAATTCACCTGCACATACTCGATAGTAGAAAGAGATGAGAGAAGAAAATGACGTGATTGCGCGTGGACTGTTTGTTGGTTATTACATTTTTCGCAATGGGCAGCAAGCTGGCTACATCACTCAGAATTTGGCAGGTCATTATGATGCGATCGCGCTTGCTCACGAGCGTTTTGATCTACCAGAGTCGCAGCTATTGTTTGGCTCTGATCTTTATGCGATCGTCATGCGGTTGAAAAGAATTGGGTGTACCGTTATTCCGTGTGAAGCGGTTTTAGACTCAACTGCCTTGAGGCAACTGGAATAATTCCAACTCAGTTGCTGCCACATCCAGATAATTTTTTTATTCCTTATTTGCGCTGAGGTCCGCTAATGTCTGAACTGCATCAAATTCCTTTAGAGCAATTTCGTGAATCCGATCGCCGAATTCTGCAACTGGTTGAGTTTGAATCCCAAACGAATCAACAGATCCTTGAAGCTCTGGAAGCTTGGGAGATTCAGGAAATGCTATTTTCAATAACCTGGAACTTAATGATGTTTTGTCATAGCGACAAAATTAGCTGTAATAATCATGGCGACGGCGAATGCTGGCATCAACTCAGAAGTCGAACAACCGCTAAGCTAGAAAGCCTTCAGTGTGGAAATTTGAGCAATCTCACTCAGGATGGTGTGACGAGACTTCAGTGCTGGTTGGCGTACCGTTATCGATCTCGCTGACCAAAGAATTTCGATCAATACTCTACATTCTCATCCCGCCGCACTGTATCAATCGTAAATTAATAATTCCTGAATACACCGATTTTCACGCAACTTTGGAGTCACTGAACATCGTTACAAGGTCATCAAATTCAACCTTTACAGCGGCTGCAAAAGATTTCCATTGCGGAATAGATAAAAAGATTTCTTTTCCCCTTTCCCAAGTCCGTACAGTCCCGGATGAAACTCCAATGGCGACTGCTAACTGCTCTTGCGACAAATTAGCAGCTTCTCTTAATTCTCGAACTAAGTGAACTTTTGTTGCCATAGTGACTTGAGGAATGCAAAGTTGCGACAAAAAGTCGCGATTAAAATTTACGCCATTTTGTGTCGCGTGTTCAAATTATCGCCTCTTTTCCGAATTTTGGTAATTATTCTTGAACGAAATATTCTCTCGCCTGAGAAGTCCAAGTAACTGTCGTGATCCACGAAGCCAATTCTACTTTTTATCGATAGTTTCTATCTGTGGATCATGACGTGGAAATTTAGTGACATTTATTTGCTGCAATTTTTGAGTAGGGGATCGCGCCAGCGACCTTGCCATCAGGGGTAAAGAATGTTCTGATCCGAGTGTTTATGTCTCCAGTGATCGGCTTCTCGAAGAAGTCGATCACTTTTTTGCCTTGAGCAGAATTGGTTTGGATGCGGGGAAATGCACATCGGAATGCGATCTCTGACATCTGCCTGACATTTCACCCCTTTAGGCTCAACCTAGAAACGCGAAAAGCTCAGGACGACAAGCATCGCTTTATCAACTCAACGGCTATTCATCATGCAGCAAACTCAAGAAACTCACGTACTAACCAATCCAAATAATTTCCTCACCTCGATCGCGCACCAGTCGATCGATAAATTCCCGTCAGGAAGTAATTTAAGCTTTACTCAGCAGCAGTTGTCGGATCTGTTTAGCGAACTCAAACACAATCCTGCGATCGCAACTCAAGTTTTGGATTTGTTCTCACACTCCCAGATGGATTCCCAACATTCAACCTCAAGTGAACCAAATTCTAGTTCTGCGACTCCAAGTTTAGAATTCTCTTCTTCAAATAGCTCTCCCTCAAAACCCTTGACCTTCTCAGCTTCAAGCGGATCAAGCTCCTCGTCGGGACACACCTACTACGTTTCAACCAGCGGCGACGATCACGGGGATGGATCAGCCGATCACCCGTGGCGAACGATTCAACACGCGGTAGACGGTAACGCTCCGATCAAAGGCGGCGATACAGTACTCGTTCAGCCAGGGACGTATAGCGAAGAAGTGTCGATCTCAAAGTCGGGCAGCGATGGGAATCCCATTACACTGAAAGCGAATGGCGATGTCACGATCGTTGATCCAAATCCCACGGGCGGCAAGTTTGAAGATGGCTCAATTCAGACGAAATCTGGGGTTGCCAATTTGACGATCGACGGATTCACAATCAAAGATTCGCCGTGGGCAGGAATTGCTCTACACGATGGTAAAAACATTGTGGTACAGAATAATCACACCGAGAATAGCGGATCGTCCGGTGTGATCGCCTTGCCAGGGTCATACTACGGTGGTGGGGAGGCTGAGGTTACAGGCAAAAACATCAAGGTGCTGAACAACACGATCAACAATGCCAACAGCAGGTATGTTGAAGGATCTCCTGCGATCGGACAGCAAGAAGCTTTATCAATTTGGGGAGTAGATGGATTTGAAGTCGCTGGCAACAAAGTGACGAACGGAAAGACCGAGGGCATTGATATCAAAGTTGGCTCCAGAAACGGAACTGTGCATGATAACGAAGTCTCTGGGTCTGCGGAAATTTCAGGAACATCCCGCCACGGAGGACCTGCAATCTACATCGACGGCAATCGCGCCGATATGTTTAACATCGATGTGTTCAGAAACAACGTGCATAATAATCATGCGGATGGAATTTCTGTTGCCGATGAAGATCCATCGACAGGATCAGTCAGGAATGTTCGCGTCCATGACAACGTGATTAGCAACAATGGAACGCTTGGAGCGAACGGCGGACAAGGCATTTCTGTTTATTCAACAGTAGATGGACTGGACATTTATAACAATGTAATGCGGGGCAATATTGAAGGCTTTGACGTTGGGAAAAACTTTGGTGCTTCTCCACAAAATGTCAGCATTCACGACAATCAATTCTTGGACAACCGTTATCGTCCGGGGGTTTTAAGCGATGGTGTGAACGGATTCAAGCTCGTTAACAACAAGTTCTCTGGAGCAAGAGGAACGAACTTCGATCGAGAAGGCACACAAACTAATGTGCAAACTTCGGGTAATGTAGCAGTCTAGTTGCTACTTGTACGACATTAACGCTGTCTTTTCCGAAATTCCCAAGGCGGTCGAAACTGAGCATCACTCCAGGTTCCCGATCGAGTTTGTTGTGCTTCTGCTTCGGCTCGATCGATCAGCGCTGAACTGGGACAGTTTTGATAGTAGCGGCGATATGCTCGTGCCAGCCCTGCTCTCGTTAACGCCTCTTGCACAAATGTTCCATCGGGCAATCTGACTTCTGCCACAGCTCGTCTGCGATGGTCGGATGAGGTGATGTTCAGTAGAACTCGGTTGCCTGATTGTGCAAGCAGTTGTCGAAGCTTCTCTGTTGCCCGATCTCCCCAGAGATACTGATTGCGATCGATTGGGTCACGGCTTGCTTGCTCGCGTCTACTGTGGGCAACTTCGGCTGCGTCTACACACGCAAATCGAACTCGAAGATCGCGTTTGCCGTCGCTAACTGTGATCGTGTCGCCATCGACAATTCGCTTCACTGTGTAAATTGTTTGGGACGTAGCGGGTGAAGCCGTTAGGAGCATGAACGCTAAAATCGGAAATGCAAATCGCTTCATTCGATCGTTGAGAATTTCCTTTTACTTTTTTAGTTTTCCCATCTTGAAGAATTCTCGATCAGGAAAAGCGAACCAATTGTAGTCGTGGATTCGGGATTGGAGTAATCGACGATTGCCAAAGGTCTTAGTGCAGATAGCCTGTTGATGTGTTTAGCGATGTTGCGGTTCAGCCTGCTGCTGCAAGAAAGTAGTCTCCTGTTTAAGAACTTCTAGCATCTGTTGATTGAGTTGCACTTTCTGCCAGAGGGTGAACATTAGCCCGATGCCGAGAATTGAGACCAAAGTGAGCAGGATGACTTCTTCGATCTGATCGCGAACCGATCTATTCGCGAAGCTGTGAGCAGGCAAGCCTATGCCAAAGGCATTGCGGAAGCGCTTGAGTCGGCGACGAAAACTCATGAATTCAAGATGAGGTGGTAAATAGAAGTTGAGTACGATCGAGGATACACTTTCAGAAAGACAGATTCAGCAAATCGTATGAGTAAACGGATCGAAGTTGAGATTATTGAACTTTTTGAGCGGCTTGCAGACAGCGCTACCGATGTTTCTGAAATCTTGAATCAGATGGAAACATTAGAGAATGCAAACATTGCTCACGACCCAGTGTATATAAAGTTGCGGATTTTAGAGCGGTATGAGCGTCTGACAGTAGAGCAGCGATCATGGTTGTTGGCAGTCTTGCAGCAGCGATATTCTATCTGCGCGTCAACGAGTGATATGAGGTTCTAATCGAGGCTTGCATCACTTCGTTTATTGAAAATCGATCGACAACAGATCCCTAATCCTGTAGCGACTCAAATTATCTTTTTCAATTAGCCCTAACTTTTCGAGGTCGCGAAGTTTAGCACCAGGACCCGAAGACGTGAGGGAATAGCCTGCTTGAGTTGCTAAATCTTCTTTAGATCGCGATTCTCCTTGAGCGCTTGCCTCAATCAGCAATTGTAGAAACTGTGCGTGTCCACTTCCATAATTCTTATTAATCCACTCAATCCAGTGTTGATGCAGGTCAGTTTGGGATCGAATTTGAATCAAACGCTCTGGGTCAATTTGCGCTTTTCCGATCGCGGTGAGCGACAACTGCTTTTCCTCACCGACACCCACTTGCTCCATCAGTCCTGTTTCGATCAGTTGCCGAGCAAACTTAGGCGGATTCGAGGAGGTCGGGGACTGACCGCTGAGAATAGCTAGGTTTTGCAACGACAGTCGATCGACACCCAGCGACAATACCTCACCGAGAACATTGATCATGCGCTGTTGTGCAGCATTGAGTAAGAATTTTCCCTTGTCATTATTCTCGCTGTTCCGGGTCGGCGGATCTGCAACATCTCCACTCCGGACTGTACTCGCAAGTGGTTGCGGCTTCCGGGTTGTGCCATTTCCATTTTGGATAGTTGCCTTTACGGGGGATACTTCAGCAGTAGAAGTGCTTGCCGAGGTTTTTAGCCCATGCGATCGCGTTGGGATCTACTCGACTTGCTCCACTGCTGCCAACTTCTCAGAGATTGAATTTGCGATCGCTTCAGACTGTTCGCTAATCTGCATCAGTTGATTGACAAGACTTTGCAGTTGATCGATTTCTCCGGGGCGAAAAACAGGCACTTCGATAATGCGATCGACAGGCTGAGATTGAGATTCGATCTGCAATCTCAGCGCTGCGCTTTCACGTTTTAACTGTGTAATTTGAGGATGTGCTGCTGTGATTGACTGTGATTCAGCAGCATCAGTGAATTGCTCCAAGAATGTGCGAACTTTCTCTAAATCCACGTCTGGCAATTCAGGCAGTTCTATTGTGGACTGGAGCGAAGGCGATTTTGAGGTGTCGTAGATTCGTTTCGGTGCAATTTGCACAATTCCCGATTGCTTGAGCCATCCGGGACTCCAAACATAGGGCTGTCCCACTTCAAGCGTCGGGAGTAACGCTGTAATACTTCCTTCTTGAATCCATCTTTGAATGGCTTCACGCTCTTGCGGACCTGTTAATCGAAAAGCAAACAAACACTGACTGAGATTGAGTACTCGTTTATCGACATCTTGAGGACTTGGCGAGATGAGCGTAACGCCAATTCCATCATTTCTGCCTTCGGTCGAGATCGCATAAAACGCTGCTAAGGTATCGTCGCGATCGCCACTTCTGAGTCGTTGGGGCACGAAGTTTTGAGCTTCTTCGAGGAATAAGTGGACTGGAGATTTATGGTGCGCTTTGAGATGATGAAACTCGTCGGCGAAGGTGGCGGCGAATTTTTTACGATCGCCCCGGCGCAGTAGTTTCAGATCTAAAACGATCGACATCCGTTGAACGACGACGAGATGCGCGATCGCTTTTGCCATCGACAGCGTAAGTGATAAATCTCCGT
>ERZ1066124.318-NODE-318-length-37118-cov-22.303025_pt1 | contig 37118 bp, 32 predicted proteins | sample MGYA00382771_ERZ1066124 | MGnify/ENA primary metagenome ERZ1066124 (study PRJEB33369, sample SAMEA5778354) | biofilm metagenome | biome: Industrial cooling water; feature: Water cooling tower basin; material: Biofilm | place: United Arab Emirates | collected... | reverse complement strand
TTATGTCGCGCGTTACGCAGCAAAAAATATCGTCGCAGCTTCTTTAGCTTCGGAATGCGAAATTCAACTAAGCTATTCAATGGGATATTCTAAACCTGTAAGTATTCAGGTAGAAACATTTGGTACAGGTAAACTAGATGACGAAGAAATTGTGCAAATATTAGAGAAGCACTTTGATTTTCGTCTGGCTGGTATTATCAAGCAGTTTAATTTGAGATTCTTACCTTCGTTGAGAAAAGATGGCTTTTATGAGAAGTTAGCTGCTTATGGTCATGTGGGTAGGATGGATATCCGTTTGCCGTGGGAAATAACAGATAAAGTTGGTCTTTTTTAAAAATATTTGTAAATAATTGTAAATATTTGTTAATAGGCTGGCAGTGGCGCCACAATAAAAGCTTGTTTAACCAAATCGCGATTTCTTCTCTACCTGACATTCTTCACAACTTCCTCAAAATATTTGTTTATAACATAATTGTGAGGGTGTCGTCTGGAGCTAGAAGTTGCAATGTGCCGAAAGATGCTCGATTTAGGCTATTTGGTATTAAATATTACCAAGTAAAATGTTCTTACTGAATCAGGAAAAGTTTTAAATAATTTAGATTTTGAATATATAAAACAACTGTCAAAGGAGGGCTATATGATTAGCCAACAAGACTCTTCCTATAATGTTGAACCTAGACAAAAATCCAATTTGCAAAGCTCTTCCATACTTTTAGGTATTGCATTAATTTTAGGAATTTCTGCAACTGCACTATCTGGATATTTAGCCAGTCAAGTTCAAGCTATGCAACAGAAGTTAAGCATTATTACAAATAAAATTGAAACAATAAAACCTGTTGTTCAAAGTGTGGATACTAGTGGAATTCAAAAGCAAATATCCGAATTAGATAAAATCGTACAATTTCAGTCAACGAAATTATCTAGTAATGATAATGCAGTTGCCAGTATCAAAAAAGTACAAGAGGATTTGAAGAAAGAAATTGCTTTATTGAAGACTAATCAAACTAATCAAAATATTTTGCATACTGGCATAAATGAAGCTCAAGAGATTGGTCATGGTTTCTTGGTGACATATCTTGATGCAAAACCAAATAATACAGGGGTGACTTTGAGTGGATATATTATTAATGCGGCATATATTCAACATTCAAATGCAACTTTTAAGATTAAAGTTGCAGGGCAATCTAAATCATTAGTAATTAATCAGATCGAGCCTAGCGGTAGTTATGGATTTGAAATTAATTTTCCTGAAGTACCAATTACAAAAGCTCATCACGCCAGAATTGAGTATGAAAGCTCTATCGTTTCTGTGGTAGGTAACAATTGATGTACAAACACTCGTTCTATTCCCATTAATCTTCTATTGATTTAGTTTACAAATTTAAAAGTAAAATTTAAATGATTTAGGAGGATAGCTTCTGTTGTAAAGTATGTATATAGGATTCCTTTTTGATTTTTGAACATAACGTAATAACGTAAGGTAGTCAATGCCAGCCATTTCAACGCGAACTAGAGTACTATTAAGTCGGCGCCTGAAACCCTCATTCTTACGTTACCTACAAAGTAGTTTTTTAGTTAACCACCCAATTTAATTACGAGAGCATATTAAAAATGGTCAATATGGCGCCCAGAGAATTGTTCATTTTTTTGAAGGATATGCCGCAAGTCTTGTTGTTACGAGGTTAATTGAACATGTATTTTAGGTAAATAATTTGGTACTAGTGTTCGCGTTGAAAGGGCTGGGTAGTCAATGCCCACCATATCTAGGGTTTGGTGGGCACTGCCCACTTTACAGGTACTTAGATTTATTCATAAACAATTTAGAGTCTCTATACAAAACGTACACAATAGAAAGCTCATGCGTTATAATGCTGTTAACTTATATAGAAGCAACAGCAGAATTTGATTTACTTGCCTTAATTTTGATGATTCAAAACAGAACCTCTACATTTTGTTTAAAAGCAATTAAAGCATGTTTGGCTTGTAGTTCAGTCAATGCAGAAAAAATTTGATTAGAAATATCTTGAGAGACAATAGTTTTTATTTCGATATTAGTATTATAACCAGCAACATCTCCCATGCGATAACCGTGACGACCAAATCCTTGCGCTGGGGTTAAAGTAAAACCTGTTGCACCAAGGCTTTGCATTAAATGCGTAATGTGACTTTGCAAAAAAGCTTCGCCGATAACCGTCAATAAAACAGCTGTTTTTAAGGACATCGATTTCGTAGACATAAGTTGACTCCTATATAACTAGTTTAGTACTCGTTTATCATTTAATTGCTTATTAAATAAGAAATAAGGTAAAATTAAAATAAACGCAGGATTGCCGATTAAATCAATTACACCTGTCGCACGTTTAGAGAATTTTCAAGTAGATGTCAGTCTACCTCGTTCATTAGAAACAAAGCGGAAGTTGAAGCTACAAAAAGCAATAGAACGTTGCCTCATTTATAACACTCTAAGACAATTACCACAAATAACAATCCATATTATTACTGCTCCAACCTTAATTAAATAATAATTCGCTTACAGGTGGCTCGGCGCCTGTATATTGATGAAAGCGCTTAAGCAAAGCCATAACATCAATCGATTATCGTCCTGAACAAGAACTATCATTTTTACATCTGTACCATTTCTTGCTGCGTAGCCTAAATTCCGGTAGTAAAATAAACAACACCTTGGTATCTTCACAAGTTCCTCAAATTCTTATTCTAAATTGAAATTAGCCTTAAACAGCAAGGGAGATTCTTCCTGATTGTAACAACAGGCGCCACTTTAAAAATATTTACAAAGTATTAACTCCTAACTTGCACATTTCAAAATCCTATATATAGCAAGGGTTTCAAGAAATGTGCTAGTTTCATATTTTACTGGAGCGCGAAGGGCGCCAGTCAGAGGCTTACATCTTGCACCTTGACTTTATTGAGAATTAAAAGCTTGTAACGCTTATTAATACGTAGTGTGGGCACTGCCCACCTTACCCTTATTGAGAAAGTGCAAGATGTGTGTTAAGAATTAAAGGAGGAAAATATAACCAAAGCTTGATTTAAATTTATACCAATTTAATATGAAGCCGCAATTAATTAAATCCCCCCTAGCCCACGTCCTTCGGGTTCGGCAGTCCACCCGGCGGCAGAGCCGCACGTGTGGCTGCGCTCACCACTTCGCTCAACTTTGGGAACCAAAGCACGCGAGTGGCTCCCCTTAATAAGGGGGGAACAAAGAATAATGTGCATTTTCACATAAAAATGGTATTAAATATGAATATTATTCATGGGTAACTGCAATGAATAAAAATCAATATATCAAAGTCATATTTCCTGTTTGGCAATATTTAAATCAACCTTTATATCACCCTGATACAGTTATCAATCCCTTTAAATATTGGCAAAAATATCGACTTTATCTTTTAGAATATTGCTGGAATATCGAGTCTATTCAGCTACTAGAAAAGTGCTGGAAAATTTAGTGTAGAGTACAATTATGAGTATAGATGTAATTAACACAAATACTTTAGAGGCAACAACTGGCTATATTCATTCGGTCGAAACCTGTGGTACAGTTGATGGACCCGGTATTCGCTTTGTTATTTTCACCACGGGTTGTCCTTTACGTTGTCTTTACTGCTCTAACCCCGACTGCCGTTATCTCGAAAACGGTAAAAAAGTCAGTGTTGACTCCTTAATCACAGAAATTCAGAAATATACATCTTATATAAAAGCTTCTGGTGGAGGTGTAACAATCAGTGGTGGAGAACCTTTATATCAACCTAAATTTATCCGAGAGATTTTTCGACGTTGTAAAGAGTTAGGAATTAATACAGCATTAGATACTTCAGGATATTGTGATTTAGAAATTGCAAAATCTGTGTTGGAATTTGTAGACTTGGTACTTTTGGATATTAAATCATATGACTCAGCAACTTATACCAAAATTACTGGTGTATTCCTTGAACCAACGCTCCAGATGGCTAATTACCTAAGCGAAATACATAAACCAGCTTGGATTCGATTTGTCTTAGTACCAGGTTTAAGCGATGACCCAAAAAATATTGAAGGATTAGCTAATTTTATTACCACGCTAAATAATGTTGAAAAAGTAGAAATACTACCATTTCATAAAATGGGTGAGTATAAATGGGAACAGTTAGGCTATGAATACCAGCTTAAAGAAACTCCAACCCCAACACCAGAGCAAGTGCAACAAGCGTTAAACATTTTCAAAGAAAAGGGAGTAATGGCATCTTAAATCTTACATCTTTAACCAATTATCTTAGTCAAATTATAACTTACTAAATAGAGAATTATGCAAGTTACTAACATCCAAGAATTAGAATCGATAATTCAAACGTGTAAATTAGCACAACAAACTTTTGCGAATTTTTCACAAGAAAAAGTTGATTTTATATTCAAACAAGCTGCATTAGCTGCTTCTTCAGAACGCATTTCATTAGCAAAATCGGCGGTTGCAGAAACAGGGATGGGTATTGTTGAAGACAAAGTTATTAAAAATCACTTTGCTTCTGAATACATTTACAATAAATATAAACACGAAAGAACTTGCGGCATCGTTGAAGAAGATAAATCGTTTGGTATTCAGAAAATAGCTGAACCTGTAGGAATTATTGCTGGAGTTGTGCCTGTCACTAATCCAACATCAACTACAATTTTTAAAGCTTTAATTTCGCTCAAAACTCGCAATGCAATTATTTTCTCTCCGCCAATCCGCGTTATCCATTAATTAATGATTTAAAAGAGTTATATACTCTGGCATATCGCGGTTGTCGTATAGATGCGGCAGCTTATCACTCGCAAGTCGAAACAAGTAGGGTGCGTGACGCTACAGAAAAATTCCACTAAGGACGAAAAGACTTGTAGCCTGATCGCACCGACATCTGTCATAGATGGTGCGTCAAAGTACTTTAATTTCTCGTTTAATTGAAGATTGTAATAGCTTTGACGCACCCTACCAGTTAATTCTAATCAATTATTTTACCGAAGGAGCAAGTATGAGGTCTATACAAATGACAAGTGAAAAAGCTTGTAATATTCTGAGAGAGGAACATCATCCCCTTGATGCTATCTTTGCTCCTAAAACTATTGCTGTAATTGGCGCCAGCGACAGAGAAAATAGTGTTGGACATACTGTGCTTTGGAACCTAATTAGCAACCCCTTTGGCGGTACGGTATTTCCAGTCAATCCCAAACATCACAGTGTCCTTGGTATTAAAACTTACCCTCAAGTGGGCGCCATTCCAGAAGCCGTAGATTTAGCAATTATTGCCACACCTGCTTTGACAGTTCCATCTATTATAAGTGAATGTGCCGACTCAGGTGTTAAGGGCGCAATTATTCTTCCTGCTGGGTTTAAAGAAACGGGAAAAATTGGCGCCAGCTTAGAGCAGCAAATATTAGAACAGGTACATCGAGGTAAAATGCGCCTGATTGGACCTAACTGCTTGGGTGTCATTAATACTCATATCGGTTTAAATGCCACATTTGCTAGCAGCATGGCTTTACCAGGTAAAGTTGGATTTATTAGCCAAAGCGGCGCCTTGTGTACGGCGATTTTGGACTGGAGTTTTCGCGAAAATGTTGGTTTTAGCTCATTTATTTCGATTGGTTCAATGCTTGATGTTGGCTGGGGCGATTTAATTTATTACCTCAGTGAAGACCCGACTACAGAAAGTATTTTGATTTACATGGAATCGATTGGTGATGCCCGCTCATTCCTTTCTGCCGCGCGGGAAGTTGCTTTAACTAAACCGATAATTGTGATTAAGGCTGGACGAACAGAAGCTGGAGCTTCTTCAGCAACTTCCCATACAGAAGCATTAACTGGAAGTGATGCAGTGTTCGATGCAGCATTGCGACGATGTGGAGTATTACGAGTTAATAGTATCTCCGACTTATTTGATATGGCAGAGGTGTTAGCAAAACAACCTCGTCCCAAGGGTTCACGACTGACTATCATTACCAATGCTGGAGGACCGGGAGTATTGGCAACTGATACATTAATAACCGATGGTGGGAAATTAGCAGAATTATCTGAACAAACTTGTGATGCACTCAACCAAATTTTACCAGCAAGCAATCATAGTAACCCAATCGATTTGTTGGGGGATGCTGACCCAACTCGTTATACCCAAGCACTTGAAATTGCAGCCAAAGACCCGTCGAGCGATGGGTTGCTTGTTATTCTTACACCTCAAGCAATGACCAACCCAACTCAAACCGCGCGTCAATTAAAACCTTATGCCCAAATTGGTAAACCAGTACTGGCTTCTTGGATGGGTGATACTGACGTGCAAGCAGGAGCAGAAATTCTCAACCAAGCTTCCATACCCACATTCGCGTTTCCCGATACCGCAGCAAAAATATTTAACTACATGTGGCGTTATAGTTATAACTTACAGGCTTTATATGAAACTCCCATACTTTCTTTCTGTACAGATATAGATACATGTAGCCGTATTTTAGCCCAAAACATTATTCAAAAAGCAAGGCTTGATGGTAGAACTTTGCTCACAGAAGTCGAGTCCAAACAAGTTCTTGCTGCTTACAATATTCCTGTTGTGGAAACATATATTGCAACAAGCCCACAACAAGCAGTTCAACTAGCTAATCAAATTGGTTATCCTGTTGTTCTCAAAATATTTTCTGAAACTATCACTCATAAAACAGATATCGATGGCGTACATTTAAATCTACAAAATGCTTCTTCTGTAGAAGAGGCATATAATCAAATTCAAGCAGGCGCCAGAGACTTCTTAGGTGTTACCGTCCAACCAATGGTAGATTTAACCAACAGCTACGAACTAATTCTTGGTAGCAGCATTGACCCACAATTTGGTCCAGTACTGTTATTTGGTTATGGTGGACAACTAGTTGAAGTATTTCAAGATACAGCCTTGGGACTCCCTCCACTCAATACAACGCTCGCGCGAAGAATGATGGAGCAAACACATATATATAAAGCACTCAAAGGCGTTCGCGGTCGAAAACCAATTAATATAGAACTTTTGGAGCAAATTTTAGTACAATTTAGTCAACTAGTGGTAGAGCAACCTTGGATTCAAGAAATAGATATAAATCCTCTTTTAGCAAAACCAGGAATAACTCAACATTCCCTTATTGCCCTTGATGCTCGTATCGTCCTCCATGACTTAAACAAGAACCAAACCCAATTACCAAAACCCGCAATTCGTCCTTACCCAACACAATATGTATCGAATTGGACAATGAATAATGGTACATCCGTAGTAATTCGTCCGATTCGTCCAGAAGATGAACCGCTAATGGTTCAATTTCACAAAACTTTATCTGAAGAAAGCGTTTATTTTCGGTACTTCCATTTAATTAAATTGAGTCAGCGCATAACTCACGAACGTCTGACACGCATTTGTTTTATTGATTACGACCGAGAAATGGTACTTGTAGCTGATTATCAAAATCCAATTACTCAACAACACGAAATTTTAGCAGTCGGGCGCCTAACCAAGGTTGATGGCGCCAACACAGCAGAATTTGCGATGTTAGTTAGCGACCGCTTCCAATGTCAAGGACTAGGAACAGAGTTACTTAAGCGACTGCTACAAATCGGACGTGATGAGCGTTTAAAAGGAATATTCGCCGACATCTTAATAGAAAATATTGGGATGCAAAAAATTTGCGATAAACTTGGATTCCAAAAACACAGCCAATGTCAAAATTCTATCGTTCAATTTGGAATTAATTTTGAATGATAAATTCTCAACGCATATTTGCAGTTCGTTACAAATACAGGATATAAGCTTACTTAAAAATTCTTAGTATGTTTATTTACTAATGCCAGTAAGTAGTTATGTAATATTTTATGCGACATTTTGAAGTGCGGAATATGGGTTGTAACTATAAGTAATATCTGAAAATCCGTTTTGTAATTGTTGATCAAACCAATCTTTAACTTGTGTATGAAGTGTAGGATGATTTCCTTTGAGGGCTAAAACATAGTCAGCTTTGGCGTTAAAAATTTGAGATGCAATTGCGGTTTGTGTACCCATTGCATCAATAGTAATAATGCATCCAGCTATATCTAATAATTCTAGTAATGCAGGAATTGCAGTAATTTCATTCGATTTATCAGCTACTTTTACTTGCCCCAAAACAAGACGATGTTGACTTGACCACGCACTAACTATATGTAAAGCAGATTTTTCTTGTTCTCTATCGTAAGAACCTTTAAGAGTCTTACCATCAATTGGAATTACCTGTGCGCCAACTGTTTCAACTATTGATTTTATCCAGCTTTGAAAACATTGCTCAAATACTTTTGGGTTAATGCGTTCAAATACTCGCCGTGCAGGTATCATGACCAGGGATACCCCAAGGTAAATCTAAAAATTCCTTCAACCAATCGTGCTTGCTCAACCCATAATTCTGCATATCTTCCCATCCTTGACCTCCCGCAATTACCGACAATATTCCAATAATTAAAATATCTGTTAACAAATGATAACGAGTTCTTTCTACGCGGGGTCTTTGATGTCACTAAAAATTAATTTCATTTCTTTTGTTAGTGCAGCAGCGCTAGCTAAACTTAAATTATTAGAGCTTTTAGTAGTAGGCTTTTCTGATTTCAAACCTAATGCCATGAGACTTCCCCCTTGATATAATAAAAATAGATGCTTTACTCCAACCCGCGTGTACTGTAAGCGTCTAGCTTGTTAAAAGTACCTGCTTATTTTATGTCAAACAGGAGTAAGTAAGCAAAATATTTATACATTTTAATAAGCTCAAACTTTTGAAATGTAAGAACAATAGTATGTACTTCCAGCCTTAATAATATGTTTATTCTAAATAATTATTGAGTACTACAAAATTGACCTAGACACACATTTTAGTTAAATAATATGTATAATTAAATACAATTTTAGATGCGCTTACCCTGCTTTATTTGAAAAATTGTTAAGTGCAGCTTGCAAAATTTTTGAATACAAAAGAACTAACTTCAAATAGGCTTATTTTTAATATTTACGGGTATAATAACGATTAATTACTCAAATTATACGGAATTGTAAGCGCGTGCTTTATTGGGCTTGCAAATGTCAAATACTTCATACCTAGAACTAATTAACCTATAAAAATGACTGAAATTGAAATACCAAACCTTCTGATTATTGAAGATTTTTTAGATACACAGTGGGTTATTTTTCAAACATTGTTGTCAACAGTTAAATGGGATGACAGCATGAGTGCGCGTAAAACAGCATCCTTTGGTGTCCCGTACAATTATTTACAAATGAGTTATGCTCAGGTGCCGATGCATCCACATCTTGTGCCCATCCAGGCTAAACTATTAAGTCAACTTGGGGTTAATTTTAACAATTGTTTACTGAATTATTACGAAACTGGTAATAATAAGATGGGTTATCATTCTGATGACACAAGCGCCTTGCAACCAGGAACTGGTGTAGCAATTGTATCACTTGGACACCCTCGTAACATCACTTACCGCAATAAGAAAAATAAAAATATACGGCACAATTTTACGCTCTTGCCTGGTTCACTGTTATATATGGACAACTCGGTTCAAGATGAATGGGTACACGCTATAAATAAACAAAAAAGGGCTGATTCACGAATTAGTCTTACCTGGCGTGCTTTTGATGTAAATGAATTTGGTTAAGTATACAAACAGTGTCATAAGTCACCGTAATGTAAAACGGAGCTTTTCTCGCAGGGTGGCATCTATTAAAGTCTCAAAATATTTAAGATTCTAGCCTTCGGCAAATGCTCCGCATTACGCTACGCGACTAATGACAATTTATAGGTTTTACGATGCTTGGGATATTAATTGGTTGGCTATTTGCTGTGCTTGGTTGATGGGGATGGCGAAACCTAGTCCTTGGGCGCCTTGAATAATAGCAGTATTAATACCTATTACTTGTCCGCGTTGGTTTAATAGTGGTCCTCCTGAGTTACCTGGGTTAATAGCTGCGTCTGTTTGAATAAAGTTGACGTTGCGACCACGGGCGCCTATATCACGACTGCTTCGACCTGTTCCGCTTATAATGCCTACAGTGACGGTGTTGTCTAAACCGAGGGGGTTGCCTATTGCTATTGCCCACTCACCTGGTTTGAGTCGGTCGGAGTTACCCATATTTACAACAGGTAAATTGTTAGCTTGAATTTCTATAACTGCTACATCCATACGTCGGTCTTCTCCTACTACTCTACCCGAATAACGGCGCCCCGAAGTGAGGGTTACTGTTACTCGGTCGGCGCCATCTACTACGTGAGCGTTTGTTAGAATTAAACCATCTCGCCTAAATATAAATCCTGAACCTGTACCACGTGCAACTCTCCTACCGCTAAAGCTATCGGAATTTTGAAAGGTACGCGATGAGTCAATTCGTACAACGGCAGGGCCTGTTCGTTCAACTGCCGTAGCAACAAAATTATTATCATTAGCAGCGAATGATGGAGATGACTCGAAAGGTACTTGTGTTGATGCTGGAACAACTTGTGGTCCTAAAAAAGCAGCCATTGCTCCAAAGGTTAATAAAGATAAAGTAGCTACTGTACTTTTTTTAGCAGTAAAAGACATTGCAATTATCCTAGTGTGAGTAAGTAAGTATCTTAGAAACCCGGTTTCTTGCTTATTAAGCGTTTGAAAATATCCAAACCAGCTTGACTAGTTTCATCAAGTAGTTTTGGGTCTACGGTTTTATCGTTCGGTGAATGGTAGTTTGGCTCCATACCTCGATAGAAAAACAGAATAGGTACACCTTTGGCTGCGAAGGGAGCATGGTCACTGGCGCCGTTTGCATAGCTGGCACCGAACAACTCAGCTTTTGGTTGGACAACTTGGGCTAATTTGGTTAAATCTGAACTACCACCAATTAGCAATTTGTTGTTCACTCCAACCATATCAAAGTTCATCATCCCTTTTAGTTCACTAAGGAACTGTGGAGTCGCAGCGTCAACAAATGCGCGCGAACCATGCAAACCGTCTTCTTCTCCATCAAAAGCAATAAACCAAGCTTGACGAGCTAAGGGTGTTTTTGAAACTTTTCGCGCAATATCAAGTACTACCGCAGTTCCCGAAGCATTATCATTTGCTCCTGGGGCGCCTTCTACTGAGTCAAAATGACCACCTAATATAACGCGCGGTTGTGTAACACCTTCTTGATAAGCGATGACATTACGTCCTGTAACATCAATGTTTTGACCGTTAGCGTTGAGGTTAATAGGTGACCGTTCAGGGGGCGCCTCTGCATAAAGCTTGTTGCCTTCATCACCTGATATACCTAAAACAGGTATTTGTGAGTTTTGAGTCAGCGTACCATATGTAAGGTTGCCAGCTTTATTATTAACTATGACTACACCAATGGCGCCTGCATCTATAGCATTAGTAACTTTTTCTGAAAATCGTATTTCACCGCGTTTAACAAGTGCTATTGCTCCTTTGACGTTAACTGTGGCAAAATCGTTTGCACGCCCAAAGTTAGGGACTGTTACAAGTCTTGCTGAAAGTTTACCAGGCGCCGAACCTTTAAATGCACTGGCTTTAATGTTTCTTCCATCTACCGTTAAACTTGAGCCAAAGTCTCGAAATTTAGAGTAGGTAAAGGTTTGAATACGAGTTCTGTAACCAGCTTTGCGATATTGCTGTTCTATATAAGCACTGGCTTTTTCGTTCGTAGGAGTACCAGCAACGCGCGGCCCCATATTGACTAAGTTTTGTACATCTGTATAAGCTTGACTATCAGTTTGATTTTGAGTTTTTTGTTTAACGGTTGGTTCTACTGCATTTATTATGTTAGATTGAATCGCACAAGCTGGAGGTATGATAAATAATGACGTTGCCAGTACAACCTTAAGCCAGGATTTAGTTTGTGGTTTTACGGACATAGAGTGTGTAAGTGCTGTATATCTATAGTGTGTAAATTAAATATGACAAAAAAATGTCAGCATATGTTTTCAGACAAAAAACGAGATATTATTAAATACCTCTTTTGTTCGGTTATTACTACTCTTTAGTACGGTTCTAATCTACAGCTTCAGTTAACTTGTCTTCTTTCTTCTCACTAATCTGATAGCGGTATATCTTATTTTCAGATTGTCTTGCCTTACCTTCATAATAAACGAAACTTTGACGTTTTTTTTGATGTTAAAGCAAACCACTTTGTCAAATTATGCTCATATGGTAATATAATAAAAACTCTATACTTACATATTTATATAATTTAACAACAATGATTAAGAATACACATAAAATTGTAGGAATCGCAGCTAATGGCGTATTGTTAACTCTTTGCGTAATACCGCACGCTCAAGCTTATCAATTATTTACAGACCGCAATAGTTGGAACAATGCCACACAGAACCAATCATTAGTAACAGAACAATTCAATGAAGAAGACTTTGTAACACCGAATACAATTTTTGATAGTGGGTTAAGATATGTAGACTCAGGATTTTTAGGTGGTGCCAGAGTATCTCAAGGCAGTTTAGAAGTAGGCTTAGGATTTCCTGGAAGCTTAGAAGAGTTTGCTTTTGCCAACCCTGTTAAAGGATTCAGCTTTAATTTTAAAGTCAAAAAAAGTACATTTGCAATCGAAGATACTAGAAGTTTTGGTAGTGTAAATTTAGGTAGTTTTGGTGATTCGGGCTTCTTTGGAGTGCTAGCATCTAATGAAGAGGCGCCTATTTTAGGTTTTAGAACTTTAAGTAGTGGAGAAATTGGTTCTAATGTAATTCGCAATTTTAGTCTTACCCAAACAAACACACTAACTAAAGTGCCAGAAAATAGTAGTACATGGACATTGGGTATTTTAGGCTTAGGGTTTTTGTTTTATAAAAAGATACTCGCAAAGTCACGTAATATCTAAATTGCATAAATTGTCATTCTAAGCATAGCGAAGAATGTAAAGAACATATTCTTAATATTACAGTTCATTAAAATGGACTTTTGCTACTCGCGCCTAGGGACTTTTAGTTCTAGGCGGGTATGAGTTTTTATTTTACAAATTCTGTGACATAATTTTAACTCTCTGTCAGCCAATAAAATTGATATCCTTCTAGAGTGATGCGACCATCAGATTGAAGAGGCTTTATACCACTATATAAATCAACAAACTTACTATAACTGTTAAAGCCTGTATTTCTAAGCTTATCTAAATCTAAGTATTGGGGATTTGCATCAAAATTGGCAATGACCAATACTTTTTCTGATGGACGTTGATGATTAAAACGAATATAACATAGTAAATGTTCATTGCCTATGTGCAGCAATTCGCGGTTGTTAAAATCGGCAAATGCAGAGATTTCTTTACGGATAGCAATCATTTTTTTCATACCAGTGAATACCCTGTATTCCACTGTGCCTTGTTTTTTACGTAATTCTGCTTTTTCCCAATCAATTTTAGGGCGATGTACCCAACGATTGTCATTGATTTTGCTTGGGTCATCTGTATAACTGTAATCATTAAGTACAGCAATTGCATCGCCATTATACATTAAAGGGATTCCGCCAAAAGATAGAATAATGCCGTGGAGTAGTAAAATTCTATTTATTGCAAGGTCAATCAGACGCTCCGAGGCAGTTAAGAGCGCAGATTCTAATCCAACCAGAGAAGCTAATGAACCGCAAATACGCGCATCTCCTGTAGCTTCATTAGGCATGAATACCAATCCCTTAGATAATGATGAATCAAACTTACCGCTCAAGTAATCAACTAAAAATTTTCTATGTGTTCTTGGCTCATAACCAGCTACTTGAATATCATAATCGTCAAAACCAAAACCAATGTCATCATGACAACGCACATAGTTTAGCCAAGTCGCGCGTTCTAATTTGTTAGGCAAACTTTTTATACCTTGGTAAAGTAGTTTAGTGTTTTTAGTTGCGATTCCATCCCATAATAATGCCATTAAAGTAGCGTTATAAGCAATCTCGCATTCCTTGGCAGCGATTGCATCTTCACCAAAATACTTAATTACTTCAACAGGGGCAACGATCGCTTCGGCGATAAATAACACACCAGGCGCCGTCACTTGACAACAATCTTTCATTAACTGCAAAATTAGATGGGCATTGCGCTCATTCTGGCAAGAAGTGCCGATTTTTTTCCATAAAAAAGCAACAGCATCGAGTCGGAGAATATCTACACCTTGATTTGCCCAAAACAGAATAATGTCGAGCATTTCAATAAAAACTCTCGGATTGCTGTAATTTAAATCCCACTGATAACTATGGAAAACCGTCATTACCCATTTTCCCATCTCGCTATTCCAAGTAAAATTACTTGGAGCTGTTTCAGGAAAAACCTCTGGCATGTTTTCCTCAAACATATCAGGAATTTCTCTGTTTTCAAAAATATAATAGTAATCTTGAAAATTACGATCTCCCATACTTGCTTTTCTAGCCCATTCATGCTCATCAGATGTATGATTAAGCACAATGTCTAGAACCAGCAAAATATCACGCTTTCTAAACTCACAAGCAATACGACGAATATCTTCTAAATCACCAACTCTTTCGTCAACTTCTCTAAAATCACTGATAGCATAGCCCCCATCACTTTTACCAATTGGACACTTCAAAATCGGCATAATATGTACCATATTAATACCTAGCTCTTGAAAATAGCCTATTTTGTTTTCTAAATCTGCTAGGTTTTCTGCAAAACCGTTGGAATAAAGAGCCATACCTACCCATTTTTGAGACAAAAACCAGTTGTGGTCTTGTTCGCGTTGAATATCCAACCGCTCTAACTCTGGAGAGCGGTCAATATAGCCTTTCGCCATTGTTTCAACTAGCCGTAACATTTGCACTTTAAAATCATCGCGATGTCCGTATAGTGTAAAAAATAACGAATGAATAGCGTAAAAGTTCGCACCGAGACGAGTATAAAAATGCCGCAAATCTTGCCGACGAATTTCCGGCTTTAAATCGTCGAGTATCGAATTTAATAGTGAGTGAGAAATTTGTTCGTACATAGTATTATCTTAATTATCGTGACATTCTCTTTACAAACTAAAAAAATTATAATGCTTAATCGCTTCTAAAATGCCCCAGGCATGGGCGCCTTCAGCAAAATAAACGCGCTCAGTATTAGTCAAGCTCGACAGTTCTTCGCGATGACGATTAGCAATGACCACACCCAGAGTATTGCCGCGTAACATATCTTCATCACCGCCAGACCCACCACTAACCAAAACTCTATCTAACGGAATATCCCATTGTTTTGCTACATACCGTACTGCTTGGCCCTTAGATGCTCTTGCGGGTACAAAGTCCAGATACTGACCGAATGAAAGTGTTGTATTAACCGATAATTCTTGTTGCCGCAATAAAGTCAAAATCTCTTCTAATGATGGTGCAATGCTCGCATCATAATAATAAGAAACCTTAAAGCGACTTTGCTCACTCTTTGGTTGCGGTGTTAAGCCAGGTAACGGATCGATAAGGCGCCGTAATACTTGTGGTGTCCACCCACGATCTATATGGTGATTCCAAGCAATATCGGCAGTCAATTGAGGCAGGTAATAAATTTCTGTGCCTAAACTGGTAATTAAAATGTCAGGGTTCGGAATATTATGGGTTCTAAAAAGTTTGAGAGCTGAATCGAAGCGGCGACCTGTAGCAATACCAAACAAAAACTCCCGGTGATGTTGGCGAACTACTTGTACAAATTGCGACAATCCCTCAGCATCTCCTAACAAAGTATTATCGATGGAGGTAAAAAGAATCCGTTTTCGATAGCTACCTTCTTTACGGGGAGGTGGTGTTGGTTTTGATAAAGGTTCATGCTGCAATAAGGGTTGAATTTTTCTTAAGTAGGTTTGAGCGTGAGCATCCCATGAATAAAACTTAGCAACATTTTTTAAACCATTTTCAGAATATTGTTCCCAAAGCTTAGAATCAGAAAGAATCGTTAATAAAGCTTCGGCAATTGCGTTTGAATTCAAAGGGTCAACTAATAAACCATTATGACAATTACCAATAATATCCACTGGCCCACCATTTTCTGTTGCAACCAATGGCAGTCCACTCGCCGCAGCTTCTAATAAGGTTAAGCCAAAAGGCTCGGTAAGAGCAGGATTGACAAAAACACCTTTTGATGATGCGGCTAATCGATAAATATCCGCCACTTCGTTAGAACTATGATGTTTTGGTAAAGCAACACAGCCATAAAGCTCGTAGCAATCTACCACTAACAATAATTCGGTTAAAACATTTTGGGCGCCTTCGTTCAATTCTCGAATATCATCTCGATTACCTGCAACAATTACCAAATTGGCTAATTCTTGTAAACGTGACGATTGACCATAAGCTTCTAATAGGGTGACAATATTTTTTCGCTCATCAGGACGCGATAATGCTAAAATTATCGGCTTATCAGGTAGCTTCAGAAACTTCTCTAATGTTTGCTTGAACTCGATAGTTTCACCCCCAGTTCTAGGCGGATAAAACTGCTTTAAATCAGTCCCTGGTGGGATAACCACCATTTTTTCAGGTGTATAACAATCATAAAGCTCGTATTGATCTTCAATTTCATTGTAAGTGCTGGTAATCACCAAATCTGCATTGCTCAAGGTGTCTTCTTCCGCACTAATACGTTGCAGCATGTGATAGCGTTGCTCTATCTCCTCCATCGTCATGCCCAATGCCAACAATCTACGGTACTTATCACGTCCTAAAGAATGCCCAGTGTGTACAAGTGGTAAGCCTGTTAAATGCGAAAGACGTACCCCTACATATCCTGCATCAGCATAGTGGGTGTGGATGATATCAGGCAAACGTGGTTGCTCATATAACCAAGCAAATAAACGATCCGCAAAGCCATCAAGATGACTCCATAATTCTTCTTTGGGAATATAGCCATCCGGACCTGCTTCAATCCTAACTATCTGCACTCCCGCCCCCAAAGATTCTGTTGCTGCGCTATAATCAGCGTCTACTGCACTATCAACGACCCGCCGCGTGACTAAATCAACACGCTCTACATTTGGCCTTATAGCCAAGGCTTTAGCTAATTCAACAACATACTTTATTTGTCCCCCAGTATCTGCGTCACGACCTAATTCCAGATTGTTACCTCGAATTAGCCCATGAATACTAATTAGTAAAATATAACAGGACTTGGTAGTACTTTTGTTTGACATCATTAACTCTGTTGAATTAATTTGCATAGGAGTGCGTTAAGTAGTAATGCAATAATATCTATTTACTCCTAAAAGTACACATTCCAAAATCCATATATAGTAAGAATTTTCAAAAATGTTCTTGTTTCGTATTCTAGTTTCGTGCGGCACCCCTCCAAGGTTTATATCTTACCGATTTTACTTAATGCTGATATTTATTCAGTAATATTACTATCTTGCTGGTATTTTTTTAAACTTTGTTCTAGTACCAATAATTATTGGCGCCCGAAGTAAATTACCAAGGGCGCCTCCAAATCGTTGATTTGTATTTGCTTTTAAGCAGCTATTTCTTCTTGATTTTCTTGCTCTGTTGAAATTGATACCAATTTAATGTGTTTTCTACCTACATTAATGGTGAATTCATCCCCTGGTTTTAAGCCTAATTGTTTCGTATAAGCTGAACCTATTAGCAAATTGCCGTTAGACTGCACTGCAATTCGGTAGCTAGCACTGCGTCCAACATGACCATGCTCGTCCGAACGGGTATCAAATGATATCTCTTCTGCATCAAGTAGGGCATTGAGGAATTTCATCATGTTAACTCGCTCTATACCGTCTTTGGTAACGCTATAGTAGCCACACGCTTTAGCTTTTTCTTCTTTACTGCTATTTGGCAGTTCTTTGACTTTGCTAATTAATTCCTTACCTTCGAGAGGCTCGATTTGCTTAACTTTTTTAGCTGATGTCTCAGTATCTTCGGACTTAGTTTGTTTTACTTTTTTAGCTGATGCCTCAGTATCTTCGGGCTTACTTTGTTTTACTTTTTTAGCTGATGCCTTGTTTTCAAGAGACTTTGTTATTTTCTTTGTTGCCATATTGATACAGTTCGGTTACGAAATTAATTGAAATTTTGACGGTATTACTTTTATTGTATAGACGATACTTCTTTTATGGCAATAATAATTTCTGAAAACAGGCGCCTATTTTTTGTTGGAGAGCTAGTTCGCTATTAACACCTCTAATTTTAATTAGTACAATACAACTATTAATGATGGTTGATTTCTTTTCTATCTCTTACAATTGATTACCGATGTACAACAATACCGCAGCTTTATTTTTCGATTTCTTGCCAATTTTTTGCTAAATCGTATTTTTGCTCTTATTGGATACCGAGTTTGCTAGGTAAAAGGGTGTATAACAGGTTTTATGTGTTACTGCCTATTGAACAATGACGGATACTCCTATTTCACGAAAACCTACTCAGTCGAAGTCTAAATCAAAGTCGAAGTCAAAGTCGCAAGATTCTGAAATTGACTTGAAGCAAAGATTGACGCAAAAGCGTAAAGCTGCTCAAGCTAAAAAAGAGTTGATTAATTTTCTTTCTGCTGCTGTCGGTGCCGGGTTGTTTCTTGGTGCTATTCTATTCTTGGTCGGTGGTATTAAAGTTGCTGTACCCGGTGTTCTAGGAGTAATTTCTATTTCCCTTTCTTACAAATACCCTGTCCCAGCTTTAATCGCTTTTATGGCTTATGTGCCATTTGGTGGTACTATCACGTATTACATTGGCAATAGTCCTATATTACAACTCGCTAAGGATGCTTTCTATTTACCGGCTTTAATCGGGTTATGGCAAAAGCTGAAAAAAGAACGTTTACCCTTGCTCATCCCCCAAGAGATTAAAACCCCTTTATATATCTTACTTGGATGTTGCGCTTTAACTCTATTATTTGTTAACCTCCCCCAACAATTCAACCCTCCCCCTTCTTTGCCATTTAAACCTGCTCCAAAAGAGTTCCCTATTGGTATGGGTTTATTGGGACTCAAAGTATTTTTAGGTTATGTTCCTTTAATTAGCTGCATTTATTATAGTATTCGCGATAAAAGAGATTTTTTACGACTGTCACGCTTACAAGTCATATTTATTCTCATTTGCGGGATTTTAGGAATTATTCAATATCTGCTGCTGTTAGTTGGAGTCTGCGAAGGTACTCGTAACGCTACTGGTGACGCTTTATATAAAGCTTCTATTGATGCTCGATGTTATTTCGGCGGTGCCCTAATTTATAGCCCCTCTGAAGGTATGATACGTTTACCCGGAACCTTTGTGGCACCGTGGCAATGGGCATGGTTTTTAATATCCAGCACGTTTTTTACCTTCGCAACCGGGTTTAGCGACCCCTCAATACTTTGGAAAGGTATCAGCTTAGGGTCTTTAGTTGTGGTTTTCATCAATGCTGTAATTTCTGGACAGCGCATTGCTCTAGCTTTAGTCCCTGTGTGTTTCATTCTCTGTCTATTACTCACAGGACAACTCGGCAACTTGAAAAAGTTTATTCCCATGTTTGGAGGACTTGTATTAATTCTCGGTATCGCTATGGTCAGTAACCCCACTGTTGTTGCAGAACGTACCGAAAGCTTTACCAGTCGTTGGGAAGCTTCTCCTCCTCAAGAATTTATTGTCAACCAATTCGAGGAAGTTTGGAAAAACGTTGATGGTCCCCTTGGTAGTGGTCTTGGTCGTGCTACCAACTCCGCACGTGCAATGGGTGAAACTAAATTAGTCGAAACATACTATCCCAAAGTATTACACGAAGTCGGCATAATTGGGCTAATTGCCTGGATTGTATTTGTAACATTTTTGACTATTATTTGCTTCAAAACCTATCGAAAAATAAAAAACCGTAATTTCCGCAGTTACGCTGCGACTATGTGGGTGTTTATATTGTTTATAAGTTACAACACTTATTACTACCCTCTTGATGTTGACCCGGTAGCTGTATATTACTGGTTTGCCGCTGGAATTTTATTAAAACTTCCGGAAATCGATAAAATCGAACGGCTCAAAGAGGAACAATTAGAAAGGGTGGAGACCACAAAAGGTAAAAAGAAAAAAAGTTAGGAGGGGTGGGTTCACCTAAATTTTACGCTATTTCCCAAGATATAAATAAACCCGCCCGTACATTAGTTAGGAGTTATAAATTAAAATGAATTTACCGTATATATCAGTAATTATACCGACTTATGGGCGTGAAGAACCTTTACGCGACAGTATCGATGATATTTTAAACCAAGATTATCCTAACTACGAAATTATTGTTGTAGACCAAACCCCCCAACATAAACCTGAAATAGAAACTTATTTACAGCAACAAACCAAATGTTGCAAAATTAAATGGTTCCGTTTGAACTGGGCAAGTTTACCTGGCGCCAGAAATTATGCGGTGCGACGCTCAATTGGTGAGATAATCTTATTTATCGATGATGATGTGAAAGTGGAACCTGGATTTTTAAAGGCTCATGCTCAAAACTTTATCGATAAACCAGAAGTAGGCGCCGTAGCAGGAAGAGTATTTGACCGAATGAAAATGGCAGATGCTTCTATAGGTCGTACTCAAGGTGACGCAAACTATAAAAGCATTGACTATTTACCACCCCAAGCAATGGATCCAGGTATTGCTTGGTATTATATCGACTTAGTTCACACCGTCAAACCCCAACAAGTATTAACCGCAAGAGGGTGTAACATGTCGTTTCGTCGTGAAATCTTTTTCAAACACGGTTTACACTTTGATGAAAGATTTCGTGGTAGTGCAGTACGTGAAGAATCTGACTTTTGTTTAAGATTACGTCAAACAGGATATAAAATTTGGTACGACCCCGAAGCACATCTTATTCATATCGGAGAAGAAACGGGTGGTTGTCACGATATCAGTACACGTTCACCAAAATATCAACTCACCTTTTACCATAATCATTTTTTGATGGGTTTAAAAAATCTTACCCCAAACCAGGCACTCAGATTATACGCGCGTTTATTCGACTGCCATGTACTTGGGCGCCCTCCTTGTCATAAAAGCGGTTCCCCAATTAAAATTTTAACGCGCTTCGTCTTTTACACCCTCGGATTCTTCAAAGCACTAGGCACTATCATTCAGTCTAAGTGGAATGATGGACAAATTTACACTCGTCTCGATAACCCCTCTTTAACTTCTTAAACTCTGCGTCCTCTGTGTCTCTGTGGTGAAAAAAAATTATTTACCACAGAGACACAGAGTTCACAGAGAAAATATACATATAAAACCATGAAAATATTAGTTGCTAGCCATACATATATAGTAGACCTTAACTGCGAAAAACTCCGCGCGCTTTCTCGACTCGAAAACAACACCGAGGTAACGGTAGTCGTTCCTAAACGATGGAAACCTGGTGGAGTTCAAAATAAAATCATCGAAACCCAATACAAAGACGAAGGAAACTTCCGAATAGTCCCCGTTTCTAACTTTAGTCAAAATCATCAAGGTTTACTGACATTCGGCGCCGATTTAATTTCGCTACTTAAATCATTCCGTCCTGATATAATTCAAGTTGAGCAAGGCGCCAAAAGTTTAGCGTATGCTCAATTCATAACCTTGAACAAACTTTTAGCACTCAAAGCTAAAAACGTCTTCTTTACCTGGTGGAATTTACCATACTCACTCAATAAAGTCGCTTCTTTACTCGAAAAATATAACCTAGACAATACTCACGGTATTATATCAGGCAACCAAGACGGCGCCTCCATTCTCACTCAACGTGGATATAACGGCAAAATCAAAGTTATGCCACAATTAGGAGTCGATGAAAACCTCTTTACCCCCAAACTTCAACCTCAACTCGCTGAAAAATTAAATCTTAAACTAGGTGAGTTTATTATTGGCTTTGTTGGTAGATTTGTACCAGAAAAAGGGATAATGACGTTATTGAGTGCTTTAGAAACAATAAAGCATAAAGAATGGAAGTGTTTGTTATTGGGAAGAGGAGAACTCAAAGATGAATTATTACAGAAAGCACGTGCGGCTAATTTAGAAGATAGAATTATCATCGTTGAAAGTGTACCGCATCATGAAGTCTGTAATTATATTAATTTGATGAGTACTTTAGTATTGCCATCAGAAACAACATATAAATTCAAAACTTTAACTTCAGTCGGTTGGAAAGAGCAATTTGGACATGTGATAATTGAGGCGATGGCATGTCAAACACCAGTAATCGGTTCAGACTCTGGAGAAATACCTCATGTGATTGGAAATGCTGGGATGATATTTCCGGAAGGTAATGTAAACTCGTTAGCAAATTGTTTGACTGCGTTGATCGAAGACCCGGATTTAGCGCATAATTTGGGACAATTAGGTTATGCAAAAGCTATGTCACAATATACTAATATAGCTTTGGCGAAACAGCAGTTAGACTTTTATAAAGAAATATTAACAAAATGAAAATATTACAAATTGTGCCATCCATATCATTAATATACGGTGGTCCAAGTCAAATGGTGTTGGGACTGGCGCCTGCGTTGGTAAAACATGGCGCCGAAGTGACTATACTAACAACAGATAGTAATGGTGACACAGGACAAAAACCTTTAGATGTAGCATTGCAGCAACCAATAAAGCGAGATGGGTATGAAATAATTTATTTTCATTGTGTACCGTTTCGTCGTTATAAATTTTCGCTTTCATTATTAAAATGGTTAAATGAACATGCACATGAATATGATGTAGCGCATCTTCATGCATTATTTTCTCCCGTTACGAGTGCAGCAGCGGCAATATGTCGTCAAAACAAGTTACCTTATATATTACGTCCACTAGGTACACTTGACCCAGCAGACTTGCGTAAAAAGAAATATCTCAAAAAAATATATGCAGCATTCTTAGAACGTTCTAACATTGCAGGCGCCTCGGCTTTACATTTTACCAGTAATCAAGAAGCAAAAGTCTCAGAACGATTTGGAGTAAAAACGCGGGACATAATATTGCCACTAGGTGTAACACCCTCAGAAAATCAAAGTCAAGAAAATATTCGTGCCAAATATCGTATACCAGAAAATGTGCCAATAATTTTATTTATGTCGCGGATAGACCCTAAAAAAGGTTTAGACTTATTAATACCTGCTTTAGAAGCAATCGAAGCACAAGGATTCAACTTTCATTTTATCCTAGCTGGCACAAATCCCCAAGACCCCAATTACGAAGCATTCATTAGAACACAAGTAGAAAATTCATCCTTACATCCACATACTACCATTACCGGGTTTGTCACAGGTGCCTCCAAATCAGCACTACTCCAAGCATCCGACATATTTGTATTACCCTCATACTACGAAAACTTTGGTATAGCAGTAGCAGAAGCGATGGTTGCAGGTAAACCCGTAGTTATATCTGACCAAGTACACATATGGCATGAAATATATAATAGTCAATCGGGATGGGTAAGTAAAACAGAAATTAACTCTCTTATCGAAGCTATTATCCAAGCACTGCAAAACCCTGAAGAAAGGATAAAACGAGGAGCTAACGCAAAAGAATGTGCCTTGAATTCATTTAGCTGGGACGCAATTGGGCACCAGATGGTAAAATATTATCGGGAAATAATGGCATAAAAACGTAGGCTGCATGACCCCAACAAAAAACCTCAGCATAATTATAAGACTTGTAGGGTCACGCACCAATATAGTCATTATTCATACATCAAAATCTTGATTTGCGTATTTACATTGAGAAAAAATCGACTTTTTGTTTTAACTTAGAGCAAATAAATATACACGAGTGATAAACTTTTCTGCTGAGTTAGTTGCATTAATTGTGAAATTAGTACCGATTGCATAACTTCTTACAGTTTCAAGATATATATAGCAGGAGAGAATATTTATATAGTCCTTAGCATTATAATTTGCTGAGGATGTTTCTTTATATCAGTACAAAGCTATTACTTTATACACTTCAAATTAGGCACTTATGAAAATGTGAACCACGGTTCACATTTTCAACTTGTCACCAGTAATAAAACCCCATCTTTGCCTTAGAGTTGGATTTGAGGGCATTTTTTAGATACTCTGCGTCTCTGTGGTAGAAAAAATAGATGACCGCACAGGCGAAGAAGGCCTGTGCTACAAGAGTTTCAAATTAATGAGGTCAGGGGGGTATAAAAAGTTATTCTTCTGTACTACCAGTGCTGGGAGCAGCGGCAGGTGCAGATTCACGACTACGACGTAAAGCGTTGCGTAAACGACTGCTAGAATCTGATGCAGGAGAAGATTGATTAAATTCCCGGCGCCGTCTGCGAGTTGAACGTGTTTCACCAGATGTTCGGACATCGGCTGTAACTTCCCGGTGCCGACGTGGTGTTGGCTGAGTTGATGATGCACTTTCTGTACGACGACGCAAGCGACTACCGATAGAATTGTCTCCTTCAGAAGAACGTCGCACCCGTCTTGGAGTAGTTTCTGGTGTTGAACTAACTTCGGTTTGACGACGTAAACGACGGCTTAGTCTATTACTTGTTGACTCAGACGAATTAGAAGATGCTTGCTGTGACTCGGTGCCAAAGCTGCGGCGCCGCCTTGTTAATGTTGTTGTTGGTACATCGCTGGTTGCCGTGTTCGCATTCGCTTCTAATATACGGCGCCTGCGTCTTGGTGTACTTGATTCATTGTTACTACTACTGGATGCTACTTGCTCCTGCCTTGAACGCTCTTCACGCTCTTGGCGACGTTTTTGCACATCACGATAACGTCGTGAACCAGAAATTGCAAACTCTGTACCAATATTTACTCCTTGTCTACCGCTCTCGGAAGGTTTTAACTTCCACTCGCGCGCTTGTCTTAGAGTTTCTTCGTCAAGGTCTCTATCTCCACTCGAACGAGCTAACCTTACATTAGTAACTCTACCCTCATTATCTGTATCAACAGAAACTTCTACTCGCCCTTCTGCACCTCGGCGACGGGCACGCTCTGAGTATTTAACTTTACATTCGCGACACGCAGCACGACCATCACCGCTACGGCGTGAGTTATCGTCGTCTCCACTGTTGCTTGGTAATTTGGGAGTTGTAGGCGCCGTTGCGACTCGTTGTCTGCCATTACCTTCTGAATTACGAGTACCAGCACCACCATCACCAGGGTTTAAAGCAATACCAGCACCACTACCATTTCCAGTTCTGCCTAAACTTGAACCAGTAGTACCAGTACCACCACTTCCTCCACCACTTCCAGTATTACTTGTAATACCTGTACCACTACCTGTTAATGCAGTAGTACCACCAGGGGCACTAGTTCCACGGGTTTCTGTATCTCCTGAACCAGGTGTTCCTGAACCTTCGGCACTGCTAGCAACACTTTGGCTACGTGAGTCTCTTACACCTCGCAACGTTTCGCGTAGTGCATCAGAATTATTATTTTGGCTTGGAGTATTTGTAGACTGCGAAGATGTATTGGTGTTGGTACGAACTGGATTACTATTTGATGATGCAACCTCACGTGGTTGTGTTGGTATTTCTGAGCTTGTATTTTGGGTAGTTGCTCGTTCAACTTTGGGTTGAATTTTTTCTGGTTGTACTACCTTTGCTTCCTCAACTATTCTTTGTGTTGGTTGAGGTGGTACTATTGTTTGTCTTTGCGGTACTGGTATTGGTATTGGTACGGGTCTTGGTATGGGGGGGGATTCTACTTTTGTTTGTGGCTCCACTTTTGTATTGTTAGACACTATTCCTTCCGTTGAAGGTTTACTTGCCGAACTTGTCAGAACTTTCGTGTCTTGTTCTAGTTTTGCAGTCTCTTTTGGTTTTTCCAAAGGTTCTTCTTTTGGTTTCTCCGACGGAGTATCAACAACCGCAAATTCTATTGGGTCTTCACTCACTTCAGGCACCCTAGTTAAATAATTTCCGATACCGGAAGCTAATACACCTACATGTATACCCAAAGAACCAATCAGACTTAGAGTGAGAAAACCCCTTAGAGCCTTAGATTCCTTTTCACGTTGATTAAAAGCGGTGTTGGAGAAACTCATAATTTATTGCTACTTATTCTCACTATATGTACTATAAAGTTATGTAATTAATAAGTCAACTAGAAAACCAGCACTTTTTCGCGACTAGTTACATTAATCAAAAAGATGCCCAGAGAACATTTTGAATATTAATCGCCCCTTCACTTCTGACTAGTATACCAATGCTTTACACAATTGATACAAATCAAGCTTGAAAAAAATCTTAACTTAATGTCATTATGATATACAGAAAGATGAGATATTATCGCAACATATTTCAAATTTTGCTGACAATGTGTTTGGTAGTTTGAAACCCTTGTAGCTAAAGGCAAATCTAAGATTTATAAAAGGATATGGGAGGATATGGGAATAGATAAGTTATTTGCCGCTGGTGGTATTGTCATGTGGCCCCTGCTTGGTTTCAGCGTTGCTGCAATCGCGCTAATTATCGAGCGAGTTCGTTTTTGGTATCGCATTACCCATCGTCAGAATAAAGTAGTCCGCGAAGTCTTAAATCTTTACCGCTTGGATAATGTCGTTGGTGCGTTGGATAAACTGCAAAACAATACAGATTTACCAATAGCTCGTATTTTTCTCTCTGCACTAGAGTTAGAAGGAGCTAACCCAGAGGAATTTCGTTTGGCACTCGAAAGTGAAGCGCAAGCAGAAATTCCGATTATGAAGCGATTCAATAATATATTCGAGACTATTATTTCTTTGGCGCCGTTGTTAGGTTTGTTAGGAACTGTATTAGGATTAATTGCATCGTTTGCTTCACTCAATCTAGGTGACGTAGGTGGTACAAAGACTGCTGGTGTAACATCGGGTATCAGTGAAGCGTTGGTATCTACTGCATCAGGATTAATTGTTGCAATTTTCACCTTAATGTTTTCTAATACTTTCCGAGGACTATATCAACGTCAAATCGCGTTCATGCAAGAATACGGTGGACAGTTAGAGCTACTTTATCGTCGTCGTTACGAGAAAGGAGGAGAAAGAAATTATGCGATTACAAGATGAGGCAGATATTCCAGCACAAATTAATATTGTGCCAATGATTGACGTGATATTCGCGATTTTGACGTTTTTTATCATGTCAACGCTATTTTTAACACGCCAAGAAGGTTTACCAGTAAACTTACCGCAAGCAGCGACTTCGCAAAAATCGCAAATTCCCACTAAAATCACTGTGACAGTCGATGCAGAGGGTGAAGTCAGTGTGAATAAAGTACCGACCAGCATTGATGCTTTAACTGAAAAGGTGCGTACATTAGTAGGCGCCAATCCGGAATCGGTAGTAATAATTAATGCTGATAAAACAGTTGAACACGGAGAAATTGTTGAGGTGATGGATAAAGTGCGTCAGGTAAAAGGCGCCAAATTAGCCATTGCAACTCAAACTCAGAAGTAGCAAACTTGATAACGGATGTAATGGATGGTTATAATTAGCTATCCGTTACATCTGTCACATTTGTTACATCCGTCGCCAACTTTCTTGCCCTTCCTCCAATTGGTACACACATTGGTGTTTTTGCAACTGGGTCGGGTACGACCCGACATTCTAAGCCAAATACTTCCAACACCATTTCTTGTGTCATCACAACTTCTGGTCTACCTGCTGCAAAAATTGTGCCTCCTTTAACAGCAACAAGATAATCAGCATAACGGCAAGCTTGATTTAAATCGTGCAGTACCATTACAATTGTTCGCTGTTGATTTTGATTCAAATCATACAATAAATCTAATACTTCAATTTGGTGTGCCAAATCTAAAAACGTAGTTGGTTCATCCAATAGTAAAATACTTGTGTCCTGCGCTAATGCCATTGCAATCCACGCACGCTGTCTTTGTCCACCAGATAGAGTATCTAATTCACGTTCACCAAGTTCTTTTATTCCGGTTGTCTCTAAAGCTACTTCTACCAAGCGTTCATCTTCTTTTGTCCATTGTTGTAACCAGTTTTGATACGGGAAACGTCCGCAAGCTACTAAGTCGCGAACTGTTAAACCTTCCGGTGCCACTGGTCCTTGAGTGAGTATTCCCAACTGTTTAGCGACTTCTTTTGTAGATAATTTAAATATATCTGCTGAATTTAAATATACTGTTCCATTACTAGGTTTAAGTAATCTTGCTAATCCACGTAATAATGTAGATTTGCCACAACCGTTGGCGCCAACTAATGCTGTGATTTGTCCTTGAGGTATGGTCAAATCAAGATTTTTGATAATGGTAGCATTATCATAACCAAGAGTTAGATTATTTGCTGTTATTAAGTTTGACATGTTTTATAAAGATTTACGACTTTTGATTAATAAGTACACAAAATACGGTGCCCCAATAACAGCGGTGACAATACCACAAGGTAATTCTATCGGAGCAAAAATAGTACGTCCAATAAAATCAGATATTACTACAATCATGGCGCCTGTTACTCCTGCCACTGGAATTAAACCTTGATGATTTGCACCAACTAACTGCCGTGCAATATGGGGAGCAATTAAACCAATAAAACCAATTGTGCCAGCAGTCGCTATTGCTGCTCCTGAAAGTGCTGCACTAATTAATAGTAAGAAACTGCGTTGCCATTCTACCTGACTACCTAACCCTTTAGCAATATCATCTCCTAGGTTAAGAGTATTCAATTGCGGCGCCTTTACTATAGATAAAGGTACAAACACAACAAGCCAAGGTAGTAAAGAAAAAACCTGTTCCCAAGTTCGACCATAAACACTACCCGCTAACCATACCAAAGCTTGACTAACATCATATATATTTCCAAATGTCACCATCAAACTAGTAAAAGCACCTGCGACAGCGGCAATTCCGACACCAATCAAAATTAATCTAATAGGATGAGTTCCTTTATCCCATGCCAACAGATAAATTACCAAAGAAGTTAGTAACGCACCAGCAAAGGCAGATAGAGGTAAAACTCCTACAGGTAAACTCGGCAACAGTACTATTAAACTAACAGCAGCTAGACTGGCACCTGCATTCACACCAATAATGCCAGGGTCAGCTAAAGGATTTTTAGTTAAACCCTGCATAATTGTTCCAGAAATTGCCAGTGCTATGCCTACTAAGCAAGCGGTTAAAGTTCTCGGTAGCCTTAAGGTATTAATTACAAATGCATAATCAGGGTTTCCCGTATCTATTCCTAATACAGTTTTAATTACGACTAACGGTGGAGTTGGGTATTCTCCAACAGAAGTATTAATTACCATTGCCGCAAGAGTAATAACTGTCAAGATAAGAAATATACCAGGAACTTGGCGTTGCAACCTTAAAGAAATACCAAGTTTGGGAGAACGAATAACGAGTGATTTCACTTCTTCACCTTCTTTTTTGCTAGATAAACAAAGAACGGCGCCCCAACTAAAGCGGTCATAACACCAACGGGAATTTCTTGGGGTCGAATTACTAATCGTGCTAGAACATCAGAACCCAAAAGCAAAATTGCTCCAAAAACGGCACTATAAGGTAAAATCCAACGATAATCGGTGCCCACTATAAAGCGCACGATATGAGGAATAACTAAACCAATAAATCCTATTGAACCAGCAGCAGCAACCGCAGCACCTTCTAAAAGTAGAACACTAACGGCACCTGCAATTTTTACCCATAAAGTTTGTTGCCCTAATCCCTTCGCCACATCCTCCCCCAGACTTAAAATTGTAATTTGTCTAGATAAAGCGAATGCGATTATCAAACCAATAATTATGTAAGGAAGTATTTGAACAATAATGCTCTCATCAATACCAGCTAAAGACCCAGCTAGCCAAAAGCGAATTTCTTCTAAAGTACGTTGACTGACAATGAGAACACCTGTAGTTAACGAAGCAAGTAACGCACTCACTGCGGCGCCAGCAATTGTCAGATTGAGAGGGGTAACACCACTACGTCCCAGCGATGCGAGGAAGTATACACTAACAACAGTGACTCCGGCGCCTGCAAATGCATACCAAATATACGTGCTTGGAGTTGAAGCACCAAACGCAAAAATACTAACTACCACAGCAAACGCGGCACCTGCATTAACACCTAAAATGCCAGGGTCAGCGAGAGGGTTACGAGTTATACCTTGCATTATTGCACCAGCAGTAGCCATAGCGGCGCCTACCAGCATGGCAATTATGGAACGTGGTAAGCGCACCGTCTGAATAATCAGGTGTTCTCTAGAACCATTAAACTGAGTGAAAGCACTTAATATCTGAGGAAGCGGAATATCAGCGGCGCCAAACGAGACGCTAAAAACTAAACATACTAGGAGAGCAGTTATCGCTAAAATTAAGCCTCCAACAGGCAAAGTTAGCGACGATAGAAAATTTCTCCCCAAAGATGAGGTTGATTTACTCATTAATTATTGAGAATTACTTTTAAGTCATCTATTATATTAAATACCATAACTTCTCATTAATTTAAATACATAACGGCGCCATATCATCTTTACACTGTGTCATGCTGAGAAACTGTCATGCTGAGAAACTGTCATGCTAATGCCCAAGTAAAGACCGTAGAAGGCATTACATAATAAATTTTAGATGAAAAAAAATTCATCTAATCTTAATAAAATTTTTATATTTATATCCCAAACTAGTTAGAGTGACTGTTTTTATTCATTTTATCTGGAGTTTGGTATGAATTTAGACTTGAAACAGCAGAACAGCGATAATCAAAATCATAATTTTGTTTTACCAATTTTAAAAAAGGAAAATCGTTCAAATGGTCAACCAATCAAACCCACTACAAACTGGGAAGAACCTGATTTTGACGAATTTGATTTATGTATGGAAGTAACAGCTTATATCAACCATTGGCAATAACAAAATGTAGAGACTGTACATGTACAGTCTTCTTCCTAAATCGTTTTATTACATCAATTCTGTATTGTCATGAAAGTAAAAATTCATTCTTTAGTAAAACTATCTTTATCTATTGTGATGGGAACCGCAATGATAGCAACATCAGCGTGTTCATTTACACAAGCTTCCTCCAGTACAACACAAGTTACCCAAAATACAGGCACCTCTACCACATCAATAAAACAGTCAGTTGTATTGGAAGGGTTAGAGCGTCCTTGGAGTATAGCTTGGTTACCAGATGGTTCTCAACTAATTACAGAACGTCCAGGGCGCCTAAGAATAGTTCGCAACGGAGTACTTGACCCAACTCCTATTACAGGAGTGCCAGAAGTATTTGCAGTTAACCAAGGGGGGTTGATGGATGTTTCCGTTCATCCTCGCTTTGCAGAAAACCGTTTTATATATCTTACTTACTCCCACGGTACTAACGATGCTAACCGAACTCGTATGGCACGCGCGGTCTTTGATGGCAAGTCGTTAAAAGATGTAAAAGTTATTTTTGAAGTTTCGCAAGCAAAGTCAGGAGGACAACACTTTGGCTCGCGTATTACTTGGTTGCCTGATAATACCATGTTGTTAGCTATAGGTGATGGAGGTAATCCACCTGTACAACTAAATGGTGACTTAATACGTAAACAAGCACAAAACCGCAATAGTCATTTAGGTAAAATATTACGACTTAATGACGATGGCTCAATTCCTAAAGATAATCCTTTTGTAAATACTGCCAACGCTAACCCAGCTGTATGGAGCTATGGACACCGTAATATCCAAGGACTAACATTTGATGCAGCGTCGAAGCGTGTATGGTCAACCGAACATGGTGCTAGGGGAGGAGATGAGCTTAACTTAGTTGAAGCTGGTAAAAACTATGGTTGGCCTATTGTTACTTTCAGTCGTGAATATTCAGGAGGAGAAATAACCAAAGAGCGTTCTCGTCCGGGTATGGTTGACCCTAAAACTTATTGGACACCTGCTGCGGCGCCTTCTGGATTAGCATTTTACAATAATAAGCGCGTACCAGATTGGCAAGGTGATTTATTTTCGGGAGAATTAATAGGACAAGGTGTTCGCCATATTAATTTAGATGCAAAAGGAAATGTCACAAGTCAAAATTTAATTAATATTGGTCAGCGAGTTCGAGATGTACGCCAAGGACCCGATGGACTATTATATGTTTTGACCGATGAGCAAAATGGGCAATTAATCCGTTTGGAACCAGCGAGTTAAGTAATAATATATATATGCTAATTAGAATCTTGGGTGCAGCAGCAGGGGGTGGTTATCCACAGTGGAACTGTCACTGTAATGGATGTGAGACAGTTCGCGATGGTGGCGCCATATCATTAACTCAATCTTCTATTGCAGTACAATCTGAAGAAGATGGTTCTTGGTTTTTGATTAATGCTTCTCCTGATGTACGCCAACAGATAGAGGCAATGCGAGCAGAAGGATGTTTTGATTTATATTTTGGTAATTTACATTCTGGAAATCGTTCACTGCCTTTTGCTGGTATTTTACTTACTGATGCAGAAATTGACCATACTACAGGTTTAATTTTATTACGCGAGTCAACGGCGCCGCTTAATATTTATTCTACCACTACAGTCAAACAAGCATTGACCAGTGGATATGCAATATTATCCACTTTACAAAATTACTGCGGTGTTAAGTGGGCGCCTATAACTCCCGGAGAAATAATTAAACTTACCGATGATTTAGAAGTTGAAGCTTTTGCTTTATCTACTAAGGCGCCGAAGTATATACAATCAACTATACAATCAACAGAAATAGAAGTATGGGGAATAGGATTAACAATTCGTGATACAATTACAAATTCAACTTTGACTTACGCTCCTGGTATGGGAAGTATTAATAATGATTTACGGAAAAGATTTGAAAACAGTGATTGTATACTAATTGATGGTACTTTTTGGACTAACGATGAATTGCCTAGCTTAGGTATTGGCACCCGTACAGCACAGCAAATGGGACACTTACCTTTATCAGGTGATGATGGTAGTTTATCTCAACTAGCTAATATTACTACAAAGCGCAAAATTTTTGTTCATATTAATAATACTAACCCAATTCTGATACCTAATTCACCCGAACGCAAAACTGTAGAGAATGCAGGTATCGAAATAGGTTATGACGGATTAACTATTAAATTAGGAAATCCCCCCTAACCCCCCGCGAATTCGGGGGGAATTAAACCTAGTATTACGTATTAAATAAAAACACCATGCTCACCCTTACAAACGAAACACCTTGGACTGCGGCAGAATTTGAAGCAGAACTACGCAAACAACACCATCGCTACCACCATCTACACCCATTCCACCAAAGAATGAACGCAGGAGAACTTACAAAAGAAGAAGTACAACGCTGGGTAATAAACCGCTTTTACTATCAACGTAATATCCCACTTAAAGACGCTGCTATTTTATCAAACTGTCCTGACCATGAAGTCCGATGCCACTGGATTAGTCGTATTATCGACCATGATGGAACAACAGAAGGTACAGGAGGTATTGAAGCTTGGCTAAAATTAGGTGAAGCGGTTGGTTTATCGCGTCCACAGCTTTTAAATGACCAAAATACTCTACCAGGTGTTCGCTATGCCGTCGATGCGTATGTAAATTTTTGTAAAACTAAACCTTGGATAGAGTCTGTAGCTTCATCGCTAACCGAATTATTTGGCCCCGATGCGATTCGTACACGTTTGGCAGCATTAGAAAAACACTATTTATGGATTGACCCAAAAGGCTTTGACTATTTTCGCACACGATTACATCAGGCACCTCAAGATGCACGCTATGCTCTAAACTTGGTAATATCTAACTGTCGTACTCGTGACATGCAAGAACGTGCAGTACAAGCATTAATATTTAAATGTGATTTGTTATGGAGTCAATTAGAAGCTATAGAAAGAGGTGAAACACGCCCCATTAAATGTTTAATTCAATGATTAATCATAATTGCCCACGTTTAGTAAAAGGCACCCGTTTATTTTGGGATGATGTAAGACAGCAAAAGTTCCTATTATTTCCCGAAGGAGCTTTAGTATTAAATAACACTTCATGGGATATATTACAATTGTGTGATGGGCGCCATACTGTTACTGATATTGTTGGTATATTAAGCGCTGAATACTCTCATCCCAATATTGAACCCGATGTATTAAAATTATTAAACAAAATTACAGAACGAGGATTTTTATATTATGACCCCTCGTCCATTTAGCTTGGTTGCTGAACTAACTTATCGTTGCCCCTTACAATGTCCCTACTGCTCCAATCCGCTAAACTGGAGTAGTGATAACTATCGTACCGAACTAGCTACAGAAGATTGGTTACGTGTAATTAAACAAGCACGACAACTCGGTGTATTACAGCTTGGTTTTACAGGAGGAGAACCATTACTGCGAAAAGATTTAGAAATATTAGTAGAAGCAGCAGCAAACCTAGGTCTTTATACAACCCTCGTCACCGCAGGTACTTTATTAACTAAAGAACGTGCTAGCATTTTACATGGTTTAGGACTCGACCATATTCAAATTAGTTTACAAGATAGTCGCGCGGTTTCTTCTGATTATATTGCTGGTACACCTTCCTTTCATCAAAAAATAGCAGCAGCACGTTTAGTGAAAGAGTTTGGTTTTCCTTTAACATTAAATGTAGTACTGCATCGCCAAAATTTAGATAGAATCGAAGAAATTATTGAATTAGCAGAAACACTACAAGCTGACCGTATAGAATTAGCTAACACTCAATATTACGGTTGGGCACTAAAAAATCGTGCTGCCTTATTACCAACGTGCGAACAATTAGAACATGCAGAGCAAGTAGTAAAAGCGGCTCAACAACGGCGTAAAATTCCAATGGGAATACTTTACGTTATACCAGATTACTATGATAAATATCCAAAACCATGCATGGGAGGTTGGGGACAACGTACTTTAATTATTGCTCCCAACGGTGATGGTTTACCTTGCCAAGCAGCAATGTCAATACCACATTTAACATTTGCAAACGCACGCGAACACTCTTTAGAATATATTTGGTATGACTCTCCTGCAATGAATGCCTATCGTGGCGCCGCATGGATGCCAGAATTATGTCAAAATTGTGAGCGTAAAGAAATTGACTGGGGTGGGTGTCGCTGTCAAGCATATCTATTAACTCAAGACTCGACTGCCACCGACCCAGTTTGTCATTTATCACCCCAACACTCACAAATATTAGCAATACGTGAACAAGTCTCATTTAATCAACAATTAGATTTTCTTTATCGTGGTGTGGTGCGCGACGCAAAATAAAATTTTGTATTTATTATTATAAAATACTTAATATCATGTCCGGCTGATTAGCCATAATTCACACATCACGTAGAAACGCGTTCACGTAGTGTCCCGTTATCCGTAAACTTAAGCGAAGCTTTCCCGCAGGGTAGTTTTCCTGAAGGGAAGGATATGCCAAAAGGTAGGGAATAATCGCGCCTCTACAATGGTTTTATTATGGTTATGCTCCCGGACATGATATCATATCCATCTATAAATAAACCAGTAAAGATATGGTCTTTACACATAGTTTCCTTCCCTACTCAACTGAAAGGTTGATTTTGCGAAAATTTATCGATGCAGATATTGAACAGTTTCTTTCCTACCGTCAAGACCCTGAAATTGCTCGATATCAAAGTTGGTCGATGTTTTCCTATAGCAAAGCAAAATCTTTTATCGATGAGATGCAAACTTTAAAATTCGGTATCCCTGGTGAGTGGTTCCAAATTGCCATTGCAGAGAAGCAAGATAATTCACTGGTAGGTGATATTGGGATACAGGTTTATCTAGAAAATCCAACAACAGTAGAGATAGGATTTACTTTAGACCGCAAAGCACAAGGTAAAGGATACGCACAAGAAGCAGTTCAAGCATTGATAGATTTTTTGTTTGACTTTGAAGGAATTAATCAAGTTATTGCGATAACCGACGCGCGTAATCAACCATCTATTAACCTGTTAATACGACTAGGGATGAAACTGGCGCACTCTCTTGAGGTAGAGTTTAAAGGGCAATGGTGTATAGAAAACACCTTTATCCTCGAAAAGGAAGATTGCTTACTCTAAAATGTTTAAGTTTAAATAGTCAGTAATTTAGACAATCTTTATTTGCACTATTCATGATTTGGAATTATCCGGAATTCTACTCTTTACTGTTGGATAAATGAGGTAAATCAGTTAAAGGTCATTTATGCTTGGATGACATAAGTTAATGTGTAATTTAAGAACCTGCCATACTTTTCTAGGTGAAGATGTTAAAGGTGACAAGTTCATCAGAACTAATGATATAGGTTCAAAAATCGCGTTGGTATCCTTACGTAAACTTAGGCTATACTGAGACTTCATATTATTAATGCTGTTCTGTTTTAAAGTGTTTTAATTAAAAATATTATACAGGAGCTTTGTAATAAGCTTGCTTATAATTATGCTAAATTTTATATTGGCATAATCATATTAATGTGTTCTTTTTACTTTAAAAGGTGATTAGAATTAAATTTGTATTGGCATCTCTCAAATTTTTTTATACTGAATAATTGTATATAAATTTTCTGTGAAGGGTAGTTATACGTATAAATATTGGTATAATATTTTTTATATGGGTGCTATATGTAAAATTTACTTACAACTTACAGGAGTTGTGTGTAAAACCCAAACATCATTGTTAAAAATCATAAGCGGAATTACTGTGAAACAAATGTTTACACAGTTATTTTGTTGCGATTGTAAGGCAAATCACTGAAAAAAAGTAGTCATTAAGGAACAATCAGCATGATAATTAAGGGTACAAATGGTAACGATTCTTTGATTGGAACTGCGGCAATTGATACATTGTCAGGTCTTGGGGGTAACGATTTTCTTGATGGTCGAGGAGGCGCCGATACTTATCTCTTTTATCGTTCGAGTGGGCAAGACACGCTGTACGACAGCAGTTACAACGATAATAGCGTTGACCAACTTGTCTTTTCTGGCACAGGCTTAACGTCAACTAATGCGATTGTTACTCGCTTAGGCACTAGTAATGATTTGAAAATATCTTTTGGTGGCGGTATCTCTGACTCGGTTGTTCTCCAAAACCAAGTTTACAGCACTAACTATGACTATGGGGTTGAAAGTATCAAGTTTAGTAATGGGGTAACTTGGACAGAAGAACAGCTTTGGAATGCTTATCTGACAACTGGCGCCTCTTCTAATGACACTTTGGAAGGCACAAACCTTAACAACACAATTAAAGGTGGTTTAGGAACAGATTATTTAG
>ERZ1066124.315-NODE-315-length-37656-cov-23.894019_pt1 | contig 37656 bp, 33 predicted proteins | sample MGYA00382771_ERZ1066124 | MGnify/ENA primary metagenome ERZ1066124 (study PRJEB33369, sample SAMEA5778354) | biofilm metagenome | biome: Industrial cooling water; feature: Water cooling tower basin; material: Biofilm | place: United Arab Emirates | collected... | reverse complement strand
TCCGCTTGATGCTAAAGCGCTTGGCGCATGGATAAGATACCAAATGGGTTCTATACTGCCAATGCGATTCAAGATGGACAACAATTTATGGTTATCGCCATTCCCTGAATCGCACTGAACCACAGGAAATAGCTCGAAGAGAAAAATGCAGTCTGATTACAGCTTTGAAGAATCGTTGAAATGCTCCAAAAACTTACTCGATTTGGCATTAGTAGAACTAGCTGAAATTTCTAATATTCGTCCCTTTCGCTGATTTGATTACCTAATTTGGAAAGAGGAAACTTACAATGTTACAGGCAATACTTCTGAAAGGATTAATCCTGCTTACTGCTATCAGCATGATAAGTAGCAGAGACTTTCCAGTGGGTGATACCGCAATCACTCAAGCTGCATTGTTCACGGATATAACTACTAAGAGTGTACAATCCGATACTCGTTTAGTTTCTGAAGCCCCAAAACCTGAATTCCTCTCCCAAAGCTCTACTAATCTTCAGGAACAACGAAGAAGGGAGGCAGGTCAGTTTGTTTTAAAGGACAACCATGAGTATGGAGCGGAAGCAGAAAGGTATGCTCAACAAGGTGTTCAGCAGGTAAAAGAGCGTCGTCTGAATGAAGCTATTAATTCTTTTACTCGCGTGATAGAGCTTGAGAAAGCTGCTGCAATGCCGTATTATGCTCGTGCAATGTGTTATCTTTCACTAAAAAACTTTAATGCTGCAGCAGATGACTTGAAAAGAGCCGCTGAACTCTATCAGAAACAGGGAAAACCAAGGCTGGCAGAAAGCATTGCTCAAGTTGCGGAAAAAGTCAGAGGTGGAAAAATTCCAGAACTGAATCAATAGTCAATGAGATGAAGATTATTGCAAGCTTGAGAATTATTCGGACTATTCTGCTTCTACAACCCCACCTATCAGCCATACACGAATGACGCATAGGACAGTTCACGAAATTAATTCCTTTGACTGGCAGAACTTATTAACAGAACTCAGTCAGAGTGTATTGGATAGCTTAGATGAACGCACTTTGCTGACCATTCCCAGTGCGATGCGAGAATCGCGCTGGTTAGGGTATCCTCCAGCTACAAGCGCAGCGATTTCTGCATTGGAAGAACGCTTGCAATTAGAGCTACCACGCTCATACAAAAACTTCTTGAGCGTGAGTAATGGCTTTCAATTAGTGCAACCCACCATTGGAGGGTTATATTGTGTCGATGCAATCGAGCGCTTAACTGTTCTTGATTCGCAACTTATTGAAGGATTTGGTCAGGGTTATCAGGTATTTGGTGAAGTTGCTACAGTGTCAGACAGCGACTACTTGCAATATGATGAGTTGCAAGATACTGCATCATTCAGACTTGAATCGTTACCTTCAACGATTGTCGTTGGCGGTGCATCCGCACAAGGTTACTATCTGTTGAACCCAGATATCATATTTGAAAATGGCGAATGGGAGGCTTGGGTATTTGCCAACTGGCTTCCTGGGGCACGTCGCTCTCCATCTTTTCTCGATATGATGCTCTCCGAATTAAATAATGTCTAGTTATCAGACTAATCAAATATACGTCCCGTTCGCGATCTTACGCTTTGGTTAAGCGCTTCAGCATTAATCGGATAAAGCAGAGATTGATTTTGGCAGTCGCATGATCCAAGGTGCGCTCAAAGTTCTTCACCAAACTCTTACACCGTTCCATCCATGCGTTAGAACGTTCAATGATCCACCGCGTTGCCACTGGTACGAATCCCGTTTTACCTTGTGCCGCTTTCTCTGCCCGTGTTGGCTTGGGTGCAAGTTGAAAGCGAACCTTGGTCAGGATTTGTGGGTAAAACACTTGCAAAGCATAAGCAATCGTTTCAGGATGATACCCGTGGTCAAGCAAGATAGTCACTTTCGGAATATTCACGGGCTTACGACGAAAATAGTCTAAATTATCGATGAGCATCTCAATCAAGCCTTGATCGTCGGTGACATTGGCTTTGGTACAGTGCGTGAAAAACGGTAGCCCTAATGTATCGACAGCTAAGTGGCGCTTGATGCCATTGGTCGATTTGTAGTGGCAGAATCCTTTGGTATCAATGCTGGCAGTGCAGGTATTCTTCACCGCTTGTGAGTCAATAATCATCAACCGCGCCCACTGCGGTTTTTTTGGGCACGTTCTCGCACCTGAGCATGAAGCGCAGCCATAATATCTTCTAAAATCCCATCCTTTCGCCAGTGTTTATAATGCCAAAACACCGTCGAGTAGGGCGGTAAGTCTTTCGGCAAGTCCCCCCAGTTACACCCGTTCTTCAATTGATAGAACACACCATCTAAAATTTGTCTCTTTGTCCACTTTGGCGGTCGTGTCTGCTTCTTCTTTGGCAGCAACGGTTCAATGATTTCCCACTCTTTGTCAGTTAAACTGCTGGAGTACGGCATTTTTACTTTGATTCTAGCCCATCTGCAAAAGATCTCAAATGGGTTCTATAAAAAAGGAGCAACTCAAATCGCTGCTCCTTACTCGTTTTGCTACCTACAAATTACAACCCGTATTGAAGCGTGGTTAACACTGCCAAAACTCCTGCGATCGCGGAAACGACCAGCGAAGTTAATGCCGTATTAAACAGCCACCAAGCTGCATTTGCCGCCGCTTTCTGAGTCGCTAAAGCTTGTTCTTTTGCTTGATGCTGAATCTGCTTTAAGCGTCGTTGTGTTTCTTGTTGCACATATTCTGCCCGCTCTAGCACTCCATCTCTGGCAGATTCAATTTGGTGCACAATGCGTTCTGCATCAGCTTCAGAAAGATTCGGATTGGAACTGAGCAGAGCAATTAAAGTTCCGCGATCGAACTGGCTCAATCGAGTTCTGAGCGCATCAACGCCTGCTTGAGGATCATCAAACAATGTACTAAAATCGGCTCGAATTCCTTCGTAGTTCAACTCTGGACGATCGAGCGAATTGAGGTAGGTACGAACTTGCTCATTCACGCGATCGATCGCACTTTGAATACGCTGCTGAACTTGTTGAATTTGCTCGACCACCGTATCGCGAACTGAAAGAACTTGATCAACAATGCGGTTTGCTTCTTCCTCACTGATGTCTTCTCGTTGAGACAGCAAAGCGACAATCGTTTCGCGATCGAACTTTGAAACCCGCTCTTGCAAGCTTCCCAATCCGGTACGCGGATCGTTTAGCAGAAGCTGAAGATCTCGCTTGATTCCGTCTGGATTGAGTTCTTCTTTGTTCGTATTCCGCAGATAGTTCTCTAAGCTTGCTTCAAAGTTAACGGCTCGTTGTTGAGCACGACTCACGAGTCTTCGAGGAGCACGAACGACTTGGCGCAGCGCGTCTTGCACTTGATCGATCGCGTGATTCACCTGGTCTTCGGTGAGGTTGCCTTCCTGAGTTAACAGTTTTACCACCGTTTCGCGATCAAACTGCGATAACCGTTGTCCTAATGCGGATGCGCCCGCTTTCGGATCATAAGCCAACAACGATAATTCAGCTCGAATGGCATCAGGATTGAGTTCTTTAAGATTCGTTTTTCTCAGATAGTCCACGATCGCTTGCGTTGCCTGCTCGTACTGCTGTTTCGCTTGTCTTGCTAACGTAGTCGGAGCGTTGATCACACTTTGACGAATCGATTCAATCTGATCAAGAATTCGATTCACTTGTTCTTCGCTGAGGTCTTCACGCTGACTCAACAACTGCACCAAGGTTTCTCGATCGAACTGAGCTAATCGCGATCGCAATGCCGAAACTCCCGCTTGGGGATCGTCGAACAGCAAGCGGATTTCACGCTCGATCGCGTCTGGGTTCAGTTCTTCGCGATTGGTATTGCGGAGATAGTCTTCGACCTGTTGACGAACTTCGCTGGCTCTTGTTTGTGCACGATCGCGCAAAGACTGAATTGTACCGAGTGCTTGTTCTCGTAACTGATTTGTTCGATCGACCAGTTGATTCACTTCATCTTCAGCAAAGTCTTTCCGCTCTTGCAGCAGACTCCGAAGCGTGTTCGCATCAATGGTACTGAGGTAAGATTGAAGCGATTCTAAATCAGTGTTTGGATCATTGATCAAGCCTTGTAAGCTTTGTTCAATTTCACTATCGTTCAGTTTTGCTTTCTCACTAGAGCGCAAGTAGTCTTCAAGACGTGATTGGTAACTTTCTACTTGTTCACTCGCTTCAGCACGACGAACAATGTCTAGTACTTCTTGTCGCACTTGTTCCATGATGTTCACCGACTCTGAAATGATGCCAGGATTTAAATCTCCTCGCAGTTCCAGCAGTTCAGCAAAATAATCAGGGCTAAGTTGTTCAAGTTGGCGACGGATCTCAGCCGGGTTTGCTTGCGGATCGTAAATCAGTTCGCGAAATTCTTGCGGCAATGAAATTCGGTTGAAGTACCACGGCAATGCACCAATAACAAAGTTATCGATATCAGTCTTGACCGTTGTGGACTGGGAATGATAAATGGTTTCATCAAGCTGAACAGCGTCAGATTTTGCCTGCTCTGATGTCTCAGGCGATGATGCAACTTGCTGAATCACGGTTTGCAGTTGCTTTCCAATCTTTTCAACGTCTAAATCTGAAAGATCAACGCGATTTTGAACGGTTTGTAGCAGCGTATTAAACCCGTATCTTAGAGCCTTTTGAGTAAGCGATGTCGTACCTTTGTTCAGACTTGCTAATCCTGCAAGTGCAGCGAGTTCGGCATATAGCTGAGGAGACTGTAACTCTTGAGCTGTGCCTGTTGTAAAACGTTGAATCAAATCAGGTGGCACAGTGTCTGCGACTTGCTGCCCCGTTTGCTTCAATGCGCTCTGGAAGCGATCGGCAAGTTGTTCAACGTCTTGCTTTGAGAAATTTGTACGATCGCTGAGCAGATTAATGACTGTGTTTCGGTCTAAATTCTTCAGCAGATCGCGATCAGCTACATCGTTTAGATCAACATTCTTGAGAATTTGTTCAAACTGTTTGCCAATCTCATCAAAGTCAAGTTTCGGAACAGGTAAAGCCGAAATCGACTTTTGCAGCGTTTCTTGAATCGCATCCGGTGAAATGCCTGATGTCAGTTCACGCCGTACCACAGAGGCAATTTCTTCCGCTGTCGAAACTGCTTGATTTTTAGCAGCATTTGCCCCGATCGCGGCTGTCGCAGTTCCCACTAAACCGGATAAGCCGCCAGTTGCCGTTTTGATCAGTGAGCCAATCAGTGAGCCGACTGCACTGGAACCAAACCAAATCAACAGCGAGAAGTAGATTGCCCAGATCACCACACCTGCGATCGCGCCCAGAAACAGGCTATTGACTAAGCTGAGTTTGACTGCCAAAAAGCAAGCGACAAACAAAGATAAGCTAACGGTGAAAAGTGCCCATGTCCCGATCGTGTTCTCTAATTTGTTCACCGTTTTTCCGAAGCTTTCAGATTCTTCCGCTTCGGTAACGGCTTCTGTGCCTGAAGGAGACATGACAAATGCAACTGAAAAATTTGTCAGCATTAACTGAAATGCAAATGCAATTAACACACCTGCAACTAAAGCAAGGAGAAATTGCGGAACAGAAAAGATACCCATGATTGCTTTGGGTACTGGATCAACGACAATCTGAGCAAGGAGATAGTGCAACATAAAAGTTTCTCTCAAAGAGCAAATCGTTTATTAGACTTCCTGCGTGAATCAAACATGCCTATGAAATTCGAGGCTACATAGACAAAGTGTGCCGCCTTACTCGGTTCCCTGCGGAGGAAAAACCTCTTTTAGAATTGAGCACTATGTACACTCATAGCAATTTTTTGGGTCAGTCCGCAGAGGCGAACTTCGTTTGTGCTGCCTTCGACTGATAGCAGTGTCGCCAATTCGATTCGCAAAGGCATTCATGCAGGAAGTACAGTGATTTTGAAATAGAAGTTCTAACAGGGACTTCTGAAAAGAGAATAAGCGTCAGGATTAAACTAACCCTGACGACTTAAACGATCGATTCAAATAACACCGTTAGTTTCGGTTGGTTTGATCTTTAATCGGAGTTTTTGTATCAGGGTTAGGAGCCGCTGGTTTTGCCGCGGCATTCACCTTCACATCGACTTCGACCGCTTGCACCCCTTTGATTTCTTTAGCTAAAGGTTCAATCTTCTGGCGTTGCTGCTCATTAATCACAACACCCGACACTTTGACCGTTCCTTCGTTTGCATCAACCGTAAGTTGGCTTGCAGGTAAATTTGCTTCAAGCTTATTTCGCACTTGGCTCTTCAAGTCTGCATCCGCACGATTTTCCGCTTTACCATCATTGACAATGTTGTTGCGCTCTTCACGAGCACGATTATCAGCATTCAACTGCCGCCGTCGTGTCTCGCTGGTCGCATCATTCTGATTGCCTTGAGTGGTCTGTTTATCGGTGGTTTGGTTCGCGGCTTGCTCAGTAGAATCGGCTGCACTATTGCTGGTTCTAGCAGGACCATTACAACCGATCGCACTGATCAATAACACACCACTCAAAAGAGAAATCAAGACTTTATTCATAGCAGTTTTGCAATTAAAACGTAAAAACAACAGCGAGAAGGCTTACCGAAATAAGCCTTCTATTTTGAACTAACGAGGACGATCGCGATCCTGAACGATCGGATTGCCATCGACATCGATATCTAGCTCTTCGCGACGAACGGTGTCTTTGACTTCAGCAAGTTGTCGATCGACTTCTTTGTGAACGTGGACTTCTTCACGCACAAAGGCTTCTTTGCGGACATCTGCTACTTCCTCGTAGACTTCGACACGAGCAACTTCGTTACCAAATGCCGCTTGCTCAGACACAACCGTTGCATCAGTCGGAGTAACCCGCTCGATCACGACTCGTTCCCGCTCAACCGGAACTTCAACTCGTGCGGTTTCCGTTTCTACATGCTTGCCGATGATGACTTCACCCGTTTTATCGCGATGTTTGTCTGCAACCAGTCTTTCTTCGTACAACCGAACTGCATCGTCGTCTTTCACAGGTGCAACAGGCGGTGTAGCAGCAACGGGCGCAGATTCAACAGGGGGCGGAACGACAGGCGCAACAGGCGGTGCGACGGGCGTGGTAGGCGCGACCGGAACAACACCCCCCAACGGAGCAGAAGCTTCCAGCGGCAGAGAGGCTTCTAACGGAACCATCATAGGGGCAACTGTGGGCTGCGCGATCGCTTGATCTGCGGGTGCATGATAGATGCCCCAATCTTCGATGCCTCGACGGCGCAGAATGGTTTCTGCACGTGCGATTTCAGCATCTGTACCTTCCACGGCTACGAGGTATTCGCCGCGACTCACTCGATCGTTGTAGCGTTTTGCTTCGTGTTCGGGAATGCCTAATCCGATCAGCGCTCCGCCTAATCCTCCGGTCGCTGCTCCGATCGCGGCTCCAGAAAGTGCGGTTGCTAATGCCGTTCCAGTGGCTCCAGCAAGCATAATGGGTCCAATTCCGGGAATTGCAAGCAGTCCTAAACCGACTAGCAATCCCCCGATTCCGCCCACGACTCCGCCTGTCGCGGCTCCTGCTTTTGCACCATCGTCCGCTTTGTTTCCAACGCGCTCGGTTGTTTCGACTCCTGCCACTCGGTCTTGATCTTTTGCAATGACTGAGACTCGCTCCATCGGAAAGCCACTTTGACGCAACTCAGTCAAAGCCTGATCCGCAGCTTGACGAGTTGGAAACGTTCCGATTGCACGTCTTGGATGATTCATCACCATTAAAATACTCCTAACACCTAAATTAACGATGTCCTAACCACTTTGATGCGATCGCACCAAAGGCTGCACCCACAACTGGATTACTGAGGAACTTCACCAAAGCGGGCTGATCCGCTAACACTTCATGAAAGACATCAGGATGATTGTGATAAGCAAAGCTTGCCAACTTGCTGACATCATCTGCGCTCATACGATTCGGATTATGGGTTGAAAGTCCCAATTGTTTCTCTAAATCGCGATCGTGGAGTCCACGCTTTTTCAGATGACTAAAGAACTCACGAGCCACATCATCGCGTTCGTTCGGTTTGATTTGTGCGATCGCTTTTTGTAGCTCTGGCTCCATTTGATTCACCGGAACCTGACTCGGATTGAAAGAACGGCTGAACAACTGATGCCGCTCATCTCTGGAGGAGCGTTGAGCAAAATCATCGAAGCTCTGATAGTTCTGTGACGTGCTGGCATCATCCAGGCTTTCGGTGTTACCGCCTGCGAGATCGTTCATCACTTGGCGTTTATAAGCATCACTACTAGACATGGTGTTACCTCTACATTGAAGACTAACTTGCGGATTGATACTGAATCTGATTCGACTGCTGATCATAGTTCGCAGTGAGAATCAGTTTTTTGTCTGGAGCATAAACCAAAACGGTTAAGTCTTGTTTGGGAAAGTTCTTGTGGAATCCTTGAGCAAGAGATTTCGCTAGGTCTTTGACTTCGGTGGGGCGCACCTGCGAAGAGATGACAACGCCGAGTTTGTTGTTATCTCGTACATAGGCATCCTTAATCAGTCCTTTGCTGGCAGTGACTACCCAGTTGCCAAACTCTTGACCTGTTGCTGAATTTCCACGCTCAAGCTGGCTGTAGCTACTGGTGGGAGCGGGACTAATTGCCCGTGGCTCTTTTGCCGTTGCGGCTCCGCAGGCGGTTGTAAATAACAAAACGAAAATAAGCGCGATCGCAGTGACAAATTTCTGACTGCGTTGAATAATATTCACATTATTTCTCCTAGAATCACTTTGAGAATGCAAGAGGAAAGCGGGCAAATCGTTCACGTCTCGATTTGCTAGCTACCTCAATCCCATGAAGTACTAAGTTCAATTGAGCTTGCTGAAGCCTCTAAATCTTTCGCCATCGCTGTCATTTTCCTTAGCATGTTTAAACTAAATGGAGTGCATTTACTTAAGAGTAAAGACGATCGCTCTCACTTCTTCTTCTCTCACAAGTTAGACTTGTTCTATATCTAAAGACGAGTCCCTGTAGATCAATTGCTCGTCCATCATGTAGCTGTGCTAGTCTATGATTGTAGGGTTTCTGAAGAGCGATAGATCAGTTCTACTTGTGGCACTATCTATCTTTAGCCTAAACAACTCCTTGATTCACTTAGCACTAAAAGACTGAAGATAGCACTATCTATTCTTCACTAAAACTGAATCATCTTGTTAAAGTAAGCCTAGAGATGCCTTGCACAAAGACAATATTGAAGTCCTTAGACGTGTCAGAGAACTCAACTGAAGAACTTAGTATGAATCCCTTAAAGCTAAAAGCACAGGACTGTTCAGCCTTCGGAGTGTTGGTATTGCAGTATCTTGAACGGAATCCGTACACAAATATGAGCGAACTAGCGAGAGCAGTAAACATATCACGGGCTGGATTAGGTCTCATTTGTCGGAAGCAGAACAATCCCGACGAACTGACCGCCACTCGTATTGCAGAGATAATTGGTGCGGATCTCACTGAAGTTGCTAGGTTAGTTCATGAAAATAAAATTAGAAAGCTCGCCAGCCGGAATCAATTAATTTATGCAACGAAATTTAGCAAAGACTCGGTTCGGATTGTCATTCCACCCGCAGACGCGATCGCAAGTTTGAACGCTGTTTTTCAAGCTTTCCAGATTCTTGCGAGAACAATTCCTGAGATTGAAAAGCCAACCGATTTCCAAATTTACAAGCAAGCTTATGAAATTGTCAAAGGACAGTTTCTAAGCCGAAAAATCTCCCGCAGACAGAAAGCAAGCGGTGAATATTCTACAAACTAGCATCAGTCAAACGGCAGCATACTTTCTGTCTCTAGGACTGCATTCACCGGATGATTCCCCAGCAATTGACGCACACACTCGACTTGATGTATTGCTTGCTGAACTTGAGTTTCAAGCTGTTCAATTTCTAGGACTGGACGATTTTGCGATCGCGCTTCGGCGACTAATTGTCGAGTGACGATCTTTTGTTCCTGCAACAGCCGCAACACAATCCATAAATGCCGCTCGATCTCTTCGCTCTGTTGTTTGAGCAAACTTTCCAGCACAAAAGCGTGCCCGACATGACATTGATACCGCTTCACCTGAGCGCTGTCAACCTGCCAGAGTGACCCGCCGCACTCAGGGCAAACCAAACCAGAGGACGAGCTTGAAGCTATCAGTTGTTCTAGCGAGTCGAACTCTAATTCAACCGAGTCGGGGGATTCGTGGCTCATACGATGTCTCCAGACGAACAATCAGAAGGCTGAATCAGCGCCACTAGCAGTTGAGCAATCTCAGCGATCGGTAAGACATAATCGACAACACCGTAATTAATGGCACTCTGAGGCATACTCGGCACAAGCGCTTGCTGTGGGTCTTGTACGATCGTAACGCCTCGCGCTTTGATCTCAGCGAGTCCGGCGGTTCCATCCCAGAGTGCACCCGACAAAATAATTCCAATAACCCGATTGCCGTAGTGTCGAGCAGCGGTACGAAACAATGGATCGATCGCAGGACGAAATCCGTGTTCTTTAGCGCCCATGACCACGTGCATTCCTTCGGGGGTTAGCAGCAGATGTCGATCGGGCAGTGCAGTGTAAACATATCCAACCTCGATCGTCGCGCGATCAATGGCATCACAGGTCGTTTTCCCGGTGCAGCGGTGTAGCAGTTGAGGAAGTGCGATCGATTGCTGGGCTTGAATGTGGATCACGATGAATATCGGGGCTGGGAACTGGACTGGTAAATGTTGTAATAGCTGAATTACTGCTTCGATTCCACCAGTCGATCCGCCGATGACGATCAAAGGGTGCTGTGGAAGATCCTGCTCGGACATACGTTTATCTCTTGAATCGTTTATCTCTTGAATCGAATGTACAAGCGGTCAGAGGTTGATTGGGCACAGGGAGCACCGATCGTCGAGAAATTGGAGCAACTTTCCTACCGTAAGAATTGAACAGGTCGCATCGCTTCTACCCTGAGATGCAAGTCGAGTGACAATCTAATGTAACGTTCGCGACAAGCTAGGATAGCAGGCTCACTGATATTCTGCTGTAGTTTTCCTTTGACCGATTCAAATCGAACGATCGTCGAAAACTATCGTGAATGCTACGCAGTATTCAATGTTGCAAGAAATCGAGGAAATCTTAGAATCCTATCTTCATCATTCTTATCAGCAAGTCTTTTCACAGGCTCTTTCTCGGTTCTTGATAGATAATGAGAGATAAGCGATCGTGGTCGGACATGAAATGCGAAGCTGTAGAACGGATTGGATGATTTTTAAGGTTGCAGTCGTAATTCTGCCCTGCGTTGTTGGATTAAGCATCGTTTCATCGATGCAGGCTCGATCCTCGACCTTGGCAGAATTGAGCGACGGGAACCATCAAATTTGTACGCAGCCTCCTCCCAAAAGTTGGCGACAAGGTGAAGGAGTCTGCCTTGTTTTTCGCAAACAGAATCGGCACATTGAAGGGTACTATGGTTATCCGCACTCAGATGGTTTTATCTGTCTACGCGGACAGTTGAATGACGATCGCCGAATGACCGGACAAGCCTATCTGATTGCTTGGGAAGGAAACCCAGGAAGAACGCCTCCGAACAAAGCATTTTTCTGGGATGAAGAACAGCAGCTTCAGTTAGCACAAGGGAGAGTGATTCAGAATCAGCCCGATCGTCAATCTGAATCACAGTGGATTTTGTTTGAAAAAGCAACCTTAAACTTTCGATCGTTCTATCTCTATCCCAAGCCTCAAATGACCTCGCCGCAACAATTGTGTGATTGGAAGTTTATGCGATCGTAAATCTCCCTAGTTCTGATTTTTCACGAGGAAGTTTTCTCTAAAACCGGGTTCGATAAAGTATCTGCAAAGTAGTATTGGCTGTGTGGCTCATTTTTAATCACTACGCCGTTGATTACTTGTCCTAACACAACTTGTTCAGACTGTTTCAATAAACTCTTCGCGAAGCTAGCGTGTCCTAATTTAACGAACCCAAGGCGAGTGACCATTACGATTCCCGTTGCCATTTTGCCGAGAATCAAGGCATCAGTCGCAACATTGAGTGGAGGAGTATCTAAAACGATCAGATCATAATCTTGGGCAAATTGAGCGATCAATTGAGACATTCGATCCGAGTCAAGCAAGGCGAGCGTACTCGGTGGAACAACGCCCGCAGTCAGGACATCTAGATTTGTCGTCACACACTTTGCCGCTTTTCTCACAGCCGCTTCCTCGACTAATAAATGACTCAATCCTAGTTCGTTAGAAAGATTCCAGAATTGATGTTGAACGGGATGCTGTAAGTCGGCATCGATCAATAGAACTCGCTTTCCACTTTGCGCGATTGCGGCGGATAGATTCGCAGCAACCGTCGATTTTCCTTCTCCAGCAACAGAACTAGAAATCACAATGACTTGCAATGCTCTGGAGCTAGAGAATTTAATGTTTGTTTGTAGAATGCGATAGGCAGATCCAACCAGTGACGAAGGGGCTTGCTCAACAATGATCGGGTGATGTGAACTGCGATCGTCGAGTTGTTTCCGAATCGAGTGATCATCTGGAATTACGCCTAAGAGTGTGTAACCAAAGGCTTGTTTGGCTTGCTCGATCGTTTTAATGGTTTGATCAGAGGTTTCTAAAGCGTAGGCGGTTAACCCTCCAGCAAGAATGCTGAGAAGTGCGATCGCAAGTAATGCGCCTGCGTTTGAAATTGCGCGATCGGGCAGTTGTGCGGCTGCTAAAATTCGAGCATTCCCGATCGTTTGATTTTCAGCAATCCGAACTTCGCCGACCTTTTGTAGTAGTTGAGTATAAGTTGATTGGGCGGCTTGAAGCTGTCGCTCTAGTTCACGTTGCTCTTTTTCAAGCTTAGGAAGTAAAGTTGCTCGATTCTTCTGAGCCGCTTCGGCTTGAGAAAGTGTTGCGAGTTGTTGAGTCAGTCCTTGTCGTTGTCCGTTCAATTCAATGACTGATTTTGTTAGATCTTGCTGGAGTTCACCGAACAAAGGTTGACGGCTTGCATCTGTCGGTGTGCGATCGAGAACTTGAGCCGCTCTTTGGTTTAATAAAGATTTCAAGTTTGATAGGCGGTTCTCTAAGTTAATGATTCTAGGATGATTTGCAGTGAGCAAAGTCCGCTGATTCGCAAGTTCAGTTTCTAACTGTTGAATTTGAGCCTGTACATCTTGCATTCCTGAAGATTGACTCAAAGCAACCTGTTCTTTTGCTTGTTGCGGACTCATGCCCAACTGATTTTTGTACAGATTCGCTTTAGCGGTTGTATCTTCGATCTGTGCCTTGACTGCGGTTAGTTGTTGTTGTAATTGTGCGGCTGATTCGACAATGACTTTTGACTCTTCTGGCAGCGCCACGATTTGGTGTTTTTGCTTAAAGTCACTGAGGTTTCCTTCGGCTTGTTTCACCGTTTGTTCAGCTTTGGGAAGTTGCTGTTCGATAAATTGGCGAGTTGCGATCGCTTGGATTCGGTGAGATTGCACATTGTAGTCTAAGTAGATCTGCATCAGTGTGTTGATCACTTCGACGGCTCGTGCTGGATCAGAATCCGTATAGTTAATGCTGAGAATATCAGCCTGTCTGACTTCTGCAACTCTTAACTGTTTGAGAAACTGTTCGGGTCGCTGAAGTTTGCCTTTGCTGTCGCGCAATTGTAAGGTATCAATTGTTTTACGAACAATCGGCTGTGATCGAATCACTTCTGCTTCGGTGCTCAGTGGATTGCTTTTATCTGCGATCGGTTGTGAATTTGTAAGCGCTCGACTGGAATCGGTAAGCGACGAAACTGGCGTTGATTTTTCAAATCGAAGTTTGCCTTCAACCGCATACATCGAGGGTTTGAGAGACAAAGCAATCAGTGATCCAGCCGCAATGGTGCTTGATGCGATCAAGGCTGGTCGCCAATGCCGCTGTATCACCAAAAGATAAGGCTGCAATTGAGTCGGAATTTGCTCAAGTTTCATAGCCTGAAATTTTGTTGGTTAAACAAGTTTACAGTGATAATTCAAGGCTTCGTCCGACACTAAACATCAAGCAGAACAGTTGCCGCTGAGCGTCGATCGAGCGTTATGAAGCAGATTTTGTTAAAGACTTACAGGAGCTAGAGAGTTTGAGCGTGATGTCTAAGAAGCTCTGTCACTAACAATAGAACTAATCCCAATTAAAAATTTAAAGTTTCGATGAAGATTGTAAAAGTTAACTAAAACGAACAGATTTTACTTTGCATCGCTCGATCGATACAGAGGTTCGGTCTCGAAAGAACTATCAATTTCGATTCGATTAGATCTACCATTGGACTGAGTTTAAGCGATTAGAATTTTTGCAATGATTCAAGCGCGGTTTAGTCATTGCAACAGCACAATAATTCAACTGCTGATATCGAGGAGTTTGAACGGTAGTCATTGTTTTGCAAGTCTCTGTGTAACTGAAGCAAGAACACGCTCTTTGCTTGCATTCAGCATTAACCGCAAATCAATGAGCGATTCGACTAACAGTATTTTTCTAAATCTCTACTGGTTTACGACAGAAGAACTGATTGGTTAACTGCGACGATACCCGTGTCGTGCTCAATTCGGCGTTTTGATCGTTCTTTCATCGTGTGTTTTCGATATTACTGATTGGAGAGTGGTATGTCTCTCAAAGTTTCCAGATGGTTGCTTCAACATCGAAGTAAGCAATTTCTTATCATTGATGCTTTGGTCTTCATCGTTACACCGATCTTGGCGTTAGCGATTCGACTAGAGAATGGTAGTGCTTTCCTGGCTTACTTGCCGGGGTTGTGGAGCGCGATCGCAGTTTTTCTGATTGTTAAATTGGCATTGCTTTATACGCTTGGTCTACATCGGTGCTTCTGGCGATACGCAAGTGTCGATGAGCTAGTCTCGCTGGGTAAATTCGCAATTAGTATTATTCTAATTGAGTCTGCTTTACTCGTTGTATTAGAACCTACATTCGGACTTAAAGGTCTACCACGATCGCTGCCGCTGCTCGATGGAATTTTGACCTTTATCTTGGTGGGCAGTGTGCGGTTTAGCGTCAGGATGATTGATCAGATACAGTTGCACTCACAGTTTCCGAGCAGCGATCGTACTTTAATTATTGGTGCGGGTGCAACCGGGATTGCTTTAGTTCAGGAAATGCAGCGAAATCCGCATCTAGGCTATCCGGTCGCCTTTATTGATGATGCACCGAGCAAGCAACATCTTTGTATTCGTGGACTTTTAGTGGTTGGAGATCGGCATCAGATTCCAACCGTTGTGCGATCGCGCAAAATTCGCAAAATCATTATTGCTATTCCGATGGCTTCGAGCGAGGTGATTCGAGAATTGTATGAGATTTGTCGATCGACGCGAATTCCGACCAGCATCATGCCGCGAATGCAAGAGATTTTGACTGAACAAAGTCAGATCGATCACGTTCGTGAAGTCCAGATCGAAGATTTACTTTGCCGAGAAGTAATCAAAACAGATATTCAGCGCGTCGAAGCGTTACTCGCAGGCAAACGGGTGTTAGTCACAGGGGCAGGTGGCTCGATCGGCAGTGAACTCTGTCGGCAGATTTTGAGATGTTCGCCAGCAGAAATTATTTTATTAGGCAAAGGTGAGAATTCGATTTTTCAGATTCAACAAGAGCTAGAAAAGCTTGTTCAAACTCTGGAACATCGAGAAGAATTTATTAAACTACCGCCTCGGCTGACGGTTTGTATTTGTGATATTCGCACTGTTGCACGATTAGAGTTTGTGTTCGAGCAGTATCAGCCTGAAGTTGTCTTTCATGCGGCTGCCCACAAGCACGTTCCGTTGATGCAACTGAACTCACCTGAAGCGATTACAACGAATGTTGGCGGAACTCAAAACCTACTGAGACTCGCACAACAATGGAGTGTGGATCACTTTGTGATGATCTCAACGGATAAAGCCGTGAATCCGACAAATGTGATGGGCGCGAGTAAGCGAATTGCTGAGATGTTAGTGTTGGACGCAGCAAGGGAAACGGGTCGATCGTATGTTGCGGTGCGGTTTGGCAATGTGTTGGGTAGTCGCGGCAGTGTTGTTCCGACCTTCAAACAACAGATTGCAGCGGGAGGTCCAGTCACCGTGACGCATCCTGATGTGAGTCGCTATTTCATGACGATTCCAGAGGCAGTGCAATTAGTTCTGCAAGCGGCTGTATTAGGGCGAGGCGGAGAAATCTTTATGCTCGACATGGGACAGCCGATTAAGATTGCCAATCTCGCGAAAGATATGATTCGACTTTCGCAGCATGATCAACCGATCGAGATTGTTTATACCGGGTTGCGTCCCGGCGAAAAGCTGGTCGAAGAACTTTTTATTCAAGGAGAACACTATGTACAAACGAAACATAAAAAGGTGCTGAAGGTCGGGAATGCCAGCTATGTCATTGCAAGCAAGCTGAGTTTTGGCGTGGAGGTGTTGTGTAATGCCGCCGCGCACAATGATGTGCCATTGATTCACTTTATGCTGAAGCAATTAGTGGAGGGGTACAGTTCAGAGGCTCAAATTCCTGTGATTCATTCGCGATCGCATTGTCCTGTTAGCTCAGTGGTTTAATGTGATGCCTTTGACGCTCCGCCAAAACTTTTCTTGGACGTTTCTTGGCAATGTTATCTACGCCGCTTGTCAATGGGCGATGCTGATTGTGCTGGCGAAACTTGGAACTCCTGAAATGGTCGGACAGTTTACTTTAGGACTCGCGATCGCGGCTCCGGTGATTATGTTTACCAATCTCAATCTCCGGGCTGCCCAAGCGACGGATGCGATCGATCGTTATCGGTTTAGTGATTATTTTGGTTTGAGATTGATTTCGAGTGCGATCGCGCTTCTGTTACTGTTCGCGATTACGGTTGCAGCGGGATACGGACGAGAAACGGCGGGAGTGATTTTGATTGTTGGATTTGCGAAGGGAGTGGAGGCAGTGAGCGACATTGTTTATGGACTGATTCAGAAGCACGAACGAATGGATCGAATTGCAGTGTCGATGATGATCAAGGGTGCATTATCTGTGCTGTTTTTAGCCAGTGGCGTGCATCTCACTGGAAGCGTTATCGGCGGAGTCATTGGACTTGCGATCGCTTGGATCATTGTGCTAATTAGCTACGATTTGCGGAGTGCATTGATGTTGTTAAAACACCGATCTCATCCGACTTGGAAAGTTCAAATTCTGCGATCGTTGGTGTGGTTGTGTTTGCCGCTGGGATTTGCAATGATGTTGATCTCATTGAACGCGAACATTCCGCGATACTTTATCGAGCATTATTTAAGTGAGCGTGAATTAGGCATCTTTGCAGCGATCGCATATTTGATGACGGCTGGAACAACGATTGTCAATGCGCTGGGTGAGTCTGCTAGTCCGAGACTTTCTAAGTACTATGCGATGCAAGATTTTAGAGCGTTTTGGCGATTGTTGTTGAAGCTGATTGCGATCGCGCTTTTTTTAGGACTGACAGCGGTTTTAATTGCGATCGTGGCAGGAAAACAGGTACTTACTCTTCTCTATCAACCAGAATATGCTCAATATTCCGATTTATTTGTCTGGCTGATGATTGCGTCAACTATCAGCTATGTTGCTTCTTTTTTAGGTTATGGAATGACTGCGGCTCGATATTTTAGTGTGCAAGTGCCTTTATTGATGACGACGACCGGAGTTTCTGCCTGGGTTTGTGTTGGGTTTGTGCCTCGATGGGGATTGTTCGGAGCCGCGATCGCGCTCATCAGTGCCGCCAGCATTCAAGCCATTCTCAGTTTGGGGATTGTGATTCATGCCATCAAACAATTGAGATCTGCCGTATGAAACACGCTGCAAAACGAACAATTTTTTTCTTGAGTCTCTTAGTTTCTGTTTTTTCGAGTATCCAAATTTTGTCCATGATGTCATTTGATCGATCGAATCTTTTACACACTGCTGAGACGATGAGTGCAGCGTTTAGTGAAACACCTTTAGCGACTAAAGTTGTGACCCCGGCGGGAATTTCTGCGGGGGGCAATGCGAGTCGTTCTTATTCAGTCACGATTAATGATCAACCTGTTCCCGTCGAGCGATATAACTCGATTAGCTATGTTCAATTTGCCTTTGCAGGAAAAGCAGAAGTCAAAGTGAACGTAGAAGGCGGGGCAGATAGTTATACGCTGAGTCCGACTAGCTACGGAATTCCGGTGACGAAGAACGGCGATCAGGTTGCATTTTCGATTACTGATCCGAGTAAATTGATTTTGCATCACTCTAATTCATCAATCGGTGAACTGTTTATCTTTGCTGATCCCTTACCGGACAATGTTCCACAGCCAGGACAGAACAATGTGATCAGCGTTCTGGACTATGGCATCAATCCGCAGGGTAATCCTGATCTAACGAGTGTATTGCAAACTGCGATCGATGATGCCTCCACTCGTGGTGCAATGCTTTATTTTCCGCCAGGTCTTTATCCCACGCAAAAGCTGAATTTAAAGAGCAATCTTGTGCTTTATTTGGCTGAAGGTGCAGTGATAGAAACTAGCAAAGCGGGTAGACCTGCACCGGGAGAAGCGTTATTGAATTTAGATAACGTTAGTAATGTTCAGATTATGGGACGTGGAATCATTCGCGGTAATGGTTCCTACTGGCGACCTCAAGGAGGAATGTACAGCCTAATTGAAGTTTCTAATGCTAACAATGTGGTTTTACAAGATTTTATTCTTGAAGATCCAGCGGCTGCAAATATCTGGATCGAGTATTCAGAAAACGTCAAAGTCTTTAATACTAAGCTACTTGCTGCACCCGATCCCTATTTCCTGAACACGGATGGTTTTGATTTTTGGTCTTCGCGCAATATTCTGATCGACAATGTTTTATATCGAGGCACAGACGATGCGACCTCACAAGGCGGCGATAAGAAAGGTGCGATTCAGAACAATGAAAATATCAATATCAGAAACTCAATCTTTTACGGAGGTGGAGGATTCAAGCTGGGAACAACCGTTAATCAAGACCTCATTCGTAATGTTACCTACGAGAACATTGATTTGATTTATACGAATGGACTAGCAGGATTTTGGCCTGTTACAGGCGCAAATTTTGAAAACATCTATCTCAAAAACATTCGAGTTGAGAACACAAAGTCAATTCCGGGTGATGCGAACCCGGCAGAACTATTCGAGTGGCGGATACAAGTTGCCAATTGGGAACCGACCTCATCACCCGATCGATTAGGGCATATCAGAAATGTGTTCGTGAATCATTTGACTGTCACGAACTATCAAGGACGAGAATCATTGTTTCAGGGTTATGATGCTCAACATAATTTAAGCAACATTCAGTTTAACAATTTCTACATCAATGATAGATTAGTAACAAATCTGAACGAGGGATTTTTCAAGCTATTACCAAGCGATCGAGATGGTGCAACTTATGTCGATCTGAAGTTTACTAACATTGATACGCCGTTGATCAACATTGAGGCGAATTCATCGATCGCTTCTGAGCAGGGCAATTCAGGTCAATTTGTCGTGACGCGCACTGGCGATCTGAGTGCTCCATTAACAATTAACTACACGATTCGGGGAACTGCTAGGAACGGCATCGACTATCAGCAGATTCCTAGTTCAGTTACGTTTCCAGCAGGAGCGAAGACAGTTCCGATCGTGATTCAAGCGATCATCGATTTCACACAAGAAAGCATTGAAACGATTTGGCTCAGTCTCGATAATCTGCCGAATAGCAATCAGTATTTACTTGGCTCGAATTTTCAAGCAGTAGTCACACTTCAAGATAGTTAAACACTATGAAAACACGCATTCTTCATGTCGTTGGTGGCATGAATCGGGGTGGAGTTGAAACTTGGTTGATGTCTGTGATGCGACAGAAGCGCGATCGCATTTCGATGGATTTTCTCGTACATACTGCTGAACCTTGTGTGTATGATGCAGAAATTTTAGAACTTGGCGGTCGAATTATTCCGTGTCTGTTTCCAAACTGTCCGTGGCAGTATGCTCGACGGTTTTATCAGATTGTCGATCGATTCGGTGCTTACGATGGGGTGCATAGTCATGTCCATCACTACAGCGGTTATGTATTGCGACTTGCTGAACGAGCAGGAATCCCGATTCGGATTGCTCATAGCCATAACAATACTCAAAGCGTAGAAACGAATCGAGGACTGCCGCGCCAGTGGTATCTCAGTTTGATGAAGCACTGGATCGAGCAACATGCGACATTGAAGCTTGCTTGTAGTCAATCTGCTGCGATCGATTTATTCAACGATCGAGAGTATCAGATTCTTCCTTATGGTGTTGATTTAGAACCCTTTCAAGCACCGATTGATCCGCACTCAATTCGTCGCGAGTTAGGCATTCCGGCTGATGCGTTTGTGATCGGTCATGTGGGGCGATTTGACTATCAGAAGAACCATCCGTTTTTGCTGAGAATCATGGCGGAGATTGTAAAACGCGATCGCTCTGCTTGGTTGCTTCTTGTTGGAGTGGGAGAACTGCGATCGCAGATTGAACAAATCGCTGAAGAACTCGGATTATCAGACCGTATAACCTTTGCTGGAAGCCGTCCTGATGTTCCTCGATTGATGCGGGAAGCAATGGATATGTTTGTGTTTCCGTCGCATTATGAAGGGTTGGGACTCGTTCTGATTGAAGCACAAGCCGCAGGATTACCTTGCGTGGTTTCTGATGTGATTCCCGCAGAGGTTGAGATTATACCTGATTTACTCGATCGCCAGTCAATCTCTGAGTCTGCATCTTCTTGGGCTGAAACTGTTTTGTCACGCAGAAATTTAGCTGTACCTGATGCTTTAGAAACAGTGCGTCAAAGTTCTTTTAACATCCAAACCGCAGTGGGTCAGTTAGAGAAGCTCTATGGTGAATTTGCTTTGCAGGAGGCGATCGCATGAGTCAAAGAAGCCTTTCACCAACGACAGCAGATGTAAGTAGTGTTTGGATTTCGTTTTTTCTGTGTATTGCGATCGCGCTCATTGTCCTACTCACTGCGAATCACGCTGCAAACCAATTTGCTCATTGGTTTCTGGTTCCAGTCTTGCTTTGTGGAATTCTCGTGGGGATTGATTTTGTTGATTGGTTGCGCGATCGATTGTCGCTCTTTGATCCGGTTGGTATTTTAGGTGCATTTGGATTTTATTTCTTTTTCCTTGCACCCTTGCTGCATGTTCAGTGGGATCGATGGTTAGAAGTTTGGTATATTCCGCCCGCAGATTGGAGACCCTGGCTCGGTGGGATGGCAATTCTCAATCTATTGGGATTAATTGTGTACCGAATCACGCGGAGATGGATTAAACCGAAGAATCAAATAGAGCAGAGTGTTTGGCGGATCGATCGCGTTCGATTTTACTGGTTGCTAGGGTTAGGAATGGCGATCGCAGCCTTGCTTCAAATTCGAGTGTATCAACAGTTCGGAGGCATCGCAGGCTACATCGAAACGGTTGTGGAGTTTCAAGGATTGGGGGATTCGGATGCGAACCCGTTTAAAGGAATGGGGATTGTGTTTCTCATATCAGAGAGCTTTCCGATCTTGGCACTGTTCGGTTTTACTATCTATGCTCAACAGCGACCCCGATTGAGAACAAGTTGGGTTTTATTGATTGTTCTTGCAATCTTTGTGCTGCTTCAATTGTTCTTTGGTGGACTTCGAGGAAGCCGGAGTAACATGATTTGGGCATTGTTCTGGGCAAGTGGGATCATTCATTTTTGGATTCGTCCGATGACTAAGAAAATGATTGCGATCGCGCTTGTCTTGATTGTGCTATTTATGTATCTATATGGCTTCTTCAAAACAAATGGCATTGAGGGAGTTGAAGCGGCACTACAAGGTCAAACAGCACGCGCACAGATCGAGCAAACTTCGGGAAGGAACTTACAAGGTCTCTTTCTAGGTGATTTTGGGCGCACAGATATTCAAGCTTTTGTTTTGTACCGATTAATGCGATCGGACACTGATTATTCTTACGCTTGGGGCGGAACCTATCTGAGTGCAGCCGCAACCTTGATTCCCTCAAAGCTCATGAGCGATCGACCCGTTCAAACGAAGAATCGACAAGGAACAGAATTAGAGTTTGGTCGAGGGGCGTTTGTGCCTGAACAATGGCAGTCCTCGAAACTCTATGCTTTAGCGGGTGAAGCAATGTTGAATTTTGGCGCGATCGCAGTTCCATTTGTGTTTGCTCCCTTTGGACTTCTAGTGGGTTGGATACGACGGTGTAGCTTGACCTGGAACTATCCAGATAGTCGCTTATTGTTATTACCTGCTTTGGTTAATTTTTGCTTGGTTGTTCTGATCAGCGACATGGACAACAACATTTTCTTTCTCATGAAAAACTGTGCATTCCCAATGTTTATCTTGCTTCTCAGTTCTAGGAAGATCAGCAGAGAAAACTATCATGATTCAACAGTTAAACCGACGTGAATCCGCATTACAGACTGTTTCATCAAACTCGTGTCGAACCGTTGTTGTTGTGTTAGAGCATCGCTTCGATCGCACTCCAGATGGTGCGATTTGGACTCAAACCATGTTCGCTTATCCGTTTTGGACGCGATACTTAGCAGTGTTTGAGTCTGTCCGAGTGGTAGCGCGAGTTAGAACGGTAGATACTGTACCGCCTGATTGGAAACGAGCAGATGGCGACAGTGTTACATTTGCAGCCGTTCCACATTATGTTGGATTGTGGCAGTATCTCCAGCGATCGCATTCGATTACTCAAGCCATTCGATCGGCTGTTCAATCTTCTGATGCAGTCATTTTACGAGTCGGTTCTGCGATCGCGAGTCATCTGATCCCAGTGCTGCGTCGGTCTGGAAAACCTTATGCGGTTGAAGTCGTCGGTGATCCGTATGATGTATTCGCTCGTGGAGCAATTAAACATCCGTTACGTGCACTGTTCCGCTGGTGGTTTCCTCGACAACTCCGCAATCATTGTGCGACTGCGAGTGCAGCTTCTTATGTCACTCACGCCGCACTACAAGCCCGTTATCCTACGACTTGTGCAACCGTTTCGACGGCTTATTCTGATGTTGAACTATCGCGTGATGCGTTTGCGATCGCGCCTCGATCTGATCCCCCTCAAAAACCCATCACGCTGATCACGGTTGGTACGCTGGCTCAACTGTACAAAGCACCCCATGTCTTAATCGAAGCCGTTTCGCAATGTATTAAGCAAGGCTTAGATTTGAACTTGATCCTGGTTGGAGATGGCAAACATCGAAGTGAACTAGAAGTACAAGTAGAACAATTAGGACTCAGCGATCGTATTCATTTCAAAGGGCAACTGAGTTCGGGTGCAGCAGTGCGGGAATTACTTGAGCAAGCTGATTTATTTGTTCTGGCTTCTTATCAGGAAGGATTGCCGCGTGCCCTGATCGAAGCAATGGCGCAAGGATTACCCTGTATTGGTTCGACAGTTGGTGGCATTCCTGAGCTATTGAATGCTGAAGATTTAGTACCACCTGGAAATGCGATCGCGCTTTACCAAAAGATTCAAGAAGTCGTGAGCGATCCAGATCGAATGCGGCGAATGTCCGAGCGGAATTGGCAAACGGCACATTGCTATACCGACGAGATTTTATCAGAACGTCGATCGACGTTTTACCACCAAGTTCAACAACAAACCGAAGCCTGGATCAATCGATCGAATCCAACCCTGTTACACGTTACGACGGTTCCCGATTCGTTTAACTTTTTTACTGGACAACTTCGATATATGGAGCAGCAAGGATTCCATGTGCATCTATTGGCATCGCCTGGAGAAGTACCCGCAACAATTGAACCTGTTCCGATACACGCGATCGAGATGCCGCGACGCATTACACCGCTGGCAGATTTAGTTGCGATTTACAAGATTTGGCGATTGTTACGCGAGCTTCGTCCTCAGATTGTTCATGCACATACACCGAAAGGCGGATTATTGGGTACGATCGCGGCTTGGCTTGCAGGGGTTCCGGTGCGAATTTATCAGATTCATGGTTTACCACTGATGACTGCAACCGGACTCAAACATCAACTATTGCGCTGGAGTGAGACCGTCGCTAGTTTGCTTGCAAATCGGGTTCTGTGTGTGAGTCATTCAATTCAAGCCGTGTCGATCGCGCTTAAGCTCTGTCCTTCGCAGAAAAGTAAAGTGCTGTGGAATGGTAGTGTGAATGGCATTGATGCGATCGAGAAATTCAATCCCGCTCGGATTCCAGCTTCAAAGCGTCAAGCAATTCAACAACAGTTTGCTATTCCTGATGATGCTTTTGTGCTTGGATATGCTGGACGCATTGTGAATGATAAAGGCATCACAGAGCTTGTTCTTGCTTGGCAAAGATTACGAGAACGCTTTGAGCACTTGCATTTACTCATGGTGGGAGCATTTGAGCCGCAAGATGCGATCGCGCCTGAAATCGAAGCTATTTTGAGACAAGATCCCCGCATTCATTTAGCGGGCGAGACCTGGGAGATTGCGCCGTTTTACGCGGTCATGAATCTATTAGTATTGCCGTCTTATCGAGAAGGCTTAGGAACAGTCTTACTCGAAGCAGCAGCGATGGAACTACCCACTGTTGCCAGTCGTATTGCTGGATGTATTGATGCTATACAGGATGGTATCACAGGAACATGCGTTGAACGTGGCAGTGTTGTGGAACTAATCAGAGCCATCTCAGCTTATATCGTGAATCCTGCACTTTGCCGTGAGCATGGGCAAGCGGGACGAAATCGCATTCTCGATCAGTTCGATCAAGCCACTCTCTGGAATGCGCTTTATCAAGAATACACCTTACTTTTACAACGATATGATACTTAATCTACAACGAACTGTGAAATGGATCTTCGATCGCAGTGTTGCCGCGATCGTATTAATCCTCTTTTCGCCGCTGATTCTGGGAATTGCGATCGCGATTTACCGTCGGATGGGGAGACCGATTTTCTTTGTGCAGCCGCGTCCGGGGTATCGAGGGCGAATTTTCCAATTCTATAAATTTCGGACAATGACGAGCGATCGCGATATCAATGATGAATTGCTGCCGGACAGTCAACGATTAACGAAGCTGGGTGAGTTTTTGCGGCGAACGAGCTTAGATGAACTTCCACAACTCTGGAACGTGCTGAAAGGTGACATGAGCTTTGTCGGTCCACGCCCGTTGCTTGTGGTGTATCTAGAACGCTACACGCCTGAACAAGCCCGTCGTCATGAAGTGATGCCAGGAATCACCGGATGGGCACAGGTGAACGGGCGACGGATTTTAGATCAGTTTTGGGAAAAGAAATTTGAGCTTGATATCTGGTACGTCGATCATTGGAGCCTTGGTTTGGATTTGAAAATTCTGTGGATGACGATCGGACAAGTGCTACATCAGAAAGATATTACTCAGCAAGGTCATGCCACGTCTCAAGAGTTTATGGGATCATCAAAGAGGATGCTATGAGACAGCTAACTATCAATCTCGATCGCTGGGAGATCGGATCAGAATTTGCATGGCTCGATCGATTTACAGTTCCCTCTCAAAGTCACTTTCCGCAGCACTGTGAACGATTCACAACGGCAACCGTCGCATTACTTTCTTTGATCCGATCGCTAAAATCGACGCGCATTCATTTACCTTCTTTTTTCTGTTTGAACGTTGCAAAAAAACTATCAACGCTGTGCGAGATCTGTTGGTATCGTGATCTACCGACTCAATCGCATCCTGATTTTCAAACCCTTCATCCCAATCCGGGAGACATTGTACTAGCAGTAAATTTCTTTGGTATCAGAACTGATTCTGCTTGGGGCGATTGGTTTGCTCAACATTCGGATTGTATCTTGATTGAAGATCATTCTCATGATCCGTTTTCAGACTGGGCAAAACGGAGCCAAGCACATTACGCGATCGCATCTCTTCGCAAAACGCTACCTTTACCCGATGGAGCAATGCTTTGGTCGCCTCAACAGCTTCCCATTCCACAACCGAGTGCTGCTCCTTCAAAAGGCGCTGAATATAAACTGAGCGCAATGGTGCTGAAACAAGCTTATCTAAGAGGAGCAGAACTCTCAAAAACTGCTTATCGATCGCTACAGCTTCAAGGTGAACAACTATTGTTCGATGAGATGAATGCTCGCGCTTCTGATATCTCGATCGCGCTTTTGTCTTGTTTAGATATCGAGCAATTTCAACAACAGCGGCGATCGAATGTTGAGCAATTTCTAGCACTCAGTTCTGAACTAGATCAGTCTGATTGGTATCCGTTATTCCAATCTTGGCATCGAGGTTCTACGCCATTCAACGCTGTGATTGTTTGCCGCGATCAAATCTATCGCAATTCAATGAGGTGCTATCTAACGAGCCGCAATATCTTCACAGCAGTTCATTGGCAGCAACCTGCAACTGCTCCGGATTCTCTCGCGGTTGAACTGTCCAATCGAATTCTTACCATTCCAGTCGATCAGCGCTATTGCTCCGATGACATTCAACAGATGATCGATGTCCTATCTCGCTTCGAGGAAGTGATGGCATGAAGGTTCAAATTCTTTCACCTGATGATCCACTTTGGATAGAAACTTTGCAGCGCACTTTGTATGATGTTTACCAGTTGCCGCACTATGTCGAGCTTGAAGCGCAGCGTCAGAATGCGATCGCAGAATCAATCCTCATCACTCAAGACAATCACTGCTTACTCATTCCTTATCTACTCCGCCAAATTGATCCGGATACTCACCTTGAAGCCTTTGATATCGTTTCTCCATACGGTTATCCTGGATTTGTTCTCAGTCCTGATGCACCGACTGTTTTCATTGAAGAAGCGTTTAAAGCTTTCATTCAACCTCTACGAGAAAAACAAATCTGCTCAGTCTTTTTGCGACTTCACCCGATTCTTAATCAACAGGTTGCAGCCGAAAACTATCATTCGACTGGAGAAACGATCGCGATCGATTTAACTCAACCTGAAACTGTTCTCTGGCAGCAAACCCGATCAGACCACCGTAAAGATATCAATCGCTGTCAACGCGAAGGATTTACGGCTCGCGTTGTTCCACTCAAACATCACATTGCTGAATTCAACACCATTTATGAAGAAGCAATGGATCGCGTTAAAGCAAATCGAACTTACTACTTCGGTGAAGCTTTCTTTGCTGAGCTTGCCGATCTCGAACAATACTTTCACCTTTGTTTAATCGAACAAGCCTCCGAAATTGTTGCAGCAGGCATCTTTACCGAATGTTGTGGAATTGTTCACACCTACCTTACTGGAACCCGAACTGTCGCACTGAAGCGATCGCCCGATAAGTTCATGATTCACACCATGCGATCATGGGCAAAACAACGCGGCAATCGCATCTTACATCTCGGTGGTGGACTGGGCGGAAATCGCGATCGCTTATTCGAGTACAAAGCAGGCTTCTCACCCGATCGTTGCCCATTTAATACACTCCGACTGATTACTAATCCTGAGCACTACACTGCACTCATTCAAATCAAAGCGAAACAACTCGATCTAGCACCAAAAACACTGCTGCAATCTCACTACTTTCCTGCTTACCGATACCATCCCTAACTATGAAAAAACCAATTTTACTCTCGACTCCTCACATGGAAGGAACCGAACTCGATTACATTCAAGAGGCGTTCGAGCAAAACTGGATTGCTCCAGTCGGTCCTCATCTCGATGCCTTTGAGCGAGAATTTTGTACCACAATCGGAGCGGGACATGCCGCAGCCGTTAGTTCTGGAACCGCAGCACTCCATCTTGCTCTTCGATTAATCGGGGTAGAAGCTGGAGACGAAGTATTTTGCTCGACTTTGACATTCATTGCAACTGCAAGCCCGATCGTACAACTGGGAGCAACGCCTGTCTTTATTGATAGCGATCGTAAAACTTGGAACATGAATCCCGATTTGCTCTGTGAAGCACTGCACGATCGTGCTCGATGCGGTAAGCTACCAAAAGCGGTTGTATTAGTGCATCTATACGGGCAAAGTGCAGATATCACACCGATTCTGAAGGTTTGTAATCAGTATGAGATTCCTTTGATCGAAGATGCCGCAGAAGCGCTAGGTGCAACGTACAAAGGACAATCACCAGGGACACTTGGTACGATCGGGATTTACTCATTTAATGGGAATAAAATTATCACGACCTCTAGTGGAGGAATGCTAGTTTCAGAAGATGCTCAGATCGTCGCAAAAGCAAAGTTTCTTGCTACACAAGCTCGCGACCCTGCTCCACACTATCAGCATTCTGAGATTGGGTATAACTATCGGCTTAGTAATATTCTGGCTGGAATTGGACGGGGACAATTGCGAGTGCTTCAGAAACGAGTCGCAGCCAGACGGCATAATTTTCACCTGTATCAACAGTGGCTAGATGATCTACCAGGACTAGAATTTATGCCTGAAGCTTCGTTTGGGACATCGACACGCTGGCTGACTTGTCTCACCCTCGATCCAGATCAAGCAGGAATCGATCGAGAACAACTTCGATTAAATCTTGCTGAACATCGAATCGAAGCTCGACCCGTTTGGAAACCGTTACATCTACAGCCTGTGTTTGATCAATGTGACTGTATTGGAGGCGCGATCGCAAAAGATTTATTCCAGCGTGGATTATGTTTACCTTCGGGGTCGAACTTATCAATCTCAGAGATCGAAGCGGTTGCCGAACAGATTAGAGCAAAGATTCTAGGAAAGCGAGATAGAGCGATCGGGTTTCATCCTGCTACTGTCAATGCTGTTTAACGCAGGATTTTCTTCAGCGACTCTACGGTGGTCTGAGCTAAAACTAGCCGATCAAACTGAAGCTAATCTCGCCGCAATACGCTAGACCATCCCAGTGTGAGCAGCATAATCAGATTGCTAAACCAGAACACTCCTAGAAGGCACAGTAACGCGATCGTCAAATCCTGCGTCAGTGGATTCCAGCTTCCAATTCCAACGAGATGCCATCCAAGCCAAAGTTGCCAAAGGCGAAATATCGTATAGAGTGTCCCGATCGTGACCACTAAACCCGAAAGCCCAATGCTGCCAGCAATTTGTTCAGTCACAACCTGAATCAATAGCACAACTAAATACAAGCTTAAGATATGACGAGGTTCAGGGTCTTGAATCCAAATCATCCAGGCAAGACTAGGGAGAATGATTCCTAGCCCGATCGCTAATTTGATCCAAACCTGCATAAATCTTTGTCCAGCATCCTTGAAGACAAGTTTCGGCTGAATGGGCACTTTTCCAGCGAGCGTCAGCCACCCCACAACAATTGTGAGTAAAGTTGCAAATAGAGTAAATAGAAGTGCTGCGCTCCAAGTCATCTCTACAAGTAATGCTAACGCTACTACGTTAGAGACTCGTAGCTCAGGTTTCATCTACCGATTGGATTATTCTCTGTCATAGGATAAAGTTGAAGGACACTACGACTGAACTCAATCAGTCCAAAGTTATGCGATCGCGCTTTTTTAATGCTTAGTACCTCAATCATTTGATGGCGAATCAATGTAATCTTTGAAACTTTGCAACAATTATCCTTTTTCAGTGCAAACGGTTCGTTCTCGTTGGCAGTCAGATCTTTACAATAGTCGCAATTATTGTAGCGAAGGGTATCCCCAGGTCTAGACCACTACCATTCATCTTTTCTTAGATGAGATGCTGAAGACGACAGAGAGCTTGAAAGTTTTGCGGTAGGCGTTTTGCGATTGAAGCTCTGCGTATCACGCAGTACATCAAAATAATTTAAGCTATAAAATGCCTGCTGGACATGAGTTTCAGGGATCAATTTTGGATTGATTAAAAATTTGGACTAAAAATGGACTAAATTTCGCGCTTGTTTTTCCGAGTCGATCGCGCTTCAATTTCTCAAAAACCACCGCTCGATCGCCACGACCCTAATCTCATCTAAGACCCAATATGAGTCTCATACCAATTCTCAAATAATACAAAAGGGGTGAGTTTCCCCACCCCCAATCACCGACTAATTCCCCGTATCAGTTCGCTCCGGATCTTGCACCCCGGTCAAACGATTCCACAACGGATAGCCAATCTGACTCTTCGGAACATACCAATTTTCTGAAGTTGCCTCCATCACACCCATCGCCATAAATTCTTTCCGCTCTGGGTCTTTCAAATCGACATACTTTGCGCCCTGTTCCAGACGAGCACCTTCCGGCAGAATCACAATTTGCTTCAATTCATCATTAGTAAACTCCTTCAGATGCTCATGAAGCTCTTTAATATCTGATGCAGTCAGACCATCATTAATCGCATCCGATCGCTGAACCCCATGATTCTGTCCCGCCATCGGATTCGGATTAAGATCCTGTTGCCACTCATCCGCTTTTTGATCTGTTGGCTTTCCAGCCTTTTGTTGTTGTGCCATTCTATAATTCTCGATTGTGTTGCTGGATTTATTGTGCTAACTATCCCTCAACTCTGAATGTCTCAAAGGGCTTATTCCACAGTGTCGAATCTCGCTCAGAATCTATCCACCGTATGTTTAATGCGATCGATGCACTTGTTGTAATTCACCTATAGATATTGGAGCAATTCACCGTGAAAATTCCACCCGAAATTACCTATCGAGGCGTTGAAAAATCCGATGCGATCGAGTCCCTACTCCAAGAAAAGATCGCCAAGCTCGAACGCGCCTGTGATCATATCAATAGCTGTCATATCGCGATCGAGAAAGACCAAGACCATCCCCGCGATCGTTCTCCCTACCGCGTTCGCCTCGACATCACCGTCCCCCCAAACCACGAACTCGCCGCCGAAAGCACAATGAGCAATCAAAGCCGCTATGTCAAACTCGATGCTGTAATTCGAGATGCCTTCGACAAAGCATGGCGACAACTCAGAGATCTATCAAAACAGCAGCACGAATTCGATCAAGGTAGAGACAACAGTTAGATTGAAAGATATTCTTATCTGAGACTTATAAAGAGACTTAATGTGAGTCTCAGATAAGAAGTCCATTGGCTAACCAGGAGTGATGTTCGATCGCGAATTGATAAACAATCTTTTTCTCAGTCTCACCTGATCGATGGCGTTTCCCCCTGCCAACAAATCGATCGTAAAAACGGCAACTCCTGCAAATTGAGCAATGCCATACAAATTGCTCCGAACAGATTGCACAATATTACTATCTCAATTGAGACATTAGGAAAGACTCGACGTAAGTCCCATTTGAGACGACCTTCTAGATCCCCCATCTCGTTTGAGACTTAAGGCGAGTCTAAATGTGAAGCTGAATTGAGAAAACGAGACTATTCAGAAATCGCGCTTCACATCTCTACTTCGCGACTGATGATTCAATAACTTTCCCCTCAATATATTTTTGCAAGTAATAAACCATACACTTGCTTATGAGTACTGAAAATCAGGACAAATCCAGAGATAAGTACAAAGAAATGGAACTCAAGTACAAGCGACTTGACGTTGCTTTCCGAGCCATTGCCGCCATTGCCGCGATCGCATCCGCCGTCGCCGCCTTTCTCGCCATTCGCTCAGGCGTATTCACCCCCGGTCGCACCACCCCCGCATCAATCTCAGCCCCAACCTCCGCTCCGGCACAGTCCCCAATCACACCGCCCGCGTCTCAAACCCAGCCACCACAACAAACCGCACCTCAAGCCGCACCCATCCCCCCAGCCCAGCAAGCCGCCCCTCGATCGACTCCGCTCCCCATCCCGCCAGCCGCTCAACCCGCCCCACCCCGATCGCTACAACCCGCCCCAACTCGCGTCAATCCATCGAACCAAAACGACGATGACGACGATCAAGACAACAATCAAAGCGATGATAATGACGATCGCACAGAAACCGGAAACGATTAAAAAACCATTTGAGACTCATCTTGAGTCTACTAATAAGACCAAAATAAGATTTCCATAACACTTTATTCATTCACCTTTTCACCTTCGATTTCCATTAAAGATTCGCTGAAGGAGTAGAAATACACTGTCCGGGAAGACTATGATGCGAATAAAATTCGCGTCCCAGAAACCGCAATGAAGAAAATCAAACCGATCTGGGTTGTTCTCTTCCTCATCATCGCCCCGATCGCCGCTTACTTAATCTATTTCGGTCTCACGATCGGAGAAGTCGCACTCCCTGGCGGATATCGCTTAACCCTCCGAGACGACAGCCTCCCGCCCAGAAACATCGAAGACCTTTCCAAAGAAGAACTCGAAAAGCGCCAAGCCCAATTACAACAGCGATTCAAAGAGCTAGAACTAAAGGTCAAACAGCCCCAAGTTGCCCTTCCATTCCAGCAAGTAAACTTCGATCTCAATGGCATTTGGTACGGACCCGGTACGCTGTCCTATCAAATCATCCAAAACGGCACATCGATCGCGATTCAAGAAATGAATCCCTCCTATGGAATTGCCGCGATCGGGACTGGAGAAATTCAAGGAGAGTCGATCATCATCAACTATCAAACCGTCTACAACACCGAAGGCATCGCCAATCTCAACCCCGCCCCGGACGGACGCGCCCTTGAAGGCGTTTTCAGAGATACCTACTCTGGCTACACCACCAAGGTCACGCTAAATCGATAGGCTTATCTGAGACTCAGTTTGAGTCTAGTACTGAGACAAAAAACGAGAATTAGAGACTCAATTAATGCCCTCGAAACTTCTGCGAGTAGAACGAAGCTGATTCCAACCCTCTTGTTGATTCCTGCGTGAACTGGATCAAGTGATGTCCCACGAGTCCAATGTGAATCACCTGTTCAATCTTCGTTTTCTTCAAAGCAGGAGAAGCCATCTGCCAGAATGTATCGCGATAGCTGCTAAACACACCCACCCTCAGCAAAATCTTCGCCAGCATCATCAATCCGCGCCGCACCTTATCTGGAGCCGTTCTCGCTGGACTATTCGGAACCTTAATTCGATTCGGATAGGTATGCTGACATTGATAAGCAAACCGCTCATATAAAAACTCAGGCTGATATGCCATTGCAATACACCGCTGCCACATCTCAACCACCTGCTGATATGGCATCAGAAAGTCAATATTTGACTCCCGCCCCGAATCCGCAACAATCCGCCCCTCTGCATTCAATCTGTCCCACAGCGGCGTTTTCGGCAACGCATACAGTAAATTAATCGTCAGCATCGGAATCTGAGACTGTCGAACAAACTCCAAAATTCGATCGACGGTCTCTTCTGTATCCGTATCAAATCCCAAAATAATCCCCGACACCACTTCCATCCCATACCGATTCAAAGTCTTGACCGCATCCAAAATCGGTAAGCTTAGATTCTGCGTCTTAGAAATCGCCCGTAATGCCTCCGGTTCCGGTGTTTCAATCCCACAAAACACCGTACAAAAATAAGCCTCCCGCATCATTTCCAACAGCTTCGGACTCTGCGCCAGATTCAATGTTGCTTCACAAGCAAACTGTACTGGATAACCATTCGTTTTCTGCCACTCAATCAAATGCGGCAATAGTTCCATCACCGCCCGCCGATTCCCCACAAAGTTATCATCCACAAAGTAAACCGCCCCCGGATTACCCGCCTCTAACATGGCATCCAATTCGCGTAAAACCTGCTCCGGTGACTTCAATCGCGGATCACGTCCATACAATGCGGGAATATCACAGAACTCACATTGATACGGACAACCACTAGAAAACTGAATGTTAGCAAGAAAGTACTGATTCAAATTCAACTTATGATAAGCCGGAGTCGGAAACTCAGACAGCGGTAAGCGATCGCATGTCTCAAATCGAATCTGCTCACTCGGTCGCTCAACACTGCGATCGAGAAATTCAATCATCCGATCGCTTGCATCTCCCAACTCTCCCAAATGCAAAATATCAAAATCCGGGTAATACTCTGGACAACCCGAAACCGAAGGACCTCCGAGCACCGTAATCTTCCCAGCCCGATGCGCCAACTCATTAATCTGCTGAATCTGCGATCGCTGAATGTGCATCCCGCTAACAATCACTACATCCGCCCATCGATAGTCCGCCGCAGTCGCAGAACGAATATTTTCATCAATAAATCTTACATCCCATTCTTCCGGCAAGTAAGCTGCCACAATCAGCAATCCTTGAGGCGGCATAAACGCCTTCACCCCTTTTAGCCCAAAGGCATGATGAAACGTCCCAAACGAGCGGCTATAAGTTGGAAAAATGCAGAGAATCTTGCGATGGTTCGTTGGAATGTAGCGACTCTTTTGTTCAACTGAGCTAGGAGACTGGACAAGCGTAGTCATAAAATCATCTTCCGTTTGCGATCGACAATGATCTAGGGTCTCGAATGATTCAATTCGCACATCGCCTAAAACCCAATTGGGTTGTACAAAATTTCGCACACCCCTCAATCAATGTCAATCATTAGTCAGAGGATCAAAATCATCCAAATTCCTATCTTAGAGATAGCGCGTTAGGGATCTTCAATGGCAACAGTCTACGGTCAGTTACAAGGCATTCGATCGACCTACCTCAAACAGATTGAAAAGCTATACGACACCAGATTCGCCAGTGACAGCTTCATTACCTCAGAATTTGCAGAACAAATCGCTTCTCTCAGCAATACAATTCACCAATCGATTTGCTGCTATATCAATCGACGCGGACGTGGACAAGACATGTCTCGATTAGGTGCAGGAATCGGAACCCGTGGACCTGGTGAAACCAAACTAGAAACCGAACGCCGCACCATTCAACGTCGCATCACTCAACTTCAGCAAGAAGTCGATCAGCTTCAAGCACATCGCGCCCGACTGCGACAACAACGCGATCGACAAGATTCCCCGACCATTGCTCTCGTCGGCTATACCAATGCAGGCAAATCTACTCTACTAAACGTACTAACTCGTGCTGAAGTGTATACTGCCGATCAGCTATTCGCGACCCTTGATCCCACCACTCGACGATTAACGATCGCTGATCCAAACACGCACGATCGCAGAAATCTACTCCTAACGGATACAGTCGGTTTTATCCATGATTTGCCATCTGCATTGATGGATGCGTTTCGTGCAACCCTCGAAGAAGTCACCGAAGCAGATGCACTATTGCATGTTCTAGATCTTTCTCATCCCGCTTGGGAGCAACATTTGGAATCTGTTAATACTGTTTTATCAGAGCTACCTGCAACGCCACCAGATGCAATTCTTGTGTTTAATAAAATCGATCGTGTCGATCGAGAAACACTATCACAGGTACAACAGTCATATCCCGATGCCATCTTTATCTCTGCAACAGAGCGAATCGGTCTAGAAGTCTTAGAACAAAGATTGCTTCAGCTTCTAAACACATTAGCCAACTCTGTCTCAGTATAGTCTCACTGGTCGTGCCTACTTATCAAGGACACGACCAATTTTAGTGACTACGGTTTTTGAAACGTCAATGCAAGAAATGTATAGTTCTTTTCATACCAAGAAACAGGAGTATCACAACAAGCTGGAATTCTATGATTTTCCGGCAGAACAAACCCGTGAGTCTTTGCAAGTCCGATCGCATTCTCAATTTCTGCCCCTGAAAACACTGTCCAGGACAATCCAAACGGTTGAATTGAAATATCGATCGAGATTTTATCCTGCCAATAATCAGTTGTGACAAACAATAGTCCACCCGGTTTCAGAATTCGATAAGCTTCACGAAAGAAACCATTCAGATCGACTCCATGTTCAATCACAGAAATACTCACAGCAACATCGAATGAACTATCTGAGAAAGAGGTTTCTGTGATGTTCCCTTGATAAAGCCGATAGTTAGAAGATTCAGCTTTGATGTTCAAATCAATTCCATGCAGATCATGAAAACCGAGTGCTGATAGAAATTCGAGTGTACAACAATCCCCGCAGCCCAAATCTAGAATTTTAGACTGTCGATCGACAAAATTTTCCTCTAAGAGTTGAGCTAACAACCACTGATCCCAATTCTTCTGAATCGTAATGTGCGTGGGCAAATTCGACTGTTCTAAAGCCTGCGTAGCCGTCTCAACTTCCTGCCAATTCTGCAAAACTTGAATCATTGTTCAATCTTCTATCAACTTCCTTTTTAAGCTAAAAGAAAAAGTAGCCCGATCGAGGCTACTTCATCAAATGATAGGTTTAGCAAAATTACGCAGCAGTCGATCGCGCAACTTCGGCAGATTTTACGAAACCATAGTAAAACGCGATTCCTGCAACTAGCGCGTTCAACCAGATATTATTGCCAAACAGCGGAATTAGACCAAAGACAGTATTCGTCAATGGAATCAATCCGAGAATTGCACTTGCGCCATAGACGATCGCGAAAATGCGACTGTACACGATCGAACCCGTCAAGCTGGTGAATGCTGCAAGTCCCCAAACTCCAAAAAGGATACCAAGCGCATTGTGAAAATAGTTAGTAGGGAACAATCCGAAGATATAACCAAAGCCCATCGTCGGAACAAAGTTCGCCGGAGGTGCAACAAAAGCAGGCACAAATCCAGCGAGACCCAGCACGACGAAAAACAATCCTAAACTAAGAGCCGCGTAGCGAATTCCTGAAATCGATTGATTTGAAGAAACTGTTGTTTGCATGATTATCACCGAAAGAATGTTATTAACGAATCAAATGAAGCACATCCCGAACCACACTATAGCTAGCCAAATCCCACAGCAAATAAGCAACAAAGCCTAACATCGCCAACCGACCATTCCAAAGTTCTTGCTGAGGATTCCAACCAAATATCCAAGCATTGCGATCGGCTCCGTTATATTCAGGAGTGATACTTGGAACGGGCTTCGTATTAATGGATGAGCTTTTCATAATGTTCTGTAATGACGATACGCTCATGCTAACGAGTCGATCGATGAACTTGGTCTGCCCATAGAGGCGACTTGTCTATCTCTCCAAAGAACGACGAATCCTAGTTATCGATCGTCACCGCTGGATCATCATCGATCGACAATAGAAACTGGACTAAATCCGTTTGATCCTGTGAACTAAATCCAGCGTCCCGATCAACCCAATAGTAATGACCACTTCCATCACTATGAATGGCTTGTAAATCCGAATTCGCTCGATTCTTCTCAACTGCAACCGCTCTTAAATCTCGATCGACTAATACCCGCAAACTTGCCTCCGGATCAGGTGCAATTCGCTGCATCCATGTGCCCGCCAGTCCCATCTCATCCGGTTTCACAACGGTATAGCTATCATTTTGAAGTGCAATTGCATCTTTACTCGCAGCAACACCCCCATCATGTAAATAAGGAGCCGTCACCGCTAAACCAACCAAGCTTGTCACTTTGTAGCCACCTTCTGGAGGATCGATCGCATAAGCCGCATTCCGAGTTTCCTCTGGTGCAGTATCGATCGGAACGGTTAATATCGGCGGATCAACAGGCAAAGGAACTTTAGTATTCGGCGCATAAGTTTGAGCCTCCCCAAAGATTCGAGGAAACTTCGAGAGCGCTACAGCCCGTGAAGGTTGCGCCTGAATTTCCGATTCTGCAACTACAGCATGATTGGTAAAATATCGCCCAATATGGCAGCTTGTGCAATTCGCTTGTTGAAAAATCTTTGCCCCTCTTTGGAGTGTTTCTCGATCGACATCAGCTATGGGAGGCGGTGCTAATGTATTTTGATAAGCCGACATCGCATTTAACTGTTCTCCCACTTTGTAGCCTGGAGAATTCGCCATAAAACCATCTGCAATAAACAACGAACCTTGAGGAAATCCAGGAGCTTTAATCACTTCATTGATCGCTGGCTCTCTTGGGGTGGGATCAACCTTCTGGAAAAACGTTGAAGGCTTTTGACCCTCAGG